>MRWG01000659.1_pt1 | contig 103498 bp, 93 predicted proteins | sample 1013341 | NCBI WGS metagenome assembly MRWG01 (sample SAMN06117577, study PRJNA244670) | biofilm metagenome | biome: Water; feature: Cathode Biofilm; material: Biofilm; isolation source: microbial consortium enriched at the cathode of a solar microbial fuel cell | place: USA: District of Columbia ...
TCTTCGGTATAGGTTCCTTCAAGAACATTCACCGTGTCCCCGCTCTCAGCCGCATTGACAGCCGAGAAGATCGACATGGACGAGACGCCGTTGCTGCCGACATAGAACTGGCCGTCACCGCCGGACCCGTCCCATCCTTCGATGACTGCGGAGTCTGGGCTCGGCATGGTCACTGCAAGCGCGAAGTCAACAGCATCGCTCAGCGTGCGCTGGAACCAGGAATAAACCGTGGTGCCGGCATCCGTGTCCGGATTCGTGATCGTGTGCGAGAAGCCTTCGATGGTGATGTTGTCGCCGAACTGCTGCGAAGCAGCTGTGTATTGCTGCGCATAGACGGGATTGTCTTCATTAAACGTATTCGTCGCATCAATGGAGATGTTGTCGGATTTAAGATCGTAATAGGCGTTGCGCTGGTAAAGCGCGAGGCCGCCCCACACGTTCCCAGTCGTCGTGGAATTGGTGATCGTGACATTGGCGCTGTCGGTCAGCGTAATACCGTTCCCCCAGGCGGTGTTGAGCGCCGTGAAGTTGTTGATCGTCGCCCCATCCACGGCATGAAGGTCAAGCGCGGTACGGTAAGAGTCCTGAACCGTCACATCGGAGATGGAGAAGCCGAGCACCCGGTCGCTCACCGTGGCCGTATCCGGCTGAACTTTGATGCCGTAGCTCGCACTGCCGTTGGTCGGCGAACCGATCAGCGTGAACGTGTTGAGATCGACATTGTCCGCTTCAACCTGAATGGCATAGGCATTGCCGATGCCCGATGCGTCGATGACCGTTCCTGCCTGGCTGGTGCCCGTAAGTGTCAGGCTCTTGGAAATATCGAGGGTCGACGCAAGCGTATAGTTACCATCCCCGACGAAAATCCAGCCGCCGCTGACCACACCGTTAACCGCGGCTTGCAGCGAAGGAAGTGGTTGACGCTCGTTCCCGAGACCGTTGCCATATCCGAAATCATCCGCAATCGTCGCCACGGGCGTATCGTCATCGACAAAGATGTGCGTACGGTTGTTAAAACCGTAGCCACGATCGAAAACAGACATTCCGTTATTAGCCGTACTGTAAGCCAGCAACTCGCCCTGGCGCGTCGCATCAGCAACCGCATCATCATCAATCGCGCCCAAGCCGAGCACGATTCCCCACTCATTGCCTAAGGGGCCTTCCGTATTACCGGAAATAGCGGTCAAATCAGACGGACGTGAGAGGATGCCACCCTTGGTATTTTCAATATAGTTGTTGGTCGCAGATCCCATGGTGCCGGCGTTGAAATTCATACCGGTCCGAATGTCGTGAATATTGTTGCCGGTGATCGTGACACCAGTTGCTCCCGTCACGTTCACACCGATGCTGGAGCTGAACGCAGAGTCGTTCCAATCCGTATCGAGCCAGCTATCGACTACCGGACCGGCAATTTCAAAGCCCGAAATAGTCGTGCCATTACCTCTGACTTCGAAGCCGATTTCCCCGTTGGCCACATCGACACGCGCCACGTTACCGCCGTCAATCGTAAGGCCGGTCTTGGACGAACTGACAACTGTCCCTGCCCCATAGGCACCGGCGCCCACGTTCAACTGTGCACCGTTCGCGGCGACATCGACACCGTTCTGAATGGACGTGCCATTATTGACATTCACCACCGTGCCTTCACCCGTCAGGGTCTGATTGGCACCGAGCGTGATGGCTGCGTTCAGGTTGATGGTGAGGTCGTTATTCGCATCTTCGTCATTCAGCGCAAGCGTAGTGCTGGAGCTCTGACCGCTCGAATCGATTTCAGCATCCACGCTGATCGAGTTATTCGCAGCAAGCGTGACACCCGTCGTCGCCAGCTGATTAACGATCGTCGCGTTGTTAACGAAGGAGGCTGCCGGATTGATGCTGCCTTCATCCAAGCCCGCAATGACAGCAAGATCATCCGGATCGATGGTCCAGTTACCGGCCGAGCCCTGAGGCGCAAGGGTATTGACGGAAATATCGCCGTCGATCTTGACCACTTTACCCGACGTCTCCACAAAGCCGCCATCGCCGCCATTGGCGCCGCCTTTGGCCGAGAAGGAGCCGGCATAATCGCCGTGGCCGTCCGCATAGGCGATGATGGAGCCGCCATCGCCATTATCCGTGGCATCCGCCTTCAGCACCGCGGAGCTTTCCGTGGTGATGGTTTCCCCGTCGATGGAGATGGAGCCGCCGCCCGTGGCACCCGAAGCATCGAGCGTACCGGCGACATTCACTTCGCCGCCGCCCAGGATGATTTCGCCGCCGGCAACCGTCGCCGAGGCTGCGCTGGTGATGCCTTCCACATTGACGATGGAATCGACAACCTGCGTTGCAGCTTTCGCGGAAATTTCGATCACGCCGCCTTCGGCCACCACCTGGCCGAGCTGCTCGGCCTTCGCACCATCGGCGCCGAGCCCGATTTCGATAAGCCGGTCACCGGCCAGATCGAGCGTGAAGGTTTCACCGGCCGCCATAGCCACCTTGCCGACCTTGGCGCGGATCGTGCCGTTGTTGCGCACATGCGGAGCAACGAAAGCGGCAAGCCCGCCTTCGCGCACCGTGATCTGGCCTTCATTGACGACCGAGCCGCCGCCCGCGCCCAGAAGATCAAGGCGCGTATCGCCCGCCATGAAGCGGTCGACATTGATGTTGGCCGTGGAGGCAACAAGACCGGACACGTCCACCCGCGCACTTGCGCCGAACATCACACCGTTCGGGTTCAGCACCCAGACATGGCCGTTCGCGGTGAGCTGGCCGTTGATTTGCGTCGGGTTCGTCGACTGGTTGATGCGGTTGACCGCAATCGAGCCGGAATTCGGCTGATTGAAGTTCACATGAGCATTCTCGCCGATGTCGAAGCTGCGCCAGTCCAGAACCGTACGGTTGGTGGACTGATTCACATCGAGCCGCGAGCCGCTTTGCGAGATCGTCGCCGCGCCGCCCGTCACCGTGCCGCCGCTCGGAAGCGTGTTCGCGTCGATCGCGAAGGCGCTGCCGCTGCCCAGCACCATGGCCGCCATCGCCCCCAGCGTTGCTGCCGGGCGGGTCAGGGCCGTCGAACCCATCAGAAAGGACTTCTGGATATTGCGCTGAATGCTCATTTTAACACCTGTCAGACCGTCTCCGGTCTCCTCCTTGATTGCCGCCCGTAAAACGCACGGGGCTTTGGCTGTTCAATTGCTCTGGTGCGGGGCAGCTTTGTTAAGCGCTCCGCTTCATTCCCAATCTCAAAAGCTCGAACTGATCTGGAAGAACACGCGGGCGTCGCGGTCACGCTCGGCCTGCACGGTCTTCTCGAAAGGTTTGGCGACATAAAGGTCGAGATTGACCTGATCGAAGAGCGCGGTGCGCACACCGACGCCTGCGGATTCGATCGTCTCGCGCCGCGGCGAGCCGGGCAGCACCGTGACCTGTTCAACGGTCGCCGCTTCATAGAAACCGTAAAGCTGCGTGTTCTGCATGAAGTCGGCCTGATGCGGCGTGTACCACTGCAGCTCTGCTTTACCGGCAAGGCCCTTCTCACCCGTGATCTCGGAAGGATCGAAGGCGCGGCCATAGAACGTGCTGCCGAAGCCCTGTTCCTCGGAAGCCAGCAGGTCTTCGTTGAAAGAGGTCTGACCGGCTGCGCCCAGAAGCAGGCCGAACTCGCCGCCGATGGGCTGCCAGCGCGTCACTTCGAAATTGAGGCGCTGATAGTCGCTGTCGGCATTGACGCGGGACAGGTTCGCATCCCCGTTCTCAGATCCGCCAAGCGCGGTAATGCCTTGCGTGAAGGTGATCTCGCCCGTGTTGAAGCCGCCCCAGCTGTCGAGCAGGTTGGCAAAGACCTTCGCATTGACGTTGCGCACCTTGTCATCGAACACCGGATTGACCGCGTTGTTCTCAGAGCGCACATCGTTGGAGAAGAAACCCAGCGTACCGATGACGTTGAGGTCGCGCGAGCGGATGAAGGGATAGGAAAGCTCGACGCGGGCGGTCTTAGCCTCGCCTTCCGTGTCGATCGTCTCAAGCTCGAGGCCCGGACGGGTCTCGGAGTAAGAATAGGACGCAAAAAGCGTGAGGCCCGTCGAGGTGAGCGGCTGCTGAATGCTCAGCGCGCCGTAAGCCAGCTCCGGATCGCCGTCCGGCGTCACAACACCGGTAAAGCCCAGACGGCCCGCCGTGCCGAAAAGGTCGTTCGCGAAAACCGCGCCGACGATTTCCTCGCGGCCGAGATAGCGGCTGCCGAAATTATCGACGCCCGCATAGCCTTCAAAGGCTTCCCGCTCGACAACCAGCGTCAGATCGGCGGCGCCCGGCGTCGTTTTGGACGGGGTGAGAACTGAGCGCACCGTGAAGCCGGCCATGTCGCTTGCCAGCAGCAACTCGCGCTCCAGCACATCCGCCGTCAGAGGCTTGGCCGCGGCAATGCGCTTGGCATGGCTCTGCAGGAACGGCATGGCGCCGCCCGCATCGCCTTCGATTTCCACATTCTCGATGAAGCCTTCCACGACCTGGATGCGCAGCTGGCCGTCACCAATGCGCTGCGCGGGGACAATGGCACGGGTGAGAATGTAACCGGCATCGCGGTAGGCGGCGGTTGCCCGCCCGGCCAGTTCATACACATCGGCCAGCGTAATGTCGCGGTTGATATAATCGCTCGCCAGTTCCTGCAAGCGGCCTTCGGGGAGGGTCTGATTACCCTCGAAAATCACACCGGAAATCTGGAATTGTTGAAGCTCGGCCCCTTCAGGTGCTTTCTGGTCGGGCGTTGCCGGTACATCGAGCGGCGTGCCGAGACCCGGGGCATCGGGGCGCGGGCGGAACCGCTCATCGACCCGGCTCGGATCGGCCGGCGTCTGCGCCATGGCCGTCCCGGTTACCCCCGCATAGAAAAGCGCTGCAATAGTGGCTGCAACACGCAGCGTGCCCCTGTTCGACTTCATTTTTGCCCCCAAAAACGCCCGCGCTTGGCGGAAAAGCGCAGCCGCCTGCACAAATTTTAGTAAACTTTTCGTTAATGAGTCCTACGAAATCGCAATGTAAAAAGCAATCGGACAAATGTGTTAGTACCCTTTGACTCTGAGGGCTCCGCCGATTCTTGCTTTTGATTCAGCGGCTTAAAGAATTGATAATTTTATATTAAAGTTAATGCGCCTCATGACTCTGGCTTGACTCTAAAGGGGGCATTTTTCCGCCCCGGCCCGGCACTGGCACAGTTAAACCCATAGAGATAAAAGGGAATAAGACAGGCGGCGTCCAAAGCCAGGCTCAAGCCGCCTTTTCATGCCTCAAGCGCTAAAACTTGAATCAAATCCAACCGCCCCGCTGAACGCCGATTTAAACGGGACTTGGGACACTCACCGCACGGTAAAACGAGTTTGGTGCGGTTGTTCCCATGTCTATCGCGCGCGTAAGAATGGCGCTTTGCGCCGGAGCGATTCTCCTGGCAGGTGCGGCTCAGGCAGCCCCCGCCATGGCTGAAGGCGGCTTCCCCGACGGGGCGCCGGGCCGCGGCGATTTTCAGGTCTTTCCGCGCTGGCAGCGGGTGCTCTCGGAAACGAAACCCGTCTCCGAACTCGCCGCGCTTCGCCGCGAGGAAAATACCTTCTCCCAAGCATATAAAGTGGACACGGGCAAAGCAGGCGCTGCAGCTGAGTTGCAGCCCGCCGCAAGCGCGGCCCGCCTGACCTTCACCCTGCCCGCCCCCTCGGCCCGCCTGCCGGAGAGGCGCCGCACGCTCACTCTGCGCCCGCCCGTGGAGCGCGGCGCCGTGGCTACGGCCCCTGCCGAACAAGCAGTGGAAAAGACCGCGCGGTTGACCCTGCCCGAAGGCATACTGGTGCCGCTCATCCGCCCCGAGCGCGGGCAAGAAAAGCAGGCCGCAAGCGCCATGCCCGTCTTCAATTTCCTGCCGCCGGTCGAACGGCCCGCGCAAACGGCACAGACGAAAGAAGCGCCCGCACCGCAAACACCCCCGGCACAAGTGGCGCCGCGGGAACAGGCCGCCGACTGCCGCGCGAAGGGCGCTTGCGCCCTGGACGATTGGGCCCGTGTTATCGACAGCGCGCTGGATCTCTCACCCGCCGAAAAGCTGGACCGGGTGAACAGCTGGGCGAACGGCATTGCTTATGTGGACGACATGTCCAATTGGGGCATGAGCGACCATTGGCAGACGCCCGCCGAGTTTCTGGCGAATGGCGGCGACTGCGAGGATTACGCGATCATCAAATATTTCGGGCTCGTCGAGCTCGGTTTTTCCCCGGCCGATATGCGCATCATGGTGCTTTATGATGAAGCCATCAAAACGCACCACGCGGTGCTGCTCGTCCGGCTGAACGGCAAGATCAAACTGCTCGACAATCAGAAAAAGACGGTGGCCGATCTTGCAGACGCGCCGAACTACCGGCCCATCTATTCACTGAACCAGCAAAACTGGTGGCTGCATAAAAAGCCGGAGCCGGTGCGTCTTGTCCCGACGCGCCCGGCCCGCTATGCCGCGCAGGCAGCAGCCCGCCAACGCTTCCGTTAAGCGGGGGCGTTAAACCCGCTCGGCCAGGTCGCCCCAGTTCAGCATGGAAATCTGATGGGCGGTGATGGCCTGCAGCCAGCCCTTGCCCCACCATTCGCCAAGCTCGTCCTTGCTCAGGCGCTGGGCCTTTTCCGCATCCACCACATGAAAGCCGGTCAGATTGAAGTTCTGGCCGTCCTTCTTGGCGACATTGGCCTGGCGTTCGATCAAGAGCCCCTTGTCGGAGAGTGCTTTGACGAAGTCCTGCGTCGGCCCCACCGCGCCGTGATAGGCCCGGCAGAAATCAAGCGCGGCTTTGGCATGATCGCTCGGCGTGCCGTCTTCCTCGAAGAACGTAAGTCCGTCCTTGTCGCTCAGCACACCGTCGGCCTCATCCACGCACAGCGTCAGCACATCGCTGTCCGGCGTCGTGGAAAGAATGAAGGGATAGCGGCGCACATAAGCGGGCACATAGACGTTCTTCGCCCATTCGCCCTTTTTATCGACGAAGAGATTCTCGCCATTGCGCATGCCGACCACGGCCACCGGAAAAGGCACCGCCGCAGCGACAAAGGCGATGGGATAGTGGCGCGAAATCTGCGCGAACTCGGAAAGGTTGATCGGGATGGCGTTGCTCTTGGCCGCAAAGCGCGCATCGACCCGGCGCGCCAGATGCTTCTTGCCGTGGCGCTCGAAAGAAATCGGCACCGGGTTTTCATAGAAAAGCGGCATGCCCGCGCTTTTTTGCTCTTCCGGATTTGCCACCGTTTCCTGGCTCTCGCTCATTCCGCCTCTCCGCTTCTATGTTGCGCCCCATCGGCGCTTTCCTATGGCATAGCGCCCCGCCTTGGGCCGGAACAAGGATAAATCCGCAAAAGGGTTAAATAGAGCCGGTCATTCACGAGAGGAATAGTCGGTATACCAAGAAACGAAGCGGGAAAGCCCGTCCTCGATATCCGTGGCGGGCGCATAGCCGAGCGCGGCTTTCGCCCGTTCGATATCCGCATAAGTTTCCACCACATCGCCGTCCTGCATCGGCTCGTAAATCCATTCACTCTTCTTGCCGATCAGCCCTTCAAGCGTGGTGATGAAATCCATCAGCGCGACGGGCTTGTTGTTGCCGAGATTGAAAACCCGGTGGGGCGGGCTTTCCTCCGCAGCTTCCGGCGGATTGTCGAGCGCCGCCACAACGCCCGCCACAATGTCGTCGATGTAAGTAAAGTCGCGCCGCATCTTGCCGTGATTGAAAACGCGGATCGGCTTTCCTTCCATGATGTTTTTCGTGAAGGAGAAATAAGCCATATCGGGCCGCCCCCACGGCCCATAAACGGTGAAGAAGCGCAGCCCCGTCTGCGGCAATCCGTATAGATGCGCATAAGTATGGCTCATCAGCTCATCGGCTTTTTTCGTTGCCGCATAAAGCGAGACCGGCGCATCCACCCTGTCGTCCTCGATGCTTAAGACCCCCATTGTGGCGGCAATATTCCAGCACCTCGAGATGCCCGGTCAGGTTGGACGCCGCATAAGAACGCGGGTTCTGAATGGAATAGCGCACGCCCGCCTGAGCGGCGAGATGCACCACCCGGTCGATGGCGCGCCCGGCAAGGCCCGCCTCCAGCGCGCCTTCCTCGCCAAGATCGGCGCGCACGAAGGAAAAGCCGGGGTGATTGCGCAGGAGTGAGAGGCGATCGTCTTTCAGCGAGACATCGTAGTAATCGTTGAGATTGTCGAGCCCGACCACCTCTTCGCCGCGCCGAAGCAGCGCCTCGGCGACATGCATACCGATAAATCCCGCCGCGCCCGTGACCAGAACCGCCATTCCAACTCCTTTGCCTTCCTGTGCCTCCGCTTATAACACCGCGGGCGCGCAAGGAACATGCAAAGGCTCAGCGCAGATCGAAGGTGACCGGCACCTCGATGCTTAAAGGAAAGGGGCCGAGCTCCGCATAAGGACGCGGCAGGCGCCCGGCATCCGCCACCATCTCTTCCACCGCCCCGTCGAGCCGGGAAGACCCGGAGCTGCGAAGGATCCCATGGCGCAGCACCCGGCCTTCTCCGTCGATCGTCAAGGAAAGCGCGACCGTGCCTTCCTCGCGCAGCAGCCGCGCGCGGCGCGGATAGGATTTATGCCGTTCAAGATGGGCGCGCAGCAGGGCGAAATAATCCGCCGCGCCCGGCGCGCCGCCGCCGCTTTGCCCGCCGGTCAGCGCATGAGCGGCGCTTCCCGTCCGGTTTTGCGCCTGGCCTGCCCCGTCGCCGAGGGAGGCAATCTCCTGCTCAGCCTGATTCGGTTCAGCCATCTCATACTTAGGCTTGTTTTTCACCGGCTTTTGGGTCGCTTCTTTTCGCGGCTCGGGTTTCTTCAGTTTCTTTTCCGGCTTTTTGACGGTCTTTTCCGGCTCACGCTCGCGCAGCGGCTTTTGCACCGGCGCAACGGGCAACGCCTCGGCTTCCACAATGGGTTCTAGTTCAGGCAGAGCTTCCGGCGCCTCTTGCACTTCCGGCACAGCCTCAATCCTTTTGGGCGCAGGCGCCCCGGCAATAATGGAAACGGCAAGCCCGCCGGAGCCCGCAGCGGCCGCGCCGGGCGGCGTCTCTTGCAGAAAAAGCCCGAGCGCTGCGCCATGCACTAAAAGCGCGGCGAGGCACATGGGCCCCAAAAGCCGCCAGCGGATTTCCTTCATCCGGCCCCCTCCTGCACGATGAGGCGCAGCTCGCTCCGCCCCGCCTCGCGCAGCTCCCGCATCAACGTGACAAGCGCGGCGGCATCCGCCTCTTTATCCGCCACGATGTCGAGCGGTGCGGGCGCGGTTTCTGTCGCCCCAAGGCGCTCAAGCACCGCCGCGCGCGGCAATTCTTCACTGCCCAGCGCGAAAGCGCCTTCCGCGCTGACATAAAGGCGAAGGTTTTGCGTCTCGCCTTCCACGCCCTTTTCTTCAAAGCCGGGCGGGGAAACGGGAAAAGGCGGGCTTTCGGCGAGAACGCCCGCAATCATGAAAAAGATCAGCAGCAGAAAAACGATATTGATAAGCGGCAGGGCCGGTTCGCTTTCCTGAAATTTTGACGCGCGGCGCAGTTTCATTTTTCGCCTCCACTTGCCCCGCCCTGGGGATCGACGAAGGAAAGCGTCTGCCCGCCCGCGCGGCGCACGATCTCAGCCCCATACATGAGATCGGCAAGACGCGCGCCGCCAGCCGGTTCCAGAAAGACCGGCGGCAAGCTGTCTTTTCCTTCGCCTTTCAGCCGCACGGAAAAAGCACCGCCGTCCAGCCGGGCGCCGTCGATCTCGAAAGCGCCGCCGGGATGAATTTTGACATGCAGGGGCCGCGTCTCGCTCGGCGCAGCCCCCGCCTTGCCCGCGCTCACCTCCAGCGCTTGCCAGACCTCGAACCGCGTGGCGAGCATGAAGAAGATCAGCAGAATAAAAATCACATCGATGAGCGATGTGAGGCCGATCCGCGCCCGGGTCCGCCCCGGCCTTTTAATCTGCAGCCTTGAGGAAGCCGCGCTCGCCGCCATGACGGGCCTGCTCTTTCAGTTCGAGTTGCAGGAAAAGATGGGTAAGGCTCTGCTCCATGACATGGGCAAGCCGCTCGCCGCGCCGGTCGAACCAGTTGACCGCCGCCGTCACCGGGATGGCAACGCCAAGCCCTGCCGCCGTCGTCAGCAGCGCTTCCCAGATGCCGCCGGAAAGCTGGGTGGGATCGGCCCGCCCAGCCGCCGAGGCAAGCGCATGAAAGGCATCGATCATGCCGAGCACCGTGCCGAGCAACCCGAGCAGCGGGGCAAGCATGGCGATCACTTCCAGAAAACGCAGATGCGAGCGCAGCACTTCTAAAGCCGCTTCCGCCTTGAGCTGTGCTTTTTCGCGTAAAAGCGCGAAGGGCAGGGAACCGGCCTCCTCGAGCACCGATTTCATAATGGGGCCGAGCGGGCCTTTGATCTTGCCCGCCGCTTTCACGCCTTCATCGATCTCACCCGCCTCAACGGCACGAAAGACCGGCTGGATGGATTTGCGCGAAGGCGCGACGCCGCGCATCTGCACGAGTTTCGCCAGCATGACGCCAAGCGCTGCAACGGAGAGAGCGCCCAGCAAATAAAGCACCGGACCGCCGGCCCCGGCCATATCGAGAAGACTGGAAGCAGCCTCAGGGCTTGCCGCGGCCTGCGCCGTTTCAAGCGGCGCGCTTTCAGGAGGTGTTGAAGAAAGAGGATCGCTCATGAGGAAATTCCTTCTCAATCAGGCGTATCAGGCAGGCGTATCAGGCAGGCATGATTTGCGGGCAGCCGCGCGAGGGATGGGGGAGAACGGAAACGGGCATGCCGTAAACCGCTTCGATGAGATCGGCGCGGAAGACATCTTGCGGAGAGCCATCCGCCTGAATGCGCCCGCGCTCCAGCAGCACCACACGGTCCGCGTAAAGCGAGGCAAGATTGGGATCGTGCAGCACCGCCAGCACCCCTGCCCCTTGCGAGGCAAGTTCGCGCGCCAGCGTCAGCGTGCCGTGCTGATGGGCAAGGTCGAGATTGTTGGTCGGCTCGTCGAGAAGCAGATAGCGCCCATCGCAAAAACAGGGCGCCGTGCGCCAGATCTGGGCAAGCACACGGGCAAACTGCACGCGCTGCTTTTCCCCGCCTGAGAGCGTGGTGTAGCGCCGCTCGGCAAGATGCGCCGCGCCGGTAAAAGCAAGGGAGGCATCGATCGCCTCGCCGTCATGGCGGGCTTCCGGCCTTCCCCTGTAAGGGGCGCGGCCGAGCTCCACCACATCGCGCACGGCAAAATCGAAGGAAAGTGCATGGGACTGGGAGAGCACGGCCCGTTTGCGCGCAAGATCGCCGGAGGCAACGCTGGCAAGCGGCGCCCCGTCAAGCAGCGCCGTGCCACTGTCCGCCTGGCGCGCCCCCGCCATGACCGAGAGAAGCGTCGATTTCCCCGCCCCGTTCGGCCCGATCACCGCCACGACTTCTCCCGGCGCAAGGCGGAGGGAGAGATCGCTCAGCACCGGGCGCCGCCCCAGCGATACGCAAATATCTTTTACTTCAAGCATGGCCCGCCTCCTTACGCTGCCGCATCAAAAGCCAGAAAAAGAACGGCCCCCCGACAAGGCTGGTCACGACACCGATGGGAAGCTCGGCCGGCAGCACCGCAAGGCGCGCGGCAATATCCGCTCCCACAAGAAGGCTGGCACCCAGCAAAAAAGACGCAGGCAGCACCAGCCGGTGATCGGGGCCGAAGGCGAGGCGCACAAGATGCGGCACGACAAGCCCGACAAAACCGATGACGCCGGTAAAAGCGACGATGACGCCCGTCATCAGCGCGGTCGTGAAAAGAATGAGCCGCTTCACATGATCGGCATTGAACCCCAGAAAATCCGCCTCGCGCTCCCCGAGTAAAAACGCATTGAGCGCATGGGCAAGGCTGAGAAGCACGGCAAGCGGGGGGAGCGCGAAAAGCGCGATCCAGCCGACCTGCTGCCAGCTGGCCGCGGCAAGCGAGCCCAGCATCCAGAAATTAATGTCCCGCAATTCCTGATCGGAAGAAGCGAAAACCGCATAGCCGATCCCGGCGCCCGCCACCGCGTTTACCGCGACACCGGCAAGCAGCATGGTCGCGACATCCACCACGCCGCCGCGCGCCGCTATCCGGTAGACAAGCCCGACAGCTAGAAGCCCGCCGATGAAAGCCGCAGCCGGGCGCAGGTAATAGAAAAATTGCGGATCGAGAAACGGAAGCAGAAAGCTGCCGCCCAAGATCGTCGCCACCACGGCAAGCGCCGCCCCGCTTGAAACGCCGATCAGCGCCGGATCGGCAAGCGGATTGCGGAAAAGCCCTTGCAGCGCGGCGCCCGCCCCGGCAAGGCAGGCCCCGGCCATGGCGCCCAGCACAACACGCGGCAAACGCACATGAAGCAGCACGGTTTCTTCCGCCCGGCTCACTTCGGTAAAACCGCCAAGCCCTAGCGCGTCCAGAATGATCGAGAGCTGATGGGAAACGGGGATGGAAAGCGCACCCAGCCCCGCCCCAGCAAAAAAAACGGCGGCAAAGAAAAGCGCAAAGCCGGCAAGGATCAGGCTGCGAGGAGATGGATTTGCCGCCCCGCCGGCCTTGCGCCTGTTCTGTATCGCAGCGACGAGCGACATGGGCCTCAATGCTCTGCGCTATTCAATTGCGCGGCTTTTGCCGCAAGTTCCGGGTGCAGCACGCGAGCCAGTTTCTGCGCTGCTTCCGGCGTGCGCGGCCCGAAACCGAGCAGCAGCAGCGAATCCATCATCACGAAACGCCCCTCACGCCCGGCAGGCGTTTCCGCGACACCGGCAATTTCCAGCACCTTGTCTTTACCGCCCATGGCTTCGGCCACATGAGAGGGCACAACAATGACGTCCGGCGCCGCCGCAATCAGCGATTCCGCGGAGACAGGTTTCCAGTTTTCAAACTCGGAAAAGGCATTGGTGCCGCCTGCCAGTTTGATCATCGCATCGGCGGAACTTTCCGCGCCGCCGGCAAGCGGCGCCCCGCGCCCGGCCGAGAGCAGAATGACCACGCGCGGCGCGTCTTTCGCATCGGCGATCAGCGTTTCAAGTGCCTCGAAGCGCCGCGCGATTTTCGCTTCAAGCTGCTTGGCTTCTTCCTGAAGACCGAGCGCGGCGCCCACCGCGCCGATTTTCTGAAGAACGCCCGCAGAGCTCGTCTCATCCGGTACGGTGACGACATTAAGCCCCGCCGCTTTGAGCTGGCGCAGCACGTCTTCAGGCCCCGCATCTTCCACCACAAGCAGAAGGTCCGGGTCCATCGCCACAATGGGCTCGGCGGCAAGCTGGCGGAAATAACCGACCTTGGGCAGGTCTTTAGCGTCTTCCGGATAAAGGCTCGTGACATCCGCTGCAATCAGCCGCTCGCCCGCGCCCAGCGCATAGATGATTTCCGTGACGGCACCGCCTGCGCTTAAGACGCGCGCAGGCGCTTCAACGGAAGCTGTCTTTTCAGAAGCCGGGGACGCCGTCCCGCTTTCCTCCGCCCGAACCGCCGAAGCGGCAAAAGCCGCGAGCGAGAGGGAAAGCGAGACAGCAAACGCGCCGAGGACCTTGGCGCGCCCCGTGAAGGAGGCACTCCGCACCATTAGTGTGCCTCCAGCTTTTCAAGTTCCGAGACGATCTCGCGCCAGCCTTCCAGCTCCGGCTGACCGGGCTTGCGCTCGCCGAACATCATGGCGATCACCTCACCATCTGCGCCGAAAATTTCCAGCGAGGTGACAGTGCCGTCATCGGTCGGCTTGCGCACGATCCAGGCATCAGCGATGAGGTCTTCACGCAGATGCAGGTTAAAGCGCTCATCGAGCACATTCATCCAGGGCCCCATCTCCTTCAGGTTCTCCACGGGGCCGGTATGAATTTGAATGAGACCCTGATTGCCGACGAAAATCATGATCGGCAGCGCCTTGTCGCGGGCCTTTTCAAGCGCCGCGCGGAACGCATGAACCGGCACTTTGACCGTGTATTCCCCTTCGGCAAGGCGGAAAGCCTGCGTGCGCCCGGCCTCAAGGTCCTTGAGCATGCCGAAGAACTGATGCACATCCTTGATGGCGCCCCAGCGGGTGAGGAGCGCCTCGCGGTCGATCTCGCTATCGGGCCGCTCCGCCGCTTTCGGGGCGCGCGGCTCGAGCGTCAGAAGGCCGGGCTCTTGATCATCGGCCAGATGCGCGCCAATCAACGCTTCGAAGGCGGCGTCATCGCTTTCCTCGCGCAGATAGATTTTGTGAATGGCCTCGCCGTCTTTCGCAAAAATCTGCAGGCTTTTGCGCAGACCCGAAGCGAGCTCTTCTTCCACCACAAAGGCATGCGCCCATTTGGTGAAGAAGAGACGCAGGTCCACATCCCGGGCAAGCGTTACACCGCCCGTTTCCGAGACGCGGATATCGCCGAAGGTGCCGACTTTCTCATGCACACAGGCCTCGTTGCGGGTCAGGATCATGACATCGCCGACCGCCGGCATGCCCTCGATCAGCGCCTTCCAGCGCGTACCCAGCCGCCGCACCCCGTCGCCGATACGCACGGCAACCAGATCCGCCTCGCTCACCCCGAGCGCGCCTGCCGCATCGCGCACACGCAGCCGGGGATTTTCCGCCCGCATCGCCGCATAACGCCGCTTGAGCGCGTCGGGATTTGCCGGGGAAGCGGAAAGGTCGATCGAAGAAACAGCCTGTGACATGAGAAAGTCCTTTCATCACCAGGTGAAGGCGTAGGAGACGGCGATCTTGTAATCGCGGCCCGGTTCGTTCGCGTCGGTAAAGGCGCGCGCATAGGCTTTGTCGAAAATGTTGTCGATGCCGAGATCGAGCCGCACTCCTTCAAGCGCGCCGGAGGTGGGTGCCCAGGCGGCATAGATATCGTGCACGACATAGCCGTCGCGGCGCTCATTGGCGGCATTGACCTTGTCGAACTCATCCGCCGCTTCGATGCGCCAGCCGGCAAGACTGTCGAATTCCGGCAGTTTCAGCATGCTGTCGAGATGCAGCTGGTCCGGGGTGAGCACGCCGAGCTTGGCGCCCGTCTGCGTGTTCTCGCCGTCGACTTCCGAATAGCCGAGCACGAAGCGCACGCGCTCATTGTCGTAGCTCGCTTCCACTTCCGTCCCGTCGAGCTCTGCGTCCGCCACATTGAAGTTGCGCGTCGTGCCGTCACAATTGCCCGGAATGAACGGATTACATTCGGTGAAGAAGGCCGGCTGCGTGACCTCAAGGTCGATGAAGTTTTCCCCGTCCGTGCGGTAATGAGAGGCTTTGACCTGGAAGCGGTCACCCTCCATCGCCACATCGTCAAAAGTTAGACCCGCGCCGAATTCGAACGTCTCGGTCGTCTGGGGCTTGAGGTCCGGATTGGCGATGAAGCGGTTCGTCGCCTGCTGCGAGCCGGGGCCGAAGCTGCCTGCCGGAATGGCGAAGTGCACGCCGGAAAGATAAAGCTCGTTGATATCCGGCGCGCGGAAAGCTTCGGCATAATTGGCAAAGACCACCAGCCAGTCGTTCGGCAGATAGCTCACGCCGACTTTCGGCGAGAAGGAATCGTCTTCCGTATCCGTTGCCGCAAGTGCGCTCGAGGCTTTGTAATCGTCATAGCGCACGCCTGGAATGACCAAGAGATCGCCCGGTAGAACGCCGAAGGGATTGTTCCAGGCAAGCTCGGCCTGAGCATAGATGCCGTAGAATTCGGTATCGGCATCGGGCACCCCGTCCCGGTTACCGGAAGCGGACGCCCCGTCCTGCTCGTCCCGGTAACCTTCCGCGCCATAGGTCAGCGTCATGCCCAGCGCGTCGCCGAAATCAAAACGCGAGCGGTTGTCGAGACGGAAGCCGAAGGTCTCCACATCGCGCTTCAAAAGCTCGCCCGCAGGCCCCGCACCATTGTTGTCGAGGCGCAGCTCGTCGGCGGAAAATTCCTGGAAATAGACCACCGCATCGAGATCGATCAGCGCGTTGGACGGGTCTTTGAAATTGTAGCCGAGGCGGTAGGTATCGGACTGGATTTCCTTATCCACGATATCGTTTGCCGTACCGGACTGGCCGTTATTCGGTTCCTGCGCATCGTTGGTGAAACCGAGATAAGTCGCCGAAAGTTCGTGCCCGCCGCCCAGATCGTAATTGAGCTTGGCAAGGCCGGAGAGGAGATCGTCATCGGAAGCGCCAAGCTCGCCGCCATTCCCAAGACGGATCGACCCGGAGGACCGCCGCGTCAGCGAGCCGACGACGCCCAGCCCTTCGATGGGCGTCGCAAAAGCATTTGTCGTAACATGCCATTCGCGGTTCGCCGTGTGATAACCGGTCTTGGCTTCAAGCTGCGCGCTTTCGCCTGCCTGCAAATGTTTGCGCGCATCGAGCGTGCGGAATTCGATCACCCCGCCGGTGCCGCCGCTGCCGTAAAGGGAAGAGGCGCCGCCGCGCAGCACTTCGGCCTGTTCCACGACGCTGGGATCGAGGAAGAAACGGCCGTCATGGGCGGAGCCGAAATTCTGGCGCACCCCATCGATGAGGATAACGACATCGGAGCCGGAAAAGCCGCGCACGGAGGGCGTCATGCCGGTGCGGCGCGGGCCGGAGGTAAACTCGACGCCGGGCACATGACCCAGAATGTCCGCCGGAGTGGAAGCCTGGCGGCGTTCGATCTCGTCGCGGTCGATCACCGTCACCATGCCGGGAAATTCGAATGCTTCGATCGGGCTGCGCGTTGCCGTCACGGAAATCGGCGCAATGCGCTTATCCGCTTCTTCTGCCGCAGCGACAGTGCTGAGCGCAGGCACCGCAACGGCGAGCGCAAGCATGGATACGTAAGTTTTCCGGCAATATGCCGTCTTATAAGTAGCCCCAAAAATGGCCATGTCAGTCCCCTCTAAAAACGCGAGTGGACGTCCTGGCTGGCTACCTAACCTTGGGTGCTGGGATGCAGGCTTTGGCTGGCTTGGACGCCTAAATGAATAGGTCTGGGCAGTGAGAGATCTCCCGCCACGTTTTACTTCGTCTACTTCGTCAGTATCAGCCGCCCTTTACTCGTTTCGCGCAGCCGATAGAAATCACCATGGTGATCGATGGTCACTTCCCGGCCCCCGCCGAAAAGATCACTTGTCTTGAGCACCTGGCCGCCGGAAAACGCCTGCGCGTTTCCTCCGGTCTGCCTAGCTTCACCTTCCGGCGCCCCATCTGGCGCACCGGACGGCTTCAACCGTAAGACCGGCCGTCTTTCATCTTGCATCACACGTCTGCCTGATTAGCTCCCGGTCCGGCGGATTTTCCGTCCGCCGCGATCTTCATAACAAGAGTCATTCTCAATTGCAATGAGAATGACTCTCAAAACTAAAAGAAAAAAGCGTAGTATCTGTGGGGACTTAGAGAAAAGCGGGAACAAAGAGGAAATCCAACCGCAGGGGAACAGGCCGCCAAACCTCAGCGGTCGACCGTCTCGCCCGTCAACCCCGGCGCATTTCTGGGCGGCACGCCCGCGCCGATATCGAGATAGATATAGTCCATACTGGTATCGACGGTCAGCTTGCCTTCGGGCGGCTGCGCCATGTCCCCGCCCAGAAACCCGAGATCCTGCCCGAATGTCATAAGCATGGGTTTGCGCCCCGCCCCGCCGAGCAGCGGAAAGCAGGTAATTTCCAGAAGGCGGGAGACGCCCGTGTCGTAATGCACCGGCATAAGCTGCCAAAGGCCGCATGGATGGCTCACCATCAAATCGGCACTGTCGATGGCGCCCTGGCGGTATTCGGCAGGAAGGTAGGTGGCATAATCCGTCCCCGTCATTTCAAAGCGGGCGCGCTCGTTCAACGCGGTGCCGGCGAGACGGACACGCAGATAAGGCGGGCGGACGGGATCGACTTCGATGATCACCATTTCGGAGAGAAAAGCCGGCACTTGCTCCGGCACGAAATCGCGCAGGAAGGGCACCAATCCGCTTTTCGGAATGGCGCGCCACACCGCCTCGAAATCGAGGCTCGCCTGCGATCTATCGACCTCACCGCGCATCGCGCATACCTGTGTTTCTCTCCCAGACACGATCACATCATGGCGAGGCGGCGTTAACAATTGGGAAATCGCAAATTTATTTAAGAGGCGCCGTCGGCGCGCCTGCCGCTGCATATAAGTCGATAAAGGCAAGCGCCAGGTCGCTTTTTGCGATGGCAAGTTCCTGCCGGTTGGAAAGGAGCGAGCGCTGCGCATCGAGCACTTCTGTAAAACTTGCAAGACCCTGGGAGTAAAGATTCTCGGCCTGCTGAAAGGCATCCTCACTCGCTGCCACCGCTTCGCTGAGATAATCCTGCCGCGCCCGCGCGGAGAGGACGGAGACAAGCGCCGTTTCCACCTCGCTCAGCGCGTCCAGCACACTTTGCCGGTAGAGCAGCAAAGCCTCGCGGGCCCGCGCTTCGGCCGCGCTGATTTCCGCGCGCCGGGTGCCCGCATCGAAAAGCGGAATGTCGAGCGTTGCCGACAGCGTTGCCACCACCACTTCGGCAACGTTCCCGCTCCCCAGATCCGCCAGATTGAAACTGAGCCGGCCCGGCAAGGACAGCAGGGGATAAAGATCGGCCTCTTCCACACCGATCAATGCCGTGGCGCGCGCAAGCTCGGCTTCCGCCGCGCGAATATCGGCGCGCCGGCGCACCATCTCCCGCGGCACTCCTGCTGCAGGTCCGCCGCCGAAAGCGGGAATAGACCCCTCGCCAATCCCGGCCTTTGCGAAATCCCCGGCCCGCTCACCCGTCAGTACCGCCAGCGCATGCAGCGCGGCCTGCGCGCTGCGCCCAAGCTGCGGGGCTTGCGCGCGCGTTGCCGCAAGATCGGCCTCGGCCCGTTTCACATCGAGCCGGGCCGTCAGCCCCGCCTCGAAACGCGTTTCCACAAGGCGTAAGGTCTCCCGCTGCAATTCAAGCGACTGATTGACGAGACCGAGACGCGCATAATCCCGCCGCGCTTCGGTGTAGCGCCGCGCCACGTCCGCCGCCGTCAGCCGGGCAATGTCCTCTTCCAAAAGCGCGCGGGCCAGGCTTTCCGCTTCCGCCGCTTCCACGGCCCGCCGCTGCCCGCCGAAAAGATCCGGCACCCAGGAGAAGAGCGCGCCCGCGCCGACTTCTCCTTCCGTCTGCCCATTCTGCCCGCCGCCGCCCGTGCGGCTGGCAACATCGCCGGTAAGCGCGCCGTCAAGCTGCGGGCCGCCTGCGCCGGCTTCTGCCTCGACAAGCGCGCGCGCCTGAAGCAGCCGCTCACGGGCCGCGGCAATTTCATAATTTTCACTAAGTGCTTCGGCGATGAGGCCGGAGAGCCGGTCGTCATTAAAGCCCTGCCACCACAAGGTCTCCTCGGCCCGCGCGCCTGCCTCGTCAGGCAGCGCCGCGCCGAACCCCGCGCCCGCATCCGGCTCGGGCGGCACAAAGTCAGGCCCCACCGTGCAGCCCGCCAGAAGCAGAAATCCGGCACCGGCAAACGCGCGCATCAAAGCACTTTTCTTCACAAGAGTTCTCATGCCGGCGTGCCGTCCGTGTCATCGGGAATGCGTTCGGCATGGCGCAGCTCTTCATCGAGCCGGCTGGCCTCCGCCGCCCGCGCCGACGAGAAGGGCGCAACGCCCAGATAAACGACCGGCGTCAGATAAAGCGTGAAGATGCCGGCAAGGCCGAGCCCGCCGAAAATCACCCAGCCGATGGCCCAGCGCGATTCCGCCCCCGCCCCGTCGCTGAGGATCAAAGGCAGCCCGCCCAGCACCGTCGAAATCATCGTCATGGCAACGGGGCGCAGGCGCACCCGCGCGCTGGTGGCAATCGCCTCTTTCACGCCGTAACCCCTGTCACGGAGCTGATCCGCAAACTCAACAAGCAAGATACCGTTCTTCGCCATCAGCCCGATCAGCATGACAAGGCCGATCTGCGAATAGACATTGAGCGAGGTGCCGGTGAGAAAAAGCGCCAGAATGGCCGCCGCAATGCCGAATGGCACCGTGACCATGACCACGGCGGCGCTTGTCAGGCTTTCGAACTGAGCGATGAGCACGAGGAAAACGACAACAAAGGCGATGACATAAGTAAGCAGCACTTCTTGTGAAGTTTCTTCCAGCGTCGCCGCCTCGCCCATCAGGATCATGGAAACGCCAGGCGGCAGCACCTCATCGGCCAGCTCTTCGAGCTGCGCCACCGCCTCTGAAAGCGTCGTACCTTCGGCAAGCTCCGCATCGATCTCCACGGCCCGGCTTTGCATATGCCGGTCAAGCTCTGCGGCAACGCCTTCTTCCTTAAGGCTCACCACACTCGAAATCGGCACCAGCCCGCCGGATGATGTGCCGACATAAAGATTGGCGAGATCGGAAGGATCGTTGATCGCACCGCTCGCCGATTCCAGAAAGATCGGGATCGCTTCATCGCCCACATTCAAATCGGCGATTTCATCCCCATCCACCATCACCCGCAAGGTCGCGGCAAGATCGGTGAGCGGAATGCCGAGATCGGAGGCCCGGCGCCTGTCGACGATAAGCGAAAGCTGCGGCTGCGTCGGCTGATAGGAAATATCCGGGTCGGTAAGCCCCGGATGACGCTCTTCGATGGCGAGGGACAGTTTCTTCGCCGCCTCATAGATTTCCAGATAATCATTGCCGATAAGTGCCACTTCCAGCCCGCCGCCATCATCGCGCAGATTGAGGCTGTTCGGGGTCTGCACGAAAGCGCGCGCGCCGGGAATTTGGGAAAGCGGCCCGCGGATTTCCGAGACGATTTCCTGCTGGCGCCGCTCCCGCTCCTCCCAGGGCGCAAGCCGCGCAACGACAAAGGCGCGGTTGAAGTCGTAAATACCGACGATCGTAAAAAGCGAGGCGATCTCGCCGCTTTCCACATAAGGCTGAAGAATGGCCTCGATCTGCGCCGCCTGGCGCTCGGTGTAATTGAGCCCCACCCCGTCGGGACCTGTCGCGAAGACATAGAAGATGCCCCGGTCTTCATCGGGCAGCAATTCCTGATCGAGCGCGCTGTAAAGCGCCCCGGAGAGCACCGCCGCCAGAAGCGCAATGCCGAATGCGCGCCAGGGATGGGCAAGCGCCAAGGCAAGCGAGCTTTCATAACGTCCGGCAAAAAAACCGCCCCAGCGGGAAAAGAAACGCCGCACCTTATGATCGCCCGGCTCTTCTTCCGGAATGCGCGCGCTTAAAGAAGGAACGAGAGAAAGCGCGACGAAAGAAGAAATCATCACGGCAATGGCAAGCACGAAACCGAACTCGCGGAAGAGCCGCCCGGCTGTACTCGGCAAAAAGGAAATCGGCAGAAAGACCGAGACAAGCACCGCCGTTGTCGCCACCACCGCAAAGAAAACCTGCCGCGTGCCGAGCACGGCGGCAGCCCGTGCGGCAAGGCCCTGGGCTCTGCGGCGCTGAATGTTTTCCAGCACGACGATTGCATCATCGACGATCATGCCGGTGGCAAGCACCAGCGCGAGCAGGGTCAGAATATTGATGGAAAAGCCGAGCAGCCAGATCGCCGCCACCGTGCCGATCAGCGAGATGGGAATGGCCGCCGCCGGAACGAGCGTTGCCCGCAAAGAGCCGATAAACACCCAGATCGTTGCAACCACGATCATGATGGTGAGCGCCAGGCTCGTCAGCACTTCACGCACCGAGCCGCGAATGAAGGTTGCATCGTCCGATGTCTTCACAAGTTCAAGCGTGTCGAAACGGGCGTTGAGCTTTTCAAGCGCCCGCTCCACCCCGTCCGAAATCTGGATCGTGTTGGACTGCGCCTGGCGGACGATACCGAGCCCGATCACCGTTTGGTCGCGGAAGCGCACATAAGAGGTCGCATCCTCCGGCCCGAAAAAAACCTGCGCCACATCGCCAATCCGCGTCGTGCCGCGAATGATGATGTTTTCCACCTGCTCGGCGGCAACAACGGAAGCATCGGCGCGCACGATCAATTCCTGATCGTCCGAACGGAAGGACCCGGTCGGCACATCGAAAGGCGCGGTTTCGAGCGTTTCGGCAAGATCGGCGACGGAAAGCCCGTAGCTGGTGAGCCGCATCGGATCGACCACGACGCGCAAGAGCCGCTCGCGGTCCCCGAAAAGGCGCACATCCGCTACCCCTTCCACGGCGATGAGCGCGGGCACAATGTCGTTTTCGACGACCCGTGTCAGTTCCTCGCGCACCAGCACATCGGAAACGGCGGCAATGCGGATAATAGGATCGGCATTTTCATCGGCCTTGACGACGGTAAGCTGCTCCACATCGTCGGGCAGCTCGCGCTCCACCCGGCTGACCGCCTCGCGCACATCGGAAGCGGCGGTATCGAGATCGAAACTCGGGGAAAACTCGACGCGGATGCGCCCGTTATTTTCCTCGCTGGCGGATTCGATGGACTTCACCCCCGTCACCCGCGCCACCGCGCCTTCGATGACGCTGGTTACTTCCGCATCCATGGTTTCGGGCGAGGCGCCGGGATATTGCGCGCGCACCGAGACGATGGGCCGGTCGACATCGGGCAGCTCGCGCACTTCCACCGCAAAGATCGCAGCAAAGCCTGCAATCGCAATGAGCAGATTGGCGACGAGCACCAGCAAGGGCCGGCGGATACTGAGCGCGGGAAGGTCGTCCGCCCCGCTCATAAGCGCCGCTCCGGATCGCCCGCACCGCCCGCTTCATCTCCGGCGATCACATCGCCTTCCCGGTAGCTGACATCGAGCCCCTCGCGCATCCGCTGCAGGCCTTCCTTGACGACGAGGTCGCCTTTTTCAAGCGCCCCGTCGACCAGCACATGACCTTCCTGGCGCTGCACGATGGTAACGGCAACGCGCTCGGCCTTGCCGCCGCGCACCGCCCACAGATAAGAGCCGTCCCCGCCCCATTGCACCGATACCTCCGGCACCACCGCATAGAGCGGGCCTTCCAGATCGATAACGACGCGGAAGCTCATGCCGGGGCGCAGCCGGTCGGCGTCATTATTGACGCGGGCGCGGGTCACAAAGGTTCGGCTTTGCGGATCGATGCGGCTGCCCACGTCCACCACATGTCCCTCTTCCTTCGGCCCGCTCTGCGCCCAGGTCGAAACCATGATGGGCGTGCCGACTTCCAGCCGGCTGATGAAAACCTCCGGCACATCGAAACTGACAAGCAAAGAGGAGCGGTCATCCAGCGTCGTGATCGCGGTATCGGGGCCGATCCTGTCACCGACATCGACATCGGTAATCCCGACATAGCCGCCGAAGGGCGCTTTGATGGAGCGGAAATCGAGCGCCACCTGCGCCTGGCCGAGCGCGATCTTGGCTTCATCGAGCGCCGTGCGCGCCGCATCGATAGTGGTGGCGGAAACCGCGCCGCTGCCGCGCGTGCGCTCATAGCGGGCAAGCAGGCGCTTGGCATCTTCAAGACGCACCTTGGCAAGTTCGACGGCGAGTTCTTCCTCGCGCTTTTCAAGCCCGACCAGAAGATCTCCCGCTTCCACCTTTTTACCCGGCGTGAACTCCACCGCTGTTACTTCACCGGAAACGGCGGGATAAATCGTGACGGATTTCAGCGCGCGGGATGTGCCCACCGCTTCAAGGCGGGTGCGCTCGGGCCGGAAGGTCACTTTCTCGACAATGACCGGCGCGGCGCGGCTGGCGCGCCCGGGCGCCCCTTCCTTGCCTGCAGGGCCGGTGGGCCAGAAGAGGACGGCAAGGATGAGCACGGCCAGCGCCAGAAGCGCGCCGCCGCCAAAAGCCAACCGCCTGCTATCCATCATCAAATTGCCCGCCCTTTAAGAAGGCCCGCTTCTAGCATTCATTTGCAACGGGACCTTAAAGCCCCGCTCTCCATCTACCCATCGCTGCACCGGACCACTATAGGCCATTCTGCCTTAACGTGCCCGATGGTAGTGCCAATTGACGCCGGGACAACCGCCATCTGCGCGAAAGACCCCGCCGAGGCTCGCACCCCGTTCCTGTTTTCCCTATGATCCGGGCAAAAGAAAGGCCGCGAAACTGGCCTGTAAGGGAGGAGAGTTTTACGTATGAGTTACGGAGTATGGGGGCGCCCCTTCAAAATTTCGCAGGTTCTGGCCCTGCCTGCTCTTTTTCTTGCAGCGAGCGGCCCCGCCACCGCCGAAGACCCGGCCCCGCTTAAGGGCGAGGTTGTCGTGACCAGCACAAGCACTGGCACCGCGCGCCTCACCCATCCGGGCAATGTCGCCAAGATACCCGAACGGGAAATCGACTTCGTCAAAGCCGATCATTACAGCGAGCTTTTGAACCGCGCCCCCGGCGTCTATATCCACCGCAATAACGGCCAGGAAAGCCTCGTCTCCATCCGCTCGCCCGTGCTGAGCGGCGGGGCGGGCGCCGGTTCCTTTCTTTATCTGGAAGACGGCGTGCCCACCCGCGCGGCAGGCTTTGCCAATGTGAACGCGCTTTTTGAAAGCATCACCGAAACGGCAGGCGGCATCGAAATCATTCGCGGGCCGGGCAGCGCGCGCTATGGCTCCAACGCCGTGCACGGCCTCATCAACGTGCTCTCGCCGGAACCGGAAGCCGGGTTTTCCGGCGTCTCGGATGTCTGGGTCGGCCCGCACGGTCTTTTTCACAACACCAATACGGCAAGTGTGAGCTGGCAGGACGGAGAGGCGAGCCACGGCCTTCTCGGCAGCCTCGTCTTTGCCGAGGATGACGGCTTTCGCGCCGCCTCCGGCTTCGGCCAGCAAAAGGCGCAGCTGCGCTATGATTATTCGAAAGGCGCGGACGACATCTTCTTCACCCTTTCAAGCCATAACCTCAACCAGGAAACGGCAAGCTTCGTGCAAGGCCCCACCGCCTTTCGCGACGATGCCTTGCGCAAAGGCAATGCAAGCCCGGAAGCTTTCCGCGATGCCTGGGCCGTGCGCGCCGCGCTGCACTGGACGCGCGAGTTGAACGAGAACTGGTCTTTCAACATCACCCCATACGCCCGCGAAAACCGGCTGCGCTTTGCGCTGCATTTCCTGCCCGGCGGGGCGATCGAGGAAAACGGCCATTGGAGCGTTGGCGTGCAGAACTCGCTTATCCACGAAACGGATGATGGCCACACCATCATTCTGGGCGGCGATGTGGAATATACCGAAGGGTACCTGCGCGAAGATCAGGAAGGCCCGGCCGTCTTCTCTTTCGTGCAAGGCACCCATTACGATTATACGGTCGATGCGACGGTGCTTGCGCCTTACCTCCACACGGTTTGGGCGCTGGGTGAGAGAACGGAACTCACCGCGGGCGTGCGCCTTGAACACACGATCTATGAATATGACAACCGCACGGCAACGGGCGTGACGGGCCGCTTCCGCCGCGCTGCCGACCGGCGCGACACGTTCACCGACCTCACCCCGAAGCTCGGCCTTGCGCATACCTTCTCGGATGAGATTACCGGCTTCGTCAATTGGAAGCGGGCGGCACGCGCACCGCAGACAACCGACCTTTACCGTCTGCAGGCCAATCAGGTGGCCGGTGAAGTCGAATCGGAAAAGCTCGACAGTCTGGAAGTCGGTGCCCGCGGCACCTGGGGCACGCTCGAATATGAAGCCGCCGCCTATTACATGAAGAAAAAGAATTTTTTCTTCCGCGATTCAGACGGCTTCAATGTCACCGACGGGCGCACGAAACATTACGGTGTCGAACTCGATGTCTTCACCCCGCTCATTGCCGGGTTCGACTTCGGCGCCTCGGCAAGCTACGCCGTGCATGAATATGATTTCAACCGCACCGTTGCAACGAGCCCGCAAAGCAACAATATCCAGGAAGGCACGGATGTGGACGGCGCGCCGCGCACCTTGGCGAATGCAAGGCTCGGCTATGTCTTCTGGGACGGGCGCGCGCGCTCGGAACTGGAATGGGTACATGTGGGCGATTACTACACCAACCCGGCCAATTCGGTACGCTATGCCGGCCACGACATTTTCAACTTCCGCATCGAAGCGGATGTGCGCGAGGATCTGTCGCTTTATGCACGCGTTACCAATCTGGCGGACAAGCGCTATGCGGAGCGGGCCGATTTCGGCTTCGGCAATGAGCGCTATTTCCCCGGTGAGGACCGCGCGCTGCATGTGGGCGCTTCCGTGCGCTTCTGATCCCGGCATCTTTACTGCCGCCGCACAACAAGGGAGGCCGGCCTGACAACGGAACTCTGGCCTCTCCTGATCGGTCTTGTGAGCCTCAGCGCACAGCTCGGGGCCGCAGGCCATGCGCTTTTAACGAAACGCGATGCGCGCGCCGCCACGGGCTGGATCGGCCTTATCCTGCTCGTGCCGCTTCTCGGCTGGATCATCTATTTTCTGTTCGGCATCAACCGCATTCAGCGCCGCGCCGAAACCTTGCGCTCCGGCGGCCATGTGACGGGCGAGCTGAGCGGGCCGACGGGTGCCGAACTGTCCCATATGGCGGGCACCGATCACGGGCTGCGCCAGCTTGAACGGCTGATGGAGCTCGGCGGCGCCGTTTCGCAAATGCCTTATAGTCCGGGCAATCACCTCACCTTGCTCATAAACGGCGATGAAGCCTATCCCGCGATGCTGGAAGCGATTGCCCGCGCCCGCCATTCCATCGCGCTATCGACTTATATTTTCAATCACGACAAGGCGGGCAAAGCCTTCATCCAAGCGCTGCGGGAAGCAAAAGCCCGCGGCGTCAAAGTCCGCGTTCTTATCGACGGGGTCGGCTCGCACTATTCTTTTCCCTCGGCGGTCTATTATCTGCGCGAAGCGGGCATTCCCTGCGAGCGCTTCCTGCACTCTTTCCTGCCCTGGCAGATGCCCTATCTGAATATGCGCAATCACCAAAAGATCCTGGTGATCGACGGGACGGAAGGCTTTACCGGCTCGATGAATATCGCCGAAGGCAACCTGACCGCGCAGGAGCCGGCCCATCCCATTCTCGACCGCCATTTCAAGGTGGACGGGCCGGTGGTCGGCCAGCTCATGCGTACCTTCGCCCATGAATGGCGTTTCGTGACAGGAGAAATCCTGACCGGCCCGCTCTGGTTCCCGCCGCTTGAGCGCAAGGGCGATCTCATCGTGCGCGGCCTGCCATCGGGCCCCGATCTGCCGCGCAATCCCTTGCGCTGGATGCTGCTCGGCGCCATTGCCCAGGCGCAGGAAAGCATCCGCATCGTCACACCTTACTTCCTGCCCGATTCCACTTTGCGCGCCGCTTTGTCCGTTGCGGCCATGCGCGGGGTGAAAGTCGATATCGTGCTGCCCGCCAACAACAATCTCTTCTATATGAAATGGGCGATGCTGCCGCAATTCGAGGAATTGCTCGAAACCGGCTGCCGCATCTATGAAACGGAAGGTCCCTTCGATCACACCAAGCTCACCGCAATCGATGGACTATGGAGCTTTCTCGGCTCGGCGAACTGGGACGCGCGTTCGCTCAGGCTCAATTTCGAATTCAATTTGGAAGCTTTCGGGCGCAGCCTTGCCGAAGATATCGACCGGGAAATCGGCGCCCGCATCGCAAGGGCCCGCCCGCTTACCATAAGCGCCTTGCAAGAACGCTCCGTCGCGCTCAAGGTAAGGGACAATATCGCGCGGCTCTTCTCGCCTTATCTTTAAAGAACGCGCCGAACCGGGGACCCATCATGCGCAAGACATTCGGGACATTCACCGCCGCAGCCTGCCTGCCGCTTCTGCTTGCCGCCTGCGCGGAAAACCCCGAACCAGCCCCGGAAGTCACACGGCCGGAAACGAAGCCGCTCATCGATAGCGGCATCGATGATGGCGGGACCGGTATTGTCGGACCCGCCGCGGGTATTCTTCTCGGCTCGACGATCGGCTCGGGCGGCGGCACGAAAGCGGCGGTCATCGCGGGCGCGCTGGTCGGCTATTCTCTGAGCGGCTCCGACGGCCCCGCCATTCAAGGCTCCATGAAAACACCCTACCGCAATGCCATGCGCGAGCTTATGGGCGCACCCATCGGCACGCGCGTCACCTGGCAGGCACCGGGTGAAAAGGCGCGCGGCACGCTTTGGGTCACCGAAGACTTTACCGACGAAGAAGGCCGCCGCTGCCGGCGCTTTCAGGAAGAGCGTCAGGTGCGCGGACGCAAGGGGCACTTGTCGGGCATCGCCTGCCCCGCCGGATAAGCCTCCCGTACGCACCGCTCCTACTGCCATAGAGCATAAAAACCGGTACCGGATTTTGCGGCGCAATCCCTCACACCCTTGTGAGAGGTCTCGCTTATGCCTGCCGGGCTGATTGCCGCCGCCATCGGCGTGCTCGGGATGCTGCATATTCAGCCGCAGCCGGGTGAAGACACGATCGGTCTTGTCTTTGCGCCAGGCACAAGCTTTGCCGAAGCCGCCTATTACGTCACAAATGCCGGCGGCGCGGTTCTCAGCCCCGGCATTTCGGGCAATGTCGTCATCGCCCGCCTGCCCGCCGGAGCAGCAACGCTCTCGCAGAACACACCCTTTCTCTTTTCATTCACACCGCGCGGAACCGGAACCTGCTTCACCCCGCGTGACCTTGCAGTGCCGTCCCTGCCCGCATCCGCCCAAAGGAGCCTTTAGATGAATACCGTCCGCATGCAGCGCCGCGCCATGTCCTGGCTTGTTGCGTATCTTTGGCTGCACGTTCCCGTCATCCCAGTTCTGGGGGTAATCAATAACAGGGAATATTTAGGGGCAACGGCGCTTGCCGTCCTGCTGACGGGCCTGACCACTGCGCTTTGGCGCTTGCAGCCGGACAGCACGCTGACGCGGCAAACCGGCTCCATCACTTTCATGATGATGATCTGCCTCTTCATCTATGAACTGGCGGGCCATCCCTATCAGTTCGATGTGCATCTCTATTTCATGGCGGGCCTTGCCATGCTCGTGACGCTGATGGACGGGCGCGCCATGCTGGCCGCCGCCGCCACCGTGCTCGCCCATCACATCATCCTCAACATGGCCCTGCCCTTCGCGCTCTGGCCGGGTGATACCGCCTATCTGCGCCTCACCGTTCATGCGGGCGTCGTGGTGCTGGAAACGGCCGTTCTTTACTACTGCTGCAACCAGCTCGTCGCCGCCTTCAGCGAATCCGAAGGCGCGCTCGACCGGGCGCGGGAGGAACTAAGCGCGGCACAGCGCCAGGCGGACGAAGAGCGCCTTGCCGCCGAAGAACGCAACCGGCTGGCCCGCGAGAATGCCAACCGCGCCCTTGCCGAAGCGTTCGAAGGCAAAGTGGGCCAGGTCGTGAAAACCGTTTCCCAGCATGTGGCCACGATGCGCGATGTCGCCCGGGAGATGGACGAGAACGCCGCATCGTCCCTGGAGCAGGTCGAAATGGCAACGGACGGGGCGAGCGAGGCTTCGGACAATGTGGAAACCATTGCCGGCTCCGCCGAACAAATGGCCGACGCCATCCGGGAAAGCGCGGAGCGGATTTCCGAAACCGCCTCGCTGGCAACCGCCGCGGCACAGGAAGTCGATATGACCGACAGCCGTGTGCAGACTCTTGCCCAAACCGCAAACAAGATCGGCGAGATCATCGACCTCATCAACGATATCGCCGAACAGACGAACCTGCTTGCCCTCAACGCCACGATCGAGGCGGCGCGGGCGGGCGATGCCGGGCGCGGCTTTGCCGTCGTCGCCTCCGAGGTCAAGGATCTGGCGACCCAGACCGCCAAGGCGACGGAAGAAATCACCGCTCAGATCAAATCCATTCAAGGGGCGACCGACGACACGGTGCATTCCATCGCAACGATCCGCGAGCGCATCGGCGTCATCAACGAGATTTCCATCTCCGTTTCCGCCGCCGTGGAAGAACAGAGCCTGGCTACCGAGGAAATCACCCGCGGCACGAAAAGCGCCGCCAGCAGCACTCAGCGCGTCTCCGGCACCATGCAGCAGGTGCGCCAATCTGCCGAAGCGACGGGCGAGGCCGCCAAGGCCGTCGGCTCCGCCGTCTTCAGTCTCGACAAGGAGGTCGTCTTCCTGGAGGAGGAAGTGCAAAGCTTCCTGACACAAATCAAAGCAGGATAAAAAATCCTGAAACACTCCGTTCACGGTCCTTTAAAAGCCCGGCTTTCTGCCGGGCTTTCTTTTTGCCGATTTGCCGCAGGCCGGTCTCAGGAATTTTTAATGGTTTCCCTCATAAGTTGGAGATCAACCGGATACACGGGAAACTAGTGATTTCACCAAAGGCCCGAGATGAGCGGCACCGCGCATAAGGAAAAGGAACGGCTGGCCTGGCTGCCCATGCTGCTGATTGCAGGATCGGCGGGGCTGCTTTCTATGCTCTATGCGGCACCCCAGCGCGATGCCGAAACGCTTGGTCTCTTCTTTGCGCCGGGCACCGGCTTTGCCGAAGCGGCCGCCTTCGTGGCGGAAGCAGGCGGCGGCGTGCTACAGCCGGGCAAGATGGACAATATCGTCATCGCCCGGTTTGCCGCGCCCGCCGAGGCGAGCCGGAAACTCGCGCAGACACCGCTTTGGTTCACCTTCACCGCCCAAGCCTCGGGCACCTGTTTCACTTCTTCACGGTCGGCCGCTCAAACGCAGCCTTCAGCGCTGCTTGCAACACCCGGAGCTGTCTTATGACGAATACCGCGCGCCTTCGCCAAAATGCCTTGAAATGGTTCGTGCCGTTTCTTTGGGCGCATGTTCCCTTCATCGCGCTTCTGGGCGCCGTCAACGAGACGCCCTTTATCGCCTCGACGGTAGCAGCCGCAGCGCTTGCCGGCGCGACGACCTTTCTCTGGCGCACGCAGCCCGATAGCGGCGTAACCCGCCAGACCGCTGCCGTCACCTTCATGGTGATGATCAGCCTCTGCGTCTATCAGCTGATGGGGCACCCCTATCAGCTCGACATGCACCTTTATTTCATGGCCGGCCTTGCCATGCTCGTGCCGCTGGTCGATTGGCGCGCCATTCTGGCGGCCGCCGCCACCGTCGCCGTGCATCACCTGGTGCTCAATCTCTTCCTGCCCGCCGCGCTCTGGCCGGGGGATGCTGCCTATGTACGCCTCGTGATCCATGCCGGTGTCGTGGTGCTGGAATCGGCGGCCCTGGTCTATTACTGCCACCAGCTCGTCGCCGCCTTCGAAGAAGCCGACGGGGCTCTCGCCAAAGCCCACGATGCGCTGGAAGAAACCGAAAAAATGGCCAAGGAACGCGCAGAAGCCGACGAACGCGCCTCGCGCGCGCGTCACGAGGAACGCAGCTCCCTTGCCGAAATGTTCGAAAAGAAAGTCGGCGGCGTCGTCTCGCTGGTGGCCGAGCACGCGCAGAAAATGCGCGCTGCGGGCGAGCGCATGAGCGCACGCACGTCCGAAGCCCGCACGCAGGTCGAGACAGTGACCGGCAATGCATCCGAAGCCTCGCACAACGTGGAAGTGATCGCCGCATCGGCAGAAGAAATGTCGAGCTCGATCCGCGAGATTTCCGAGCGCGTGGCCGAAACCGCCTCCATCGCGTCCAACGCCGCAAAGGAAGTGGACGATACGGACGGGCGCGTACAGGCGCTTTCGCAAACCGCCAACAAGATCGGTGAAATTATCGGCCTTATCAACGATATTGCCGAACAGACGAACCTGCTTGCTCTGAACGCCACGATCGAGGCGGCACGCGCGGGCGAGGCGGGCAAAGGCTTTGCCGTTGTGGCCGCCGAAGTCAAAGACCTTGCCACGCAGCCTCCGTCAGCGATCTGCACAGCCAGATCGAGATGCTGGAAAGTGAAGTGGAAAGCTTCGTCGCCCAGATCCGGGCAGGCTAAGTATCAAGCTACCCCTTATGGGGCGGGGCCCTTTAAAAAGGGCGGGGCTAAGAAGGCGCGGCGGTTCATCCCCCGCGCCTTCTTTATTGCGCCCTATGGCCCGGCTCAGCGCCAGGGCTCGACCAGAATTTTCGCGTGCACATCCGGGCTCGCCAGGTCCTTGAAAGCCTGCTCAACGCCTTCAACGCCGACCTTGCCCGTCACCAGCGCCTCCCCGTCAATCTTGCCTTCGGCCAGATGATGCAGGCTTTGCGCAAACTCGTCCGGCGTATAGCCCAGCACGAATTGCAGGTTGAGCTCCTTGTTGATGGCGAAGATCGGCTCAATATGATCCTTCTCCATGCACACGCCTACAACGACGATGCGCGCGGCTTTGGGCGCCCCTTCCAGCATTTGCTGAATAATGCCGGGCACACCTACACATTCGAAGATCACGCCGGGGCGCAGTTGCGGGCCAAGGCCGAGCATCGTCATCATGCTGTCGGGATCATAGCCTTCCGGCGCCGCCTCTTCCGTCCAGCGCTTGTAAGGCGAGGTCTCGGCGGGGTCGAGCACGATATCGGCGCCCATCATCTCCGCGAATTTGCGCCGCTTGGGGGAGAAATCCGCCGCGATGATCGGACCGGCACCGGCGATTTTCAGCCCGGCGATGACGGCAAGCCCCACCGGCCCGCAGCCGATGACGAGCGGCACATCTTCCTTCGTCAGATTGGCCTTCTGCACCGCATGCCAGCCCACGGCCATGGGCTCGGTCAATGCCGCCTGCTCCGTCGGCAGCCCGTTCGGCACTTCGAGCAGCAGCATCTCGTTCAGCACCATGTTTTCAGCATAGCCGCCCGGCAGATTGTTGGAATAGCCGACAGGTTCGATGCCCGTTGCATTCAGCGCCAGCGGCATGGAACAGACCCGCGTGCCCGCTTTCAGTGTCTTTTGCGTGCCCGGCCCGTGATCGAGAATCTCCGCGCAGAACTCGTGCCCGAAGACGATGTCGCGCTTCAGGTCCATCTTGAAGCCCTTGGAGCCCGACCGCTCAGCCACATCCACCATATGCTGGGCGTGATGCAGCGCATGCAGGTCCGAGCCGCAAATCCCGCAAGCCAGCGTTTTCACCAATACCTGCCCGTCGCCGGGCTCGGGCACGTCCATCGTGTCGACGACGAGGCCGCCGTCCCGGAAAATTGCCGCACGCATGCTCTTCCTCCCTCCAGTAGGATCTTTTTCTAGACCCTGGTCTATTTTTATTGAGGAATGGAACCAGACGGGCCCCGCCGCTGCAAGCGCTAAATAGAGGCGGCGCGCAAGGCGGCTCAGAAATGGCGCAGCCGCCACCAAAGCACGATGCCGGTCAAAGAAAGAGCAATCAGCCCGATCGCCGCGAGGTCCATGACGAAGGGACCGGCATCCGCAAAGAAGCGGCCCGTATGCATGTCGAGCAGGATGCGGGAAAGAGGCAAGCCTTCCCCTCGGTAAAGTCCGGCAAAACCTGCCGCAACATCCCCCGGCAAAGGCCGGGGCTCGGCCCACACCACATCGCCTTCAAAGGGCTGCCAGCGGGGGAGCGCAAGCGAGGTCGCATAGGTCCCTTCCGGCGTTTCCACCGCAAGACGCGAGGCCGCTTCTCCCGCTTTCAAAATCTCTTTACCGGGCGGCATCGGCAGGGCGAGGCTCTCCAGCAATTGCCCGTCTTCCGTCAAAAGCAAAGCGCGGGTCTCCGTCACCGCGGCGATATCGCCGCCAAGCACCACCGCCCCTTTCAGAGCGCCGCCGGCGTTTACATGGAGATGCGTGCCTGCCGCCACCGCGTCTTTCCCAAGCCCGGCAAGCCAGAGCCCGCCGGCCTGAAACCCCGGCCCCGGCTGCGGTGCCTTGATGCCATACCAGGAGAGAAGCCAGGATGCCGAGATTTGCGTCCTGTCGAAACCAAGCCGCTCGCCGTGATGCAGCAGCAGGCCCGTGACGGAGAGAAAGAGCACGAAGAAGGCCGTCGTGATGCCGATGCGCCGGTGCCAAACATAAAGCGCGCGGCGCCAGAAAATCTTATCCACCCGAAGCCTCCGCCTGCACCTGCCCGTCGAGCCAAAGGGCAAGACGCGCCAGTTTACGGATCGCCCGGACCGAGAGCGTTGCGCCGGAAATGCCGTCTATCCGGCCCGTCAGTTCGGCCTCGTCATCGAGCCGCAGCCCTTTGAACTGATCGGTGAAAAAGGGATAGCGCACTTCCCAGCCATGGCTTTCGCGGTAAATCAAAATCTGCACCCGCTCGATCGCGCCCTCGTGCACCGCAATGCCCGTGGTGATGGGGCGGGTCTTGCCGATCTCTTCCAATATCCAGACCGTGCGCGGCCCATCCTGCCAGTAGCTCAGCCGCAGGCCCTGCATCTCACGGTCGAGAATGGCTTTTGCGCCCGCGCGCACCTCATCCGTCAGCCAAAGCTTGTCCGGCTCCGGCACGGCCTCCGCCCCGCCGAAAACCTCCGCAAGGAAGACATTGGGCTCCAGAAACACGTCTTCGGCCCCTGCCGGAGCGGAAAATCCGGCGCACAGCATAGCTGCCGCCGAAAGGCGCCGGAAAGCCGCTTTGAAGAAAAAGCCCGTCATGCTCATCACCGTTTCCTAGCCGCTCCGCAAGGGAAAGACAAACGCTATGGGCAGCGCCCCTTAAACGCAAAGGGAGGCGGGTCATCCCCGCCTCCCCCATTTTCGTTTCAAGCCGTGCAGGCCGGCTCCTTAGAACTGGAAGCCGACGCCGACATTCAGACGGTCGTCTTCCGTGCCGCCAGCCGGGGCATCGTCGAACTGATAATCCAGTTTGAAGACCACATCTTCGACCGGCCAGTAATTGGCGCCGATCTGCGTCTGGCTGAATTCGGAATCGGCGCCGCCGCCAGCCGAATTGTCCCATTCGCTGTAACGGGCAAAGAAACCGAGATCGCCGTACCAAACCGGGAAGCGGTAGGAAGGCTCGATATACCAGCCATACTGCTCGTCCCGGCCAATGGCCTCTGCCGCATTGCTGTCGAGGTCCCAGCGCGCAGCCAGCGCCCGGAAGCCGATGGAGCCCGGACCGAAAGCGAAGTTCGAATCGACATGGGCTTCAAAAAGCGTGGCGGAGGTCTTCTCGCCCTCGCCCTGCGTCAGGTCGGACTGATACTGACCCGTCACGCCGAACTGCACCCCCGGAATGCCGGAATATGTCAGCTGCGTCGTGACCGCGCCGTCTTTTGCCTTGGCTTCGGACACCTTCTGGCGGCCGGAACGGATGCGGAAGGCATTGGCGCCCGTGGTCGGCACGCGCAGGCCCGAGTGAACGAAGGCGCTATAAGCGAAGCCGGAACCCAGCTCGCCATGCGCGCCGACACCCGCTTCCCACCAGGTCGTCGGGATGATGTTGACTTCCACATTGTTGCGCTCGACGCCGTAGAACGTGGGCGGCTCATGAGTGATGTTAAGAATGCCGACCGGCACGAGCTGCAGACCCGCCGTCACTGAATGATGCTCGGCCACATCGACTTCAACGAAAGCCTGCTCGACTTCCACTTCGCCGTTCTGGCCTTCACCGGCAACCGCATGCTCGACTTCAAGCTCGGAGAAGAAGCGGACTTTGTCGTTGAATTCATGATTGATGAACAGCACGAAACGGTGAAGGTCCACTTCGTCCGTATCGCCGCCATTGTAGTGCAGTTCGCCATAACCGCCGACGCTGGTTTTCTGCCACCAGCCATCGCCGCCCGAACCGCCGCCGGAAGAGGCGATGCGCTCGACTTCGCTGCCCGTCGCTTCGACCTTCTTGTCCGTTTCCTGGACCTTCTTCTCGGTCACGTCGATCTTCTGCTGCAGCGCTTCGATCTGCGCCTGCTGCTGTTGGATCATTTTCCACAGTTCTTCCCGGCTCGGCAGATCCTGCGCGAATGCCGGCGAAACCGCCATGATGCCCGCAAGGGCGGTCGCCCCGGCGAGGTAGCTCTTCATTACGTTCATTAAGTGGCCCTCGATGCCTTGTGCCCGGCCCATCCCCGGCCCGGCAGTCATTCCTGTTCTCGTCGCCGCAAAGGCCCCGGCCCTGCCGTGAAGACAGGGCCGGATCACTTTGGTGCTGCAGCGATAGGCGCACCTGATAATAAGATCGACTCTCAAATGCAATTAGATTCTTGAAAATGCTTCGCATTCCTTTTCGCGATGTGGTAGTCAGGCAGCATATAAATTGCCCTAGGAAGGCGTCTTTCAGCCCTTGCCCAAGATGAAAAACTCCCGGAATTCAGCCTTTTCCCGGCGGCGTGTGCTCTCTCTCATCATTGCAGGCGCAGCGGCCGGCCCGCTTGCCGGTCTGAGCACAGGCAGCGCCAAAGCCATGCCCCTGCGCTGGGAAGGGCCGGTGATGGGCGCAGATGCCGCCATGACATTTTTGGGCATGAGCGAGGCAGAAGCCGCGCGGCTGGAAGCGCTGGCGCTTACCGAGATCGCACGGCTCGAAGAGATTTTCAGCCTCTACAAAGAAAGCTCCGCCCTTCAGCGGCTAAACCGGGAGGGGATGCAGGAAAACGCACCGTCTGACCTGGTTGAGCTGCTGGATAAGGCCCGCCATATCCACGAGGTAACCGGCGGCGCCTTCGACCCTTCAGTCCAGACCTATTGGGATGTGCTCACCCGCCATTACGGCAAGGGCGCGGAAGAAGACCCCGCCCCCGAAGCGCTTGCCGAAGCCGCCCGGCATACGGGCTTTGCGCGCGTGAAGATAAAGGGCGCTAGCATCACGCTGCCCGAGGGTATGCAGCTCACGCTGAACGGCATCGCCCAGGGCTATATCACCGACAAGGTGGCCGAGCGGCTAACCCGCGAAGGCGCGCGCCATGTGCTCGTCAATCTGGGCGAGTTCCGCCCGACAGGGCCGAAGGACGACGGCAGCGACTGGCAGATCGGCCTTGCCGATCCGGCAGTACCTTACCGCCTCGCCGATAGCACGCCCCTTCGCACCCGCGCGCTTGCCACCTCCGCCCCATACAGCGCCTCTTTCGACAAAGACGGCAAACGCCACCACCTGCTCGATCCGGCAACCGGGCAAAGCAGCGCGCGCTATGCCTCGCTCAGCGTCAAAGCGCCGGACGCCGCTTTAGCGGACGGACTCTCCACCGCTTTCTCCCTAATGAGCGAGGAAAAGATCGCGCGCGCCCTGCAACACGCAGGTGCCCAGCCTATCGGCGTGCATCTGACGCGGCGCGACGGCACGGTCCGGACATTGGGAAATTGGGCGCGAGCCTGACCCTTAGGCAACACCTTCCTGCAGGATTTTGCGCAGGCGCTCGGCGGCATCGGAACGGGCCGGCATCAGCTTTTTCAAGTTCTCCGGCGCCTGCAGCACATAGGTGCTGAAATCTTCCGCCGGCATGGGACGGCCGAAATAGTAGCCCTGCGCTTCATCGCAGCCCATATCGATCAGCCGTTCCGCTTGGCGGACGGTTTCGACCCCTTCCGCCACGACTTTCACGCCAAGGCTCCGGGCCAGATCCACAATGAGTTTCGGGATCGCCTGACCGTCGCTCGTACGGTCGAGATCGTCCACGAAAGAGCGGTCGATCTTCAGGCACTTCACTGGGAAGCGCTTGAGATAGGCCAGCGAGGAATAGCCGGTTCCGAAATCGTCGATGCTGATCGCGATCCCCATGCTGCGCAGGCGGCGCAGCGTGGCGATGACGGTTTCCACATCGTGCATGACCATGCTTTCGGTCACCTCGATCTCGAGCTGGCGCGGTGAGACCCCATGCGCCACAAGCGTGTTCGCAACGAAGTCGGAAAGATCGCCGTTCACAAGATCGGCGGCGGAGACATTGACCGCCACGGAAATGGGCGGCAGGCCCGCCTCGCGCCAGACTTTGATCTGGCGGCAGGCTTCATTAATCACCCAATGCGTGAGCTCGCAGACGAAGCCGGATTGCTCGGCCACGGGAATGAACGCCCAGGGCGGCACGAAGCCGCGTTCGGGATGGCGCCAGCGCAAAAGCGCTTCGCTGCCGGCCACCGCACCCTTGTTCAAATCGATCTTGGGCTGGAAATGCAGCTCAAACTCATCCTGTTCGATAGCGCGCTGCAAATCGCGCTCGATGCTGCTGCGCTCAAGCGCGCGCAGCTTAAGTTCGTGGCGGAAAAACTGCAGGCTGTTATGGCCCTCGGATTTGGCCATATTGAGCGCAAGGTCCGCGTTCTTCATCAGAACTTCCGCATCGCGCCCATCCTGCGGGAAAAGCGTGATGCCTGCGCTGCTGCCGCCATGCACGATGTTTCCGCCAAGGGACATGGGCCGGCTCAAGGCATCGAGCAGACCTTGCACACGGGCAAGCACATCATCCGCGCTGCCGCTATCCTTCAATAAGAGCGCGAACTCATCCCCGCCGAGCCGGGCAAGCACTTCACCGCCGCGGGCGTGGGCGCGCAGGATGTCCGCAACGCTACACAAAAGCGCATCGCCCACATCATGGCCGAACGTATCGTTGATGGATTTGAAGCTGTCGACATCGACAAGCACGAGCGCCAAACGTGTATCGCCCGTTCCCGATGCCGCAATCGTATCGCGCAAACGGGTGCGGAAATGCGTACGGTTGCCGAGCCCGGTGAGCTCATCGTTCATGGCAAGTTCGGCAAGCCGGCTGGAGCTTGCCTCCGCCTCGCCAAAGGCTTGCGACATGACATGAGCCAGCGCGCCGAACTCATCGCGTTTGCCGAGCAGGCGCTTGAAGCTCACAGCGCTTCTGTCCCGGAACTGAGCAAAGCGCTCGAGCTGAGCAAGCGGCATGAGCACGAGCTCGTAAATCAGAAAAGCAAGGACGCCGAGAAAAACGACAAGGCCGAGAACCACCGCGCCTGCAAAGCGCCAGCCGGACTGGCGCATATCGGCCAGGATACCTTCGACCGAAAGACGGATGACGATAATGCCGTCCGACATCGCCTCGCCCGGCTGCGCGCCGAAATGCAGCATCGGCCGGTAGGTGATGTAAGTGGCAGCCTGTTCTTCTTCCCAGAGCCCGTCCTGGCGTTTGCCTGCCGCCTGCACTTCGGCGATGCGCCGGAAAAGCGCGGGCGCGGTCACATCCTGCACCGACTGGCCCACCCAGGAAAGCCGCGTAGAGGCGGCAATCTTGCCCGTCGCCGCATCGATAACGGCGATCGTATTGACATTCTCCCGCCCGCCAAAGGCCGTCACGAAGCGGGAAAATTGCTCCCCGCCTTCAATGGCCTCGGCCGCATTGGCAATGGAATCGGCAATGGTTTCCGCTTCCCGGCGCAGCTCGCTTTGGCCATGCGCCGAAAGCACGAGCGCGGCGGCAAGAACAAGCGCGCCGACGGCCCCTGCGCCGAGCACGGCGAGAGGCGCCAGAATTTTCCATCGCAAAGAAAAGAGGCGGCCATCCTGCCGCTCATGGCCAGCAAAGCTCATCGGTCCACCCCGTGCCTGATCCCCAGATGCGCACGGAATGCCGGCACCGAATGCGGGAAAAGAGCCGCTGCAGGCAGGAACGCGTCCGAGCCTCGCCAGCCATTCTCCACAAGATCTTCGAGCTTCGACACAGGTGCGCACTCAGCCAATGGGTGCCTGCCATCGAAACGACCACCGCAACGAAATGACAGACTGTCCTATGCAACCTGCCTTTCACTCTCTAAAATTTTCTTACAGACTCCGCCTTTGTCGCGGAATGCGACGAGGCTGGTAAATAAAGCCTTAGCGCCCTGTACCGGACTGAAACGGAGGTGGCGCAAGACCGCGCGAAGGAAAAGCGCGTTCCGCCCGCAGCCGGGGCCAGAGCGGCACTTTTTTGAGCCATAGGCGCAGCGCTTCATAGTGAATACCGGCGAAGACTTTCAGCGTCATGAAGGGCAAAGCAAAGAAACGCCGGAGCAGCGCGCCGTCGGAAAGCGCCGCCCGCTCGCCCTGAAGCGCCGCCGTAAGCGTCAGTTCCCCATCTAGAAGATACCGGATATGGACGAAGAGCTTTTCATCCGGCGCGCAGAGCCTAAGCCGGTAATGGCCGCGTTCCGGGTTGAAGGGAGAAACATAAAGAAGCTTACCCGTCTCATGGGTGACGGGCCCCGCCGCCTCTTCCACGAGGCATGGATAGACATGGCGCTCCCCGAATGTATTCGTGACCTGATAGAGCAGCGCCGTCAGCCGGTCTTCTTCGTCATAGCAATAGAAGATGGCAAGCGGATTGAAGGCATAACCGAGCATGCGCGGATGGGCGAGAAGGAGAATGCGCGCCGGGGGCTCGCTGTGCCCGCATTCGCTGAGCACGCTTTCCACCCAGCCGCGCAAATCTTCATCCTGCCCGGTCCCGTGATCTTTCGGATGGAAAGAAAAGAGATTGCGCGCGCCGAGCGAAAAGAACCGCAGCGCCTTATCGAGCAGCGGCAATTCATCCAGATCAAAAAGCCCGTAAAAGACCTTATAGGAAAAGCCGTGAACGCGGGGGCGCAGACGCCGGTGGAGGACGCTCGCATCGTAAAGCGCGCTGGAAAATTCCCCGCTCATGCCGCCTCCGCCTGCCGCTCGGGGGCCGGCGCTTCCGGCGGCAGCAGAAGCCGGCTCGAGGGATTGTCGAGATGCCAGGGCCGCATCACGCCGCCAAGCTGTTCGGCGACTGCAAGACCTGCCTGCAAGCCGTCCTCATGAAAGCCCGCACCGAAATAGGCCCCGCAGAACCACGTATTACGCACCCCCTGCAGCTGCCAGAGCGCGCGCTGATTGCGCAGCGCATGGCGGTTGAAGACAGGGTGATCATATTCGAAGCGCCCGAACACTTGGTCCTCGCGCGGCGCGGCGGAAGGATTGAGCGTGACAAGCACCGGCGTCTTCGTCGGCAAAGATTGCAGCTGGTTCATCCAATAGGTCACGCAGACCGCCTCACCTTCCCCGCCCATATAATTCCAGCTCGACCAAACCTTCCGGTTTGCCGGCATGAAACGCGTATCGCTGTGAAGATAGGCGATGTTCTTTTGATAAGGAAAGGCGCCGAGCGTTGCTTCTTCCGCCGCGCTCGCATCGCCAAGCAGCGCCAGCGCCTGATCGCTATGGCAGGCAAAGACCACGTCGTCGAAAGGCTCATGCCCATGCTCGGCGCTATGCACGAGAACGCCCAGGCCGGTGCGGGTCACACGCTCGATCTGCGCCCCGAGGCGGACATCGGCCTGCATGTCGCTGGCAAGCGCCTCCACATAACGGCGTGAGCCGCCTGCAACCGTGCGCCACATGGGCCGGTCCTTGATGCGCATCAGGCCGTGATTTTCAAAAAAGCGCAGAAAGGCGAGCGCGGGATATTGCTCCACCTGTTCCACCGGCAAGGACCAGATCGCCGCGCACATGGGCAAAAGGTGATCGCGCTGGAAGGAGCGCGAATAGCCATGCGCCTCAAGGAAAACCCCAAGCGGCTGCTCGGCCAGGGAAAGATCGCCGGCAAGACGCGGGCCTGCCCGGTAGAGCTTCAGAATATCCCGGATCATCCGCCACATGCGCGGGCGCAGCACATTGCGCCGGTCGGCAAAGAGGCCTTTCATGCCCGAGCCGGAATATTCAAAGGCGCCGTTTTCAAGCGAGGCAGCAAAGGACATGTTGCTTTCGGCCGTCGGCACGCCCAGATGCTCGAAGAGCTTTACGAGATTGGGATAATTGGGGGCGTTATAGACGATGAAGCCGGTATCGACGGGAATGGAACCCTCCGCCAGCGGCACATCCACCGTATGCGCATGGCCGCCCAGACGTTCTTCCTTTTCAAAAAGCGTCACCTCATGGCTTTTGGAAAGCAGCCAGGCGGCCGATAGCCCGGAAATACCCGAGCCGATCACGGCGATCTTGCGGAAGGGCTCGGGCCGGCGCGGCGTCTCTGCAGCCTGAAAAAAAGGGCGGGTCATGAAAATCCTCACAAACTGAATGTAGCCCTCTTACGCGGCGGCAGAGCCCGCGGATCATTGGTCCTCAAGCTGGCGTCATCTAAGTAAAGAAACCATTGCCGCGCATTTTCCGCTCAATATTTAGAGATTGCGGCGATTTGCTTTAGGGTGATCCGGCAAATGAGCTTTCCCGTAAGAGGTGTATGCGTGCGACCCTTGCCCTTGAGACCGATCTTGCAGGCGCCTGGCTTCCGGCAGGCGGCGCGCATTTGTCTGCGCCGCACCGGAACGGCAAAAAGGGCCGGCGCATGAGCGAGGCCAAAGGCACGGGTTCCGATATCGCCGTCCTCAACGATTGCCTTGGCCGCGTCGCGGCTGCGGCGGATCGCGGCGCTTTCATGCAGCTTTTCGATCATTTCGGCCCGCGGCTGAAATATTTTCTGCTGCAAAAGGGATGCACGGATGGCGAGGCCGAAGATCTGGTGCAGGACGTGATGCTGACCGTCTGGCGCAAGGCGAAGCAGTTCGATCCGGGCAAAGCTGCGGCAAGCACATGGATTTTTACCATCGCGCGCAACCGCTTCATCGACACCAAACGCCGCGAGCGCGTGATGGTCGATTTCGACACCTGCCCGGAAGCCGAGCAGGTGAGCGAGGAAACGGCGGAAGACGAGATCACTCAAAGCGAACTTGCCGCCGATGTCGCAGTTGCCATGGCCGAATTGCCGCAGGCACAAGCAGAAGTGATCCAAATGGCCTTTATCGACGGTAAAAGCCACAGTGAAATTGCAGAGGAGCTGGGCGTCCCGCTCGGCACCGTGAAATCGAGGATAAGACTGGCATTTGCCAGATTGCGTGAGGTTCTGGAGTCCCACAGATGAGCGTTGCAAACTCCCAAACCCTGAAAGCGTCCCAAAACGCGCCCCAAAACATACCTAAGCACCGGCTAGGCGATGAATGGCTGGTGGGGCTGGCAAGCGGCACCTTGAGCGAAGGTGAAGCGATGTTTGCGCGCACCTGCCTGTCCTTCGTGCCCGAAGCTGCGAACGATCTGGCGCTTGCGCAAACGCTGGGCGGCGCGGCTTTGGAACGTGCGCCGCAAGCCGCATTGAAGGCCGATGCGCGCGCCTCCCTTCTTGCCGCGCTCGACGGCGCGGAGATGGAACCTGCCACGTCTAGCCCCGCGCCCAGCCCCGCGCCGCGCAAAGAGCGCCAGCAAGGCGGCGTCATGCCCGCCGTGCTGCAGGACTATGCCGGCGGCGATGTCGACCGGATGAAATGGTCCTATCTCGGCCCCGGCATGAAAAAAGTGCGGCTCTGGCAGAACGACAAAGGCCAGACGCTCTGGATGCTGCGCGCCCAGCCCGGCGTTAAAATTCCCGAACACACCCATGAGGGAACGGAACTGACGCTGGTCCTGAAAGGCAGCTTCCATGATGCCTTCGGCCATTACGGGCCGGGCGATGTGGAAGAGACCGATAACAGTCACACCCATGACCTCGTCATCGATGAGGGCGGGGAATGTATCTGCCTGGCGCTGACCGACCGACCGCTCAAATTCAAAGGCTGGATTGCCCGGGCCATGCAGCCCTTTATCGGGCTCTAAACCGGTCTTTCAGGGCAGCACCGCCCAAACAAAAACGGCCCCCGGGAAGGGGGCCGTTTCGTTTGTTCTGGCAGGATGCCTTAGGCCGCCGTGTAACCCAGCATGGCTTTGACTTCGAGGAATTCCTCGAACCCGTGATCGCCCCATTCGCGGCCATTGCCCGACTGCTTGTAGCCGCCGAACGGCGCGCCGAAATCGGGCCCTGCGCCATTGATATGCACATTGCCCGTGCGCAGCTGCGCGGCCACTTTGCGCGCATGTTCCGGCTCACCGGACACATAGCCGGAAAGACCGTAAACCGTGTCATTGGCAATCTCGATCGCCTCGGCCTCATCCTTGTAAGGCAGGATGGTGAGAACCGGGCCGAAGATTTCCTCGCGCGCAATCGTCATGTCATTGGTGACATTGGCGAAGATGGTCGGGCGCACATAGTAACCCTTGTTCAGTCCTTCCGGACGTCCGACGCCGCCAGCCACAAGCTGCGCGCCTTCGTCGATACCCTTCTGGATGAGATCCTGGATCTTGTTGAACTGGACCTCGCTGACAACCGGGCCGATCGTCGTGCCTTCGGCGGTCGGATCGCCGGGCTTGACCTGCTCGGCCGTAGCGCGGGCGATTTCCACCGCCTCGTCGTGACGGCTGGCCGGCACGAGCATACGGCTCGGGGCGTTACAGGACTGGCCCGAATTCGTCATCATGCTCATGACGCCCCCAGACACGGCTTTCTGCAGGTCGGCATCTTCCAGAATGACATTGGCCGACTTGCCGCCCAGTTCCTGCGCCACGCGCTTGACCGTATCGGCAGCGTTTTTCGCGACCGCGATGCCGGCGCGGGTGGAGCCGGTGAAGGAGACCATGTCCACATCCGGATGCGAGGAAAGCGGCACACCGACGCCCATGCCGTCGCCATCAACGAGGTTGAAGACGCCTTTCGGCACACCGGCTTCATCGAAAATTTCGGCCAGGATATGCGCATTGAGCGGGGCGACTTCGGAAGGCTTCAGCACCATGGTGCAGCCTGCGGCCAGCGCCGGTGCGACCTTACAAATGATCTGATTGACCGGCCAGTTCCACGGCGTAATGAAACCGCACACACCGATCGGCTCCTTGGCGATGCGGGTGGCGCCGCGGTCTTCTTCGAATTCGTAATCCTTCAGGATTTCCAGCGTCTTGGCGAGGTGGCCAAGGCCGGTTGCGGCCTGCGCGGCTTTGGAGAGCCAGAGCGGCGCGCCCATTTCCTCGGAAATCGTCGTGACGATATCGTCATAGCGCTTCTGATAGACATCGATGACCTTCTGAAGCAGCGCCATGCGCTCTTCACGGGTCGTGCGCGAATAGGTCTTGAAGGCTTCCTTCGCGGCGGCGACGGCCTTGTCCACATCGGCGGCGCTGCCGAGGCTGATCTTCGCGAAAGGCTCTTCGGTCGCCGGGTTGATGACCTCGAAATCGTTCGCCGTTACAGGATCGACCCACTGGCCATTGATATAGAATTTGCGGCAGTCCTTCATCTCGTCCTCCGTGTGATGCCGTCCCTGCTGGGTCTTGTTGGGCTTTGCCCAGCTCAGACTAATATTTGGCTGGTTACGATGGCTCTGGCCTGTCCGCTTTTCAAGCGCCCGCTTTTGCTTTTCCTTCGGGCACCGGGGGAAACCGGAACAGAGCGGTTTGCGTGCCGGAAACCTGACACAGAGCCAGCCCGGCGGTCCAGCAAAAATGGGGTAATTACCCCATTTCCATCAGGTAATTTGTGCTTTGTGGCTGCCCGTACAAGGGCTTTAAAGCATAAAACAGGCGCAGCCCCGTTGAAACACAAATGAACCGGCGGGTGCATTTTCAGGCGAAGACGCATAGACTGCCGCCCGATAACAAATCCGCGAGTCGCCCCGTCCATGAGTTCCCCGCCCCCTGCAGCCGCCCTTTCAGACGCTGACAGCGCCGCGCCCCGTTCAAGGGAAGAGGCGGAAGCGGCCTATGAAGCGCAGGTCTGGCGCGACCTGCCGCGTAACTACGCCGCTCATCTCGTGCACGGGCTGTTGGGGCAGACGGGTTTCCGCCTCGTCCATGCGCCCACTTTCGTGCCCGCTTATATCTATCTGCTCTCAGGCTCTGAAATTGCCGTCGGCCTCGCTCTTGCCGCGCAATATCTCGGCGCCGCGCTTTCTTCCGTCTTCGGCGCCACCTTGATCGAACACCGCAAACGCGTGCTGCCTGTGGGCTTCGTCACCGGGGGCCTGATGCGCCTTCAGGTGCTCGGCCTGGCGCTGAGCGGGCTTTTTCTTTCAAGCGACTACGCGCTCGCCGCCGCAACGCTGTTCCTTGGGCTGTTCGGCTTTTTCAACGGCATGCAGGCGGTGATGTTCAACTACCTGCTCTCCAAGGTCATTCCCGTGGCGCGGCGCGGGCGGCTGACGGGCTTGCGCAATTTCCTTGCCGGCATCACCGCCTCGGCAGTCGCCTATTTCGGCGGCTCTTATTTCGTCGAGACGAATGCGCTTGGCAACGGCTATTCGGCGACCTTCCTCGTTGCCTTCGCCATGACGAGCGCCGGGCTGTTGATGCTGCTCTTCGTGCGCGAACCGGAACCGCCGGTCGTGCGCAGCCAGTCGAAATTCGCAAGCCGCCTAAAGGAACTGCCCGCCATGCTGAAGGCGGATCCGGCCTATACGAAATTCTTTCTCGCCCGCGCGCTTTCCGCCTTCGGCACCATTGCCGTGCCGTTTTACGTGCTTTATGCGGGCCAGCATATCGGCCTTTCCGGTTATATTGTCGGTATTCTCTCCATCGCGTTTTTGCTGACGCAAACGGCAACGAACCTTGCCTGGGGCGCGCTTGCCGACCGCACCGGCAACCGGCTTGTCTTCATTGCCTCGCTCGCGCTCTGGATCGCCGCAACGCTTCTTCTCATCGAAGCAAAGGACATCTGGCTCGTCTCCATCGCTTTCGGCGGACTCGGCGCGGGCTTCGGCGGCTGGCAGATCGCTTCGCAAAATCTCGTTCTGGAATTCGGCGCGCGCGAGGACTTGCCCATGCGCATTGCCGTGTCGAATTCAGCCACCTGGGCGATGATGGCGGCAGGCCCCGCCTTTGGCGGCGTGCTCGCCTCGAGCGGCACCTTCGAAAGCGTCTTTGCCGTGGCCATGGCCTGCCAAACAGCCGCGCTATTGCTCGTATTTTTCTTCGTGGATGAACCGCGCCGCCGGAGAGGTTAAAGAACCTGCTCAGCCGCCATTCGGCCCCAGCGCATGTTCGGCCGGGGCGATATTTTCATCCGGCAGGAAGGTTTCTTCGGCGTCCGGCTGCATGCCAGCCTCCGCCTCCCGGCGCTCCGCAAGCCGCACCGCAACTTTCTCCACCTCGCTCCAGACGCGCAGCAGATTGCCGCCCCAGAGCTTTTCGATGTCTTCGTCGGAATAGCCGCGCCGAATGAGTTCGGCGGTGACATTGACGGTTTCCGCCGCATTGTCCCAGCCCTTCACGCCGCCGCCGCCGCCGAAGTCGGAGGAAATGCCGACATGGTCGATCCCCATCACCTTCACGGCATGGTCGATATGATCGACGAATTCTTCAAGGCTCGCGCGGTCATAGCGTGCGCCGATTTCCTTCATGCCATTGACGAAAGCGGGCAGCTTGCCGTGCTTGATATAGCTGAAATGCGCATCCCCCGCAGCCCGCGCAACACGGCTGCGCAGCCCGCGCTCTTCGGCGGCGCGTGCCGCATCCACCTTCACATAGGCTGAAAAAGCAACGACCTGCATCACCCCGCCAGTGCGCGCCAAGGCCTCCATCTGCTCATCGGAAAGATTGCGCGGATGGTTGCCAAGCTCGGAGACGGCGGAATGAGAGGCAATGACGGGCGCGGCGGAAACGCGCAGCGCCTCCATCATCGCATCGCGGGAAATGTGGGAAACATCGACCATCATGCCGAGCCGGTTCATCTCGGCCACCACCTCGCGCCCGTAAGCGCTGAGCCCTCCATGCTCGATTTCCGCGTCCCCGAGATGGGAAAGCGGAATGGAACTGTCGCAAATATCATTATGGCCGATATGGGCGAGCGTCATGTAACGGGCGCCGAGATCGTAATATTTCTCAAGAAGAGAAATATCCTTGCCGATCACATAGCCGTTCTCGATGCCGATCAGCGCGGCCTTTTTGCCGGCCTCATGAATGCGCGTCACATCTTCCGCCCGGACCCCAAGCTCGATCTCATCGGGATAAAGCTCTTCGGCCATGCGGCGGATAGCAGTGAATTTCAAAAGCGCGGCGTCTTTCGCCGCTTCATAGCCTTCCGGCGTGCGCGGGCCCTGGCCCACATAAACAATGAAGAAGGCCGCATCCATGCCGCCGCGGTGCATCTTGGGCAGATCGACCTGCATGCCCGTCAGGCGGCCGGGATCGTGCTCGGGCACTTTCGTATAATCGGGCGGAATATCCACATGGCTGTCGAGCGTGACGATGCGGCGCTGCAAAGCGCGGGCATGAGAGAGAACGGACTTTTCGCGCACCGCTTCAGGCAGGCCGTCCTTCAAATGCACGACAAGGGCAATCGGCGCGGCGACAAGCCCGGCAAACCCCAAACCAAAAGCAATTGCCGCCAATCCCCCAGAGGCTTTCCGCATCGCATCCTCGCCTTGCCCGTTCAACGCCGACCGGCCAAGCCTACACACCGCCCGCGCGCTCAAAGCGCGGGAAGGCTCTTGCCGGTGAATCGGGTGCGATGCTGGCACAGACCCGCCCCCCGCGCCACCCATCCGGCATTTTGACCGGCTGGGCCGTAAGAGGTGCCTGCTTAGCTTGGTGCTTAGCCCTGCATGAGCCGCATGACCTCGAGGCGCAGCACGATGGAAAGCGCCTCGCCCAGCGCCTGGCGGTCCCGCATTTCCAGCCCGCCTTCTTCCAGCGCCTTCTGCCAGCTCTTGACCCAATCGACGGGCGCGTCTTCCCCCTGCTCATGGGCGCCCGTTCCGCAGAGCTCCCCGCCGCGCAGCAGCGCGGCATGAAGGACCGGCGAAATGAGCTCGGCAGCCGCCAAATGGTCGGCAAGAACGGCCAGGTGAGACGCCGGCAGGGCACGGACATCATAGCGCCCGGCAATATGTGCCCAGACGGCAGTCCGTGCCTGTTCCCGGCCGATCAGCCGGACCTGGCCACGGGGTTTGGGAGCGCCCGGATTTGCAGAGTTTTCTGCGGTTTCAGAAAGGTCTTCGACGAAGAATAGGTCAAGCATGCTCATCAATTCGGGCCTCCATAAGCAGGGTTTGGAAAGAGCATCGCAAGCCCCTTGCCAGTTTTGGCCCGCTTCGCATCTTGCATCGGCGGGCGCGAAACGCGCGGGATCTCCCCCGCCCCGCACCCCCTTGGCAAAGAGCGCGGGATCGGTCATGTTATTGACCAAGTGACAAGTTACAAACACCGGCGCAGACCGGACAATTGTGCTCAGGGGAGGATGGAAGAATGGCGGACCACGCACTCGACAATGAAATGGTGGACCCGAGAACCTTCGGGAAAGAAAACCGGTTGCACGAAATCTATAGCGAGCTGCGCCGGGAGGACCCGGTGCATTGGACCGAGCCCGACGAATACCGCCCCTTCTGGGCCGTGACGAAACATGCCGACATTCTGGAAATCGAACGCCAGTCCGACATTTTTCTGAACGACCCGCGCACCACCCTGCTCACCCGCCAGCAGGAAGCGGATGTGCTGGAATTTACCGGCGGCAGCCACATCGCCATCCGCTCGCTCGTGCAGATGGACAATCCCGATCACCGCGTCCTGCGCGCGCTGACACAGTCCTGGTTCATGCCGCCCAATCTGAAAAAGATGGACGGCGCGCTTGCCAGCCTGTCGAAGGAATTCGTGGACAAGATGGAAGGGCTCGGCGGGGAATGCGATTTCGTCACCGATGTCGCCGTCTGGTACCCGCTGCGCGTGATCATGAACATTCTGGGCGTGCCGCGCGAAGACGAGCCGCTGATGCTGAAGCTGACGCAGGAACTGTTCGGCTCCTCGGACCCGGACATGCAGCGCGACGAAAAACAGGCCATGTTCGACACCAATGTCATCACCGACTTCTTCAACTATTTCACGAAGATGACGGAAGACCGCCGCGCCAACCCGACCGACGATGTAGCCAGCGTCATCGCCAATGCCACGGTGCATGGCGAGCCGATCAACCATATCGACGCCATGGGCTATTACATCATCGTAGCGACGGCCGGCCATGACACGACGTCCTCATCGACGGCAGGCCTTCTGCTGGCACTGTTGCAGAACCCGGATCAGATGGCGAAGCTGAAAGCCGATCTGAGCCTCTTGCCCGGCGCCATTGAAGAGGCGATCCGCTGGGTGACGCCGGTCAAACACTTCTTCCGCACCGCAACGCAGGATTATGAGCTGCGCGGCAAGAAGATCAAAAAGGGCGACTCTCTTTTGATGTGCTATCCCTCCGCGAACCGCGACGAGGATGTCTTCGAGAACCCCTTCACCTTCGATATCGAGCGCAAGCCCAACAAACATGCCGCCTTCGGCCATGGGGCGCATCTGTGCCTCGGCATGCATCTGGCGCGCATGGAGATCAAGGCGCTATTCAGCGAGCTCCTGCCCCGGCTCGACCATGTGGAGCTCGCAGGCGAGCCGTCCTGGGTGCAGGCGAATTTCGTCAGCGGCCTGAAGCACCTGCCGATCCGCTATCAGATGCAGCGCAAAGCCGCCTGAAGCTTCCGGCCCAAACGCCGGAAAACCGCCAAAAACGCCGCCTCTCCCGGAAACCGGAGGGGCGGCTTTTTCGTGAGGCTTTATGCCGCTGGAACCCGCCGCGCTTTTGGCGTAGATAGGCGCCCATGAGCGAGACCTTGACCCCCACCGCCCCGCGCCGCCTGGCGAGCGCCCCGAAGATCGGCATTGTGAGCCTCGGCTGCCCGAAAGCGCTGGTGGATTCCGAACGCATTCTGACGCGCCTGCGCGCCGAAGGCTATGAAGTCTCCCCGACCTATGACGGGGCAGACGCCGTGATCGTCAATACCTGCGGCTTTCTCGATAGCGCCAAGGCGGAGTCGCTTTCGGCGATCGGCGAGGCGCTGGCCGAAAACGGCCGCGTCATCGTGACGGGCTGCATGGGCGGCGACGAAGCCTCGATCCGCGATACGCATCCGGGCGTTCTCGCCGTCACCGGACCCCATCAATATGAAGCCGTGGTCGCCGCCGTGCATGAAGCCGTGCCGCCCGCGCCCGAACCCTTCATCGATCTCGTGCCCGAGCAGGGGATCAAGCTCACCCCGCGCCATTATGCCTATTTGAAGATTTCAGAGGGCTGCAACCACCGCTGCTCCTTCTGCATCATTCCGAGCCTGCGCGGGGACCTGGCGAGCCGGCCCGCCGCCCATGTGCTCACCGAAGCCGAGCGCCTTGCCAAAGCCGGGGTGAAGGAGCTGATGGTGATCTCCCAGGACACCAGCGCCTACGGCCTCGATATCGGATATGCGGCAAGCAGCTGGCGCGGCAAGGAACGGCGCGCCCATATCACCGATCTGGCAGACGCGCTGGGCGAGCTCGGCATCTGGGTGCGGATGCATTACGTCTATCCTTATCCGCATGTGGACGATCTTCTGCCGCTCATGGCGGAAGGGAAAATCCTTCCCTATCTCGATATCCCCTTCCAGCACGCAAGCCCCAAAGTGCTCAAAGCCATGCGCCGCCCGGCCAATCAGGAAAAGGTGCTGCACCGGATCGCCAAATGGCGCGAGATCTGCCCCGATCTCGCCATCCGCTCCACCTTCATTGTCGGCTTTCCGGGCGAGACGGAAGAAGACGTGGATTTCCTTTGCGACTGGCTGAAGGAAGCCGAGCTCGACCGTGTGGGCTGCTTCAAGTATGAGCCCGTGGAAGGGGCCGCCGCCAACGAGCTGGAAGGCGCGGTGCCCGAAGACGTGAAACAGGCGCGCTGGGAACGCTTCATGCAGACCCAGCAGGACATCAGCGCCAAGCGCCTTGCCCGCAAGGTCGGCACCATGATCGACGTCATCGTCGATGAAGTGGACGGCGAAGGCGCGATCGCCCGCTCCAAAGCGGACGCGCCGGAAATCGACGGCAATGTCTTTTTGAACGGGGATACGGACGTCAAACCCGGCGACATCGTTCAGGTGCGCGTCGAACATGCCGACGAATACGACCTCTGGGCGATCAGGCCTTAAGATTTAAGGTTTAAGGCTCAAAGCCCTGCCCCATCGAAAAATGCGCCAAGTGCGAGCCGTCCCTGCCGCTCAAGGACGGGCGAATATTTCTCGGTATCGGCGCGCAGGCCCTGAACGCTTACGCCTTCCGTCGCGTTGATCTCGCCCGTATGCCCGACGAACCAACGCTCGAGCGGGGCGCCGCAGGCTTCCAGATGAAATTGCAGGCCGAGTGCATGAGTGCCGATTGAAAACGCCTGCACCGGACAAAGCGGGGTCGAGGCGAGCCGCACCGCCCCTTCCGGCAGATCGCAAATATCCCCGTGCCAATGAAGCACCGGCGTGATCTCCCCGCTCACATGGGAAAGCGGTGAGCCCGCGCCTTCTTCCGTCAGATCGATAGGCGCCCAGCCGATTTCTTTTCCCCGGCCGGGGCGCACATCCGCGCCGAGCGCTTTGGCCATAAGCTGCGCGCCAAGGCAAATGCCGAGCACCGGCTTCTGCGCCGCAAGCCGCGCTTTGATGAAAGCGGTTTCTTCGGCAAGCCAGGGATAATCCGCTTCCTCGTAAACGCCGATCGGCCCGCCGAGAACAAGCAGCAGATCGGGCGCCAAAGGATCGAGCCCTTTAAGTCCGCCCATCGGCACGTCCGCATGGGAAAGCGCAATGCCGCGCTCTTCCAGAACGGGCGCGATGAGCCCGGCATCTTCGAAACCGACATGAATAAGAGCAAGAGCGCTGCGCGTCATGGAACCTCATCAAACAAGCGTGACTGAAAAAATCCGCCATATCTTCTTATATAAAGGGCAGCGGCGCGGAATGAGAAAACCAATCTGAAGATTTCCGCTAGATACAACGGATACGCCAGAGAAGACAAAACGGGAGGACGGCATGAGCGGAAAAGTGGCCATCATATTCGGCGTCGGCGCGGTGCACGGGCTGGGCGCGGCGCTCGCGCGCAAATTCGCAAGCGAAGGCATGAACGTGCTTCTTGCCGGGCGCACCCAGGAAAAGCTCGATAAAGCTGCGGGTAGCATTGCCGAAGGCGGCGGCAAGGCGGCAACGGCCATTGCCGATGTGACGCGCCCCGACGAGGTGGCCCGCGCCTTCGATGCCGCCGAAAAGCTCGGCGAGCTCGAGGCCGTTCTTTATAACGCAGGCAATAACGCCATCATTCCGTTTATGGAGCTGACGCCGGAGCGCTTTGAAGAGTTCTGGCGCGTCGGCTGCCTTGGCGGGTTTCATGTCGGCCAGGAAGCGGTACGCCGCCTTTTGCCGCGCGGGCACGGCTCCATTCTTTTCACCGGCGCCTCAGGCTCACTGCGCGGCAAAGCCAATTTCGCGCATTTCGCCTCTGCCAAAGCCGCGCTGCGCAACATGGTGCAATCCATGGCGCGCGAGTTCGGCCCTCAGGGTCTTCATATCGGCCATGTCGTGATCGACGGCGTGATCAACGGGGAGATGGCCCGCTCGCGCTTTCAGGCTTATCTCGACAAGCTGGGCGATGACGGCGCGCTGGAACCCGATGCGATTGCCGAGGCTTTCTGGACTTTACATGAACAGCCGCGCAGCGCCTGGACGCACGAACTCGACCTGCGGCCCTTCAAGGAAAACTGGTAAGCGCGCCCTCAAAGCATCTGCGGGATTTTGCCCGGCGGCAATTATGGGTAGGCTGGCAAAAAAGGAAACGCCATGCCAGTCAATCCCTTCGCCCGCATTCTGAACGAAAAACGCGCGCCCGAAACGCCGGAAGCGGCGATCAAAGCCGCCGCCACGCTCTATCATGCCTGGTTCACCGGCCTGATGCTGCATCTGACCTTACGCAAAGGCGCGGAAGTGGCGGGCAAATGGACCTTCCGTCTCTTCCGCCGCCAGCACCTGGAAAAATTCAAATCGAGCTTCGATAAGCTGGGCCTCACTCATCTGCCCGATGCCGTGGCAGCGGCGCAATATCACTATCTCTCGAACTCCGTCGGCGGGGTGGAGGTCGAATTCATTCCCGAAAGCGACACCAAAGCCTGGGTGCATTTTTGCCATCCGCGCTGGATGTTTCAAGGCACCGCGCTTTGCGGCTTGCCGGTCGAAGTGAGCCGCGGCTTCCTGGAAGGCTGGTACGGGCATAACGGCGTCTCATTGAACAACCCGCGCCTCGGCTTTGTCTGCGTCAGCGAAGATATGACGGGCCAATACGGCCTTGCCGGGTATTTCAAGGAATTCGGCCACGCGCTTGCCCCTCATGAGCGCCTGCAATTTGCGCCGGGGGAGACCGCCCCGCCTTTCGATCCCGGCAAGGCGCCGGGCCTCGATGCGGCAAGCTGGCCGCCCGCCCGGCTTATCAAAGCCAACCGCAATTATGCGATGGAATATATCAAGACCGGACTCAATGAGCTTTGCGCCCTGATCGGCCCGGCAGAGGCACGCGATATTGCAGGTCATGCCGCCGCATTGATCGGCCGGCAATTTTACCGCGAGCTGCAAAGCCTGATGGGTTTGGCGGAAGAAGATGACAGCCCCGCTGCCTTTGCCCATTTCATGGAGCGCATGGCGGGCGCCCAGGACGATAAGCTTTCATGGGAAGAAAAAGACGGCGCGCTTTTCTTGCACCTCGATGGCTGGCGGCTGATGCGCGGACGCGAGAACGTGCCCCATGAAGCCTATGAGGCCTGGATCCGGCTTTGGGAAGGCTGCCTTGCCGTCCATAACCGGTTTTTGAAACTCGAAACGATCGCCCGGCAGGATTACGGCGACCCGGAAACCGTGCTGCGCATCCGCGCCGTCAGTGAAAATCGCGCGAGCTTGGCATGATGCGCTGATTGCGCGGATGCCCGCCCGCCCGGCTTTGGGCGGGAATGGGGCGCATCTCCGCCGGGTCGGGGCCCATGAGCTCGCCCAGAAGATCCGTCCAGTCTTCCATCTGCTCGGCCACTACATGGGTGACGCCTTCCTGCTTTTGCAGGCGCCCGCGCACTTTCATGATGCGCGCACCCATGACGATGCGCCGGTAGCGTTCGAACACCCGCGCCCAGATCACGCAATTGACGATGCCGGTCTCATCTTCCAGTGTTACGAAAATCGCCTTGCCGCCGCCAGGGCGCTGGCGCACCAGAACGACGCCCGCCACTTCGACATATTTGCCGTCCGCCGTCTTTTCGAGCCGCGCCGAGGAATGGATTTTCCGCTCTTCCAAAATGGGCCTTAAGAAGGAAAGCGGGTGCGCTTTAAGCGAGAGCCGCAGGGTCTGATAATCGGCCACCACATGCTCGGGCAATCCCATGACCGGCAGCGGGACGGAGGCTTTTTCCTCGCCCTCGTCGCGCGCCTTGGCATGGGCGAAAAGCGGCAGCGGCTTTTCGGTTTTCAGCGCCCGCACTTCCCAAAGCGCCTGACGCCGGTCGAGCCCCATGGAGCGGAAGGCATCCGCCGCCGCAAGCTTCTCCAGCGCCGCAACAGGCACATCGGAAAGAGCGCGTAAATCGCGCAGATCCGCAAAGCCTTCCCGGCGCGCGGAAATCAGCGCTTCGGCATGTTCCTCGCTGAGCCCGCTTACCTGCCGCATGCCAAGGCGCAGCGCATGGCGCATGCCCGCCAAAGGCTCGAGCGTATTGTCCCAATCGCTGTGATTGATATCGACCGGGCGCACCTCCACCCCGTGATCACGCGCGCAAGAGACAATTTGCGCGGGCGCATAGAACCCCATGGGCTGCGCATTCAACAGCCCGCAGGCAAAAACCTCCGGATAAAAATGTTTCAGCCAGGAGGAAACATAAACAAGCTTGGCGAAGCTTGCCGCATGGCTTTCCGGAAAACCGTAATCGCCGAAGCCTTCGATCTGCTTGAAACAGCGCTCGGCAAAATCGGGCGGATAGCCGCGCCCGATCATCCGGCTGATGAATTTCTCCCGCAAAGTACCGATCGTGCCGCGCCGGCGGAATGTTGCCATGGCATGGCGCAGCTCATTCGCCTCATCGGACGTGAATTTCGCCGCCACGATGGCGATCTTCATTGCCTGTTCCTGGAAGAGCGGCACACCGAGTGTCTTATTGAGCACCCGGCGCAGTTCTTCCGGATCGCCATGTTCGGGCGCCGGGCCTTCTATCCTGACCTCTTCCTTGCCGCTGCGCCGCCTCAGATAAGGATGGACCATGTTCCCCTGAATAGGACCGGGGCGCACGATTGCGACTTCGATGACAAGATCGTAAAACTTGCAGGGCTTAAGGCGCGGCAGCATGCTCATTTGCGCGCGGCTTTCGATCTGGAAAACGCCGACCGTATCCGCCTTGCAGATCATGTCGTAAACCGCCGGCTCTTCCGTCGGCACGCTCGCCAGCGTCCAGCGCTCGCCATAATGCTCTTCGATGAGATCGAAACATTTGCGGATGCAGGTGAGCATACCAAGCCCCAGCACATCCACTTTCAGAATGCCGAGCGCATCGAGATCGTCTTTGTCCCACTCGACAAAGGTGCGGTCCTCCATCGCCGCATTGCCGATGGGCACGCTCTCGCATAACGGGCCGCGCGTGAGCACGAAGCCGCCCACATGCTGGGAAAGATGGCGGGGAAAACCCTGCAATTCATGGGCAAGCTCAAGCGTACGGCGCAGATAGGGGTCGTTTGGATCGAGCCCGGCTTCGGCCACCCGCTCGGGCTTGAAGCTTTGCCCGCCGTAAGAACCCCAGACCGTACCGGCCAGCGCGCCCGTCACGTCTTCGCTGAGCCCCATGGCTTTGCCCACTTCGCGCACGGCGGAGCGGGAGCGGTAGGAAACCACCGTCGCGGCAATGCCCGCGCGCATGCGCCCATAGCGCCGGTAGATATATTGAATGACCTCCTCGCGGCGCTCATGTTCGAAATCGACATCGATATCGGGCGGCTCGGTGCGCGCTTCGCTGATGAAGCGGTCGAAGAGCAGATCCATATCCACCGGGTCGATGGCAGTGATGCCGAGACAGTAGCAGACGGCGGAATTCGCCGCCGAGCCGCGCCCCTGGCATAAAATGCCCTGGCTGCGCGCAAAGCTGACAATGTCATGCACGGTCAGAAAGTATGGCGCATAGTCGCGCTTGGCGATGAGCCCAAGCTCGCGCTTGAGAACGGCGCGCACGTTTTCCGGCACCGCGCCTTCATAAATGCGCTGGGCGCCCGCCTCGACAAGATCTTCCAAATGGCTTTGCGCGTCTTTTCCTTCCGGCACCGGCTCTTCCGGGTATTCATAGCGCAGCTCATCGAGCGAGAATGTGCAGCGCTTCGCAATCTCCTGCGTTGCTTCAAGGGCTTCTTCATAGCCCTTAAAAAGCCGGGCCATTTCACCGGGGCTTTTCAAATGCCGCTCGGCATTACCTTCGAGGCGCAGGCCAGCTTCAGCAACCGTGCAGCCGAGCCGGATGGCGGCCAGCACATCGGCAAGCGGGCGGCGCTCCGGCACATGATAAAGCACGTCATTCGTGGCAAGGGGGCGCAAGCCGCAGCGCGCACCAAGCGCCAAAAGGGCGGCAAGCCGCGCCTTATCATTGCCCCGGTAAAGATAGGAAAGCGCAAGAAAGGGCGGCTCCCCTTGAAGCGCGCGCAGCTGCGCCGACATTTCTTCAAGCTGCGCCTCGAAAGCATCGTCCCAGACCGGCGGCGGCAGGATGATGATTACTTGCCCTTCGGCATGGGCATAAACGTCTTGCAGGTAAAGATGGCAGGCGCCTTTTTCCGCCCGCCCCTTGCCGAGCGTTAAAAGCCGGGAAAGGCGGCCGTAGGCAGCGCGATCCTTTGGATAGAAAATCAGGCTCGGCCCGTCTTCAAGATCGAGCCGCGCGCCGACCAGCAGCTTGAGGCCGCGCGCTTTTGCCGCCACATGGGCGCGCACCATGCCCGAGAGCGTGTTGCGGTCGGCAAGGCCGATGGCGCAAAGGCCGAGCTCGGCGGCGCGCGCCACAAGCTCTTCGCCGTGGCTGCCCCCTTCCAGGAAACTGAAATTGCTTAAGACCTGAAGCTCCGCGTAACTCATGAAGCCTCACGCAAAAAAGCCATGCAGGAACCAGGAAGGCGCGCCGCCCGGAAAGGTGCGGTCCTGGGCACGAGCCTGGGCACGGTCCTGATAAAGCCCGGCGCGAAAGACCCAATAGCGCCGCCCGCGCACATCCTCGATGCGGAAATAATCGCGCACTTCTTCAAAGATACCGTCCTGGAGACGCCACCATTCCGGCGCGATCCGCTCCGGCCCTTCGGCGCGCGTTACCTGATGAGGCACATGGCGCCAGCGAAAATGCATGGGCGGGCCGTCCGGCACTTCCGCCATCACCTCGATCGGCTCGGGCTTCGTTAAAAGGCGCAGCGGCCGCAGCGGGCGCGGCGGCGGGCTGCGCAGGGGCGCGGAAGGAAGAGAGGGAGAAGAAGACCAGGCAGCTTCTTTCATGGCCGCCCCCTCCAGCGCCGGGCGGCTGTGCACAGCGCGCTCGGGCACATGGCTGTCGCACGGGCCTTGCAGGCGCAGCGCCTCGGCGCCAAGGCGCACGGATAGCCGGTCGATAAGCCCGGCCAGCGCCTCATCCTGCCCGCTCGCGCTCCCCCCTTCCTCGCTCTCTGCCCAGCTGCCCTGGCTTTGCGTAAAAGGCACCGCTTCATCGGCTGAGAGAATGAAATATTCCGCCCCGAGCCCGAGATCCATCTGCTCGAAACGCTCTTTGAAAAGCCGTGCGAGATGCGCCTCCTCGCGCACCGGCTGCGCGGTGCGCAAAGAAAGCGCCGCCACTTGCCCGTCCACCCGCAGCGCCCGGAAAGTCCAGCGCGTGCCGCCCTGTCCTTCACGCACCAGCATGGATTTCAAATCCGCGCTCAAGCGGCGCAGCACTTCCGGCAGAAAACTCAAATCCTGCACCGGCTCGCTATAGCCTGCATGAGCGCGGAAGGACGGGGCCGGATGCAGCGGGTTCAGACTTTCTGGCTGGCGGCCGAGCGCCTGATCGAGCCGGAAAAGCACCGCTTCTTCGGCAACGCGCGAGCGGAACCTGCGGGCAAGCGCCAGGCGCGGCATGGCGTAAAGCTGACCGATCTTCGTCAGACCAAGACGCTGCAGCAGGAGCAGCACCTGCGGTTCGAGCCGCAAAGCCGCCATGGGCAAAGCGGACAAGGCCTCGCTGACGCCGCCCTGCGGGGCGATGGCGCGGGGCGGGCCGAAACGGGCAAGCGCGCTTGCCGCGCCCACCGTCTGCGCCATGCCGAGATAGGCTTTAAGCCCCAGCTTTGCGAACTGGCTTTCCATGCGCGCCAGCATCGCCTCTTCCCCACCGAAAAGATGCGCGCAGCCCGTCGCATCGATGAGAAGCCCGTCCTCCCCATCTGCCGCCACGAAAGGGCTGTAACGCAGACACCATTCGGCCAGCCCTTGAAGAGCGGTGCGGTCGCCTTCCATATCTGCGGGGGCATGAAGAAGACCGGGCAGCCGCGCCTTGGCATCGGTCAGCATCATGCCGCGCGCCAGCCCAAGCCGTGCTGCCGTCTCATCCACCGCATGAAGGCGCACCGCGCTTTGCTCCTGCACGGTCAAAACGAAAGGCGGAACTTCTTTTGCCTTAGCCGGTGCGCGCGAGGGGGAGAATGGCGGCCTCTCCCGCAGGCGGGCTTTCCGTTTTTGGTGCCGCCGGAAGCGCTCGATCGGCCAATGGGGCAACCATATGGAAACAATGCGTCTCATGATCCCATTCCATCGTGACCCTGAAGGGCATGGGCCCTGCCTTCGCTTTTTCCAGCTCCACCTGCCAGCGCGCGGCGCCGGGCGCTGCAGGATCATGCACCTGGCGCCCGCTCGGTGCCGGGCGGATGCGCAGCCGGGTCAGCGCGGCACTCGCCTCTTTGCGTTCAAGCGGGCGGATGAGCCAGCAGGGCATCCGGTGCTCCGCTGCCAAAAGCGACAGCCGGCGGCTTTCGGTGAGCCCGACATCTCCTGCCTCCCCAAGCGCCCCGGCAAGCGCGCCTGCCTTTAAGCCCTCTTCCAGCGCCCAAAGCACATCGAGGCTTGAGCGCGCATAAAGCGTGAGAAGCCGCTCCGGCGACACCCCCGCATCCAAAAGCCCCGGCCCGTATGGCGCGCCGAACTCACGCCGGTCTTCAAGCCGCATCGCCCATAAAAAGACGGCTTGCCCCCTTCTCTGCCTTTGCCGCTGCCGGGCCGCCAGCATGGCAAGGGCAAAACCGCGCGCCGCACTCATATCCTCATAAGAAGCGGTCAGTTCATGCAGCCCCGGCCGCAGGATGAGCCGCGCCGGGTCCGCCGCTTCTTCACGCGGCAGGGCAGCCGGTGCCTCTTCCAGAACCGGCGCGCTCTGCTCGATTTCGGCAATAGACTGCCGAAGCCGCGCCATAAGGGCGCTGCGGGATGTGCCGCGGGTCTCCCCGGACATGGGCTTACCTCTTTCGATATTCCCTTATGTTCTTATTTTGTTCTCATGCTGGAGTCAAGCCGCCAGGAATCCGGAACAGCGACAGAAAGAGGGCTTAAAGCAGCCGCAGCACCGCCTCGACATCCGCTTTTTCAGTGGAAAAAGAGGCAACGAAGCGGGCAAGCGGCCGGCTTTCCCCGGCAATATCCCAGGGCGCGAACTCTACGCCCGCTTTGAAAAGCGCCCGCTGCTGCTCTTTGGAGAGGAACGCAAAAACCTCATTGCCCTCTGCGGGATAGGCAAGCGCGATGCCCTTTTCCTGAAAACCCGCGGCAAGCAGCGCGGCCATCTCGTTCGCCTGCCGGGCGAGCCGCAGCCAGAGGCCTCCTTCCAGATAGGCCTCCATCTGCGCGGCAAGGAAACGGCCCTTGGAGAAAAGCTGCCCGCCGCGTTTGCGCAGCCGGGCAAAATCGCGCGCTTTTTCAGGATCGAAAAAGATCACCGCCTCGACGCCAAGCGCGCCGTTCTTCGTTGCCCCGAAACAAAGAACATCCACCCCTGCCTTCCAGCTCATTTCGGCGGGCGTGCAGCCAAGCGCAGCGAGCGCATTGGCAAAGCGCGCGCCGTCCATATGAACGGCCATATCCTTTTCATGCGCAAGGGCGCTTAAGGACCGCAATTCATCGAGGCTGTAAAGCGTGCCCGCCTCGCTTTGCTGCGTCAGGCTCAAAAGCGCGGGCTGCTGGCGGTGCACACCGCCGGAGCTCCAGAAGGTCAGCGCTTCTTCCAGCGCGGGGCGGGTGATGCGCCCCGCCTCCCCGCCCACGGGCACAAGCTTTGCGCCATGGGTGAAAAACTCCGGCGCGCCGCATTCATCCACATGGATATGGCTTTCTTCATGGCAAAGCACGGCGCGGTGCGGAGGCACATAAGTGGAGAGCGCCAGGGAATTGGCCGCCGTGCCCGTTGCCACCAGAAAGGCGGAAAGCTCGCACTCGAAAATCTCGGCAAGACGCGCCTCGACACGTTTCGTGATCTCATCGCTGCCATAAGAGGCGCTATAGCCGCCCGCCGCCTTTGCCAGCGCTTCGATAATCTCCGGCGCAGCCCCGCTCGTATTGTCACTGCCGAAATGCATGCGCGCTCCAAAACAAAAGAGGGAGAAAAATCAGGCTCGGTCTTCCGGCGGAAAAAGCGGTTCGGGATCGCCGCTTTTCCATTGCGGATATTTTTTCATCACAGCCGCAAAAAGCGCGCTGGACAAGAAGTTTTCCAGCCAGCGCTGCACGCGCGGCAAAGATTGTTCATCGAACCAGGCTTTGTCCACGAAAGCGAACTGGCGCACGAAAGGCGCGATCGCGATATCCGCATAAGATTTTTTAGCACCGAAGAGAAAAGGCTCATCACCAAGACGCGCCTCGAGCCTTTGAAGAAAGGTAAGGCCTGCCTCCCGGTGTTCTTCCGGCTCCGCGCCTTCATAGCGGTTTGCGTATTTATAGCGGTCGAGATGCGGTTTGAACTCTTCTTCCGTCTCAGCGATCAGCGCTTCGGCTTCTTCACGTTCGCCCGGCGAGAGCGCCATCAAGCCTTCCGGATCACGCTGTTCCAGCGCCCAGCGCATGACATCGAAACTTTCTTCCACCACTTTGCCTTCCGGCAGGACAAGCACCGGCACTGTGCCCTTGGGCGAGGCTTCAAGCATTTCGGCCGGCTTGTCGCGCAGCACCACTTCGCGCAAGCGGCAAGGAATGCCCGCGGAGAAAAGCGCCATGCGCGCGCGCATCGCATAAGGACAGCGGCGGAAGCTATAAAGAATGGGAAGCGGGGCATCCATCAGGAGGCCTCTTTCTTCAAATCCAGCTTCTTCTTCAAACCCAGCTTCTGGCCCGGCTTGTCGCCCAGATGCACCTCGCCGCGCGCTTCGGCAAGTTCCATCTGCATCTGGCGCTGGGCGAAGCGGTAGCGCTGTTCCTCGCTCAAATCCGCATGGCAATGCGGGCAGGAAACGCCTTCCATATAATGAGGCGAGGCTTTGTCTTCCGCGCTGATGGGATGGCGGCAGCCATGGCAAAGATCGTATGTTCCCTCGCCAAGGCCGTGCGTGACCGCGACGCGCTGATCGAAGACGAAACATTCCCCGCGCCAAAGGCTTTCGTCTTCGGGCACGGTTTCCAGATATTTCAAAATGCCGCCTTCAAGGTGATAGACCTCATCGAAGCCCTTTTCCTTCATGAAAGCCGTTGCCTTTTCGCAGCGGATGCCGCCGGTGCAGAACATCGCCACCTTCGGCTTGTTCTTCAGCGCCGTGGTCTCTTCCACCCAGGCGGGAAACTCCCGGAAACTATGAGTGCGCGGATTGACCGCGCCCTCGAAGGTGCCGATCTCCACCTCATAATCGTTGCGCGTATCGATGACGATGACATCGGGCGCGGAAATGAGCGCGTTCCAGTCTTCCGGTTTAACATAAGTGCCGACATTGCGGACGGGGTCGAGCCCCGGCACGCCAAGCGTGACGATCTCTTTCTTCAGCCGCACTTTAAGGCGCAGGAACGGCATCTCCGCCGCCCAGCTTTCTTTATGCTCAAGGCCTGCGAAACGCGCATCCTCGCGCAGCCAGGAAAGAAACCCGCGCATCGCCCGCTCAGGCCCGGCAATGGTGCCGTTGATCCCTTCATGGGCAAGCAGCAGCGTGCCCTTGATGCCGCCGGCACGCGCCATTTCCTCGATCTTCGGCTGCAGCGCGGCAAAATCCGGCAGGTCCACGAACTTATAAAGAGCGGCGACCAGAAAACGGCTCATCGCAAAATCCCTCACAAACTCCGGCCCTTATAGCTCTTTGGCGGGGAAACGTAAAATACCGGCGCCTGGAATGAGACACGAAAAAGCCGGGCAGAACGGCCCGGCTTCATCGCCCCTATTGGGAAACAGCGTTAATGGCGCAAGAGCCCGTCCCGCGCCTGGTCCAGCTTCTCGCTGGCCTTGCGCATGGCCTCGGCGGCCTTTTCATCCGCCGCACGGGCATAGCGCGAGCCTTCTTCCTTGGCTTCGCGCATCACCGCGTCGCGGGCCTCGCCCATCGTCACGTCCTCGGCTCTTGTGCGGGAGAAATACCCGGCCAGTGCCGCCCCGGCGGCAAGGCCGATAAGGCCCGTGACGAGGGGGTGGGCCTCATAGGTTTCCTTCACCTTGCGCCCGGCCTGGCGGGAAGCTTCGGCGGCTTCTTCGCCCGCATGACGGGCACGTTCCTGCGCGGCGCGCATTTTCTCGCGTCCGGCAGCCGCCGCCCTTGAAACGGGCCCATGGCCGTTAAGGCGTTCCGCTTCGTAACGCTCATCTTCCGCCGACGGGCTTTCATAAACAAAACCGTCATCGGCGCGCTCATCCGCACTGCGGGTACGTGCCGCTTCTGCCGCGCGTTTCGGTTTTTGCGTGCCCAGCGAATAGGCGAGCCAGGCAATGCCCGCCGCCGTCAGAGCGGAGGGAAGCGGGTGTTCCTGCACCGTGCGTTTGGCTTGATCCATCATCTTTCCGGTATCCACATCTCTCAGGCTTTCCAGCGCGAAATCCACGATCTGGTTCGCCGAAATCGAATTTCTGAGCTCGTCGAAGTCGGATTGCACGGCCGAGCGGGCCGCACGCACCTGCGCTTGTGCTTCTTCGGCGGTCTCTTTCGGGAAGTCGTTCACCTGTCGCTTATTCATGAGAAATTCTCCTTTATTGCCGATTTGTCGCGTCTGAATTCACGGATCGTGCGGCGGGGCAGAAGGTTCTCGCGCCGGAGCCGGCTAAGGCCCCAATAGATGCAAACCGCACCGATACTGCCGACCCCGACCGCAACGAGGAGCGCGGCCCAAGGCAGACTGAGACCGGCATCCACCAGCACCGCGATGAGCGCGGCGATAAGGCAAAGCAGCGCCGCCAGCGCCAGAAGGAACCCGGCCAGCACGGCCAATCCGGCCCGCACAAGCTGCGATGACTTTTCTTCCGCCTCCCGCTTGAGCAGATCGAATTCCTGCTCAAGGAGGCGGGAAAGGTTACGCAACAGATCGCTCAGGATCTGGGTGATGCCGCGCGGCTCTTTCGGATCTAAGGCCATAGTGCCTCGCTCACGCGCGCGGCGGCCGGCTGTTCAAGAAACGCATGAGCACGAAGCCCGCTGCTGCCGCTCCAAGCGCAAATTCCACGGGCCGCTCTTCGGCAAATGCCGATGCCTTGCCGTAAAGCTCGCGCGGCGAGGACGCGCACCTGCCAAAGCACCGGGCACAAGACGCCGGGCCCGGCAGGCCGTCTAGGAAATAAACGCGCCACAGCCTGTGCAGTTCACGGAAAGAGGCTGCAAAACGGGAGAGAGATCAGGCCGCGCGCTGGTGGCGGCCTTCTTCCACTTCTTCCACGATTTTGGCAATGAAATGGGAAAGGTCATCCGGCTTACGGCTCGTCACGATGCCCCAATCGGACACGACGGGTTCGTCCGTCCATTTACCGCCCGCATTTTCCATATCTGTGCGGATCGAATGATAAGATGTGACTTTGCGCCCCTTCACGAGACCTGCCTCGATGAGAAGCCAGGGCGCATGGCAGATCGCGCCGATCACCTTGCCCTTATCGGCAAACGCCTTGATGAGCTCCAGCGCCTGCGGATTGACCCGCAAGAGATCCGGATTGATCTGCCCGCCGGGCAGAACCAGCGCATCATAGTCAGCCTCACTGACCTTGCTGAGCGGCACATTGACGGGCACCGCCGCGCCCCAATCGCCGCCATCCCAGCCGCGAATTTGCCCTTCTTCCGGCGAGGCGACGTCCACCTTCGCGCCCTTCGCCCGCAGCTCTTCCAGAGGCTTGAGAAGTTCGCTCTGCTCGAACCCATGCGTAGCAAGAATAAGGATTTTCGCATTACCTATCTTCGGCATAACCAGCTCCTTGGATTCTGTGTCAGCTATGCCAGGAAAACGCAAAAAGGGCTCTGCCTGTTCCGGCAAAGCCCTTTCCTTACCGGATTGCGATGGTTGGGCGCTAAGCGCGCACCATATGCAGGAACTGCGCGTGGCGCTCATATTGGGCGAGCGCATCGGCAATGATCTGATCCTGCGTATAGCCCATCACATCGTAATGCTGGCTGCCTTCGGGCAGGAAAACCTCGGCCCGGTAATAATGCCGCCCCTGCTGGCTGCGCACATGGCGCTGCTCGACCACGAAGGAAGGCGCTTCATAATCGTGCAGACGGACGGAATAATAAAAATCCTGCTCGCCGCCATGGCTGACTTCGATGTAACAGGTCCGCCCTTCTTCCGCATCGACACTCGCTTCATAGCCGAGTTTCGAGAACTCTTCCGCCGCCCGCTCAAGCGCGGGGCGCACCGTCTCGCGCAGGAAACGCTGCGCCTCGGGTAATTGCGGATGGTGCAGAAGCGCGCGCAAGCGCTGCTCCCAAGGGATATTCACCCCCTGCACTCCCGCGCTCGAGGCAGACGCAATATCGAGACTGTTGCGCCGGACCGCTTCCAGATCGAGCGCCTTGTAAAGTCCGTAGCAGATGAAAAGCATAATGACGGAGAAAGGCAGCGCCGCCGCGATCGACGCGGTCTGCAATGCCCCGAGCCCGCCGGCAAGCAGCAGTCCCGCCGCAACAAAGCCTTCGGTAAAGGCCCAGAAAACCCGCTGCCAGACCGGCGCATCGTCTTCGCCGCCGGAGGTGAGCATATCGATCACCAAAGAGCCTGAGTCCGATGAGGTGACGAAAAACGTCACCACCAAAATGGTGGCCACAACCGAGGTGATCCCGGCAAAAGGCAGATATTCGAAAAACTTGAAAAGCGCCGTTGCGGTATTTTCCGACACGGCGGCAGCAATCGCCCCGCCGGCAACGCCAAGATCAAGCGCAATCGCCGTGTTCCCGAAAACCGTCATCCATAAGAACGTGAAGCCAACGGGAATAAAAAGCACGCCGGTGACGAATTCCCGGATCGTGCGCCCCCGCGAAATGCGCGCGATGAACATGCCCACGAAAGGCGACCAGGCAATCCACCAGGCCCAATAGAAAAGCGTCCAGCCGCCGATCCAGCCCTTCTTCTCATAGGCGTAAAGATTGAATGTCTTCTGCACCACCTCGGAAAGATAAGTGCCGACATTCTGGAAATAGGCTTCGAAGAGGAAAAGCGTCGGCCCGGCAATCAGCGTGAAGAGAACCAGAACCACCGCAAGACCCAGATTGAGCTCGGAAATACGCCGGATGCCGCCATCGAGCCCCATCACCACCGAGCCCGTGGCGATCAGCGTAATGACCGCGATCAGCACGAGCTGCACGCTCACCGTCTCCGGCACGCCGAAGAGATAAGCAAGGCCGGAATTGACCTGCGAGACGCCGAAGCCGAGCGACGTCGCCACGCCGAACATCGTGCCGAGCACCGCGAAAATATCCACCGCATGGCCGATGGGGCCATAGATGCGGTCGCCGATAAGCGGATAGAGCGCGGAGCGGATGGTCAGAGGCAGGTTGTGCCGGAAGCCGAAATAGGCAAGCGACAGACCGATCACCGCATAGATCGCCCAGGCATGGATGCCCCAATGAAAGAAGGTGATGGAGAGCGCCTCACGCGCCGCTTCCACCGAGCCGGGTTCACCCACGGGCGGCGCCATGAAATGCTGCATGGGCTCTGCCACGGAAAAAAACATAAGCCCGATGCCCATGCCCGCGCTGAACAGCATGGCAATCCACGACCAGTAGGAAAATTCCGGCACCGAGCCGTCCGGCCCGAGCTTCACTTGCCCATGGGTGGTGAAAGCGAGAAAAGAAACAAAGGCCAGAAAGGCGGCAACACAGAAAATGTAGAACCAGCCGAATGTCGAGACGATCCAGTTCTGCACGACCCCGAAGATACCGCTGGCAAGCTCCGGCGCACTTACCCCCCAAATAACGAAGCCCAAGATCAGGATCGCCGAACCGAAAAAGACCGGCGGATTGATGATTGCTTTCGGTTTCTTTTCTTCACCGGAAAGATCGCTGCCTTCGCTGCGCATATCCATAAGACGGCCCTTTCTTTTTATTGGCACATGCCGGCGCTTCGGCCTTAGAAGTAAAACCCGACATTGATATTGAAGCGGTGCTGCCAGCCGCCATCCGTGGCGCCCGGCCCGAAGGCAGTGCCGTAATCGGGGCTGGCATAGGCGTGATTGCGCCCGCTCAAAAGATCGACATAGACGAAGGCGGGGCCTTCGAAATCGAGCGAGACGCCAAGTACGTTTTGCTGCGTGTCGGCGAACCCGGAGGCGGTTTTCTCCATATAGGCGTAGTCGTCATAAAGCGTGAGACCTTCAAGGCCGAGCACGTTCATCTCCCAGCTATGAGAAAGCCCGGCGGAATAGACATAAGCCTCGGAGGCCACCTGATAGGGAAAGTCATAAGCGCCCATGACGACGAAGCGGTCGTCCTGGCCCACCGGGTTCTTCAAATCGATATCGTAGTAAACCGCCTCGGTGATGATATTCCAGGGACCGAAATCGCCGACCCAGTGCAGGCCCGCCGCAACGCGCGATCCGGTCTCCCCTGTAGCCCCGTTTGGAATTTCTCCATAGAGCAGCGAGAGCCCCGCCTCGCTCGTCGCGTTACCTGCATGATTGAACTTATAGGCAGCGCGGCCCGTCAGCTGGTTCTCTTCTTTGTTGGAGCGGCCCATATCCGAGACGATGTCATAGGAATAGCGCGCACTGTCATTCGACTTGCCGTGATAATTGCCTTCATCGGAAAGGAAATAGGCCGCATCGAAGCTCCAGGCGCCCTGCTGCGTATGATAGGCAAGGCCGAGATCGTAATCGTCCTCAAGGCCGAGATAATAAAAGATGGAAAAGAAATAGCTGTGCGAGGCGAAGGGCAGCGGACCGAAAGGCACCTTCTGCACCCCGGCGCGCACATAATCGGTTTCGGAAAACCGGTATCCCGCCCAGCCGTGATGCAGGAAATGCGAGCTGTAATCGGGATCGGCATAATAATAGAGGCGGTATTGCGCCGAGGCTTCCCAATTGCCGTCGGAATAATCCACATCCAGGATCGCCGTATCGAAGTCCCAATAATCCCGGGGCTTCGTCTCATCGACCCAGCTTTTATCGAAAAGATTGACGCGGACCGCGCCGCCGATTTCCACCGGCCCGAGCTTCAGCGGCTCGCTGTGAGCAGGCAAAGCCGCCAGTAAAAGCCCCGCCGGAAGGAGCATACGCAGACAAAAACGCTTCCGGCTGCGGGGAGCGAATGCACGCCGCATGATGCCTCACACTTATTTTTGCTGTGAGGTGAAGCGTAGAACAAAAAAGAGCCGGGCACAACGCCGCCCCCCGCCCACATGACGCCGCGTCATGATGGCTCAAAACATCGCACGCAAAGAAGCGAGTCACCACAAACTTTTCAGCAAGGCCTAAATACCAGCCACGAAATTCAGATCGGCTTTGCAGACTTGCGCCACCTCGCGCGTCGACATGAAACGGCTGAGCTCACCGAAAAGCGATGCCACGCTGACGGGTGCGCCTTGCTTGTCATAAAAGAGCCAGCGATTGGCACGGGCTGCCGAAGGCAGAATGGAGGCAGCCAACGTGCCCGCCGAAGTTTCGCGTGTGCGGATCAGCTTAACCGCGCCCCCCGCGCCGAAAACATGGGCCGCATAAAGCTCGCCGTGATTGGGCGTACGGCCCAGCATCCGCTCCAGCGCCTTGCGGTTGGAGACGGTAAGCTCACCGGCCATCAAAGCCGCCGCATGAGGATCGGAACGCAGCACAAGGAGCTTTTCTCCCGCCTCATCCGAAACGGGCCGGTAGCGTCCGCCCTCTTCTTCAAGCATCCGCGCCTCTTCCGCAAAGCCGTGCTTGGCGCCATGCGCGCCCAGCATCTGATACCAGGTCTGGCGCACGAACTGAAAAGGACCATTGGCCGAAGACGTCGGCGCCTGGGCCGTCAGCACCAAACCGCTTTCGCGCATGGCGATGTGAAGAAGATAGCCGGAATTGGCGCCCGTCGCTTTGGAGGCGGCAACGATTGCGCTGAGAAGATCAGGGCCCAGCAAATCGATCGCATCTTCCACAAGCTCCGTATCGGCAGGTTTTGCTTCAGTGGGAACATCGTCCGGCCCCGCAAGGCTGGCCATCTCAGCCGCCGGGTCATCGCTGCCGGGTTTTTCAGCCGGTTCGGAAAGTCCTGCCGTCTCACCCGCAGCTTCTTCCTTTTCTTGGGCAATTGCGGTGCTTGCCTGCTGCAATTCGGCAAGCGCCTTGGCAATCGCCGTAATGTCATCGGCGGATAGTTGGTGGCGCTTGTCGCCGGGCGGCGGAGGCGGCACGATTGTAAGGCCGGAAGAGGCATCAGACGAAACGTTCAAGGAAGAGGTTTCATCGGTCTGCGCCTCGGCCGAGGCAAGTTTGACCGGCTCACCCTTTGCTTTGGAGGCCAGCAAGGTTGCCGTTGCCAAAGCCGACTCCGAGGCAAAGTCCGACACATCGCGGGCGAGCGATCCGTCTTTCACGTATTCCACCGCCTCGGCCACCGGCTCGATTTTCATCAGCTCGGTTTGCGCGCGGCCAAGAGCCGATTGGCCCTCGTCTGCCGTAGCATAGTCCCATGCCAGAAAGGCGATCAGGAGGAAGGAAAATTTCATCCACATAGCAGGTGCTCCTTTTAAAGCGTGGCGCTGCTGCGCCGTCCTGCCCCCAGTTCGGGATGAAACTATCAAGCCGTCTGTGAACGCCTGCTGGTAGGCCTATTCATCTCGCCTTTATAAAGCGGCCGTTTCATTGCCGAATGCAAAATATTCGCTCGCAATCTGCAAGAATCTCGCGGCGCTTGTTGGCGAGGCCCATCACTCCGGTTGCGGTGTACAGGTCTTCAACGCGCCGACAGCGAAAAAGTCGTCCGGCAGAAGCACCGCCTTGTTGAGCACGCCGTTGCGCGTCTCGTCATAGCGGTTGTTATATTCCCAAAGCGGCGCGCCGTCTTTGCTGACCATGAAAGCGCGGCCATGTTCCGCCTCGACAATGAGCTGGTCGCCATTGCCGAAAAGCTGATGCTTGCCGCGCCGCCAGCTATAGAAGGGCACATCGTCCGTCCCCTCAAAGACAACCTGCGTTTCCATGGTCGCCGGATCGATCGTCACGATCTGCGAATGCTCGAAGCCCATATTATTGTTGTAAACAGAGATCGTGCCGTCGGGAGCAAAATGCGGTTCATGCTGGCGGTGCCAAGGCCCGATGCTGAACCATTTGATGTTGAACGTGCCGGGATCGAGCACCGCGATCATATTCAAAGAACGCATGGAAATGAGAAGATCGCCCGCGTTGAACATGGGGAAGGCCGCCGCCATCTCCGGCGTCAGCGCTTCGATATGATTGAGATGGAAGGGATCGGGCGACATGCGCAGCCCCGCCGGCCCTTCTTCGGATTGAATGGCCAGTACGCCCTGCAGATTATGCTTCTTGAGCACATCCACCATCATGCCGGCTTCCTTGAGGATGGTCCCGCTTTCCGCGTCGGCCTGAACGAGCTTGTCGTCCCGCAACGTCCAGAGCGTACCGTCGAAAGAGCGCGTCACGGCATGGTGGAAATTACCTTCCGTCTTCCACATCACTTTGCCGCAAGAGTTAAGCCGCGCCAGCACACGCCCGGAATCGAAATTGACGACGATGGAGCCGTCCTCAAAGACATCGAGCCCGTGCAGGAAAACGTTTTCAGGCCCCGGCCCTTCCGGATCGATCTCGCTGTAATTGACCGGCCATGCATGAACCTCCTCGCCCTTGGCATCGAGCAGCAGCACGGAATTAAGCGCTTCGCGCTCCGGCGTGAGGCCGGAAACCATGAGGAGGCGCCCTTCGTAAGCGCCCTCGCCGAAAATGCGGAACCGGGCCTCATGCCCCTCGCGCATCGGCACAAGATGGCGGTTCGCCTCGAGCCCGAAATCGTTTTTCCAATAACGCTGGAGATCGCGCACATTCTCGTAAAGCTTCCAGACCTGATAGGCCGGCGGCAGGTTCCAGATACCCGCGACGATGCCGTAGGAAAAAGCCGAGAACACCAAAGCAAAGACGAAGAGATAGACGGGGAGCTTGTCTTTCGTCTCTTCACTGATTTGAGGCATCTTCATCGAAGGCGGATCCTGCGTTAGGGAATGGAAGGAGAGGCGGCAAAAAGCGGCCCGAAGGCCCGGTAAATCTCTTCGGCGCGGTTGAGCCGCGCCGGATCGTAATCTCCAGCGGCCTCATAAGGCGTCGGCGCGCGGAAGCGGGAGGCAGCGGCATCGAGGCGCGTTTCTTCAAGCCCGCATACCCGCGCAAGGCGCGCAAGACCCGGTGAAGGGTTCCGGCAAAGCCCGTCATAATCAACGAAGAGCACATGCGAGGAGGGCGTACTGAGAAGCGCGTCATGCGCCGCGGCCCAATAGGCAAGCCAGAAATCGAGCCCCTCTGGATTAAACGCCGGCGGATCAAGCCCCTCACCTTCCTGCGCCATCCAGCCGCGGAAATCGATAGGCTTCAGCGCCGCGCCAAACTCGTAGTGACCGAGCCATTCCATATAGCGGCGGGCAAATGCGTCTTCGGCATGGAGCGCGCTGAACTGCACATGCTGGCGGCGGAGCGAGCGGGCATGATCGAGCGGGCTGCGCACCGGCACGATGATGCGGCAATCGGGGAAAAGTTCGGGAAGCAGGGAAAGCCGCGCGATATTCGCATTGTTCTTACACAGATAGCGTGGCGCCGCGCCCCCTTCCGCCGCCGAAAGCGCAAGCACTTTGCGGATATGCTGGAGGTAAAACGCTTCGAAGTCATCGTTCCGGTCTTCAGCCCCCCAAAGCCCGATCGAAGCCTTGCCGTATTTCTCCCGCCAATAAGCTTTCCAGACGACTTCCTCAAAGGCTTCGGGACTGTCGAACCCCACCGCCACGCCGTCCCCATGCGCGCGCTCGGCAAGCGCGGCTTCCTTGCGGAACGAACCCGAGAGCCGGTTCCAGGTAAAGGGGCAGAGAAGAAACGGCATGTGCCGGTAGGTATGAGAGGTAAAGTCGGGCAGCTCCGCCAGAATTTGCAGAAGCAGCGTCGTGCCTGCGCGCGGCAGCCCGGCGACGAAAAGCGGGCGCTCGATAGTGACACCCGCGCTCGAACCGAAAAGCCCTTCCTCGATATCGGCCAGCGCGATTTGCGCGGGCACGGAGGCGAACGCCAACCGGTGCAAAAGCCGCTCGGCCCGCGAATAGGATTCCGGCCCGCTCATCGCGTAAGCCGCCAGGCGGCGATCATGACAAGGCTCGAGACGATAATGAACACCCAGTCCGTTGCCGCCGCTTCCGCCTCGCCTAGCGAGACAAGCCCGGCGAGATCGGCAAGGTAAGCCGCGCCGAGCGGCACGGCGAGCGCGACAGCTACCGAGAGCGTGATGAGGAAAAAAGCGCCGAACATGGCAAGCGCCGCCTTCTGCACCGCCGCCTCCTTTTCATCGTCACTGAGCAGCGGGTTTCGCATGACGGCAAGCGCGCGGCGCCCCGCCGCCCCCGCCGCTTCGACGCGGGAAACGAGGCGGGTCATTTTCAGACAAGCCACGAAAAGCAGAAGGCACAGCGCGAGGAGGCCGTAAACCAGCATGGCCCTGCCGTCAGGGCTTGCGGGAAGAGGCAGCGTTCTGGGCGCTCTCCTCCCCTGCGCCCGGAGCGCTGGAAGGGGAAATGGCGCCCGCGCCGGGTTTTTTACGGAAAAGCCGTTTTAGCGGGTACCAGACGAACCCCACCAGCGCGAGACCCACCGCTGCAATCAGCGCCAGAATTGTCCCGATGGCCGATAGGCCCGTCCCCGGCCCCACATAGGCGAAGCTCGTGCCCGGCACGATGAAAAACGCCGAACTGGCTGCCGCCAGGACAAAAAAATCTCTACGCCGCATGGCCTTCATTCGCTCCTGAAGAAATGGCACGTCTCACGACTATGTAAACGGCAATATACGCAGAAAGTGCCATAAAAGTGGCGCGAAAAAGGAAGCTCCAAGGCAGACAAAAATGCCGCAGCCGCCCCTGCTTTCCTCGCCCTGCCCCAGTTCTTGCCGGATGGGCGCTTGACGCCCCCGCCGACCTCCCCGCACACGCATCCCACCGGCACGCAAAAGTTGCAAGTTGCAGCCTCACAGGCTCTCACACGAGCTTGATGGAATTGGAAGCAACGTGATTTCCAATCGCCGGACCCCCTCCCCATTATTTAGAAGCAGAGAGCGCGGTTCCCCCCTTTGCCGCGCCCTGACTGAGTTGAGTGAGTACCTCGTGTGAGTACCCCCGAAAACGTTTCAAAAAACACTGGATAGGAGAGATCCATGAACCCGAAGACCTCTGCCCTGGCGCTTGCCGGTGCCGTTGCCGCCGCGCTGACGCTGTCGGCGAACACCTCCTTCGCCGCTGACGCAGCGGGCATGGAAAAGTGCTACGGCATTTCCCTCGCCGGCAAGAACGACTGCGCCGCAGGCCCGGGCACGAGCTGCGCCGGCACGTCGAAAGTCGATTATCAGGGCGATGCCTGGAAGCTGGTTCCGGCCGGCACCTGCACCGACATCGAAACCCCGTTCGGCCCCGGCAGCCTTGAGCCTGTCGACCGCCCGGCTTAATTGACGCCCGGACGCCGGAGCCTGTTGCCCATGTCTTATCCCCCTCAGACATCCCCCCCAGCGGCAACCGTGCCCGATCTTTTGATCGGTGCGAAGAAAGCTCCGGCGTCCACCCCCGCTCCCGCCAAAATTCCCTCCGTCACCGGCGTGGGCCTGAAATCCGATCATTACCGCGACATTCTGGAAGCCGGCCCTGAGGACATGTCCGCCGCCGGCTGGTTTGAAATCCACGCGGAAAATTACATGGGCGAAGGCGGCGCGCCCCATGCCTATCTCAGCGCCATCCGCGAACGCTTTCCCCTGTCCATTCACGGTGTCGGATTATCGCTTGGTAGCAACGGCCCGCTCGATGAAGCGCATCTGAAGCGGCTGAAGGGATTGGTGGAGCGATACCGGCCCGGCCTCATTTCCGAACATCTTGCCTGGTGCAGCGCCGGGGGAACGTTTTTCAACGATCTTTTTCCCGTGCCGCTTACCCATGAAACGCTCCGGAAAGTCGGCGATCACATCAATCAGACGCAGGATTATCTTTCCCGGCGCATCCTGATCGAAAATCCCTCGACATACCTCAAGACCGTCGACGATGAGATGAGCGAGCCGGAATTTCTGGAATTCCTGAGCGAGCGCACCGGCTGCGGCATCCTGCTCGACCTCAATAATGTCGCCGTCTCCTGCGCCAACAAGGCCGAAAGCACGGCGGATTATCTTGCGCATTTCCCGGGTTCCGAAGTCGGCGAGATTCATCTGGCCGGTCACAGCATCGATACAGGCCATGATTGGGAGCTGCGTATCGACGATCACGGCAGCCGGGTCAGCGAAGAAGTCTGGGCACTGTTCCAGGCCTTTTGCGAGCGCTGGGGTCCCCGGCCCACCCTGATCGAATGGGATACGGACGTACCCGCCTTCCCCGTCCTTTTGGAAGAAGCAGGCAAAGCACGCGAGATCATGCAGAACGCGGCGGCCTTCGGCCCCCTCATGGGAAATTCCCATGCCGTCACTCGCTGATTTTCAGCGCAATTTCGTGCGCGCCCTCCAGTCCTCTCCCAATCATTCGCTACGCCGGCGCATGAGCGCGCCGGGCGGTGCGCCGCTGGAGCAGCGCTTCGCCGTTTACCGCAACAATGTCTATCACTCGCTGACCGAGGCCTTGAGCGCGGCCTTTCCCGTGATCCGCCGTCTGGTGGGCGATGAGTTTTTCAAGATAACGGCGCGCACCTTTCTCGACCGCGAAATGCCGGGCCGCCCGACACTGATTGGCTATGGGGAGGGTTTCCCCGAATTTCTGGAAAGCTTCCCGCCCGCCCAGAACCTGGCATATCTCGGCGATGTGGCGCGGCTTGAGCTTACCTATCTCAGCGCCTATCACGCCGCCGACGCCGAGGCGCTGAGCGGAGAAGCCTTTGCGCAAATCCCGCCCGAGGCGCTGGAGACGGCGCGGATCACGCTGCATCCGGCGCTGCGCCTCATAACCTCGCCCTATCCTGTTTTCGACATCTGGCAAGCCAATCAGGACGGCGCGGCAGCGCCCGATAAACCCATCAAACTTGCCCATGCCGGCCAATGCGGGCTCTGCGCCCGACCCACACTGTCCGTTATCCTGAGCATTTTGCCCGAAGGGGAATATGCTTTTTTCAGCGCGCTGAAAGAGAGAGCGCCGCTTGGCGAGGCGGCAGGAAGCGGCGCAGAGGTGGATCAAGATTTCGATCTTGCCGGCGCGCTTGCCCGCGCTTTTCAGCTCGGCCTTTTCGCCAAAATCGAAGGGCCCGGCATTCCTCTCTCCTCCCCCCAAGGACGCACCAAGGACCCAGCCAAGGACTAAAACCCATGACCGACACACGCCTCACCCAAGCCCAGGGAAGCGGCCCCGCCGCTCTCGTCTCCAGCCTGATCGCCCTTGCAGAACGCGTCCCCGCCTCGGTTTACGCGCTTGCCATGCGCGCCGCGATCGCCTCCGTGTTCTTCCTCTCCGGCCGCACCAAGGTGGAAGGGTTTCTCACGCTGAAGTCGAGCACGTTTTATCTCTTCGAACATGAATATGCGCTGCCGGTGATCTCTTCCTCGCTTGCCGCGCATCTAGCGACCTATGCCGAGCACCTCTTCCCAGCTCTGCTGGTGATCGGCCTTGCCAGCCGCTTTTCCGCCGCCGCGCTCCTTACCATGACGCTGGTCATTCAGATTTTCGTTTATCCGGGCGCCTGGTCCACGCACCTCCTCTGGGCCTCGATCCTGCTTTACCTCATCGCCCGCGGCCCCGGCGCACTCTCGCTCGATCATGCGATTGCCCGGCGCATGTGATCGCCCGGCGCCTATGATCGCCCTGCATTTGGACGGCGCTTGAGACTCCCACAAGCGCCGCAGCGCCTCTTCCTGCCAGATTTAGCCCCAGGCCGGAAGAGGCGCGCCCTTGCAGGAAAATCCCTCAGCTTCCACCCGCAAAGCGGGCTTTGAACTCAATCTCCAAGATGCAACTTTGCGGCGAAAGTCCGCTGCCTTCCGCAGGCGCCGCATAATAATCCCCCTCCAGCGCCACATGAGCGCGCGCAGGTTCAGGATAAGGCGCGCGGTAAGCGGCGATATCGTTCGTGACGGCCGGCCTGATATCGATAGGCCACTGAACTGCGCTCTCATCGAGATAGTATCGCCCGCCAAGAGGCGTTTCATGCCAATGGGACGCGGGCGGCCGTTCGGCTTCGAAAGGATCGCTCATCCGGCCATAGGTCATTTCAAGCGCGGCAAGCACAGCGCTAAAGCCTTGCGCGCAGGCGGAAGGCGCCTTGCCGCCCGCCACATGCTTCAAACTGAGAACGCCAAGCCGCCCGCCCGGCGCGAAAATCGCCACCGGCTCGAACATCCTGCCTGCTACCTCCGCCCGCTCATCGCTTAAAAGCCAGCAGCTCTTTTCCGGAAGCTGCGCCTTGCATTCCTTAACGCTTGCCGCCCTCCAGCTTACGCCGGGAGAGGCGGCGAGCGTTTCTTCCAGTTCCATGCCAGGCGTAAGCCCCCGCCAACCGGGCCCCTCAGCCCGCACGCTGCCCGCCGCGCAGAACAGCGCCAGAACCGCCGCAAACGCACCTTTCGCAATCTCCTTCATGAGGGTCCCGCATAGCGGTTGAGGACCCAGCGGTACCCAAGCCCGATGAGCAGGCAGGGAAGAGAGAAAGGCAGCGCCACCATGAAAAGCCCGATGGCGAGCATCGGCAGGTTGAAGGGCGAGAGCACATTGATCGCGAGAAACGCGCTGATGAGCGGGGCAAGCGCCCCGGCGGCACCGGCGCGCGCGAAAGAGACGGGCGGGCGCATCAGGGCCCAGGAGATAAATCCGCCGAAAAAGGCAGACAGCGCGAGAAAGGCGGGAAAGTCGAACATATCCGGCGTCCCGATGCCCATATCCGCGCTTGCCGCGAGCATAAGCAACCCGGCGGTCAGCGCCCCTATAAGCCCGAAGCCGAGCGCGTGGAGATACCGTTCATCCATGGCGGCCCCTTTCACTCCTGCACCTTTTAGCCAAGGCCGAGACTGGGATGGCATTTTACACCCGGCAACTAGTACAATTGCCGTAATATGAACGCGGCGCATTCGCTGGCAGATTTGGGGCAACGCAACCTGGAGAGTAAAGTGCGCAGCGGCCGCATCATTATTGCAGATGACCATCCGGTGTTCCGGGATGGCTTGAGACGGATCGTGCAAAAAGCCTGTCCGTCGGCCGAGATCGTCGAGGCGGATACGTTCGAAGGCGTCGAGGAACTTGCCGAAGGGGGCGAGAGCGCGCCGGACACCTTCGTGCTCGATCTCTCCTTTCCCGGTTTCGAGCAGGCCGCCTCGATCAGCAAATTGCGCCGCGCCTATCAGCAATCCTCCATCATCATCGTTTCCATGAGCGATGATCCGGCAACGATCGAGACGGTCATGGCGGCAGGCGCCGACGGCTTTATCGGCAAGGCGGTGCTGCCCGGGGAAATCGGCGAGGCGATCAAAGCCATTCAGGAAGGCGAGATCATCGTCAAACGGGTTTCCGACGGCCCGGCGCAGCGCGAGGACCCGTTTGCCCATTTGCCGCCCCGCCAGCTCGAAGTGCTGCGCTTCATCGCGCAAGGCAAGTCCAACAAGGAAATTGCCCGCGAGCTCGACATTTCTCCCTTTACGGTCAGGGTGCACGTCTCCGCGCTTTTGCGCGCGCTCAACGTCTCCTCCCGCGCAGCAGCGGCAGCCCTCGCTGCCGAAGCCGGGTACTAAGCGCGCTACTGGGCGGCCGTGCGGCCTGCCTCCATCATCAGCTTTTGCGCCGTGATCGTGGAGCGCAGCTGCGCCGGGCGCACGGGTTTGGCAATCACCGGCACCGCGTCATCGCCAAGCTGCTTGCGCACTTCTTCCTCGCCATGGCCGGTGATGATGACGGCGGGAATATCCGCCCCTTCCAAAGCGCGGATATCTTTCAGGCACTGCGCCGCCGTATAATCGCCGCCAAGATCGAAATCCGTCACGATAAGATCGCAGCCGGTTCTCTCCTCCGGCAGGCGCGAGGCTTCCGAAACCACGCAGCCCCATTTTGCAAGCAGCATGGCGGTTGCCGCGAGCACGCTTTCATCATCATCGATCAGCAGGATATGAAGCCCCCGCAAAGGATGCGCCGGCAAAGCCGGGCCCTGGCGCGGCCCGGCGCCGCGCGCACCGGCCAGGGCGAGCCCGTCGATCATGACGCGTGTGCCCTGCCCGCGCACGGAGCGCACCTTCACCTCAAGGCCTTGTAGCGCGGCAAGGCGGCGGACGATGGAAAGCCCGAGCCCCAGCCCTTCCTGCGCCCGCTGGGCCGGCTCGTCGACGCGGTAGAACTCATCGAAAATCTTGGCGACATCCGCTTGAGGAATGCCGGGGCCCTGATCGCAGATTTCAACGCTCAAGCGGCCGCCCCGCCGCCGGCAGCCGATCAGCACCTTGCTGCCGGGCGCATATTTGATCGCGTTGGAAACGATATTCTGCACCATCGTGGCGAGCAGCGCCGGGTCCACGCTGACCCAAAGATCGCAGGGCACACGGGTAAGGCGAATGCCTGCATGACCGGCAAGCTGCGCATTCTGCCGCGCCACATCTTCCAGAACCTCGCCGATCGCGACGGGCACGAGCTTCGCCTCCACCTTGCCGACATCAAGCGCGGCAATATCGAGCAGCGAACGGAAAAGCCCTGAAACACTGTGCAGCGAGCGGTCGATATTATCGACCATTTGCTGTTCTTCCGCGCCGAGCCCGGCATCGCGCAGGCAGGCGGTGAAAAGGCTGATCGCGTGAATGGGCTGGCGCAAATCATGGCTTGCCTGCGCCAGGAAACGGGATTTCGAGAGGTTCGCCTCTTCCGCATCCCGGCGCGCGAGATCAAGCTCGCGGGTGATTTCCGTCATCTCCACCAATTGCCTGTCAAGACGGCGGGTCAGTTCCACATTGGAAAGCAGAAAATCGTTCATCCGCACGGAAAGGATGGTCAGGATCAGCGCATAAAGAACGATGAGCGAGGCATTCACCGCGGAAGGCGGGAAATTGGCATGCATGAAATGCGCGCCCGCCAGAAGCGGAATGGAGGTCCACAGGCTGATGAAACAGGAGCGCAGCATCGCATGCTGGGAGGAGACGGCGCCGAGCGCCGTGCCGCCCAGCGCCAGCGTATAAATGAGCAGCACCTGAAAAGAGCCTTGCGCGGCGCCGAAGGCCCCACCGCCCCAGAACAGCCCGACCAGCGCCGTGAGCGCGCTATGGGCCCAGCCCGCTTTCAGCGCCAAGGGTAAAGGCACCGGCTGGCGGCTGACATAGACCCGGCAGAGCGCAGCAAGACTTGCGGAAAGCACCGCCATGCCCGCGCCCCAGAACAGCACCCAGGGCGCATAATCGAAACTATACGCCAGAAAGAAGCTTGTCAGCGCGATGACGCCCATATGCACGACCCAGCCCTGGAAGCCGAGATCGAATAGATAATCGAGCTGCCATTTCTCGACCGAGGCAATGCGCCGGCGCGCCTCGCGCAGCCGGTCTTTCGTGCTTTGTGCGCTCACGTTCTCATCCCCAAAACGTGCCTCAAGTCTGCCTGCGGCAAGGCCGGGGCTCAAGAAACATTCGCCCGCATCGTTAAGGCGCGTTTGGCCTGCAGGCGCTGCTAGGGAGAAAGACAGGCTTTGAGATTGCCGATCGCCTCATCCGCGCCGTCGAGCGAGAAGCGCGCCGCCACGTCCCCGCGGTAAATCACCTGAAGCCGTTTCCCCTGCCGCATTTTTTCCACGTAAAAAACAGGCGGCATGGCGCTGCTGAGGCAGCCATGTTCGCCGCCGAAACATTCGAAGCTCTGATCGAAGAGCGCCTCATCCACCGCAAGCTGCATGAGAAGGGGGCCGGCAAGCTCCGGCGGCGCCTCGCTTTGCACGGGATCGGGGAAAAGCCCGAAAGCCGGCCCGCCGCCATTGCCACATTCCACCTCGAACCGCTGACCCGCATCGTTTTGCGTATAGGCGATACCTTCAAGGCCGGGGCGCGACTCATAGATCCAGGCGCCGCTCTCAACGATGCGCGCTTCTTCCGGCACGCAGGCAAAAAGCCCGCCGCTTGCCAGCACCAGGAAACCCCGCAAAACCGCCTTGCCCGTCACTCTCATCATCGCACCCATCGCCGCACCGGCCTTTCAGCGCAAGCTTGCCCGGGAGGACGCACAAAGGCGATTACGCCAAATGTGCTAGTCGTCCTGCAGCCGGCACCGGCTCAGCGCCATAGGATAAAAAACACCTTCAAATCCGCCCGGACCGCCCACGAAAAACCCTACTTTTTGGCGGTTTTTTGCAGATGCTCCTTATTGATTTGCAGATGATCCGGGAGCGCGCCCGCTCAATTGATTACTTCTCCCGCCCCGCCCAATCTCCTCCCCGTCGACGGATGCAGCAATCCCTTCAGGTCCTGCCGATCCGACAGACATGAAACGAACCGGGAAAGGAACTCTCCGTGATTAACAAGAAAACCTGTGCGGCTGCCCTCGTGGCCTTCACCTTCTCCATGCCGGCTGTTGCCGAAGAGCCGATGAACGATCTGGAAATCGCACACACCGCCTATACGGCCGGTCAGATCGACATCCGCTATGCGCATCTGGCGCTGGCCCTCTCGCAGAACGAAGACGTGCGCGCCTTCGCCGCCACGATGGTCCGCGACCACACAGCTGTGAACGACGCTGCCGGCGCGCTCATCACCGAGCTCAACGTGACGCCCCAGGATAATGCCCTCAGCCAGGCGCTGGTGAAAGGTGCTGGCGAGAAAGTCGAAGAGCTGACCGGCCTGCGCGGCAAAGCCTTCGACTGTGCTTACGCAACGAACGAGCTCGGCTACCACCAGGTCGTCAACCAGACCGTGGAAGGCAAGTTCATTCCGAACACCACCGTCGAGCCGCTCAAAGACCTGCTGACGGACGCGCTTGCCACGTTCAAACAGCATGAAAAACATGCTGAAAACATGGTCAGCGGCCTGAAGTGCTCGTAAAGCGCACATATACCCGCAGGCAGGCCGGCGCCCTTCTGGGTGCCGGCTTCGCCGCGCTTTTCCTCTCCGGTGCCCCGCGCGCCGGCGAAGCGCCGCGCACCCACAAGATCGATATAAGGAAGTTCAAATTCGCGCCCGCCGCGCTGATCATCAAAGCCGGCGACAGCGTGGAATGGACCAACCACGATATCGCCCCCCACACCGCCACCGATGAGGAAGGCGACTGGGACACAGGCACAGCCAAAGCGCCACCCTCACCTTCAAGACGCCCGGCACCTACAGCTATTTCTGCGCCTTCCACCCGCAAATGACGGCCACGCTTACCGTCGAGGCGTGAGATTAGTGCATCTGTCTTAATTCCCTGACGTCTGAAAGCAGACCAAGCTGGCCTCTGAAACGATGAAAGAGGCAGATGATGAGACGGATCCTTGCCCTTGCCGCGCTCCTTACAGCGCTCCCCTTAGCATTCAGCGCTGCCGAGGCCGCGAACCTTTCCGGCACCTATCTGATGTTCGGCGATCTGGACGGCAGATGCGCCAATGAAAACTGGAACCGGCAGGGCTTTGCCCGCGCTTGCGCCGGCGTCAATCTGCGCGTCCAGCGTTCCGGTTCAGCCTGGGTGGGTAAGGTCGTTCACGCACCGCCGCGCGGGCCAGCGGGCTATCAGAACCGCGGCATGGGCTGGATGGCCTTCAACGTGAGACCGAACATGTCCGGCCCCTCTTCATGCATGGCGGGGGGTCAGTCCGCCGCGCTGCTTTATGGCAGTGTCTTCGATCAGGTAAGCGGCGTGATGAAAGCGGGGTATATTCTCGCCGTGCCGCGCAGCACCACCTACGGTGCGGGCGCCGATATGGAGATCTATTTCCTGCCGGGTGTGAGCGACCCCGTTCTGCCGGGCGGTCAATGCAACAACCGCGCAACTTACGGCAAAGACCGCTTCACCAAACTGACACCGGATACGGGGCCGATGCCCTGGCACGGCAACTAGGACGACGTTAGAACTCGCGCCCGCCCGCTGCAGGTTTTTTGGCGGGCGGCTGGCCGCCTTCATAGGAAATAGTGATCTCACAAGTCTGCGCCTTGGTACCGGAGGGCTCCTCGCTCCATCCGGTATCGACGGCAAATTTCTTGAAACCGTTCTCCTTGCTCCACCATTGTATGAAGGCCGAATAGCGGGAGAAACGGTGTTCGGTGTCGCGGTGCTCATCGCGTTTCAGAGAACCGTAGCGCGTACCGACCCGCTCCAGAATCTCACCATGTTTTTGCGCGCAGCGTGCCTCTGAAATATCCCCGCGCTGCCAGGACAGACGGATGGCGCTTAGCCAGCCTTCAGCGAACTCTTCCCCCACCGTAAAATCGAGAAAGACCCGGAAGGGCGTCCCGCCCACCTCCACATCACTTGCCGAATGCAAGGTCTTTTGCGCCTCACCGCTCCCCGTCTCTTCCTCGAAAGAAAGGCCGGGCACGGCCGCCGCCTCTTCCAGCGTCATACCGAAGCGGTATGCGTCCCAGCCCGGAGGCGCCTCTTGCGCATGGGCAGGCACAGCCGCAAACACCAGGAGGGATACTGAGCAAAGCAATGAGCGCGATGTCATGGCAGGTCCTCACTCCATTTCAAGATGCGGGGAATAGGTCATGAAGATGATGTCCTCTTCCGGCGTAAAATTTTTGGCGGAAAACTCAAGACGCTGCGGGCCCGTCTGTTCAAGCGGATGCGGCCAGCAGCTGGCAAAAACGGCACCGGGCGCGCCAGTGTCGATGGTCAGATGAAAATGCCCGATAGGGCCGTTCCAGTTCGCCCCGCTCGTCAGCACATAGCCCACTTCGCGCGCAAAATGAGAATAACGCTCCTCTTCGGGCAAAGCGGCGAGCGCCGTAAACTCTTCGTCGCCAACACAGTAGCGTTCGCGAAACCAGCTATCGAACGCATCGAGTTTTTCCGCTTCCTGCCAGTTGCGCATGAAGGAGAGCATGAAGGCCCCGGCAACGGGCTTGTAGCTGTGCCGCACTTCCACTTTCTCACCGGCGGGAAACACCGCCTCCCAGAGATAGGTGATACGTGTTTTCCATTTGCGGCTTTCGAAATTACCGAGAAGGCCGAGCTCGGCCATGCGCTCTTTTATGGGCGCCGTGCGCGCCTCATCCCCGTACCAGGTCGAGGGCTGCCAAAGATCGTCATAAGGCGCGAGCGGCCAGCCTTCTTCGCGGAAAAGCGCCGTAATATTCTCTCCCTCAAGGGAAATGATCTCCACGACTTCCCGCGCCTCGGTAGGCTTGCCGTCAAAGGTGGTGGTAAAATCGATAAACCGGACTTTTTCCGGCGCCGGCGGCCACTGCTCGCCAATGTCATCGGCAAATGTGTCGGGAAACGGAAAGGCGATAGTGAGCGCCGCATCCTCTTCCGTCACGTTTTCAAATTCATAGGCAACCTCGATACGCGAGGGGGAAAGAAACAGATCCTCCCGCGCAAGGCGCACAGCCTCATTCTCCTCCAGCACGATACCGCCCGCCACGATACTGGCCGCGCTGTCATTGGCACGCGCGGGGAAAGCCGCCATCCCGGTAAAGAGAACGGCAGTGACGAGAGAAAACCGCAGAAAGGCCGGACTGTTTTTCATGGATAGAACCCTTTCCGGCAAAGCTTCAATGGCGCCTGCCCGCATAACGGCCTTTTATCCATCAGCCTGACCGAGGCGGCAGCAGGGAACAATTAGTACAGATGCCGTAACGGGGTGGAAGGAATTTCATAAGAAACACTGCCTTTCGCTCAGCACAGCGCTTAAACTCCCGCCAAGATGAGCAGACCACCGGTATTCCGGAAAGAGCGGCGGCGGATAATCGCCCAAATGAGCGCGGCCGGCCTTTTGGCGGCTGCCGGCAGCGGAGCGCGGGCAGCCTCTCGCCCTGCCGCGCCCATCCTCATCATAGGCGCAGGCCTCGCCGGCCTTGCCGCCGCAAGAGCGTTGAAGAACGCAGGACACGACGTGCTCATCCTCGAAGCACGCGGCAGAATCGGGGGCCGTCTTCATACCTCCCGCCTCTGGCCGGACATGCCCATGGATCTGGGCGCAAGCTGGATCCACGGGATACGCGGCAACCCGCTTAGCGCCCTCGCGCGCGCAGCAGGCGCAGCGCTGGCCGAAACGAGCTATGGCTCTTCTCTGCTGCTTGGACCGGACGGTGCCCCCTTCCGCGGCAACACCGGCAAAGCCGAAAAGATTCTGCGCCGCGCCCTTGAGGCAGCAAGCACGCGCAAGAGCGACATCTCCGCCGCACAGGCGCTTGAGGCCTCGCCCGGCTGGCGCGGCGCCTCGGCTGACGAGCGGCGCCTGATGCAGTACCTCGTCAACAGCACGCTCGAACATGAATATGGCGCGCCCGCACGGCAGCTTTCAGCCTGGTACGGCGATGAAGATGAAACATTCTCCGGACCGGATGCGCTTCTGCCCGGCGGCTTTGACCGGCTTGCCGCATACCTCGCGCAAGGTCTCGACATCCGCTTTCAAAGCAAGGTGAGCGGCATCGCCCCCGGCCTTGTAACGCTTGCCGACGGCAGTGCGTTCAAGGCAAGCCGCATCATCTGCACCCTGCCGCTCGGCGTACTTGCCGGCGGCAATGTCCGGTTCGCCGAGCCGCTTGCGCCCGCGCGCCTGAAAGCGATAGAGGCGCTCGGCATGGGGCTCCTCAACAAATGCCTTCTCAGGTTCGAGAAGCCTCACTGGCCGGAAGGTCCCGACTGGATCGGCTGGCTGGGCGAGACCCCAGGCCTTTGGGGAGAATGGGTCTCCCTCTCGCCAAGCCTCGGCATGCCGGTTCTCGTGGGCTTTAACGCAGGGGATGAGGCGGAAGCTATCGAAAATCTGAGTGACCGCGACACGGTGGCCTCCGCGCATGCGGCTTTGAAAGCCATGTTCGGCACGCAGTTCCCCCCGCCAGGCAGCGCGCAAATAACCCGCTGGGGAAAAGACCCGTTCAGCCTCGGCAGCTACAGCTTCAATGCCGTCAGCACAAACGGCCAAACCCGCCGCGCCCTTTCCGGTGCAGACTGGGACGGCGGGCTCTGGTTCGCCGGGGAAGCAACTATGGCGGACTATTTCGGCACCGCCCACGGCGCTTTTCTCTCAGGCAAGCAGGTGGCCGAAGCCATTCTTTCCGGCTGAGGGGCGCCATGGGGCGTGGCCGCGCTAGGCATCGCTGACACGCCGCTCCTCTTTCATAAAAAGCGCCATGATGAGGCTCGATATGCCCCAGGCAAGCAGCATGCTGACAAGCGTGTGTGAAAAATAGTGCTGGCCGCGCGCCATCTGGAAGAGCCCCATGAGCCAGCCCATGGTAATCCCCGGCAACCAGTAAATAGCCGCTGGCAAGGCAGGCATACGCAAAGACTGCAAGAACCTCACCCCGAGCAGGGCAAACCCGCCTGCGGCATGCCCCGCCGGCCAGCACTGAAAATGCGCAGAAGAAGAAAGCGGTGCCGCCAGCCGGTCCCAGATACTGAAAGCCCCGTAAGGCCCGCCGAAGGAGAGCTCCTGCACCGGACAGGAAACGCCCGTCACACCCTTCAATAGCCCCGCCGCAAGCGGCACCAACGCCAGAACGAGCAAGGCAGCCCAAAGCGCGCGGGCATGGGAGCAGGGACGGCCGGCAAGGCGCCTTGCGCAAAGATAGAGAACAAGGAGCGAAGCCGAGGCGACAAGCAGAATTTTCGGCAACTTATAAAACGCCCAGAATAAGAGCCCGCGCTCTTCAGGTTGGACGAGCCATCCGCCTGCCGCCGGGTCGAAGAAAAAGCTTTGCAGCCATCTGTCGAGGAGCTGAAGCTCAGGCAGCATAAGAACGAGCACGATAAGTGCCAGACAAATGGCGCTTTCCAGAAAAAGCCGGCTCTTTCGCACGCTTAAGCCCCGTGACCGCCGGGTTGCGGCGCAGCTTTTTCTTCCGCTGCGTCCGCCGCAAAAAGATCGAGCGCGCGGTCGTAAAGCTCGGTCTCCACGTTAAGAGCGCCCAATATCGTATGGAAGATCGCATCATGGGTTGCCGGCAGCCGGGCCCGGCGGGAAAGCGCTGCCCGCTCGACCCCCAACCGCGCCGCATAGCCATCCGATATCCAAAGCAGGAAAGGGATGTGCCGCTGCACATCCGGCGAAAACGCATATGGCAGGCCGTGCAGGTAAAGCCCCATCTCGCCAAGCGACTCGCCATGATCGGAAGCATAGAGAAGGGCGGTGTCGGCATCGGCCCGGTGATACTCTAGTACACCGATCACACCGGCCAGAACATGGTCCGTATACCGGATGGAATTGTCATAAGTATTGCGTATCTCGTCCGAAGAGCAGGACTGCAAATTCACCGTGCTGCAAACCGGCGCAAAGATGCCGAACCGGGCAGGATAGCGCTTGTAATAGGCCGGCCCGTGCGAACCCATCTGATGCAGCACGATAACCGTATCCCGCTTCAACGTGCGTACCCGCCGTTTCAGTGCCTCCACCAGCACTTCATCCGGGCAGCCGGCCTGCGTGCAAAGATCCGGATAGGTTTTTGCGTTCGGCAGCTCCGTCTCGACCCGCGCGCAAACGCCTTTACAGCCGGAATTGTTCTCGACCCAAAGAACATCGACATCGGCGCGCTTGAGAATGTCGAGCGCGTTTTCCGAGCGCATGGCATCGGCCCGATCATAAGCCCCCCGCCCGGCGGCGGAAAACATGCAAGGCAGGGACTCGGCCGTAGAAGTGCCGCATGAATAAGCGTTTTTGAAACTGACAACGCCGAGCGCCGCCAGTTCAGGGTTTGTTTCACGTTCATAGCCGTTAAGGGAAAAATCGGCGGCCCGCGCCGTCTCGCCCACCACCACGACAAAGAGAAGCGGCTTGCCGGGCCCGCCCATTCCTTTCCCGCGACGCACAGTTTTTGCCAGACGGCGTATCTCCCCGCCGCCCGCACGGCCCCGCTCGCCTTCCGTGAAATATTTCGCCGAATAATAAATCGGTGAGGTCGGGTTGATCATATGCCGGAGATATCGGTTGTTCCGGACGAGCGAAGCATAGTCCTGAAAGAAGAATGCGCCGCTCAATCCGATAATGACAAGGCAGGTAACGAGGCCGCCTGCGCGCAGGAAAAGCTCGCGCCGCCAACCCGGCCAGCGCAGCGGCACCCGGAAAATCAGCGCAGCCGGAAGAACGCCCAATAAGAGCATATGAAGAAGAAAGGGGACTGAGAGAAGATCGCCCGCCTCGCCCCTATCGGTTTCAACGATATTGGCAATCATGGTCTGGTCGAACATCACCCCGTAGGAGGAGGTAAACCAGGAGGTAGCTGCCGCCAGCAGAAAAAGTACGGCCAAGACAGGCTTCATAATGCGCGGCAGCGCGGCGAGCTGCAGCAGAAGAAAAAACAAAGCGCCCAGAACAAGACCGAGAGAGCCGAGAAAGGCATAGTCTTCCAGAGAGCGTCCCGGCCAGGCCTGCCAAATGGTCTGCCATAGCCGGACATTATAAAAAAGCAGCAGCGCCGCGCTTACGCCAAACGCGAGAAGGAGCGGAGGCACCCCTTGTTCTTGCCCGCCCGCGCTGCCTGCCGAACGCCGGCGAAGGCGCGCACGGACCATGCCCCGATAAGCGCGTTTGAACGCGCGCGATATAGTGGTTTTACAGATCATGAAGCCTTGCAAGAAACTCAGGAGCGCCGTTTAAAACCTGACACCATGGCGCGCGGCAAATTCTCCCGATGCGCGATGCTGGAGGCGGCCACCCCCGCCAGATGCAGGAAAACCAGAGCGAGCGTCAGATTGGCGGCAAGCTCATGGATTTCTTCCAAGAGCTCCGCACCTTCATGGCCTTCATGGCTACCATCCGTTTCATAGTCATCATCGGCACGGGCCGGCGTGATGAAGGAAATCTCCCGCATCTGGCCGTTGGCAAAAAGCGGGGCAAGCGGCCCCTCGCCTTCTTCGGCGGCAAGCAATGCCATGCCGCTCAGGGCTGTCACGGCAAGCATGAAAAGAAGGGCGATTACCATTGCACCGCCCGCCGGGCTGTGCCCGAGATGGCGCTGCGCGCTGCCTGTCAAAAGGCCGCGCAAATAGCCCAGCACCGCGCGCGGCGGCGCGATGAAATTCGCAAAGCGGGCGGGGGTCGGCCCGGCAAATCCCCAAAGAACCCGCAGCATGACATAAGCGCCGATCCCGTACCCCGCCCAGCTATGCAGCCACAAAGGCTCGCCTTCGCTCAGATAAGCCACGGCAAAGCAAAGCGCCAGAAACCAGTGCCCATAACGCACGAGCGGGTCCCACACACGGACCTGATCCTCATCCTTTGCGTTCACGCCCGATCCCGCCTCAAACGGGCGCGGGCCGCTTCCTGTCTCTGATTTTACGGACACCTTAAAACTCCAGCTCGCGCCGGGCACACCGTCAAGCTCGAACGCGCCGCCCAGAACGGGGCCGGCCCGGTGTTCCTGATCCTTGCTGCTTTTAAAATCGTGCACAGGCCCCAGCGAGCCGAAGGCCTCGATCCCGGCATAGAAGTCATCGGAGAATTCGTAGTGAATGCCCGCGCCATATTCGACGCCGAGCCCGCTATCGCGCCCTGCGCCTATCTCGCGCTCGAAAAGCAGATTGGCCCGGGTCACGGTATTACCGATACGCTTTTCGATGAGCGGGCCGAATTCGAATTTATCGGGCTGCCCGCCATCGCCTTTGAGATATTCGACCAGCAAACCGAGATCGACGAAATGCGAACCGTCGCCAATGATTTCCAGACGGTTCTCCCATTTCGTGGCATCGAACCGGGTGTTACCCGTTCCCGGATCGCGCACCCGTTCCCCGCCGATCTCGGCAAACCAATAATCGGTCAGCCCGTAGCCGATGCTTGCCGAATAGAACTGCTCGTTATCGAGACTGCTCTTGCTGTCACTGGTCACGAAGCCGCGCTGCTCGATTTCCAGCGCGCCTTCTTCGACGAGCGGCGAATAAAGCTTCGTGCCCGCCAAAGCCGGGGAAGGAACACAGGCGCAAACCGCTACAACAGAGGCGGCCAAAGCCAGCGCGCGGGACCCTGCTATACATGTCATCATCTGCCCCCGATACATCACGATACGCGTGCCTCCCTTTCGCCGCCGCCAGCCGCAGCGCCGCGATAGGCGGTAAATTGTTTGATGAGCCCCCCATCCACGGCACCCGGCAGAAGGCGCTGAAGCAGCACGAAGAAGCGCTCGGGACCCGCCGGATAGACACTGCGCTTTTGCTTTTCCGCCGCCCGCCAGATGCGCCGCGCTACTTTGGCCGGATCATCGAGTTTCATCGCGAACGGCTCCACCAGCTCCTCGAAAGACTGTGCCGCCGGCGTGCGCACCGCGCGCGGGGCGGCGTATGTCACCCCCACACCGTCAGGCGCAAGCTCGCGGCGCAGCGCATCGGAAAGCCCGCGCAAGCCGAATTTCGTTGCCGAATAGGCGGCAAAAAGCGGAAAGGCGATATCGCCGAACATCGAGCCGACATTGACGATGCGCGGCGCGGCGGCGCGTTTGAGGAAAGGCAGCAGATCCCGGCTGAGAAGCAGCGGCGCGGCAAGATTGGTCTGCAGCATTTCCATCACCGCAGCCTCCGTCATGCCCGCGATGGAGCCGGTGCGCACCGCGCCTGCATTGTTGATCAATATGTCGAGTTTGCCGCCAGCACCTGCAACCGCCTCGGCAATCGCCGTGCGCCCTTCCGCTTTCGTGATGTCCGCCTGAACCAGTATGGGCTCAGAGCCGGTGGGAAGCTGCGCAGCCGTTTCTTCCAGCGCCTCCTTGCGCCGCCCGGCAAGAATAAGCCGCGCGCCCGCGCGCGCCGCCTCTCCGGCAAGCGCCGCGCCGATACCCGAACCTGCCCCGGTAATGACGACCAGCCGGTCTTTCTTACGCCGCATGCTGCGCCTCCCCAAGCCCGGCATCGCGGGCGAGCTTGGCGAACATCTCCCCCCAAAGCCGGTACACCATGTTTGCCGTATCGATGACGGCGCGCCGATTCTCCTCTCCCTCGACCTGATCGACGAGTTTCTCAAAAAAGGCGATATGGTCCTGATCGAGCGCACCATGCGAGGTGAGGTATGTGAAGCCCTTGGCTTGACCCTCCATCCCGAGGCGCTTGCGCACCGCATCGGCTCCTGCCGACGCGATATCGACGGACGTGCCTTCCAGCACCAGCACCATGCCCAGCATGGAATAGGGATTGACGAACTGAACGGCGTAATAAACGAATGCCACCATCGCGCGCACCGGCCAGTCGCCATCTCCGGCCCGCACCCGCTCCGCGTCTCCGCCGAGATGGGCAATATCGTTCAGAATCCATTCTTCGTGCCCTTGCTCTTCGGAAAGATATTCCAGAAGCGCGCTGCGGTAGGTCCTGTCGCCTTTCGGGCAGTGGGCGAGCGCATGCGCCAGAAGCGGGCATGTGTGTTTGACGTGATGATAGGCTTCGGTCAGATAGGCGATATAGAGATCGCGGTCGACACCGTTCTGCGCCGCCTCCAGCACGATGGGGATGGAAAAAAACGCATCCCGCGCGGCCTGCGTCTCCTGAAGAAGTGTATCGTAAAAACTCATGCGGACTTTTCCTCCATGCGTGAGGCGGTTTTGAGCCGGGCCTGACCTTCCGGCCCCTTGATCCAGGTTTCGATTTCCTTGCGCCGCGGACGTCCATTGGGGCTGAGAAGACCGAATGCCTGCATCTCATCGCCCGTCAACACGGCGAAACTGCGCGGCAACGCATAATCCGGCATGCCCGTCAAAATGCCCTGCAGCGCCTCAATGATTGCCGCAGGTTCCGCTGTCTGAAAAAAATCGCCGGCAAAAACGCCCGGCACGATGAGCGTTATGGGATAAGGGGCGCCATGGCCGCACAGCACCGCGCGCAAAATACGCGGGTCGCCCTGAAGCTGGGCCTCGATCCATTCCGGCTGCACATTGCGCCCATAGGCCGTCACCAGCATCGCGTCTTTCCGGCCCTCAATGATGAGATTACCCGCCGCATCGAACCGGCCAAGATCGCCCGTGCGCCATGGCCCCTGATGATCTGGGGCCCCTGCATAACCGCTCATGACGCTCGGGCCCGACACCGTGATCTCACCCTCTTCGATCGTGACGGTAAGTCCGTCCAGCACCTTGCCGGCCGTTCCGGCGGCGGCAGCGCCCGGCCGGTTGACCGCGACGACCGAGCCGCATTCGGAAAGCCCGTAACCTTCAAGACAGGGAATGCCGAGCGAGGCGGCCGCCTGAAGCACTTGCGGCGGTACCGGCGCGCCGCCCACCGCAACGGCGCGCAGAGAGGAAGGCGCGTGGGCGTCTGCGAGCAACAGCGCGCCCACCCAGGCACGTAAAAGCTCGGGCACCAGCACGCTCACGCTGGGGCGCACCTCTTCAAAGGCAAGGCGGATTGCATCGAGATCGCCGCCCGCGCAGGCCCCGGCGACATGGCGCCGGATAACGGAAAGCCCGCCAACGAGAATGGGCACGTGAATGCCGCACAGTTCTTCAAGCAGCAGAGGGAAGGGAAGAATGGAAAGATAACTATCCGCGCTGGTCGCCGAAATGGCGCGGGCCAAGGCAGCGGAAATATGATCGAGCTGCCGGTCGCCGAGCCGCACCCCTTTCGGCCTGCCGGTCGAACCGGAGGTATAAATAATGCGCTGGCCGGGCCGGGGCGCGCGCAGCAGCCCGGTATCCGCCTTGCCAATTACATCCGGCCCGAAAAGCGTCTCGACCGGGGCAAGGCGGGCCGCGCGGGCTTTGTTGTCCTCATCGCAAAGAATGAGAGAAAGCCCCGCATCCCCTGCTACATGGGCAAGCTGGTCATCGGAAAAGAAAGGCGGCAGCGGCACGAGGCAGCGGCCCGACGCGGTCACCGCAAGATCGGCCACCACCCAGTCGATACCGTTCGCCGCCATCAATCCGACGGGGCCGGCGCCTTCGGTCAGCCTTTCCGCCGCCCCCGCCACACGAGCGGCAAGCTCAAGGAAGCTACAGGACGTTTCATCGTCACGAAAAGCGGTCCGGTCCGGCCACGTTTCTGCGGCGCGCGCCAGGGCGGCAATAACCTCAGCCATGAAGAGCACATTCTTTCAAAGGGGAAGAAAAGGCGGCCGCCGGAGAGGAAGCCGGCGTCAGAGCGGGCACGGAAAGGCTCGCCCGCGGAAAAACAGCATGCGCCGGGTCGCGCATCAAACAGACCCAGGGGTCCATCTCATAATAGCTGCCCCAGCTTTGCGCGTTGCCGATCCGCTCCGCCCGTGCCGGGACAAGTGCCGTGAAGGGAATGCCAAGCCGCAGGAAGAGCGCACGCAGCGGGGCGGTGATCGTGAAAAGTCCGGCGGTCAGCCCGCGCGCACGGCCATAGTCGAGCAGCGCCGCCATGAGCGGAAAAAGCGCGAAGGGCGAGGCGCTGACCAGCGTGGTAATTTCGATAAAGGCGTGGGAGGACGGACCGCCCCAAAGCTCCGCCGCGATGTCGCAAAGCGGCTTGTCGAGATAGGCTTCGGAGAAAAAACCGTCCGCGGCAAGGCGAATACCGGCCCCGGCAAGCGGCGCGCCGCCATTACGCTGAACGACACAGAGCTGTGCGGGAAAATTTTCAAGCTGCGCGCCATAAGCCTGCGCATAACCGGCTTTCAGGAACGCTTCCGCTTCTGCGCGGCCACTGCTCGCCCGGCCCAAAATCGTGGCTTGCACCTTTCCGCCTCCGTTACACATGAGCCCTTTAAGACAGGCTCATGCTGGAGGGGCCGGCTTACACCAACCTTACGGCGCGGAAGGGGCCGCTTCATGGGTAGACGGGTCGGCGGAAAACTCAGGGAAAACAAGCGTGAACAGCGCGCCGCCGCCTGGATTTTGCGCAGCCTCCGCCCGCCCGCCATGGGCCGTCATGATCTGCTGAACGATAGAAAGGCCGAGACCCGCGCCATCCTCCACCTTGCGGTCAGCACGCCAGAAACGGTCGAACACGAGGCCGAGCCGGCTCTTCTCGATGCCGCAGCCCCGGTCGATCACGCTTATTTTTCCGGGCCGTTCCACCCTCACCGTCACAGCCTCCCCTGCCGGGGAATATTGCAACGCGTTTTCAATCAGATTGCGCAAGGCAACGGCGATGAAGGACCGGTTACCGCGCACGAAAAGCGCGCCCTCCGGCGCCTCGAGCGCAACCTCCTGACCTCGCTTCAAAGCAAAAGGCGCGAGCGCCGCCACCGTTTCTTCAGCCACCTCGTGAAGATCCGTTTGTTCATGCAGCGCCAATTGAAAATTATCCGCCTGCGCAAGATGCAGGAATTGCTGCACAAGGCGCTCCAGCGCGCGCACTTCCCCCAAGGCTTCAGCGCGGTCGAGCTCGCGGTTTTCCAAATCCGCCCGCAAAATGGTCAAAGGCGTGCGCAGCTGATGGGCGGCATTGGCGGTAAACTCCCGCTGGCGCCGGTACCCGTCCTCGATCTTGCGCAGCGCCTCGTTGACCGCCTCGACGATCGGCAGGACTTCCGACGGGATGCCCCGCGTTTCAAGCCGCGCATCGAGAGAGGCCGGCCCAAGCGAGCGGGCAACGCGCGAAACCGCGCCAATGGAGCGCAAGGAGAGACGCACCGTCAGCACCACCGTTGCAATGATGGCCACAAGAAAAAGCAGAAAAGCCCACCACTGGCGCTCGAAAAACTCTTCGATCACCGTATCGGCCAGCACATCGGAATGAACGGGGCCTTGCGCGACCTGCACCGTATAAGGTTGCTCCCCGAGCCACACCCGCATGCTCGCGCCATAAAAGGTTTGCCCGCGCTCCAGATCGCGGAATTCGAAATAGCTGACGCGCTGCCTTCCCGCGCCCGTATCGAACCAGTCTTCCGGCAAGTGACCGGCAAGGCGCATCCCGTAATTGGAATGCATCAGCGGCGCGCCCTCCGCATCGGAAATCAAAAAGAGATACTGCCCGTCCGGCGCGCTATAGGCTTTTTCAAGTTCAGGCGGCAAGGCGAGCTGCACCTCGCCCGCTTCCCTTCGCAAATGAACCGCCACATCCTTCGCCTGCCATTCAAGCGACCGGTCGCGCAGCGTATCCTGCTCCACCGCCATTTGCACCGAGAGCACACCGAGGATGATCGCCACGGCCCCGATGACGATGAGAGAAAGAGAAACGGAGAGCCGGCCGGTCAGCGAGCTCATCCAGCGCGGGCCTTTCAGCTGCAGCGGCGCCTTCATGAGCCCACCGCTTCGTTCTCGCTCAGCAGATAGCCGACGCCGCGCACTGTGTGGATGCCGACGCTGGCGCCTGCTTTTTCCAGATTGCGCCTGAGCCGGTAAACGCAGACTTCCACCGAGTTGGAAGCGACTTCATCGCCGAAGGCATAAAGATTTTCTTCGATCGCCGATTTCGATACGACGCGGCCCGCCCGCCGCATCATCAGCTCGAGAAGATCGGTTTCCCGGCGTGAAAGCACGAGGGGCGCCTCTCCTACCGCGACGCTCCGGCCCGTCGTGTCGAGACGGACATTGCCGCAGGCAAGCTCAACGCCGAGCGCGCCCCCCGGGCGGCGCAACAGCGCCCGGACCCGCGCGGCAAGCTCTTCCGGCGCAAAGGGTTTGGTCAGATAATCGTCCGCGCCGAGATTGAGCCCTTCGACCCGCTCCTTGATATCGTCACGTGCGGTGAGGATGAGAACGGGGATATCTTTTCCTTCCTGGCGCAGGCGGCGCAGGAAAACGAAGCCGTCCGTATCGGGCAAGCCGAGATCGAGCACCAGCACATCGTAGCGCACACCGGAAAGCGCGAGGGCGCCGTCTTCCGCCGTCATGCAAATATCCGCGACAAGACCGGCGCCCTGGATCGTCTCAGCGACGATCCGGGCGATCCGGTCATTGTCTTCGATAATAAGCGCCCGCATGAAGACCGCTATCCAGTGAACCTACTGGAGAATATAGCTGATCTGCGACCCATCCGAACCGGCAAACTGCACTTGCACGAGCACGCCGTTCGCATCGTACCAGAGCTCCCGGTTGAGCTGTCCTGTCACCGAATAATGCGTCGCACTTACATTGCGCCCGCCCGCCTCGACGATTTCCGCGCCGACCCGCGTCACGGTGACCGGCATATGGCTGCCATCGAGCGTGTTGAGAAGCGCGCTTTGCTTGACGAGTTCCTCGTTCCAGAGAGAGGCGGGAATGACGCCGGGCTCTTCCGGGCCTTGGCGGCCATCACCGTCCACAACCAGCTTGCCGTCTTCCAGGCGGACGGCGAGATGATGCGCCTTACCGTCGTCATTGGTTTTGGAGTTGAGCTGCACAAGCTGGCCGTCGCGCCAGACCTCATGCCCCTCATGCTCGAACCGGTAAAGCGCGATGCCGAGCACCTTCACCGCCACATCGGTCTCGATTTCAACTTCAAGCGCGCCGCTTTTCTGCTCGAACTCGATCTCATGCGTGCCGATTTCATCGCCTTCGCGCATCACCGTGAAATGCAATTGGCCGCTCGCCGGCACCGCCGCGCCCGCCGCCTGGGCCAGGCCCAAGAAAAGCCCCGCACCCAGCACCGCCCCGGCAATTTCCCTTTTCATGCAAAGCTCCTTCCGCATCGCTGTTTGGCCGCATCAGAGCCCGGCTCGCTTACGGCATCCTTACGGGGCGCACCAAAAGGCGGCCCGGCACGAAGGATCAGCCGCCAACCCACGATGCGAGCAATCAGGAGAGTTTCCAGAGGCCGCAAGAAAGTGCATAGCCAAAGCCTGCGGCCTGCTGCGGAGTTTCTATTTTTGGGAAATTGGGCTGGAATTAACGCCGCCGCCGATTCTCGAGGCGGGCTGCAATCTCGGCCCTGCCGGCGAGTCCCCCGGATATAATGGTAATTCCAAGGGACTCGCTTAGCAGTGGTTGCGGGGGCAGGATTTGAACCTGCGACCTTCAGGTTATGAGCCTGACGAGCTACCAGACTGCTCCACCCCGCGTCAGTGGAGAGGCCGCTTTATAGCAGCTTTGTCAGATTTGTGAACACCTATCGGCGGAATTTCCGAAAAAATATTTCTTCAAAAAGCGGTTATTTTTTAGGGGCTTAAGCCCCCTGACCGAGGAGCAGGCCCCGCCGCCGGTCTCCGTCCGATTTTGCGCTCCGCCATGCGAAAGGGGGCTGCCTTAGCAGCCCCCTTGAGACTTCCCCGGCCCTGCCGGGCCCGCATCACAAAGCGGAATGAAGCCGTGAGATCGCAGTCTTTAAGTCTCGAAGGGTATCAAACCCCAAGGCGTGTCAGACGGACGGTGAAGGCTGCTCCGCCGCCGTGCAAGACCCGCTAAGCCTCAAAGACACGAACGAAATCCCACTAGACATCGGATCACCTCCTTTCGATTGTTGCACCAAGCCCTGACGCATCAGGTTCCGGAATCATGACGCAGAAGAAAGTGATTTGCCAAGCCCTGCGGCGGCGTCCCCTTAACACGCAGCGCTAAAACGGCGTCAAACTGCCAAATATTGTTTGAGAAAATCGAGCTCACGCGCGGCGACATCCTCAAAGAGCGCGCCCTGATAGACCCCGAAATGGCCGCAGTCATATGAGGCGATAGCAACTTTCTGCATTTTATCCGCCGCCTCGCGCGCCAGGTCCGGCGGCGTGATCTGATCTTTCTCCGCCAGCACGATAAGCGCGGGGCAGCGCACGTTCTCAGCCACCTTGCGCGGCTCATAGGCGCCGAGCTTGGTGAGAATGCGCGCCGGCACTTTGTTTTCCCAATTCGAGTCCGGCGGCACGAGATCCAGAAATTCTTTTGCCTCCTCCGCCATCATGCAGCCGAACTGCCCAGGCGCGCCGACGGCAGGGATCATATGCGCCCCGCCAAAAGCCCCTTTGACCTTATCTTTCAGCACCGCGAGGGCCGCTTTCACCTTCATCGGCAGGGAAAGCGTAATTTTCACACCGCCCACATAAGGCACTTGCGCGACAAGCGCTTTGATTTCGGGATGGCGCGCGGCCATTTCAATGACATGCCCGCCGCTGAAGGAAGACCCCCAAAGAGCAAGGCGCGCGCCGTCCACCTCCGGCAGGTCTTTGACGCAGACAATGGCCGCCTCCCAATCCTCCAGATGCCGGGCGGGATCGACAAGATTGCGCGGCATGCCCGAACTGTCGCCAAAATTGCGGTAATCGAAAACAAAAACCGCGATCCCCGCTTCGGCGAATTTTTCCGCGTAAGCCGGCAGGCGGAAGCTGCGCTCGGCGGAAAAGCCATGCGCCATAACAAGGACCGGTGGTCTTACCGTCCCCTCAGGCAGATAAAGCCAGGCTGTACAGATGTCACCGCCGACACGGAAATAGCGGTTCGAACGGACAAAGCGCATTTTTTCTCCCCTTCTTGGCCACCCCACAAACGCCTGCCGGCCCGCCAAGTTGCGCGGCCCCTGCCGGCCTTTGCACTGTGCACAACCGGAGGGATGGACAAGGCAAGAATAGGCCAAGCGGGACAAGGAAAGAAATCTTACCTGCCAAAACAAAAAAGCCCGGCGAAACCGCCGGGCTTTTGTCCGTAACCGGGGGAGGTTACTTCTTCGGATGCACGCGCACCGGAAGATCGGTAATGCCGTGCACGAAGACGGATTTCGTATAGGCAGGCTCGCCCACAACTTCCACGAAGTCGAACCGCTTCATGATCTCTTCCCAGAGAATGCGGATCTGCAGTTCCGCCATGCGGTTGCCCATACAGCGGTGAATGCCGAAACCGAAGGCCAAGTGCTTGCGCGCATTCGGGCGGTCGATCAGGAATTCATAAGGCCGGTCGATCGCTTCTTCATCGCGGTTGCCGGAGACGTACCACATGGCGAGCTTGTCGCCCTTCTTGATGGTTTTACCGCCCAGCTCCACATCCTCGAGCGCGGTGCGGCGCATATAGGCAAGCGGCGTACGCCAGCGGATGATCTCGGAGACCATGTTCGGGATCAGCGAGAGATCGTTGCGCAGCTTGTCATATTCCGCCGGGAACTGGTTGAGCGCCAGAACGCCGCCGGACATGGAATTGCGCGTCGTGTCGTTGCCGCCCACGATGAGCAGCATCAGATTGCCGAGCAGTTCCATCGGCTCCATGCCCTGCATGGCCGGGTTATGAGCCATGAGCGAAATGAAATCGTTTTTCGGCGGCTGGTTGGCGCGCTCCACCCAGAGGCCTGCGAAAGTCTCAAGGCACTCGCGCAGCTCCGCGCGGCGCTCTTCATCGTTCAGCCCCGTGTCGCCGCCGTCAGGCCCGGCCGTCGTCACATCGGACCACCAGGTCAGCTTGCGGCGCTGCTCGAAGGGAAAGTCGAAAAGCGTCGCCAGCATCTGCGTAGTGATTTCGATGGAAACGAGGTCCACCCAGTTGAAGGTCTCGCCCACGGGCAGGCTGTCCAGCACCTTGCCGACACGCTCGCGGATAAGGCTTTCCAGATCGGCCAGCGCGGGCGGCGCAACGGCAGGGCTCACCACCTTGCGCTGCACATCGTGCTTGGGCTGGTCCATCGCGATGAACATCTTCACGTTGAAGTCTTCTTCCGGGTCGGGAAGCACGATCGCAGGCTCGGACGAGAACTGCTTGTGGTTCGTGTCGACCGCAACGATGTCGCTATATTTCGTGATCGACCAATAGGGACCGAATTCCGGCGACTCGGCGAAATGCACCGGGTCTTCCTTGCGCATGCGGTCGAAGAGCACCCAGTGCTTCTGCTCGCTGAAATATTCGGGCACCGCGATATCGAAGCCTTTCAGATCGACCGTGGCCGGATCGAAATTCGTATCGACGGGTTTCTCGGGTGTAACGGCGGCCTGACTCATGGGGGCTCCTCCAGTTGCTATGCGTGCCCCGCGCCAACGCTCTTAAGGGCGTTTCAGCTTACGCAGGGTTTACTTGAAATATTCTATATAGGAAAAATGACGCCTGCGTCAACTTTAACCCGTATGCGCTTAGGGTGATTTTCTTCACATCCCGCCCAAATCGGCGCTTTCCGGGCACAAAAAGACCCGGCGGAAACCGCCGGGCCTCACTGCATCTGTAAACTAGATATTTCAGTGACGATGCAAAACCACCGGCAGATCCGAATAGCCCATCACGAAATTGGAGCGCACACGGGTCGGCTCGCCCACCACTTCAACCTGTTTGAAGCGTTTCATGATCTCTTCCCAAAGGATCTTAAGCTGCATTTCGCCCAGCCGGTTGCCCATGCAGCGGTGAATGCCGAAGCCGAAGGAAACGTGGTGGCGCGCATTCGCCCGGTCCACGAGATACTCGTTCGGCCGCTCGATCACTTCATCGTCGCGGTTGCCGGAGATGTACCACATGACCACCTTGTCGCCCTTCTTGATGGTCTTGCCGCCAAGCTCCACATCCTCCAGCGCATTGCGGCGCATATGGGCCAGCGGCGTCTGCCAGCGGATCGTCTCGGAGACCATGTTCGGAATGAGCGAGGGGTCGGCGCGCAGCTTGTCATATTGTTCGGGATATTTGTTCAGCGCATAGACGCTGCCCGACATGGAATTGCGCGTCGTGTCGTTGCCGCCCACGATCAGCAAGATGAGATTGCCGAGGAATTCCATCGGCTCCATCTTCTGCATGGCCGGGTGATGCGCCATGAGCGAGATCAGATCGTTCTTCGGTTCCTGGTTTGCCCGCTCCTGCCAGAGCCGGCCGAAATATTCCAGGCAATGCTGCAATTCTTTCTGCCGCTCTTCGGCCGACAGCTCACCGCCCACCGTGTCGCCATTGGTGGAAACGTCCGACCAATAGGTCAGAAGCCGCCGGTCCTCGAAGGGAAAGTCAAACAGCGTTGCCAGCATCTGCGTCGTCAGCTCGATCGAGACTTTATCGACCCAATTGAAGCTTTCCCCTTCCGGCAGGCTGTCGAGAAGATTGCCGACACGCTGACGGATCAGCGGCTCGACCTCCTGAAGCTGCATGGGCGAGACGGCGGGCGTCACCGCCTTGCGCTGCACATCGTGTTTCGGCTGGTCCATGGCGATGAACATGGGCGGCTGAAACTCTTCGCTGTCGCCGATCACGATCGTGGGCTCGGAGGAAAATTCCTTGTGATGCGTATCGACGAAAACGATGTCGTTAAACTTCGTGATCGACCAGTAAGGCCCGAACTCGCTGTCCTCGATGAAATGCACCGGGTCTTCCTTGCGCAGCCGCTCGAAATACGCCCAGTGCTCCTGGCGCTCGAACAGGCCGGCATCGGAAACATCCAGCTTCTCGATCGGTATGGAATAAGGATCGACGCTGTGATCCTGCGGAAAATCGCTTGCCGCTACGCTCATTCTTTCCTCCCGCGCCTTGCAGCGCTCCTCTTGGGTCCCCGGGGCTTGCGCCCCCTTTTCGCGTGTTGCGTCTCTCAGTCTTGTGTCTCTTAGTGCTGGGCTTCTTATTAGTGCTGAGCTTCCGGCATCCGCACGATCAGCCCGTCCAGTTCGGCGCTCATTTTGATCTGGCAGCCGAGCCGGCTGTTCTCTTCCACCTCCGCGGCGAAATCGAGCATGGATTCTTCCATCTCGCTGCGCTCGCCCGTTTTGGCGAGCCAAGCCGGGTCCACATAGACATGACAGGTGGCGCAGGCGCAGCTGCCGCCGCAATCCCCGTCAATGCCCGGAATGGCATTGTTGATGGCTCCTTCCATCACCGAATAGCCGTCTGCCACCTCCACTTCGTGGACCGTTCCGCAAAGCGTGCCTCCTCATCCCGTTCCGTTTGCATCCCTGCATAGTCTGGCCCTTGAGGGCTCTTTTGCGTAGTGCTGATACGCACTTTCTATATTTGAGGATATTTCGGGGGGGCTGTCAATAAGGACGGCCTCCCGCCCTCAAAACAAAAGCGGCCCCCAAAAGGAGCCGCTTTATCCGGGCCGGGCGGAAAGACGGTGCTAAGCCGCCGCCTTCCCTTTAGCGGAGACCTTAAAGGTCGCATTCGCCCGGGCGCAGGGCTTGCCGTCCGCGGTGACGAAGCATTGCGCGAAATCGAGGCTGCGGCCCGGTTTCACGAAGCCCGTCTCCACCTCGATCCATTGGCCAAGCTCGGCGGAGCCGAGAAAATCGACCGTCAGGGTGACGGTGACGAGACCGCGAATATCTTCATGATGCTTGGCGCAGGAAAGCCCCATCGCATTATCGGCAAGCGCACTCAAAAGCCCGCCATGCACGAAGCCGCGTGAATTGGTATGCGCGGGCCCGGCGCGGAAGCCGATGATCACCGCTTTATCCGTCTCTTTCGAATAAAGCGGCTCCCAGGGATCGGTAAGCGGGCTCTTGCGGAAATGCGGCGCGAAACCTTCGGGTATATCGCTCATAGCTGCCTCACGCGTCATAGAGGGAAGGGCGGTGCGCGGCGCTGCGCATGGAAAGATCCATCCAGGCCTCTGGCGCCGCATCGAAATCGTAGACCTCGGTCGTGACAAGCTCCGGCCGGAAGCCATGCGCCCGGCAACAGGTGAGCACATCCTCAAAGGCGGGGCGCAGATTGGGCCGGCCCGTCACATAGGTGATGCCCTTGTGATACATCTCGCGCTGCGGCACCGCCGTCATCTCCGAAAGCTGCATACAGACGCTCGTGACGATCGCTTCAGGCTCGGCATGGCGGATGGCTGTGACCAGCATCTGCGCATCGCCCGAGGCATCGACGACGATGGAGTATCCCTCGGCAAGCGCGCCCGGATCCGTAATCACCCGCGCGCCGTATTTCGCTGCCTCCGCGCCGCGGGCAGGGTTCTCATCCCAATAATCCACCTGCCCTGCGCCCATCGCCTTAGCGATGCCGGCCGCGTAAATCCCGATCACCGAGGCAAGCCCGCCAGCTATGAGCACGCCCGCGCCCGGCCGGGCTTTGAGATGCGGGCCGACGGCGCGCCAGGAATCGAGCGCCATATCCGCAACGCCGATGAGGGCGAGCGGGTCTGCCCCTTCCGGCAGCGGCACCATCATCGCGCCCGCATAAGGCACATAAACGAGATCGCCCGCCGAAGAACCGAAGCCGCCTGCCCGGCCCATGCCGAAAGAAGCGCCGAAGGGCACGCTCTCACAGCGGCCCGTATAGCCGCGTTTGCAATTCGTGCAGGTCCCGCAAAAGATCTGCGCGGTAACGAAGACTTTCTGGCCTTGCCTGAAGCCCTTTACCTGATCGCCAAGTTCGACGATCTCGCCGATCATCTCATGGCCGATCGCCTCCCCCGGCGCCATCGGCACGAACCCGTGCACGAAACCGGCATCCAGATCGCAGCGCCCGAGCGCCAGGGGCCGAACAATTGCGCCCCCATCATGGACGAGCCGGGCATCCGGCACCTCCCGCCATTCGACCTTGCCGTCCCCGGCAAAAACCAGCTGCCTCATCACTTACTCCATGCGTTTTCAATGTTGATCTTTATAGACTAGTCTATAAAATAAAAGAACGTCAAGCACATGAAGAGAGGCTGCATGACCACGCGCGCGAAACACCGCCCCGCCCTCATTGAAGCGGCAGCCCGCCTGTTCCGCCAGCAGGGATATGCGGCGACCGGCACGAACGAGATCCTGGCCGAAAGCGGCGCGCCGCGCGGCTCGCTCTATTACTACTTTCCCGAAGGCAAGGAGGAGATTGGCGCGGCGGCCCTCGAGGCGGCAGGTAAAACCGTCACCCGTACGCTCACCGCCCTTGCCGCTGAGGCATCGTCGCCGGCGGATTTCGTGCGCGCTTATCTGGAGCTTCTGGCAGGCTGGCTCGAACAGTCGGATTACCGGGACGGCTGCCCCATATCGACCACCTTGCTGGAAACCGCGCCCGCATCTCAGAAGATTGCCGCAGCCGGGCAAACCGCCTTCCAGCATTGGCAGGCGGTCATCGAAGAGGTGCTGACCCGGCACGGCTGGCCCGAAGCGCGGCGCGCGGGCACGGCCAATCTCATTTTGTCGGTGATCGAAGGCGCGCTCATTCTAGCCCGCGCAGCTCAATCCCCCGAACCGCTCAACGCCGCTGCAGAGGAACTCGCTCTTATTCTCGAACACTAGCTTGCGTTGGAATATTGGCGGGACAGTTGACGCACAACAAAAACGCCGCCGGGGCGAACCCAGGCGGCGTTTTGATAGTGTTTACATCGTCAGAAGGGATCATCTCACTCGTACCGCTCTGCGCTTAGCAGACCTGGCGGCGACCTACTCTCCCACACCTTAAGATGCAGTACCATTGGCGCTGAGGGCTTTCACGGCCGAGTTCGGGATGGGATCGGGTGTAGTACCCTCGCTATAACCACCAAGTCGGCAAAGAGCAAAGCAGCAACGAGTTAATCAGAAAAATTCACTGTGTTCTTCTCGTCCGTGTGGGCCACGGACATAAGTAATGAGAGCAATCAAGCCAATCGAGCAATTAGTACCGGTAAGCTCAATGCGTTGCCGCACTTACACACCCGGCCTATCAACGTGGTGGTCTTCCACGACTCTCAAGGGAGAACTAGTCTCAAGGTGGGTTTCCCGCTTAGATGCCTTCAGCGGTTATCCCTTCCGCACATAGCTACCCTGCTGTGCCGTTGGCACGACAACAGGTCCACCAGAGGTGCGTCCATCCCGGTCCTCTCGTACTAGGGACAGATCCTTTCAATTCTCCTACGCCCACGGCAGATAGGGACCAAACTGTCTCACGACGTTCTAAACCCAGCTCACGTACCTCTTTAAATGGCGAACAGCCATACCCTTGGGACCTGCTCCAGCCCCAGGATG
>MRWG01000191.1_pt1 | contig 103080 bp, 92 predicted proteins | sample 1013341 | NCBI WGS metagenome assembly MRWG01 (sample SAMN06117577, study PRJNA244670) | biofilm metagenome | biome: Water; feature: Cathode Biofilm; material: Biofilm; isolation source: microbial consortium enriched at the cathode of a solar microbial fuel cell | place: USA: District of Columbia ...
GAACTTAACCGCTTGTTGGCGCGGATAACCTTCTGCAAGATGTCTTTGGCCTTTGCCGTCCAGATAAAGGGTTTGGGATTTTCATTGTGGGCCCCTATATATTCGTTGATCGCCCTGATCAAGTCGGGGACAATATGAAAGACACCCCGTCTTAGGCGATCCGTAGTCAGGTCCCTGAAGAACCGTGCCACCATGTTCCGCCAGGATGCCGACGTCGGTGTGAAATGAACATGGAATCGCGGATGTTTTTCCGACCACGCCTTCACCTTCGCATGCTTGTGAGACCTTGGCCTCGCGCCGGGTGATGATCAAAAGCCCCGCGCTGACGAGCAGAAAACCGGCCAGTGCCCACTCCACGATATGAACCGGCACATAGCGGCTCAGCCATGCGCCAACGGGAGTAGCGATGACAACTGCAATCACCAGCGGCAGCGTGAAGCGCACATCAAGCACGCCGCGCCGGAAGTTCATCACCGAGGCAGTGATGGTGGACGCCGAATTGACGAACAGGCCGGTCGCCTTGGCCAGGTTGAGCGGCATGCCCAACATCGAGAATGTTGGCACCAAAGCAATGGCAGAGCCCACGCCACCCATGGCGAAAAGCGTCGCGAGGACGAAGGTGAGCAAGAAGTAAATGCCATCGTGTAGTAACGGCTCAGTCATTTAACAACGTCCAGGGTCCTGGCCTTACCTGCCGTGCAGAGAGCATGTCAGGCGTGTTCATCAGAGGTCATCTGTGATGCGGTTCATGTAATCGGGGGCCTTGTCGCCTCGCAACGAGTTGGCAATACCGAGCATGCCGTCAGTGAGGTAGCGAGCCCTGAAACCCTCCAGGGTGAGATAGAGAGAGCCGGGCAATTTCGGCACGGTCGTAATGTGGACACATGGTCACGATGGTCTTGTCGCGATCAAATTCGTCGAGACGATCGGGCAACTCGTTGAGCGGAATGTGTTGTCCGATACCCACGCGCCCGGCCGCGTATTCCTCGTGAAAACGAATGTACACGACCTGTGCTGAGCCTTGCGCATGCAACTCGAAGAGCTCTGGCAGCTGGATCTTCATCTCAATACGCTCCTGATAGTCGAAGCGGCGCAGGTAGTCTCCAAAAGGTATCTGGCTCATGTCTTGGGCTCTCTTCAGTGGGTATTGATGGGTCCTGTTTAGGGTAGACGAACGCGGCACGAAATGGATGCGCGGAAACGGGCCTTAGAGATACCCAGCTCATCGCGTGCATTGGCACCCAGTGCATCAGCTTTCGCATGCTGCTGGGGCGCAAGGCGATGGAAGACCGCTTTCTGGTCGATCCCGCCGGTTCCTTAGCCGGCAGCCTGTGCGGCTGACACTCAACCAAAGCTCTGGTCAGATGGTTCGATCGCTGCACGGACCAGATCGACCAGGCGTATGATTCCCGCCAGCCGACTGTCCCCGTCGAGCACCGGGATATCCTCGACCCAGCGCTCCATATTTTTATGAAGGACATCGTGGACGTGCTCGTCAAGTCGGGCCGAGACAAAACGTTGATCCATGAATTCATGCACCGGTCCGGGCGCCACCCGCTCAAGCAACTGGCGGCGGCTGTACGTCGGCCGGTGCAGCAATACGTCCGCCAGCTGGCGGAAGCCTAGGTGACCGACGACTCGCCCCTCGGCATCGGTGACATAGATGTCGCGGCATTCAGGCTCGCCCAGCAGTGCGCGCGCCGCCTCCTCAAGCGAGGCATTACGTTCGACGGTCACTCCTGTTACGGTGTGCCCTTCCAACCAATCGGCAATCTTCATTTAGCTTCTCCTTCGACCTATGCCAGCGGAAGCCACCGACTCGACACGAGCCGTAGCGCACCGAGATCGTATCGACCCCTTCAGTCAGCGACGTCGTTATGTCGATCCGGTTGATGACGACATCACCGAGCAGTCTTCCCCGTCGGCGTGTTCTGGTAAAGTTCACCAGCCCGACGCAGACCGTATCGTACCGAGATCGCCCCAACGGACTCAGTCAGCAAGGTGGTGGTGGCGATCAGGTTGACAATAACCTCGCCGGCCTGCGAGAACATCGGATAATTTAGCAGGAGTAGTGCCAGGCCGATGGCCACACCGCCCTGAGGAAACAGCCCGAAACCGATGTTCGACCAGACAGCTCGCGGCGCTCCGGCCAGTCGTGCGCCGCTTCCGCCCCCGACGAACAGGCCGGTGGCACGCGCAATGAAGTAGGTCAACATCAGTGGCCAGTAGTCGATCACGGCCGAGGGAGCAAAATGCAGACCAGCAAAGGTGAAGAACAACACAAAGACGGTTTCTTCGAGATCCTCGACCGGCTCGAACAATCGCTCAGCATACGGGCCACAAAACCAGCGCACCGAAAAGCCCAGCACCATCGCCGCCAGCAAGGCCGAGAACTCGGCCCAAGCGGCCAGCCCCACTGTCAGTAGAATTCCGCCCAACAACAGTGGGAGCAACATGCTCTTTTCGTGAAAACGGCGCGACAGGCGTTCGATCAAAAAGCCGCCGCCCCCACCCACCAGCAACGCCGCACCGATCTCCCAAGAGGCTGTGCCCAGCGCCCCACCTAGCGACCCGCTACCGACGATCGCCATCACCAGCGCAAAAATGAGAATGCCAAGGGCATCGTCGATGGCCACCATGCCGAGCAGCGTGGTGGTCACTGGCCCGCGCGCCCGGTACTGATGTACCACCGCCACGATGGCGGCAGGAGCCGTGGCAGGGGCGAGTGCGCCGAGGACGAGCGCTAGCGACCACAACGGCAGATCGGCCACCGTCATACCCAACAGCAGGACCGCCCCCACCACCACCAGAAAGGTGGCCGAGACTTCGCCCAGAGTCGCCCCGATGATGCTCCAGCCGAGGCGACGCAACTGGCTGGGGCTGAGCGCCCCGCCGATCACATAGGCAATGACCCCGAGGGCCACCGACACCAGCGGCTGGGTCCACTGAGTGTCGTGCATGCCCAGTTGGCCGCCCAGGAGGCCCGGGGCAAAGAGCATGCCCACCAAGATGTAACCCACCACACGCGGCACACCGAACAGGTGGCTCCCAAGCGCCCCAAAGGCAAGCCCAGAGAGCAACAACACCCCAATCAGCAGTATTTCCACGCCTCCTCCTTTCTACGCACCCGATCGGGAACCCGGTCCCGGATCGACTATCCTAATGACCATCTGAATGAATCGACAACGATATGGTATCCGACTCAGCTCGGAGCCTCTTCGTTCAAGCGGCCACCCCGAAGAGCGCGCCCACTCCAGCAGTCAGCGCCATGGCCAAAGCGCCCCAGAACGTCACCCGCGCCGTAGCTAATGCCACCGGAGCGCCACCTGTTTTGGCTGATAAGGCCCCAAGCAACGAAAGAAACAAGAGTGAACTACCCGAGACAGTCCATATGAGCGTGGAAGCCGGAAACAACAACACAACCAGCAGCGGAAGAGCAGCACCCACTGTGAAGGTTCCGGCGGATGCAAACGCTGCCTGGACGGGACGAGCTGCCATGGTTGTCGAGATGCCGAGTTCGTCACGCGCATGCGCACCCAGCGCATCGTGCTGCATCAATTGACTGGCTACCGTGGAGGCCAGTGCCGGATCCAGACCACGCTTGACGTAAATTGCCTTCAGCTCCTCGTGCTCCTGTTCATGGTCCACAGCCAACTCTTCTTTCTCTTTAACAAGATCAGCACGCTCAGTGTCCGCTTGTGAGCTGACCGAGACATACTCACCCGCTGCCATCGACATAGCTCCGGCAACGAGACCAGCCACGCCTGCGACTAACACGCTCTGAGGGCCCGCTCCCGAGGAAGCAACGCCCAAGACCAGACTGGCAGTGGAGACAATGCCATCATTGGCTCCAAGAACCGCTGCGCGAAGCCAGCCGACCCGTTGTGTTCTGTGGCTTTCAGAGTGTCTCATAGGCTGTTCCATCTCGAAGAGTGAGTAATCCTATTGAGCGGTATAACCTCCATCCATAATCAACTCGGTTCCGGTAACGAATTTAGACTCATCAGATGCGAGATAGAGTACGCCATAAGCGACATCCTCAGGCTCTCCGACATGGCCAATGGGATGGCGACTATCAAGCTGTTCTCTGAATGCCTGGACTCCTTCCGGGGAATCTTCGGCCAAGCCCTCTACAAGTGGTGTCCAAATAAAGCCCGGATGTATGGAATTGACTCTGATTTTGTGTTTCGCATAAAGCAGAGCATCATTCTTACTCATCAGCCGGACGGCCCCTTTTGATGCATGGTAGGGTGGCAGGTCCGCAGCACCTACAATTCCATAAATAGAAGACAGGTTGATGATGCTTCCGCCGCCACATTTTTTCATTATCGGGATTCAGTAGTGTCCGGTTAAAACTTCAAGAAAATGAAAATTATTCATGTATTACAGTAGTTTGCGAATGATTTTGGGTGTCCCCGACTTGAACGCGACTTCCGCGGTATCTTGTCCTTTTCGGTTGCTACTACCGAGGGGCGCCAATGTACACGGGCAAGACACTGTTTTCGCAAATCATGGACTTCGTGCCATGGAAAACCTTTCACCGCATTGTTGTCAGATACGACGGCGATTACCGCGTTCGCACGCTTTCCTGCGCGGAACATTTTCGCATCCTGGCTTTTGCGCAGCTGACTTATCGGGAAAGCCTTCGGGATATCGAAGTCTGTCTCGCGACGCATGCCACCAAGCTGTATCACATGGGTGTCCGGTCTCCGGTAAAACGCTCTACATTGGCCGATGCCAACGAACGTCGGGATTGGCGTATCTACGCGGAGCAGGCACAAAGGCTGATCACGCAAGCGCGAGCACTTTATGTCGACGAACCCTTTGGTGTCGATTTGAGCGACACGGTCTATACGCTCGATACAACGACCATCGATCTGTGTTTGTCGGTTTTTCCCTGGGCACCCTTTCGGACGACCAAAGCTGCGATCAAATTGCATACCCTGCTCGATTTGAGAGGCAATATACCGAGTTTTATTCACATCAGCGATGGCAAGCTGCACGAAGTCAATGTGCTCGACCAGTTGCTGCCGGAGCCAGGGGCGTTCTATATCATGAACAGGGGCTTTCTCTATTTCGAGAGGCTGCACCGGTTTCATACCGCAGGAAGTTTCTTTGTCATTCGCGCCAAAGCGAACCTGAAGGTCAGACGGCGCTACTCTCAACCGGTGGACAGATCGACGGGCTTGATCTGCGATCAGTCCGTAATTCTGACGGGATACTATTCGCAAAAAGGTTACGAAGATCCCTTGCGAAGAATTCGATTCAAAGATCCGAGAACCGGCAAGACACTGGTGTTTCTGACCAACAACTTCGCGTTGCCCGCACTGACCATTACCGAGCTTTATCGATGTCGTTGGCAGGTCGAACTGTTCTTCAAATGGATCAAACAACATCTTCGCATCAAAACCTTTTACGGGACGTCGGAGAATGCCGTGAAAACACAAATTTGGACGGCGGTTTCCGTATACGTACTGGTTGCCATTATCAAAAAGCGCCTCAATCTCGACGCCTCGCTCTAGACTTTATTACAGGTCTTTTCAGTCACACTCTTCGGGAAAATCGCTTTAAACCCAGGATTTCTCGACAATATCGATTCGCCGGAGGACACCATGTTTCATAACCAACTGAACTTATTCAATTCTTAACCGGACACTACTGATCGGGATTGTATGTTTAGTACAGAAGAAACGCCGCTGACGTTTACGCCCATCACTTTATCCCATTCCTCTTTGGTGATTTCGTGAGTAGGTTTATTCACCCCGACGATATCGGCATTGTTAACAAGGATGTCTATTGATCCGAATTCATGGGCGATATTGGAGAAAGCGCTGCTAACCCCAATGTTGCATGAGCGTGCCGATTCCGCGCAATTTTACATTTCAGTTTGATAATTTTTATCAGGACCGCCTCGCTGATTGAGTATGCGCTATTATTGTGGCTTTTTCGTGTTCTCCGGGCGCAATTCCCCCAACCCCCATTGTTTATCAACGTGCCGGGGCAGCACTCCTTGTGGGCTATGAGGTGTTCAGGCGAAGGGCCACGCTGCGAAACAGATCCTGATGCGGGCAGGCACTGCTCAGGAGGATGCGGATGCGGCGGGTATTGCGGACAATGACCGCGTCGATTTTCAGCAGTGTCAGCCGCAGGGTGTTGGGGCTGGCACTCGCCAGGCGGGTTTGGCCCAGGGCTCGGCGCCGCAATCCTTCAAACAAGGCGTAGGCCAGGCCCGACAGCAATTGCCGGAACTGATTGGGCCACCAGCGATGGCTGGAGGTCCGCCCGGCAAACAGATCCAACTGCTGATCCTTGATCCGGTTCTCGGCCTGTCGCCCCGGGCACAGTAGAGCTTTTGTCGTACAGGTACTGATCTCCCTGCACCAGGTTGGTCACCACGAAGCGGGGGTTGGCACCCAGGCGGTTGTGCTCGGCCTTGACGATGACCCGCCGCGGTTTGTCCCAACTGCGGGCGCCATAGTGAATGGAGGCAAACAGGCGCTGCTTCTTGCCGGTCAGGTCATACCGGGATTCGGCCAGGTCGATCCACTGCGCCGCCTGCGCCTTGACCCGATCATTCTTGGCCAGGCCGACGATATAGCGCACATCGTGTCGTTCGCACCAGCGCAGGATTTTCCAGCGGCAAAAGCCGCTGTCGCCCCGGAAGATGATCTCCACCTTCGGCCAGTGGCGGCGTAGCGCCTTGACCAGCAACGACAGGATGGCCCAGGTATGGCGGGCCGGATCGCAGTTACTGCGCCGCAGGTAGCGGCCACAGAAGACATACAGCGGGAGGAAACAATAGTGATCGTAGTAGCCGTGGAAGAAACGGCCTTCCTGGTCGCCGTGCAGCGGGGTGTCGGTGGCGTCGAAGTCCAGGATCAGCCGGCGGGGCGGCTTGTCGTGGGCGTTGACAAATTGCTCGAACAACACCTCGTGGATCGCCACCGCCGTCTCACGATCGCTGCGTTGCTCCAGCCGACACAGGGTCGACGGGCTGGCCAATGTCTCGACCCGCGACGTGGCAGTTTGCAGTGCCAGGTCGTTGCGCAACCCGTGGTGATCGTTCAGGTCCTCGTAGCCCAATGCCAGGGCGTATGCAACAACCCAAGCAGGGAGTGCTCGCAGGTGGCCTGGCGACGACTATCCGCCATGGCGCTCGCAACCGCACGGGTCGAGCCCATCCGCCGGTCGATCTTGGAGAGTAGCGGGATACCACCGTTACTGGTGATGTCACCACCGCTGAAATCGGCTTCAATTTTGCGGCTTTTAACGGATGGAAATGCGATCGAAGTCAGGTAGCATTCTGTCACGACGGAATCTTCTTGCTGATGTGGCTTCGACGCCCTTATTTTCAGGATTTTTCCGCCTTTTTTTTACCTCCATCACGCTTTACTCATGCATTTTCCGAGCTAAGTTGAATCCTATCGAACGGACATTACCCATGCTTGACGATCTGTTTGACACCATTGATTCTATGGATGCAGAAGGTTTTTCTGCATTTATCACCGATAACTGCTCGTTTCGTTTTGGCAATTTGCCTACTGTTCAAGGCAAAGAAAATATCACGGGGTTTGTTCAACAGTTTTTTGAATCATTGCATGCCGTGAATCATGAGATACGACAGTCGTGGAAAACTGAAGATGGTATCGTCTGCCATGGTATGGTTACCTACATCCGTCATGACCAGTTCTCACTGACTGTGCCTTTTTGCAATGTAGTCAGTATTCGTGAGGAGGGTATCTACGAATACCTCATTTTCGCCGACACTTCATTGCTCTATGCCTAGAGCTAATCCGTAACACCGGCAATCAGCATTTTCCGCCGCAAAAAAGCCAACTGGGTTTGCAGCGGTAGGTTTTTTGGGCAAACGTCCTGGCAACCCATCAGTGACATGCAACCAAAAATTCCCTCATCGGTACCAATCAATTCAAAGTAATCGGCATCGCTACGGCCATCCCGCGGGTCCAGGCGAAAACGGGCGATTTTATTTAAACCTACAGCGCCAACAAACTGCTCATGCATTATCGCCGTACCGCAACCCGAGACACAGCAGCCGCATTCAATACAGCGTTCCAATTCGTAAATTTGCTCTGCCAGTTGCGGCTCCATGGGCTGCTCGAGGCTATCGAGATCCACGTCAGCAGGAATCGGCACCCAGGTTTGCAACCGCTCACTCATGCCGCGCATCCATTTGCCGGTATTGACTGACAGATCACCGATCAATTCAAAGATTGGCAGCGGTGCCAAACGGACACAGCTTCCCAGGGACTGAGTCAGGGTGCGGCATGCCAAGGCCGGACGACCGTCAATCAACATGCCACAGCTGCCACAAATACCCGCACGACAGACAAAATCAAACTGCAGGCTGGGGTCCTGTTCTTCGCGAATCAGGCTAAGCGCAATAAACAGTGTCATCCCCGGTGTTTCTTCCAGCTCAAACACCTGCATATGGGGTTGGCTATTGGGGTCTGCGGGATTAAAACGAAAAATCTCGAGTTGTAGCATGCGGCCTTGGCCAGCGGTGACCTGATTATGATCAGAGGCAATGGTTCCGGCCTGAGTCATGATGTAGCTCCCTCACCATTTTGCTGGAAACGGGCATTGGGCTCGCGATAGTGTTCCGGCAATAAATGCCTGAACGCCAACAGATCCTGCTGACGTTCCCCTCCATGAGCTGTGTTCCGGGTGATGGCATCGACCTGTTGTTGACGCCTGGCAGAGTCTGGATGGGGAATAAAATCCTTGGCACCATAGCCGCGCCAGCCGGGAGGCAATTCCATTTTCATAATATCCAGTGTTTCATAGCGCAATGATGGAGCTACACTGCCCTGTGGCCATGATGCCAGGGTTCGGGTCAACCACTGACTGTCATCACGCTGGGGAAAATCCACGCGGCAATGGGCACCACGACTTTCTCTCCGGTTTAAAGCCCCCTGAGCAACACATAAAGCCAGCTTTAGCATACGCGGCAGGCGATAGGCCATCACCAGTTCCGGATTGGCGCCAGGTGCCGACGATGGCACCCCGATATCCTGGGTGTGCTGCAATAGAGCCTGCAACTGCTCTACTGCATCGCCAAGTCCAGCTTCATCGCGATAGATACCGACCTTCTCGGTCATCAGATTCTGCATGTTCTTGATCAGCTCACTGGTTTTTACGGTGCCGGTATTGCTCATCATCCGTTCCAGTGAATCCCTTTCTCGCTGGTAAAACTCACCTACCAGCGTGGTATCGATAGCACAGTCTCCTGCCGCAGATTGGCAAAAATCGGCAATAGATTCACCCACAATCATGCCGGCCACCACCGTCTCTGCCACCGAATTTCCACCCAGGCGATTAAACCCGTGGATGTCCCAGCAAGCGGCTTCGCCACAGGCAAACAACCCCTTCAATTGAGGACTATGGCCATGGGCATCGGTGCGGATTCCACCCATGGAATAGTGCTGGGCCGGCCTGACCGGTATTAATTCGTGCACGGGATTAATGCCGAGGAAATTCTGGCAGATTTCTTTGACTTCACGCAGCTTGTGATTGATATGATCTTCACCCAGCAAACGGATATCCATCCAGAGATGTTCACCAAAGCGGGACGTGGCTCCATATCCCTGCTGAATATGATGTTCCATATGACGGGCGACAACATCGCGCGACGCCAGCTCGGCCTTGTCGGGTTCGTAATCGGGCATAAAACGGTGGCCGCTACCGTCCAATAACAAACCGCCGTCCCCCCGGCAGCCTTCGGTCACCAGAATACCTGCGGGGAAAATCCCCGTGGGGTGAAACTGCACGGCTTCCATATTACCCAGGGTCGCAACGCCCGTTTCCAACGCGATGGCAGCACCCATGCCCTCGTTAATCACCGCGTTGGTACTGACCCGGTAAATCCGCCCAAAACCCCCGGTAGCAATACAGCTGGCCTTGGCCGTATAAGCCAGCAACTCGCCGGTCATCAAATTGCGAACAATCGCGCCATAGCAGCGCTGACCATCGTGAATTAATGCCATGGCCTCGGTACGTTCATGCACGGGGATATTGGCCGCAATGGCCTGGTCACTCACGTTATAGAGCATGGAATGACCGGTACCATCGGACACATAACACGTACGCCATTTAGCCGTGCCGCCAAAGTTGCGCGCGGTTATCAATCCGTGGGCCGCCTCAGCTTCCTCCAACTCCTCCGGTTTACCATCAATAATCGCAGTACGTTTACCGCCCTGCACCCGATTCCAGGGCACGCCCCAGTGGGCCAGTTCGCGTACGGCCTTGGGTGCCATATGCACAAACATACGCACGACATCCTGGTCGGCACCCCAGTCACTGCCGCGCACAGTATCGGCAAAGTGCACATCTTCGTTATCGCCAAACCCTTTAATCGAGTTAGCCAGACTGGCCTGCATCCCCCCCTGCGCGGCGGCAGAGTGGGAACGTTTGGGTGGCACCAATGACAGGATGGTGACATCGAGCCCGCGTCGGCGGGCACCAATTGCGGTACGCAACCCGGCCAAACCGCCACCAATCACCAAGACGTCGGAGTGAATGACTTTCATGGCTGTAACTCCTCGGCTGCCGGTTGAGCCGATTGATAGCGCAGTCCCGGACGATCCTGCAAGCCGGTGCCCAGCTGGTAATAGGCCAGCAAGGTACACAACCCCAGAATGATAAAGAAGGCACTCAGGCCCCATTTTAACCAACGCAGACGGCGGCGGAGTAGCGCCACTGGCAGCGACTCAATGCTCAACCACTTGAGCCCCAACCGGTAAAGCCCAATAGCGCCGTGCAACTCCACAGCAAACAATAGAATCAGGTAGAGAGGCCAGTGCGTTGAGTAGACCCGCCACGCCGAGGCATAGGGGCCTATCTGATCCGGTTGGGAGAACATGCCAAACAGATGCATGGGCGCCAGAAAAAGCATCGCAAACCCCGTCACCACCTGCCACCACCACAGCGACGTATCACTATGCTGCATACGCCACTTATGGCCTAAAAATAGCTGATATTGGCGAGTGCTTTGGGGAAATTTACGCAGTGCCAGGCCTGCGTGCAGCACGATCAAACCAAGCACACCTGTTACCGCGACAGATACCAGCCAGGGGTAAGACCGACCAAAAAAATAGTAACCCTCAAACAACTTGACGACACGATACATGGCCTCCTGGCTGATTAGAATGGAAGACACCAGAAACATATGGGCCCACATAAACAGCACTAGTAATAATCCGCTCAGGCTCTGCGCAAGATCCAGTTTCGCGCTCCAGCGGGATTGACGGGTTAGCAGGTTCTGCATATCGAAACTCTTTTAATAGCAGTGTAAGCTTTTTTACAAGTCAAAAAAAGAAAACACATCCATATCGTGGTCCATCATGACCCGAATAGCTGCGGGGCGTCCACCGCCATTCGCGCCGCCGCCGGGGTGCATGAACGGGCCGCAGAGCTACAGTCCTTTAACGCCATGTACACGGTACTGCGCCAGCTCGGGAATCGGGCGCCCGTAAATGAACTGCTCGGGATACATGGCCAGTCCATCAACATCGCCATCCTCGTAAGAGGGTGAAGATTCGGCAATCCACTGCGGCGAGGAATGAAAGCTGCCGAGTATATTGTCGTCGGTGAGGTTCGGCACATATCGTCGGGTATTGGCGATCATCCATTTCGCAAACGCTTCCCGGTGCGAGACCCACACCGACATTTCCCCTCGATCGATGCGTGTCAGTACCATGTGGTACAGGTACAGGGTGTGTTTCCCTTTGGGGGCACGGGAGGGATCGTGATTCGTGGCGCAGACGTAGGCCGCAGAAAAATCGCGCGGCAAGCGCCCCGCACAAACGTCCTGCGTAATGCCCAGCACTTTACCGGGGTAAGTCCAAAGAATAGCCTAGGAGTGTCTACCTATCCGGGGTAAGTCCAGCTGCGATAATCATAACGCAGCATAGTCTCGAACACTTCCGGCGACAAGGGCATATAAGGTCGCCGTCGGCCAGCGAGGCGAGGAGATACCCGGCCAAGGCGACAATGTCGTCCTTGCGCTCGCACGCTGATGGCAAGTTCACCGGAAAGGCTGAAAGCCGATAGTAAATACCCCGGCGGAACTGCCCGTCTTTGACCATGGCCTGCTTGTTTCGGTTGGTAGCGGCGACGCTGTCAGGCGTAGACTGCCAATGTCAGTTCAACGAGTCGTAAACGTCCAAGCACACGTCGTGTCAGCAAAGCGGGTAAGCGCAACACAAAGCCGACAAACAAACGCGAATGCATCCAGGTCAGGAGCGCGTTATCGCGCAGGTAGCGGAAATGCGACACCCCGCCTTCCTCCACCCGGTAGTAGCTCACCGGCGCGGGCAGATTGACCGGCTTGACCCCGCGCCAACTGAGGCGCACCACAGCCTCTGGATCAAAGTCGAAATGTCGCATCCACGGCTGACGGCGCATCACCCGCTGCAATGGTTCAATTGGATATACACGAAACCCGAACAGCGAGTCGCCGATGCCGGCCCCAGTGTTTCCAGGTTTGCCCACCAGTTGGACACGCGCCGCCCTTTCACGCGCAGCCCCGGTGCGCTGGCATCGAATACCGACACCCCCAGGATCATTGCGGCCGGCTGGCTGATGGATTCCACCATGAATGCCGGTATACGCTCGGGCGAATGTTGACCGTCCGAGTCCATGGTCAGCACGTGGCTGAAGCCCGCCTCTGCCGCCCGGTCCAGACCGCGCAGTACCACCGCGCCCTTGCCCTGATTGCGTGGCGAGACAATCACCCGCAGTCCGGGGTCCTCTGCCGACATCGATTGGACACAGTATCCGAACGTGCATTTTCTCAAGGAGATCGACGCCTCGGGCAATGCCTGTCCTTCGCTGCATGTGGCCACGGCTATATTTTCAGGAATCTGGCTGAACGCTTTGCTGCGCCGATTTGGTGCGCCACAATGGATACTGATCTTCAACTGGACGTGGTGTGCTGGCATCGCATATTCCACCCTGGCCACACGTCAGCATGTGGCGCTGGATGTGTTGGCGGGGCTCGCGATGGGGATGCTGGGCGCCTATCTATCTTTGCGGTATCGCGTAGATGCCCGCGCAGTCGCGCAGAACAAAGAGCCGATGGGTTGAGGCCGGCGAGTGGTACCGGCACGCGAGCGCCATCGACGCGTGGATCCGGCGCCTATAACCACAGCGTAACCCCGCTGAAGTCATCACCATCTCCGCTATAACAATCAAGGGCATATATGGACCCACTCATTTTGCAGGGATATTTAACACCTGTTTTGAGAGGGAAGTCATTGCGTGCATAAACCCGGGTGCTTTTCTGCTACAGCTTCGACGACCCCTTTGACGAACGCAGCTACTGTATCCCTGACACAGCCTGTGGCAGCCCGTTAAACACCGGTCAGCGCTTGCGCTGGGAGCAGGACTCGGCAACCGCTGCCGCCGAGCTGCGAGCAAAATATACCACCAGGCGCGCGTTGCAAAGCGGCACCATTGCCCCGAAAACGGAGCCTGTTGAGCCACCGAACACAGAGGTCGAGTAGCCGAGTGGCTGGAACCCTCCAGGGCGGGAACTCTCCTGGGTGCCCTTGGGCCAGAACTTAGAGAAACTTTTCCGGATGCCCCTTATACTGTCCGACCGGGGCAGATTAATGCATGGGATAACAATGACTTCGTCAAAGCCGTCAAAGCAACCGGTAAGAAACAATTGTTAATTGCGGGGGTTGTTACCGAAGTGTGCGTCGCTTTCCCGACCCTGTCTGCCCTGGCAGAAGATTTTGATGTATTTGTAGTCACAGATGCTTTGGGCACGTTCAATGAGCTGACGCGTGATTCCGCGTGGGATCGAATGTCCGCAGCAGGTGCCCAGTTGATCAAATGGTTTGGCGTTGCCTGCGAACTACATCGTGATTGTCGTAACGACGTGGAAGGCCTGGGACAGCTGTTTTCAAAACATATTCCTGACTACCGCAACTTGATGAACAGCCACTCGACACTGGCTGTGAAGTTGCGGAGGTTGCTCTTGTAGACGTTGGCGTTTGGGATCTGCACGAGGTTGCCATCGAGGGTCATCAAGATTGTCGTGCGCATGTTCAACTGCTGCACGTACCCCGTCACGCCCGAAACCTCGAGCAGGTCACCCGTCTCGAACGGCCGCTGCATGCTGAGGAATACGCTGGCCAGGAAGTTCTCGGTGATGTCGCGGAATGCGATGCCCACGACCAGGCCGATCAGGCCGGTACCGCCGATCATCGTCACGCAAGTTGGGTGAGGCCCGAGACTCTCAGAATGATGTAGACGCCGGTGAGGAAGGCGAGCCCCCCACTCCACGGGCGATCACACTTCGCAGGAGGTTCGCTCGAATCCGTCGGTGAAGAAACCCCAGTGCGCCTCGCGTGGCCAACATGCCGGCTGCAACCGATAGGCCCAGGATGAGGAGTCCGAAAGCGACGAAGGGAAGCGCGCGGATGAACTCACGCCATAGGGCCGACAGTCCGATCCATGCCGGACGCAGATCCCATGGCGACGGCTTGGTAACCTCCATCCGATTGGCCACTGCGACGACGGCCTGCGTGTTGCGCACCAAATCGCCAGCCCATTTCTTGAGCTCATCGGATTCTACGCGACCGCTTAGGAAGACGACGCCTTCCTCGACCCGGACCTGTGGATCGAGGAACCAGTCGGTGGCATCCAGGACGCTCTGGAGACGCTTGCGGATCTTCTCAGATTAGACGCTGCGCAGCCGTCAGGGGAGCGTAAGCACGCCCGGCGGTCCGGACTCCCAGGAAGGAACGGCCACGAGCTCCGCACAGTCGGCATGGGAACCCGCCGCGGCGGCCCCGCCCGCCGCCGGTCCGCGTAGGGGCTTTCGAAGACGCCCAAACCCGTACCGTGACCTGACAATCTTCTTGGGGCCAGCGCGGATGGGGCGTTCAAGCTGCGTTTTGGCTCGAAGCCCGATGCCGACCCTTTCCGCTCATGCGAGGGATCGGCCATGACTGGGCACGATTCGGAGCGTCCGCGCCCGATCCACTGCGTCAGCTCGGTTGTGGACACCGAGCTTCTGGTAGGCTCGCTCGGCCCGGCTCCTGGCCGCTCCTCGAGAGATCCCCAGCTTGTCGGCAATGAGCGCGAAGCTGAGTTTCGTCGGCAGGTAGCGCAGCACGCGGATCTCTGCCGGGGTGATTGAGGCGGCCATGCGGGCGGCGGCCGCCTGCTCGTCGGAGGCTCGCACGGCCTCCCGGTCCCGGGCGACGGCTTCATCCGCCGCTTTATCTGCCGCCGCGCCTCTCGCCACGGCCTCTTCGACGGCGCGGTCCGCGGCTGCCATGATCAGGCCCGCATTGCTGAGGGCGTCGGCGGCCTCGCTCGCCGCGGCCTGCTCCAGCAGGCCCGCCTCCGTCAGCACCTGGAGGGTCTCGGCGGCGGCCGCAGATCGGATCCGGGCCGAGGCGGCCACGGCCTCGTCGGCTTCGGCCAGTGCAGCGACGGCCCGCAGTCTCGCTTCCGCTTCGGCAGCCTGCGCCGTGGCGATGGATCGAGCGGCCTGCTCCATTGCCGCGAGCTCGGTGTCGACGACCAGCCCGAGCTCCGGTGCGAGGAAATCGGAACCCAACAACGCGCCGTCCGCCTCGTCGATCACGTCGAAGAGCGCTCGGGCCCAGCGGTGGTCGACGAGCAGAAAGGCGACCGCCGTCCCGGCCGGCAAGGCCTGCGCCAGCCCCCACAGCCGGGCGGGTGCGCCATCGCCGGGCTCGGCTCCGGCGCCGTCGTTCGGGAAGAGCCTTGCGACGAGCTCACCGAAGTCGTCGTCTCCACCGAGGGACGACTGGACGACGCTGCCGTCCTCGCCCTTCTCCACGATCATCATGTCCAGCACGCGAACGCCACTGCGGGCCTCGAGTCGATCGACGTCGGCGAGAATGCGATCAACCGGATCGCCTGGAGAGAGGGAAACGGCGAGCAGCTGGAACGGTCCGGACATTACGTCTACCCCTTTGGAACCGGTGTTCATGCGGAGAGTATAGAGTGCAGGAATAATAAACGCCATTTTTACCCAAGCCCATTAGTCGTTAACCGCTTATGACCCGCTTGACAGTCCTGAATCTGGCCTGCATTGCGCTACTATCGCCGAAAATCCGTCCACTTTTTCTTCACATACGGTTCTATTTCGGTCATCAGGCATGACGAACCCCTGCCGGCTGCGTAGGCGCGGCATCTGGAGTTGAACCGGTGGTTGTTTTTGGATAGTCAGTCGAACAGGCTCGTCTGCAGGCCAGCCGGTGGCGCCCGGCTGTCGGGCAACGCGTTGGGCTCGTCGCTTGCGAGCGGTAGCTATCGTGCCGCTGGCTCAATTTGAGCTTCTACCTTTTGCCGATTTCTGACTGTTGGGGCGTGGCACCTTCCGGACCAACAACAAACGACATCAGGTCCGTGCCTCGCGGAAGGGCACCAGTCGACATTGTTGTTGGTCCCAGAGCGCCAGCCTCACACATTGCAGGCTTTGCCCGAGGGTGAGGCGGCCTACCGCGCGCAGTTCGGGATAATCGCGCAGCACTTCGGGTAGCCGATAGAGCGGAATCCGGCTGCATAAGTGATGGACGTGGTGTACCCCGATATTGGCGGTGAACCAGCGCAAAACAGGCGGCAAATCGTAGTGCGAACTACCGTATAGCGCAGCGTCGTGAAACCGCCAGTCTTGGGCCCGATCCCAATAAGTGTTCTCGAACTGGTGCTGGACATAGAACAGCCAGACGCCAATGGTCGCAGCGATAAGCGTAATCGGCAACTGCACGAGCAAGAATGGCACCACGCCAATGCACCAGATCAAAAGTCCCGCCAATATCAAAACTGCCCCGTTCGTCCCTTGGGTACTCAACCAGGGCATCCATCCCGAACGCATAAACCCCAGTGGCAGGCGATTGTCGGCGATAAACAGATAGGCTGGGCCGAAGCCGAACAGCAGCAACGGGTGCCGATACAGGCGATAGCGGAGCCTTTGCGACCGTGGCAAGGCGCGGAATGCGCGCACGCTCAGTGTTTCGATACCGCCGATATTCCTACGATCAAGATTGCCGGAGCCGGCATGATGCAGCGCGTGGGAATGGCGCCAGAAGTCGTAGGGCGTGAGCGTCAACACGCCGATTCCCCGACCCAACCAGTCATTGGCGCGCCGGGAGGCAAGGAACGAGCCGTGGCCGCAGTCATGCTGAATCATAAACAGTCGTACCAAAAAGCCCGCGGCGGGCACGGCTAACAGCAAACCAAGCCAATAGCCGCGGTCCACCGCCGCCCACATCAATAACCAGATGCCGGCGAGCGGGATTATCGTAGTCATGAGTTCCAATATGCTGCGCTTGGCGTTGGCCTCGCGGTATCCGGCCAGTATGCGGGCCCATGGTTGCGGTTTAACCGTGTTTCGATCGTGGGTGGATTCTTGTTCCATCACAGCCGCCTGCAGAAGTGGACGCCATTCCCTGGACAGGGCGGCACATGGCATGTGTCGGGAACCATTACGGCGCGCTTCTGCAGATATCGACGGGACATTATCCTGGCCCGGCTACGATCCTTCGTCCGCGTGTCTCTCCCCTGGATGAGGGGCGGGACGGTCTGTCGGACAGCGCCACCCTCATTGCCCCGGCACGAAATCGCCTCATCATCAGGTCGTGCAAGGCAACGGGTGCGTCTCCGGGTCGGCTCCGTTCCTTTGCTCAACGGTATGATCATTAGTGCTCAGTTTGAATAAAGGCAGGATTTACAACCAGTGTCCGTCTCAGTGTCCGGGGCGTCTGTGCGCCAGGCAACACAGCGTGGCGTCACACCGGCAATTCCAGCTCGTATACCTAACGCCCACCAAACATATCTCAACAGGAGCATCGGTAGATGTAATGAATCGCCCCGAGTATTCCGGAGACTCATTAGTTTGAGTCAGGCCACCATGGCCGACTCCCCTTGTTGGCGATAATACGCCATTTCAAACTCCGCCGGTGGCACGTTGCCAATAGGCTCCAGTAGCCGGCGGTTGTTGAACCAGTCGACCCATTCCAGGGTGCCATATTCCACCTCCTCCACCGTCCGCCAAGGAGCCCGCCTGTGGATCAGCTCAGTCTTGTACAGGCCGTTGATGGTCTCAGCCAAGGCATTGTCATAGGAGTCGCCGACGCTGCCCACGGAGGCCTCGATGCCGGCCTCTGCCAGCCGGTCCGAATAGCGGATCGATAAATACTGGGTGAATTCACCCTGGCTGCCGCGATCGCTGTGGTGGATGAGATTGTCGCTGTGCCCTCTCGCCCAGATGGCCTGTTCCAGTGCATCGAGTACCAGATCGGTCTTCAGCGAGCGACTGACTCGCCAGCCGACGATGCGCCGGGCAAACACATCAGTGACAAAGGCGACGTAGACAAAGCCTGCCCACGTCGCCACGAAGGTGATGTCGGCGACCCACAGCTGGTTCGGCCTGCAGGCCACGAACTGACGGTTCACCTTGTCCGCCGGGCGCTCCAGAGCCTCATCGACCACCGTCGTCCAGCAGCGAACTCCGCGCCTAATGCCCTGTAAATCCAGCTTTTTTCATTAATCGCTCGACGGTGCAGCGGGCCACTTCACCCCCTTCGCTCAACAGTCGGCGCCACACCTTCCGGGCACCGTATACACCGAAATTCTCTTCCCAGACACGCCGGATCTCGACTTCCAGGCCTTGATCGCGCCGCGCTCGTTTGGGCAGGCGCTGCGGATTGCACTCTCTGGCTTTGTGCTCATAATACGTGGACGGGGCAATCTACAACTCGATACCCGTAAAGGTCACCCTCTACAAGGTTAAAAATCGGACTCGCCCCTGCATAAACGGAAAAGCCCAGCGAAGACGCTGGGCTTTGAGAATTTTCCTGTCATTGCCAGACATTCCGTGTCAGTGCCGGTCACTCCCACTCTATTGTAAATAAGCCATTTTTATCTTTTATTATCAATGGCTTATTTTCCTGCTAATCGGTAATACCATGAAAAATACCATGCTCAAAAATTCCTTAAAAATAATTTCAATTTTTGCTGATAGCTCCACTAAACAACGATCAGCATCAGGCTGCCCGGGGGTAACTACTAACCCTATGGGGAAGCTCTCCTCTCTGTCTGCTAGCCGGCAAAAAGGTAAAACGCTGACGCTAACCATTTTACCGTATCTCTCCCGACCCAACCTAAAGAGGTTTCAGTCCCCCTCGATAAGCCTGCCGAAATGCTCAGGGCAAGTGTCGGGAGTTCATTGCGCACCAGTGATATTATCGTGCCCTCGAAAAACAGCAGGAACAGCTTTAAATGCGCGAACAACTGGAGCGATATCAGGTCTGGCTTTATCTGGTTGCCATCCTGGCCGGCATAACCATCGGCTGGATGTCACCAGAGCAGACCCGTCATTGGGAACTGTTGCTGTGGCCGGCTCTGGGCGTTCTCCTGTATACCACCTTTACCCAGGTGCCACTGGTACATCTCAGGTCAGCGTTTCGTGATCGCCGCTTCCTAGCCACTTTGCTGACGGGTAATTTTATCCTGGTGCCCTTCGTCATTGGCGTACTGTCGCTGCTATTACCGGGTGATCCCGCTATTCGTCTCGGCGTGCTGCTAGTACTGCTGGTACCCTGTACGGACTGGTTTATCAGCTTTACCCATCTCGGCGGCGGGGACGGCACCCGGGCCATCGCGGCCGCACCGATCCTCCTGATTGTCCAGCTCATTTTGCTGCCCGTTTATATCTGGCTTTTCATGGGCAATATCGCCATTGAGCTGGCGGTTGGCAGCTACTTGCTGCCAGCATTCTTCGGATTGATTGTCACCCCGCTGATCCTGGCCTGGTTAACCGAACGGTTGACGGAAAAGCACCAGCGAGCGCAAACACTGGTGAACTGGCTTGGGTGGCTGCCCGTGCCACTGCTGGCACTGGTGGTGTTTTTGATTGCCGGCTCCCAGGTCAGCCTGGTGATCGACAATGGCGCCCTGCTGTGGTCGGCGCTCGTGGTCTTTGTACTTTATCTGGTTGCCGCTGCTGTTATCGGCAAGGGGCTCAGTGAGCTATTCGGGTTCACATCCACTATCGGCCGCACACTCACGTTCAGCTTTGGTACCCGCAACTCCTTCGTCATGTTACCGTTGGCCCTGTCACTGCCGGAACCCTGGCGGGCCGCTGTCGTGGTTATCGTCTTCCAATCCCTGGTCGAGTTGTTCGGCATGGTCGCGTATCTGCACTGGCTGCCGCGCCTGTTCAAGAATAGCCACTGACTCGGACAATAAGCGATATCAAGCGGCTTAATAGTGCAACCGTTCCGAGAATTAACACGTCCCGTTTTTAGACGACGACAAGAGCCCTGGTTGATTGAATCGCCCTAGTGAACTACAGTGTGCGCTCGTTTCTACTCGGCTCGCTTGATAACCGAATGGCAAAAAACTGGACGTTAATACTGTTTGCGGTATTGATGGTAGTGCAATCACTATCCATCGCCGCTGATGTATTGCCCATCCATTCAGATCACCAACCCCATGAGTTGGCGGATATGTCCGGGGGAGACAGTTCAACCCAAGCGACAGACCCGTCACCGGGATCAGACCACAACACACCGCCCGGCCACTGTCACTCCTGCCATTGCCATGGCTCTCATATGCTGCTATCCATGCAGCTGCCCACGATACCGACTGCCTCTTCCAACCAGGTCACACTACGCTATACCGTCGACCACCCCTCTCCCCCCATCGCTGCGATACTCCGACCGCCCATAGCCTAACCTCACTTTCCGGTCATCGACCGGCACCAGGATTTTTCAAAAATCTTTACGTGAGGTAATTCATGTCCATGCTATTCCGTTTGCGTCCGGATTCAGGTCGAAGCCTGATAATCCGCACAACGCGCCTGCTGATTTGCTGCGCACTGCTAAGCCTGTCCGGGCTTATCCAGGCCGCCGACCGCGACCCGGCAACACTGACCCTACCCGAGGCCTTCGCCCGGGTGCTCAGTGACAATCCCGAATTGGCGATGTATCCCTACGATATTCGCGCGGCCGAGGCGCGGGCCCTCCAAGCCGGGTTTCGGCCCAACCCACAGGTCTCCCTCGAGGTCGAAAATATTGCCGGCAATGACGAGTTCTCGGGCACCGATGCCATGGAAACCACCCTGGCGCTCAGCCAGGTTATCGAGATGGGCGGCAAGCGCTCGCTGCGCGGGGATGTTGGCCAATGGCGCCGCCAAACCCTCGAGCGCGACTATGAACTGGCCCGCCTCGACGCACTATCTGCGGCGGCCAGCCGCTACCTGGAAGTGGCGCAAACCCAGCGCCTGCTGGCCTTTGCCCGGCAAGTCGTGGACTTTACCAACGTGGCAGAAAAGGTCGCCCAAAGCCGGTTTGACGCTGGCAGCGCCAGTCGGGCGGAACTCAGCCGTGCCCGCACGGACCTGATGCAGGCCAGGTTGGCGGTAAGCAATCTCACCGTGCGCCTGGGAAACGCCAAACGGCGCCTGGCGAGTCTGTGGGGGGAAACCTCGGCGGATTTTACGAACGTCGAGGCTGAACTCTTTGCGTTAGCGCCAACGCCTGAGTTTGCCAGCGTCCAACTCCAACTGGAGCAGGCCCCGCAGCTGCAACAGTTTATGACCCTGGAAAGACTGCGCCAGGCCGAACTGGACCTGGCCATTGCCCGGGGCCGGCAGGACATTGAAGTCGGCGCGGGTATCAGGCGGGTCGAGGGAACCGGCGATACCGGTCTGGTTTTTTCGTTTTCCATGCCCCTTGGCGTCTCTAACCGCAACCAGGGCGACATCAGGGCCGCGCGGGAGGATCTGGCGAAACTGGATCTCGAAGAGAAAGCCACACGAGTGAAGGTTTTTACGGAACTGCGCAATGCCTTCGCCCAACTGGAACAGGCCCGCGAGCGAGTTACCCTGTTGCGTGAGCAGATACTGCCCGAGGCCCAACAGGCACTGATGCTGATTCAGGAAGGCTACGGCGACGGGCGATTTTCCTATCTGGAACTGGTGGAAGCCCGGCGTCAGCTGCTGTCCTTCGAAACCGAGGCCGTTGCCGCCGCCACCGATTTTCACCAAACCCTTATCACACTGGAGACCCTGACCGGCCAGCCGCTTACAGGGGAGCGCCAGTCGCTCTACCCCACCGACGCGGCCAATGACTTCCGGTCCGATCTGCGCCTGCCCACGCTGGACAGCATCGATGGTAAAGCGTCTCTTTCGCCACAGGATGAATCACAATGAACACGTTACTGAATTATTTAATGGGCGGCTTGCTGCTAGCCGCCATGGCATCTCAAAGCACCATCGCCGCCCCATCAGATCATGCCGCTCACACCGAAGAAGGCGCTCAGCACGCAGATGAAAAGCAACACTCGGAAGAGGAACATGCCGGGGAAGATCACGCTGAAGATGAAGGCGACCATGCCGAAGAAGCCGGTCATAAAGACCATGAGGAAGAAGAGCCTGATCTAACTTTTAGCGCCGACCTGCTACGGGACTTCGGTGGTGAAATCGCCACCGCTGAAGCCGGTGTGATTCGCCAACTGGTCTCACTGCCCGGCGAGGTGAAACTCAACGAGGAGGCCGTGGCCCATATCACACCCCGGTTTTCTGCCAAGATCGTCGAGGTACAGGCAAAAACCGGTGACCGGGTCAAGGCCGGCGATGTGCTCGCCGTCGCCGAGAGTTCCGAGACCCTGTCCCGCTTTCAGCTGAAATCCCTGATCGACGGCGTGGTCATCAAACGCCACGTCACCCTGGGAGAACACCTGGCGCCCGACGATACCGCTTTTGTCGTCGCGAACCTGTCCACCCTGTGGGTGGATATCGCCCTCTATCCCAAGCAGGTACCGCTGGTAAAAACAGGGCAGCCGGTGCGAATCACCACCAGCCATGGCCCCACACCCGTGGAGACCAGCCTGGACTATGTGGCGCCGCTGGTATACGAGGCCACCCGCACAGGCTTGGCGCGGGTCTTCCTGGCCAATCCTGACAATGATTGGAAGCCGGGCATGTTCATTGAAGGCCAGATTACCCTGGGAGAGTTTCCTGCAGAGGTGGTGGCACCCAGAACCGCCGTTATCGACCTGGAGGGCCAACCCACGATATTCGTTCAGCACGACGGCAGCTGGGAACCCCGCCCGGTTACGCTGGGTCGCGGGGACAGCGACGCGGTGGAGATCCTGACCGGCCTCGACGCGGGTGAACGCTATGTGGCCAAAGGTGGATTCGTGCTCAAGGCCCAGCTGCAAAAAAGCGAATTCGAATCCGGTCACAACCACTAATCGCGGGAGAACAGTATGCAAACTCTTATTCGTTTTGCGCTGGAGAACCGACTGTTAGTGGTCGTGATCTCTCTGGCGATGCTTATCGGCGGTTACTTCGCCTATCGCACCCTGCCGGTCGACGCCTACCCGGATATTTCACCGGCCCTGGTGCAGGTTTTTGTGGAAACCGAAGGTCTGGCACCGGAGGAAGTGGAAAAATACGTTACTTACCCCATCGAAAGTGCCATGAACGGCCTGCCGCAACTGGATCATGTGCGGTCGATCTCCAACTTCGGCTTGTCCGTAGTCAATATCTACTTCGAGGATGGCACCAATATTTACTTCGCCCGCCAGTTGGTGGGGGAACGGTTGCAGGTGGCCCGGGAGGCGATTCCCGACGGCTTCGGCGAGCCGGTGATGGGCCCCATCACTACCGGGCTCGGCCAGATCCTGTTCTACGTGCTGGAGGACACCAGCGGGCAATACAGCAACACCGAGCTGCGGGAGATCCAGGACTGGATCGTCAAGTTCAACCTGCAGACGGTGAAAGGCGTTACGGAAGTTCTTTCCATCGGCGGTGAGGTCAAGCAGTTCCAGGTGCGTATCGACCCCGACGCGCTGATCCGCTACGACGTCTCGCTGCCAGACATCAAGGAGCGCATCGAGGCCAACAATGCCAACGCCGGGGCGCAGTTCATTGTCAAAAATGATGAGGAGTACATCGTGCGCTCCGTGGGTCTGGCCACGGATCTCAATGCCCTGCGCAACATTGTGGTGAAAACCATCGACGGCACGCCGGTCTACCTGCACCAACTCGGCGAACTGGACATAGGCGGCGAAATCCGCCGCGGACTTACCACCAAGGACGGGGAAGGCGAAGTGGTCGTGGGCATGGTATTGAAGCTCATTGGCAGCAATACCTCCCAGGTGATCGGCGCCGTCAAGCAGGAGCTGGCCACCATCAACGCCAACCTGCCCAAAGGTATCGAGGTGCAGCCCTATTACGACCAGGCGACACTGGTCAAGGCTGCGGTGAGCACGGTGATCAACGCCCTGTTGCAAGGCATCATTCTGGTGGCCCTGGTGCTGTTGGCGTTTATGGGCGGGTTCAGACCCAGCCTGGTGGTGGCACTGTCGATTCCGTTTTCCGTCGGCTTCACCTTTCTCGCCATGAAATTCTTCGACATCTCCGCCAACCTGATGTCGCTGGGCGGGATCGCCATCGCCATTGGCATGATGGTGGATGGCGCGGTCGTCGTGGTGGAGAACATCGACCGCATGTTGCGGGAATCCTCCCCGGACGAATCACGCCTGCACCTGGTGGCGCGTGCCTGCCAGTCGGTGGCACGCCCTATTCTGTTTGCCATCAGTATTATCATCATTGTGTTTCTGCCACTGTTCACCTTGCAGGGGGTGGAAGGGGCGACCTTCCGGCCACTGGCCTATACGGTGGCGGTGGCCATGCTCGGCTCGCTGTTCTTTGCCCTGATCGTGGCGCCGGTGGCCTCGTCCCTGCTGATGAAGCGCCCCGAGACAGACCCCGACAAACCCCGCAAGGACATTGTCAGCCTGCTACTGAAAGGCTACCAACCGCTGGTGCAGGCCATGGTGGCGCGCCGCTGGATTGCGATCACCCTGGCAGCGGTGGTTCTGCTCATTGGCGTTGGCGTCGCCCTGCGGCTGGGCTCGGAGTTTGTGCCGCGTTTCAACGAAGGGGATCTGCTGATCCGCGCCACCATGGCGCCGTCCATATCGCTGGAAAAAGCCGAGACGACCATCGGCGTATTCGAACGGCAATTGATGGAAGCGTTTCCGGAGGTTACCCAGGTGGTGTCGCGCATTGGCCGGGGTGAAGTCGGCGCCCACGCCGATCCGGTGAATAACGCGGAGATTTTCGTCGCGCTCAAGCCCCAGGACCAATGGCAAAGCGCGGAAACACTGGATGGCCTTTATGCGGCCATGAGCGAGAAGTTCGCCGATTTCCCCGGCGCGCAATTCAACTTCACCCAGCCCATTGCCGCCGCTGTGGATGAACTGCTGACCGGCACCAAGGCCGAACTGGCGGCCAAACTCTTTGGCGATGACCTGGATGTTCTGGTGGAGAAAGCGCAGGCCATCGAACAGGCAATGCGCACCGTGCAGGGCGCCCAGGATGTTCAGCGCGACCAAATCGGCGGTACGCCGCAACTGCGCATTTCGTTGAACCGGGAAGCCATAGCTCGCTACGGCCTGAATGTCAGCGATGTGCAACGCACCCTGAGCGTGGCCGTGGGCGGCAGCGAGGCCGGACAGGTGTTCGAGGGCATCCGCCGCTTTGACATCTATGTGCGGCTTGAGGAGCCCGCGCGCAACCGGGCCGATGTGATCGGGCAGCTCATTATCAAGAACGCCGCCGGACAGCGCATTCCCCTGGAGGAACTGGCCGCCATCGAGGAAGTGGTGGGGCCGCGCCAGATCACCCGGGAAAACAATCAGCGCTTTATCACCATCCAGACCAATGTCCGCGACCGGGACATCGGTTCCTTCGTGGCCGAGGCCGATGCCGCGATAGCCAAACAAGTGGATTTACCGCCGGGGTATTTTCTCAAATGGGGCGGGCAGTTCGAACTCCAGCAACAGGCCAACAAGCGTCTGATGATCGTGGTGCCCATTACCCTGGCGCTGGTGTTCCTGATGCTGTTCGTCAACTTCAGATCCCTGCGCAACGCCCTGTTGATCATGCTCAATATCCCGCTGGCGCTGGTGGGCGGTATCGTCGCCCTGTGGCTCAGTGGCCAGAGCCTCTCGGTGCCAGCCTCAGTGGGCTTTATCGCCCTGTTTGGCATCGCCCTGGAAAATGGCTTGGTGTTGGTGAGTTACCTGAATGAACTGGTCAAGGACGGGGTGTCTATTGCCGAAGCCAGCGTGCGGGCGGCCTGTGCAAGGCTGCGGGCGGTGATCATGACCGCCGTCACCACCGCCTTGGGGCTGTTTCCGCTGTTGTTCGCCACCGGCACCGGCAGCGAAGTACAGCGGCCACTGGCGACCGTCGTGGTCGGCGGTCTGGTGACCGCCACCATTCTGACCCTATTGGTTATACCTGCCCTGTATCACTGGTTTGCCGACAAGCCCGCTGATATGAGCGAATCCCATTAACCCGGAGTGACTGTCATGCAAGAGATCAAAGCCTATATCAAACACCGCAAACTGGAAGCCGTGACCCTGGCCCTGCACCGTGTGCAGGGCGTCACCGGCATGAGCGTCGCCCACGTTGTCGGCTTTGGCCGCAGCAAAGTCAATACCAGCGCTGCCAACCCAATCGAGGGCGCGGGGGATTTTGTCAAGCATGTGAAGGTGGAAATCGTCTGTCACGATCAGTACGTGGACGAGGTCGTCCGGGTACTGAAAACCGAGGCGCATACCGGACTGCGCGGCGATGGTCGCATTTTTGTCAGCGACGTCAATCGTGCGATCCGGATCGAAGATGGTGCCGAGGACGATACGGTTGTTTGACGATGTCGTGACCGGATAAAGACCAAATTCAAGTTGAGGTGAATAGCCAATGCATAATCATAATCACAGCCATAATGAGAATGAAGATTCCAAACGCATTGCTTTGGCCTTCTTCCTGAATGTCGCTTTTACCATTATCGAGTTCATAGGCGGCCTGCTGACCAACAGCACCGCCATCATGGCGGATGCGGTGCACGACCTGGGCGACAGCCTGTCCATCGGCAGCGCCTGGCTGCTGGCGCGCTGGGGACGAAAATCCGCCGACAGTGAGTTCACCTACGGTTACCGACGGTTGACCTTGTTCGGCGCCTTCATCAACAGCGTGGTTCTTATCGCCGGCTCGCTGTGGGTCCTGAGCGAAGCCATTCCCCGGCTCGGCAACCCGGTGATGCCGGTGACCGAGGGCATGCTTGCACTGGCCATACTGGGTATAACCGTCAACGGGATTGCGGCTTACCGCCTGAGCAAGGGCAGTACCCTGAACGAAAAGGTCCTGAACTGGCACCTACTGGAAGACGTGCTCGGCTGGCTCGCGGTATTGGTCGTTGCCGTCGTATTGATGTTCGCCGACTGGCCCATTCTCGACCCACTGCTATCGGTGGGCTTCACCCTGTTCATTCTGTTCAACGTCATCCGCAACCTGTGGATCACCGGCAAGCTGTTCCTTCAGGCGGTACCCGACCGGGCGCTTCACGATGAGATTCGAAATGCGCTGCTGGATATCGACGGCATCCTCGACATTCATCACCAGCACCTCTGGTCGCTTGATGGCGAGCACCATGTGTTGACGGCGCACATTGTGGTTGGTGGCGACTTTGACGCCGATGAATATGGCGCCATGAAAAATGCCACGGCCGAGGCACTCGAACAGTTCGGGCTGGCCCACACTACTATCGAAATTGAGCTAAAAGATGAGTTTTGCCGCGATAAAACCAAACAGTAACCAAAGGCGACTGACAGAATGAACTAACCAACCGCATCCACGTCATTTAATACTACTGTTTGCAGATTTCCGGATTACTCCAGAGCGCGAGTTCTTCAAGCTCTGATACCATGCCAACGTTAATGTGTCTCTCATGGTACCGCCGCTTTCTGCCGTGCTATCCGCAGCCAATACCATGAAAAATACCATTGATGATGCAGATTATGTTATCAATTGGAATAAATTTATCTTTATATTTCAATTTGTTACGAGTTTCCGTCACTCCCACTCAATAGTCGCCGGCGGCTTGCTGGAGACATCGTAGGTAACCCGGGAAATACCGCCGATCTCGTTGATGATGCGGTTGGAAATTTTTTCCAGAAGCTCATAGGGCAGGTGCGCCCAGCGTGCAGTCATAAAGTCGATCGTTTCCACTGCCCGGAGACTGACAACATATTCGTAGCGACGGGCATCTCCCACCACCCCCACGGATTTTACCGGCAGGAACACGGCAAAGGCCTGGCTGGTCTTGTGGTACCAGTCGGCCCGGTGCAGTTCCTCGATGAAGATGGCATCGGCTTCGCGCAGCAGGACGGCATACTCTCTTTTCACTTCGCCGAGGATACGCACACCCAGTCCGGGACCAGGGAAGGGATGGCGGTGAACCATGTCGTAGGGCAGGCCCAGTTCCAGGCCGATCTTGCGTACCTCGTCCTTGAACAGTTCCCGCAGGGGTTCCACGAGAGACATTTTCATGGTTTCCGGCAGACCGCCGACATTGTGGTGGGATTTGATGACCTGGGCCTTGCCGGTTTTCGAGGCGGCGGACTCGATGACGTCCGGGTAGATGGTGCCCTGGGCCAGCCAGTTAACATCCCTGAGTCTGGCGGCCTCGGCGTCGAAAACATCGATGAAAGTGTTGCCGATAATCTTGCGCTTGGCTTCCGGGTCACTGATGCCCGCGAGCCTGTCCAGGAACTGGTCTTCGGCATCGACGCGGATGACCTTGACGCCCATATTGCGCGCGAACATGTCCATGACCTGTTCACCTTCGTCCTTGCGCAACAGACCGTTGTCCACGAAGACACAGGTAAGCTGGTCGCCGATGGCCTTGTGCAGCAGGGCCGCCACTACGGAGGAGTCGACACCGCCGGAGAGGCCCAGAAGCACCTTGTCATTGCCCACCTGGTTGCGGATTCGTTCGATAGCGTCGTCGATGATATTGGCGGCCGTCCAGAGGGCGTCGCAGCCGCAGATATCGTAGGCAAAATGCTCGAACATCCGTTTGCCCTGGAGGGTGTGGGTCACCTCGGGGTGGAACTGGATGCCATAGAAAGGCTTGTGCCGGGCGCGCATGCCGGCGATGGGGCAACTGGGAGTGGATGCTATCAGTTCGAAGTCCGGGGGCAGGGCCGTGACCTTGTCGCCGTGGCTCATCCAAACGTCGAGCAGCGCCGATCCATCCTCGTGATCCACATGGTCCTTGATATCCCGGAACAGGGGATTGTTACCGTGGACACGAATCTGGGCGTACCCGAACTCCTGGATTTTTGATTCAAGCACGGTTCCACCGAAATGGGCGGCCATGGTCTGCATGCCGTAGCAGATACCCAGCACCGGGACGCCCAGTTCGTAGACCAGGGACGGTGCCCGGGGAGCGGTTTCGCCGCCGGTGACGGATTCGGGACCGCCGGACAGGATAATGCCCTTCGGGCCGAAGGAGCGGATATCCGCCTCGTCCATATCGAAGGGGTGGATTTCGCAATAGACACCCACTTCCCGCACGCGGCGGGCAATCAACTGGGTGTACTGGGAGCCAAAATCGAGGACGAGGATTTTCTGGGCATGAATATTCCGGCTCATGGTGATGCTTTGTCGGTTCTCCGGCTGGCGCGAACGCGGCGGGGCCGCGCCACGGGTATGTAGCGGACGACCTTACCGGCCGCCAACGGGGTAGTTCGGGGCTTCCTTGGTGATGCTCACGTCGTGGACGTGGCTCTCCCCCACCCCGGCGCTGGTGATGCGCACAAACTGGGGTTTGGTGCGCATGGTGTCGATATCGATGCTGCCCGTGTAGCCCATGGCGGAGCGCAGGCCACCCATCATCTGGTGGATAATGGCGGATACCGGCCCCTTGTAGGGTACGCGTCCCTCTATGCCCTCAGGCACCAGTTTCTCGACACCGGCGCTGGAGTCCTGGAAGTAGCGCTCGCTGGCGCCCTGGTGGCGGGACATGGCGCCCATGGAGCCCATGCCGCGATAGGCCTTGTAGGTGCGTCCCTGGTAAAGCTCGATCTCCCCGGGTGCTTCCTCGGTGCCCGCGAACATGGAGCCCATCATCACGCAGTGGGCGCCGGCGACGATGGCCTTGGCGATATCGCCGGAAAAGCGGATGCCGCCGTCGGCGATAACCGGCACATCGCGGCCCTTGAGGGCCTTCACCACCTCGGCGATGGCGGAAACCTGGGGTACGCCGACGCCCGTAACAATACGGGTCGTGCAGATGGAACCCGGTCCGATACCCACCTTGATGCCGTCGGCACCGGCGTCGGCAAGGGCCACGGCCGCCTCGACGCTGGCGATATTGCCGCCCACCACCTGGATCTCCGGATGCTGCTGCTTGATGCGCTTGACCCGGTCGAGCACATTGCGGGAATGGCCGTGGGCGGTATCCACCACCAGCACGTCGACACCGGCGGCAATCAGTGCGTCGACCCGCTCGTCGGTCTCGGGGCTGGTGCCCACGGAGGCGCCCACCCTGAGCCGGCCCTGCTCGTCCTTGCAGGCGTTGGGGAACTGTTCGGCCTTGTCGATATCCTTGACGGTAATCAGGCCGCGCAGGTCGAACCGGTCGTTGACCACCAGCACCTTTTCGATGCGGTACCTGTGCAGCAACGCCTTGATCTCGTCGGATTCCGCGCCTTCGTGAACAGTGACCAGCCGGTCTTTGCCGGTCATGACCGTGGAAATCCTGGCATCCAGGTTGGTCTCGAAACGGACGTCGCGGCGGGTGACAATACCCACCAGTTCGCCGTTCTTGAGTACGGGTACGCCGGAAATATTGTTGGTCTTGGTCAGCGCCAGCAGGTCGCGGATGGTGGCGTCGGCGTCGATACAGATGGGATCCTTGACCACGCCGCTCTCGTATTTCTTGACGGCCCGGACTTCCAGGGCCTGATCCTCCATGCCCATGCTCTTGTGGACGATACCGATACCGCCCTCCTGGGCCAGGGCGATGGCCAGGCGGGACTCGGTCACTGTGTCCATTGCCGCCGACACCAGGGGGATGTTCAGGGCAATATCCCGGGTGAGGCGGGTCCTCAGGCTGACGTCCTTGGCCACCACCTCCGAGTAACCGGGCAACAGCAATACATCGTCAAAGGTGAGTGCTTCGTAGGCGATTCGAGGCATAGCGGATAACTCACGTCCTGCGGCTTTCAGGAAACGGGCAATTATATCGACGGCAGGGACCCCGGTAAACTGAAACCTGCTTTGTGCGCCGGCCGATGCCGCTTACAATGCCGCCATGCTCGAAGAAACCGCCCAGCGCCAGATTCTCACCGTCTCCCAGCTCAACCGCCGGGTCCGGCAACTGCTGGAAACCCACCTGCCCCTGCTCTGGGTGCGGGGCGAGATCTCCAACCTGGCCCGTCCCGGCTCCGGCCACTGGTACTTCACCCTCAAGGATGGCGGCGCCCAGGTGCGCTGCGCCATGTTCCGCAAACGCAATGCCCTGGTCCGGCAACCACCCCGGGACGGCCAGCAGGTGATGGTCAGGGCCCGGGTGGGCCTCTACGAAAACCGGGGCGACTACCAGCTCATCGTCGAGCACCTGGAAGCGGACGGCGAAGGAATGCTGCAGCAGCAATTCGAGGAGCTTAAACGGCGCCTGGAGCAGGAAGGTCTCTTCGATCCCGCCCACAAGCAGGCCCTGCCCGCCTATCCCGGGCGTATCGGCGTGATCACCTCGCCCACGGGAGCGGCGATCAGGGACATTCTCCATGTGCTGGCCCGGCGCTGTCCCTGGGTGCCGGTGACGGTCTACCCCACCGCCGTGCAGGGAGCCGGCGCCGCCCGGGAGATTGTCGCCGCCCTGGAAGCCGCCAACGTCCACGATACCTGCGACACACTGATCCTGGCCCGGGGTGGCGGCTCCCTGGAAGACCTCTGGTCGTTCAACGAGGAAATCGTCGCCAGGGCCCTGTTCGCCAGCCGGCTGCCGGTGGTCAGCGCCGTGGGCCATGAAACCGACTTTGCCATTTCCGATTTCGTCGCCGATGTGCGCGCGCCCACCCCATCGGCGGCGGCCGAGGTGGCCGGCCCCGACGGCGGCGAACTGGCGTCGGCCTTCCGGGATATGGAAGCCCAACTGAAAAGGATCCTGAACCGGTCACTGCTAGCGCGGCGCCAGGAACTGGAAGGACTCAAAAAACGACTGCGCAACCCCTCCGACAGGTTGCGGGAATCGGCCCAGCACCTGGACCACCTGGAAATCCGCCTGATCCGGGCCATGAATACAGGCCTGGCCCAGCGCCGACAGCGCCTTCGCCAGCTCGCCACCCAGGTTGACGCCATCCGCCCGGACAGGCTGCTTGAGCAAAAGAAGACGGCGGTGTCCCAGTTGGCCGCCCGCCTCCGTCGCGCCGTTCATGGCGACCTGCAGCGAAGGAGCGACCAACTGGCCCGGCTAGCGGCAACACTGAATGCGGTGAGCCCACTGGCCACCCTGGAACGGGGTTACGCCATTGCCCGGGACGGGGACCGGAACATTGTCCGCGTCGTCAACCAGGTGGCTAAAGGCCAGCCTCTCGAAGTCCTGGTGGCAGACGGCGCCCTGGATTGCACCGTTGAGAGCAGCCGGCAATGGGGGAAAGACAGCCCGTTCCGGCTGTTCCCGGCCGACTCCGATGACAAGGATAGTGAACCTTCGTAGAAGCCGGAACGGGTCTGATTCAAGCCGGCTGGCACTTCCTGATTCACAACCCGGCCCCCAGGAACCCTAGAAGCTGTAATTGAGCCCCACTGAAGTGAAAGTGTCGGTCTTCTCGGTGCCCTCGGGCACGTCGGTGTTATGCTCGGCTTTATAGCCCACTTTCAGCGCCAGCCTGGAATTGATCTTGACTTTGACGGCCACCTCGCCTTCCAGGTAGGTATTGTCCTGGCCGGATTCCATACTGAAATCACTCTCGAAACGGGTGGTCTCGGTGAGCTGGTACTGGTAGACGGCGGCCGCGGTCAGGATGGCCTCGTTGAGGGTGTCGCCGGCCTCCTGATCAGTGGCGTGTTCCTTGCTGCGCCGGTAACCGACACCGCCTTCCAGATCCAGAATGGTCCGGTCGCTCTTGATAAGGTGGACACCCATGCCGGTTCTCAGGGAAGCCTGGTACTCGTAGCCACTGAAACGATCGTCCCGATAACGGCCGGCACCAAAGACATAGCGCCGGTCAGAGAGGGCGAAGTCGCTTTTTTCCCGCAGGGTATAGCTTTCGGCGCTGCGCTCGCCGTCCTCGGAGGAGTTCAGGGCTTCGATACCGCCGGTGTGGGTCCAGCGATCCCGCTGGTAGACGATTTCCAGTTCCGCCATCAAGACTTCGGTGTCGGTGTTGCCGCTTGCCTTGTTGTAGGCAAAATCTCCCTCCCCGTGCCAGGCACGCTCCGCCTGGACGGCGCCAGCGGTCAGGATAAGCAGCAGGGCCGGCAATTTGTTTTTCATAGTGATCTCCTTGGTATCAGGGCGAAATGAAAGGCGGAAAAGCACAGGGGATGAGGGGGACTATTTTTTGCGCTTGACGTGTTTCATCATCCGTCGGCGCTTGGCGGCCTGCCGGGCGGTCAGGGTATTCTTGCGCCCGGCGTAGGGGTTGTCGCTGGAGCGGAATTCGATTCTTATCGGCGTGCCCCGCAGCCCCAGTTCGCGCCGGAAGATTTTTTCCAGGTAGCGGGTATAGTGGCCGGGGACTTCCTCGGTCTGGTTGCCGTGAATAATGACCAGGGGCGGATTGCGGCCACCGGCATGGGCGTAGCGCAGCTTGATCCGTCGGCCCCGCACCATGGGCGGCGGGTGATCCGCCACCGCATCTTCGAGGATCCGCGTCAGATGATTGGTGGTGAGTTTGTCGGTGGCGGCGGCATAGGCTTTTTCCACCGACTGATACAGGTGACCGACCCCGGTGCCGTGCAGGGCGGAAATGAAGTGGATATCGGCAAAATCCACAAACCGCAGCCGCCGCTGGAGTTCGGACTTTATCCAGTCGCGGCTCTCCGGCTCCAGGCCATCCCATTTGTTAATCGCCACCACCAGTGCCCGCCCGGCCTCGATCACCTGGCCCATAAGATGCAGGTCCTGATCCACCAGCCCTTCCCGGGCGTCGATCATGAGAATCACCACATTGGCGTCGTCGATCGCCTTCAGTGTCTTGACGATGGAGAACTTCTCCACGGTCAATCGGATGTTTTTGCGCCGGCGAATGCCCGCGGTATCGATCAGGGTGTAGGGTCTGCCGTCCCGCTCATAATCGATATAGATGCTGTCACGAGTTGTCCCGGGCAGGTCGAAGACGACCACCCGATCCTCGCCCAGCAATCGATTGACCAGGGTTGACTTGCCGACATTGGGACGCCCCACGATAGCGATCCTGATGCCCTTGTCGACATCGGTATCCGCCGGTTCCGGCTCCCTGGGAAAGGGCGCCAGTACAGCTTCCATGAGGGCGGCGACGCCCCGCCCGTGGGTGGCGGTGGTTGCATAGATGGCATCGCAACCCAGCTGGTAGAAATCCGCCAGGGCCGTATCGGGGTTGAGACCGTCAATCTTGTTGGCCACCAGGTAGAAAGGCTTGCCCCGCTGGCGCAGGTAGTCGGCGATCTCCTGGTCCGCGGGGGTCAGGCCGTCCCGGCAGTCGACCATGAACAGGACCACGTCGGCCTCGTCGATGGCCTGGCGCGACTGATCGGCCATGACCTGATCGATACCCGACTCGTAACCGCTTATGCCACCGGTGTCCACCAGCATGAACCGGTGTCCGGCCAGTTCACCCTCGCCGTACTTGCGGTCCCGCGTAAGGCCGGCGAAATTCGCCACCAGGGCCTCGCGGGAACGGGTCAGGCGGTTAAACAGGGTGGATTTGCCCACATTGGGGCGGCCCACCAGGGCAATTACAGGAAGCATGGGATTGGAGACGGTGCGATTGAGCCGGGCATTTTACATGAAGCGGTCAAAAGCCCAAACGTCTACAAGGGCTTTACTTGCGGGGATTGTGCCGGGACTCCGGGCACCGGGACGTTCCCCCCGGCGCCGGGCTGCCCCGCCTGCTTCAGCGGTTGAGGCGCTCCTCGATCAGGTCGTCGACCACGGCCGGGTCGGCCAGGGTCGATGTGTCGCCCAGGTTGTCCAGCTCATTGGAGGCGATCTTGCGCAGGATACGGCGCATGATCTTGCCCGACCGTGTCTTGGGCAAGGCCGGCGCCCACTGGATGAGGTCGGGCTTGGCGATACCGCCAATTTCCTCCACGCAGAGGCCCACCAGGGCCTGCTTGAGCCTGTCGTCGGCCCTGACCCCCTCCATGGGCGTCACATAGGCATAGATGCCCTGGCCCTTGATATCGTGGGGATAGCCCACCACGGCGGCCTCGGCGACGTCGTCGTGCATTACCAGGGCACTCTCGATCTCGGCGGTGCCCAGCCGGTGGCCGGAGATGTTAAGCACATCGTCCATGCGCCCGGTGATCCAGTAATAGCCGTCCTCGTCCCGCCGGGCGCCGTCGCCGGTAAAATAATAACCGGGAAACGCGGAGAAATAGGTTTCGATAAGGCGCTGATGATCGCCGTAAACGGTACGGATCTGCGCCGGCCAGGAGGATTTGATGACCAGGCTGCCCTGCCCCGGGCCCTCGATTTCTTGCCCCTGTTCATCGAGCAGGGCCGGCTCGACACCGAAGAACGGCAGGGTCGCGGAACCGGCCTTGAGGTCCACGGCACCGGGCAGGGGCGTGATCATGTGGGCACCGGTTTCGGTTTGCCACCAGGTATCGACAATGGGGCACCGGCTCTTCCCGACGACCCGGTAATACCATTCCCAGACCTCCGGGTTGATGGGCTCGCCAACCGTACCCAGCAGCTTGAGCGAATCCAGGTCGCACTTCTCCACATAGTGGTCGCCGGCGCGCATCAGGGTGCGTATGGCGGTGGGTGCGGTATAGAACTGGTTGACGCCGTGCTTGTCGCAGACCTGCCAGCAGCGGGAGGCATCCGGGTAGGTGGGCACGCCCTCGAACATCAGGGTGATGGCACCATTGCACAGCGGCCCGTAGACGATATAAGTGTGGCCGGTAACCCAGCCCACATCGGCAGTGCACCAGAAGACGTCGCCGTCGTGATAGTCGAAGGTATATTTGTGGGTCATGGCCGCCTGGAGCAGATAACCGCCGGTGGTGTGCAGCACCCCCTTGGGTTTGCCGGTGGAGCCGGAGGTGTAGAGGATAAAGAGCGGATCCTCCGCATCCATTTCCTCGGCCGGACACTCGGGCGACACGGACCGGACCGCCTCCTGGTACCAGATATCACGCCCTTCGTGCCAATCGATGTCACCACCGGTATGGCGTACCACCAGCGTTGTGTGAACATCCGGGCAATGTTTCAGCGCCCTGTCGGTATTGGTCTTGAGCGGAATATCCTTGCCGCCGCGCACCCCTTCGTCGGCGGTGATCACGATCCGGCAATCGGAATCCAGGATACGGTCCTTGAGCGCCTCCGGCGAGAATCCGCCAAAAACCACCGAGTGGATGGCGCCGATCCGGGCGCAGGCGAGCATGGCGTAGGCCGCCTCGGGGATCATGGGCATGTAGATGCACACCCGGTCGCCCTTCTTCACACCCCGGTCCCGGAGCACATTGCCCAGTCGGGACACCTCCTCGTGGAGCTGGCGATAGGTGATGGTTTTGTCGTCGGCGGGGTTATCCCCCTCCCAGATAATCGCCGACTGTCCGCCCCGGCTTTCCAGGTGCCGGTCGATGCAGTTGACGGCGACATTGAGTTTGCCACCGGCGAACCATTGGGCCTCGCCCTTGTGCAGATCGTAATCGCAGACCCGGTCCCAGGTCCTGTCCCAGGTGAGGAATTTTTCAGCCTGTTCCGCCCAGAATGACTCCGGCTCTTCCACGGAGCGCCGGTACATGGCGCCATAGGCATCGGCGTCGATATGGGCGGACTTCCGCCAGGCTTCCGTCACCTCGTGAATGGGAAATTCGGTCGTCATTTGCGTCCCCCGGTCTTTGTCTGGTCTCTCCAAAGGTTACTGCAAGACCGGGGGAACCGCAAAACAAACAGGCTGGGCCCCGGAACGAACGGGGCCTGGGGGAAGACGATCGATTTGGGGTCTTTTAACAGCCCCTAGGAGGCGACCTGGACGGGAATGGTGTTGGCGGTGCGCTCGACGGTATTGTCGGCGTGGAGATAGACCAGGCGGGGCTTGTGCTTGTCGGCTTCGGACTCGTCGTAGTGACCGTAGGTGGCGATAATGACCCGGTCGCCCACCTGAACCTTGCGGGCCGCCGCTCCATTCATGGAGATGGTCCGGGATCCGGGTTCCGCCTTGATGATATAGGTGGTGAAGCGCTCGCCATTATTGACGTTGTAGATGTCGATCTGCTCGAACTCGCGCAGGCCCGCCAGCTCCAGCAGCTCCGAATCAATGGCACAGGAGCCGTCGTACCAGAGTTCGGCCTGGGTCACGGTGCCCATGTGCAGTTTCGCTTTCAACAAATTACTCAGCATCGGCTTCGCCTCTCTTTTCCAGAGTGAGGGTGAGGTTGTCGATCAAACGGGCACTTTCTGTGTACATGGCGCCCAGCACGGTGACCTCACTGTCGTCGAAAGCCGCGGGTTCCAGCGTCCTGCTGTTACAGATGGCCATATAGTCCAACTGGAAACCGGCAGCCTCGATTTGTTCCCTACCCTGTTTCTCCAGCTCCGGGTAATCCCGGTTTCCATGCTGTAGTTGTTCCACGATCCATTGCAGTGTTTTCTGTAACTGATTGGCTCTGGGCCTCTCGGGGGCGGTAATATAGCGATTTCGGGAGCTCATTGCCAGCCCGTCCGATTCCCGGTGGATGGGGGCCGAAACGATTTCCACCGGCATGCACAAATCCTCCGCCATGCGCCGCACCACCGCCAGTTGCTGGTAATCCTTGGCGCCGAACACCGCCTCGTCCGGCTGGACGATATTGAACAACTTGGTCACCACGGTGGTCACGCCCTCGAAATGACCGGGACGGCTTGCCCCGCACAGGACGTCGGTCATGGCCGGACAGACCACTTTGGTCTGGGAGTCCAGGCCGTTGGGGTACATCTCCCGATCCGGGGGGTGGAAGAGATAGTCGCACCGGGCCCCGGCCAGCTTCTCCTGGTCCGCCTCGAAGGTGCGGGGATAACGGTCCCAGTCCTCGTTAAGGCCGAATTGCAGGGCATTGACGAAAATAGAGCAGACCACCACGTCGCAGCGCTCCCGTGCCAGCTCGATCAGCGCCAGATGGCCATCGTGAAGGTTACCCATGGTGGGAACAAAGCCGATGCGCTTACCCGCCCGACGCTCCCCGGCAAGGGCGCCGCGCAGGCCGTCTATGGTATGAAAGGTCTTCATGGGGACAGTAATAGCTCCCTGGGGCCTACGCCTCGTCGGCGAAATAATCGCGGGCGAGGTTCTCGAAGCGGGTGTATTTGCCCAGGAAGGCGAGCTTGCAGGTGCCGATGGGGCCGTTGCGCTGCTTGCCGATGATGATCTCGGCGATGCCCTTGTCCTGGGTGTCTTCGTTGTACGCCTCGTCCCGGTAGATGAAGATGATCACGTCGGCATCCTGCTCGATGGCGCCGGATTCCCGCAGGTCGGAGTTCACCGGCCGCTTGTTGGGGCGCTGCTCAACATTCCGGCTCAACTGGGAGAGGGCGATGACCGGGCACTCGAACTCACGGGCGATGCTGGTCTTGAGTTCCCGGGATATCTGGGAAATCTCCTGGGTCCGCCCCTCCCCGGGAAGACTCGCGCTCATCAACTGCAGGTAATCCACCATGATAAGACCGGGTCGGCTCAGGGCATCGAGTTGCTCGGGGCCCAGTTCGGGGTTTTCGTGGCGCAATTGCTCGCGTCGTTCCCGGATGAGCTGGCGGATACGGTTGCGCATCTCCAGGGGCGTAATGCCGGGGGTGTCGTCGATAAACAGGGGACGGTCCTTGAGGCGCTGGGCGGCGCTGGAGAGCCGTGGCCAGTCGTCCTCGGTGAGGGCGCCGGTGCGTATATGGGTCTGGTCGATCTTGCCCAGCGACGAGAGCATTCGCATGATCAACTGGTTGGCGGGCATCTCCAGACTGAACACCAGCACCGGGAGGTCCTGGTGCAGGACAGCGTTCTCCACCAGGTTCATGGCAAAGGAGGTCTTGCCCATGGAGGGACGACCGGCGACGATGACCATGTCGGCCTTCTGCCAACCGGAGGTCATCTGGTCCAGATCGGCGAAACCCGTGCTGAGGCCGGTGATGTCCGAATCGGTGTTGAAAAGCTCGTCGATGCGATTGACCGCCTCCAGGAGCAGGTCATTGACCCCCTGGAACCCGCCCTTCTTGGGACGGTTCTCCATGATCTCGGTGAGCTTGCGTTCGGCTTCGGCAAGCAGTTTGCCGCTGTCCCAGCCCAGGGGCGTGAACCCCTTCTGGGCAATCTCGCTGGTGGCGGCGATCAGCTGCCGGACAATGGACCGCTCCAGGACGATCTGGGCATAGGCCTGGATATTGGCGGCACTGGGCGTATTGGTGGCCAGCTCGACGAGATAGGCCTCGCCACCGACTTCCTCGCGGTCGCCGATTTCCTTGAGGGTCTCGGAAAGCGTGATGACATCGAAAGGCTTGCCCTCCGACGCCAGCTTGTGCATGGTCTGGAAAATCAGCCGGTGATCGTGGCTGTAGAAATCACCTTCATCGATGATGCTCGCGACACCGTCGAACGACTCGTTGGCGAGCATGAGCCCGCCGAGCACGGCCTGCTCCGCCTCCAGTGAATGGGGAAGCTGCTGGCCGGCATTGAGGCGCGACAATTCGGTCATGGCGCTCACCGTCTCAGGGCGTCAATGGCCCGGAGATTGACCCGGGCCGTGACAATCGGGATGGCAAAGGCCGATGTTACTCGGCGACAACAACCACTTTGACAGTCCGCATTACGTCGGCATGCAGCTGGATATCCACCTCGTACTCGCCGATTTCGCGAATCGCGCCCTCGGGCAGCTTGATTTCGCTCTTCTCCACCTCGACACCACCGGCGGTAAGGGCGTCGGCGATATCGCGAGTGCCCACGGAGCCGAACAGTTTGCCCTCTTCGCCGGCATTGGCGGCAATCTGGACACTACCCACTTCCTCGAGTTTGGTTGCCCGTGCCTCGGCTTCGGCGACGCGCTCGGCGGCGGCTTTTTCCAGCTCTGCACGGCGCGCTTCGAACTCCTTGACATTACCCGGCGTGGCGAAGATGGCCTTGCCCTGGGGAATCAGAAAATTGCGGCCAAAACCGGATTTCACGTTGACCTGGTCGCCGATATCACCCAGCTTACCGACTTTTTCCAGCAGAATAACTTCCATTGCCAATACCTCTTGTTTGTCAGCCTAGCGTCTCCCGCGAGCCGCGAGGCGTGTACGAAAATCAAAAAAACTGTCGAGAAACCCCAGCCCGATCAGCGCCATGCTCAACGGAACCAGGAGAAACACCAGCCCGACATACAAAACCACCAGCCAGTGAGTGCCCAGCTGCAGGATCTGCACGGTGCCGTGCACCACCCCCAGGCCGGCCAGCAGGATAGGTACACCCAACAGGCCACCCCAGGTCAAATAATCGCCGGGCGCCAGATTACAGCCAATCATGCCCGCCATCAGCACGCCGGCGACGGCCCTGTCCAGCCGCAGCCGGTGAAACTCCTGCCGGAAGCCGCCCGGGTTATAGAGCAGCGCCTGCCACCAGCGGGCCAGCAGCAGGCTTGCGGTGACATTCACCACGGTCAGGAGCGCCAGAAAGCCCAGGACATAGGTGCCGCTGACCTGTTCGAGACCCAGCCCCATGGCCGCGACAGCCATCAGGACTGAAAACGCCGGCACCGAATCGCCAACCGATTCCGCTCGCAGGCTGTTGAGCACCTGCTGAAGCTCTGTCAGCAATGCATCCAGGGATGCGGGCATGGCCAGGCCCAGGGCAATGGTCGCCATGCTGGCCACCGCCAGCATGGCTAGCAGGGCGTACTGCCATGAGATACTGACCTTGAGCACCTGCGCCGCGGCCAACACCGTCACCAGCCCGATGATCGAACTGATCGCAACCACCGGGCTGGCGTCGCCGAGGGCCATGATCAGCACCACCGGCAGGGCCGCCCACAGCAGCACCAGGGCGGCGTCCGCCAGGTTCCTGCGCAAAACCACCAGGGCCACCGCAGCGGGGCTGATCAGGGGTACCAGGTTGCCCAGCAGGGCCACCACGGACGCCTGCAGGCGCCCACGCATAATGAATTCAGCCAACCAGCGCATGGGCGTCCCTTTCCGGCGTTTCGCCGGCTCCCTACTTATGGCTGTCCGAGTAAGGCAGCAGCGCCAGATAGCGTGCGCGCTTGATGGCGGTGGCCAGTTGCCGCTGGTAACGGGCCTTGGTGCCGGTAATGCGGCTGGGCACGATCTTCCCGGTTTCGGAAACAAAGCCCTTCAGTGTCTCCAGGTCCTTGTAATCGATCTCGGGCGCCCCTTCCACGGAGAAGCGGCAAAACTTACGACGTCGGTTGAAGCGTGCCATGGCTTATTTCTCCTCCGCTTGTTCGGTTTTCTCTTCGCTGTCGCTGGCCTGCTCACCCTCGTCCTGCCTGGATTCGGACTGGGCGGCCTTGGCGGCGCGCTCGGCTTCGCGGCGCTCCCGGTTTTCCTTTTCCTGCTTGTCGGCGCGCTCGCTCTTCATGATCTCGGTCTCTTCGGTCTTGGCCTCGTCGCGCTTGACCATAAGGTTGCGAAGGACGGCGTCGTTGTAGCGGAAGTTGGAAGAGAGCTCGTCGAGCACGTCCTTGCCGCACTCGATATTCATGAGAACATAGTGAGCCTTGTGAATCTTCTGGATGGGATAGGCGAGTTGCCGACGGCCCCAGTCCTCCAGGCGGTGGACCTTGCCGTTGCCGGACTCGACGATCCTGGAGTAGCGATCGATCATACCCGGCACTTGGTCACTCTGGTCCGGGTGGACCATGAATACGATTTCATAATGGCGCATTGTTGCTCCTTACGGGTTAAAGCCACCCGACCCATTCGGTGTGGCAAGGAGAACCCGGATCAAGTCCGGGTTTAGGGGCGCGCAATTCTAGGGCATCGACGCCAGTGGCGCAAGCGGCACTAGCTGTCCGGCGAGTCCGTACCGCCCTTGCCGCCGCCCGCAACACCCGGCATCAGAGCGTTGATAAGGTCGATGGGCAGGGGAAAGACAATGGTGGAGTTCTTCTCTCCGGCGATTTCCATGAGGGTCTGCATATAGCGCAACTGCATGGCGCCCGGCCCGCGGGCCAGGACGTTGGCGGCCTCGCGCAGTTTCTCGGCGGCCTGCATCTCGCCCTCGGCGTGAATCACCTTGGCGCGTCTTTCCCGCTCGGCCTCGGCCTGCTTGGCAATGGCCCGGATCATATTCTCGTTGAGGTCCACGTGCTTGAGCTCGACATTGCTGACCTTGATGCCCCAGGCATCGGTCTGCTCGTCGAGGATTTTCTGGATATCGGCATTGAGTTTGTCCCGCTCCGCCAGCATCTCGTCGAGTTCATGCTGGCCGAGCACCGAGCGCAGGGTGGTCTGGGCCAGCTGGCCCGTGGCCTCGTGGTAATTCTCGACATTGATGATGGCGTCCTGGGAATCCACCACCCGGTAGTAGAGCACGGCATTGACCTTGACCGAGACGTTATCCCGGGAAATCACGTCCTGGGAGGGCACGTCCAGGACAATGATTCGCAGGTCCACCTTCACCATTTGCTGGATGAAGGGCACGACAATGATCAGCCCCGGCCCTTTTACCTTGTAAAAGCGACCCAACATGAAAATCACCCCGCGCTCGTACTCCCGCAGGATACGGAACGTGCTGGCCAGCAGGGCGACGACAAATAGCAGCAATATAACAGTGAAATAACTGGTCACGATGGAGCCCCTCCTTCTTCTACTGACTGGGGTTCGACATGGAGCGTCAACCCCTCAACGCGGTTCACCCGCACTTTCTGCCCCTCGGCCACCGGGGTGTCACTCCTGGCCCGCCAGAGTTCGCCGTGAATACGGACATAGCCCTCGCGCTCGAAACCATCCAGGGCGAAGGCCTCGGCCCCCAGCCACGATTCGTCGCCCATCACCACTTTCCGCCCGCGCGCCCGGATAGCCATGCCCAGCACCAGAATCACCAGGCCGGCGGTGACTACCGCCGTCGCCAGAATCAGGGGCAGGGCGATCTGGAAGCCGGGCACATCGGTATCCATCAGCATGATTGAGCCTAGAACAAAGGCGGCGGTGCCGCCAATGCCCAGCACCCCGAAGCTGGGCGCCATGGCCTCGGCCACCATCAGGGCGATACCCAGGAGCATCAGGATCAGGCCCGTGTAGCTGACGGGCATGACCTGAAAGGCGTAGAGGGCCAGCAGCAGGGAAATGGCACCGGTGACGCCGGGAAACACGGCACCCGGGTTGTAGAACTCCAACAGCAGACCGTAGACGCCCACCAGCATGAGGATATAGGCGACGTTGGGATCGGTAATGGTGGACAGGAAACGGTAGCGCCAGTCCGGCTCCACGGGTCGCAGGGTGAGGTCGGCGGTATTCAGGGTTCGGGCCTGGCCGGCAATGGTCACCGTGCGGCCGTCCAGCTTTTCCAGCAGGTCGCCGGGGTTATCGGCGATCAGGTCGATGGCATTGTTCTCCAGGGCTTCGGAGGCGGTGAGGGTGGCGGCATCGCGCACGGCTCGCTCGGCCCAGTCCTGGTTACGGCCGCGCAGTTGCGCCAGGGAGCGGATATAGGCGACGGCATCGTTGACCGCCTTGCGGGTATGGGCGTCGCCTGCCGGCGCACCGGATTCCTCACTCTCCTCAGCCTTTTTATCCGGCGCCTCTTCCTTGCCCTGACCACTGTCTTCTTCGCCGCCCAGCCCCCCCGGCATGGACGGACCGCCCCCGCCGATGGAAACCGGCGTGGCGGCACCGATGGTGGTGGCATCGGCCATGGCCGCCACATGGCAGGCGTAGAGGATATAGGTACCGGCGCTGGCCGCCCGGGCACCGCTGGGCCCCACCAGGCAGGCGACCGGCACCGGGCTGTCGAGAATGGCGCGTATCATGGTGCGCATGGAAGTATCCAGGCCGCCGGGAGTATCCATGCGCAGGACCACCAGCGGTGCTCCGGCGTCGGCGGCGTCGTCGAGGCTGCGGCTGAAGTAATCGGCGGTGGCGGGACCGATGGCGCCGTCGATGGTCAGTAACCACGCCTCCCGGTCGGCAGCGCCGATCGTCGCGGCCGCCAGGAAAAAACCCGCCGCCAGAACGGCAAGCGATACTGGTGCGGTGTGGCGCGGCTTTCCTTTGCGCATGGTGCGAGGCTCCCGGAAGATTCCCCTGTCGAGCCATTCTGCATTGCCCCGGGTCTTTTGTAAAACCACCACGGGCCTTTTAACAGGTCCTCTCAGTCCATCACCCCGGCGCCAGAGCCGACAGTGCGATGGTTGAGGCCACGATAGGCGATATAGACGGCAATGGCGGTAATCAGCGCGGCCACATTGAAGGTCAGGTCGGGATTCAGCGTCCAGATCGCACCGCCCAGCAGCGAGCCGACAGCGCCGCCCAGACCAAAGCTGAACGCGGTATAAATGGCCTGGCCCTGGATCCGGTTTTCCGGCGGGAAAAAGCGGCGGATATACTCCATGGACACGGCATGGCAGGCGCCGAAACTGAAGGCGTGCAGGGCCTGGGCGGCAAACAGGATCACGGGGTCGGCGGTGAAGTAGCTGATCAGTAGCCAGCGCACCACGGTGAGCGACAGGCTGAGCATCATTATCCACCACAGGGACCGATTGGTCATCAGCCGGTGCATCACCAGGAACAGCACTATCTCCGCCACCACTCCCAGGGCCCAGTAGGTGCCGATGGCCACCCGTCCGTAGCCGGCCGCCTCCATCTGCAGGGAGAAAAAGGCATAGTAGATGCCGTGGGCGACCTGAAGCAGGCAGGAAATCGCCAGGAACGCGAGCACCGGTTTCTGGCGGAGGATCCGGCCGAACGTGCCGGAGCGCGGCGTCGGTCGGCGAAAATCGGGTGCCGGCACCATCAGTGACGATAGCCAGATCATGGCCAGCACCACAAGACCGGCGATGCGGAAATCCTCGATACGCGCCTCGAACCAGACACCCCCCACCATGACCGCGATAATAAAGCCAACCGAGCCCCAGAGACGGATACGACTGTAGCGCTCGGGCTCCCTGTGGAGGTAATCCAGTGTCAGGGCCTCGAACTGGGGCATGACCGCGTTCCAGAAAAAACTGTAGCCGGCCATTACCAGGGCCATCAGGGCGAAGCTGTCGCCGGCGAAGATGCCCGCAAAACAAAGGCAGGCGAAGGCGGCGCCCAACCGGATGGTGCCCAGACGTTGACCGGTGGCATCGGCCAGGGCTCCCCAGAGGTTGGGGGAAACGATGCGCGTCCCCATCTGGATGGCCAGCAACAGGCCGATTTCCCCGGGCGTGAAGTGCTTGTGGGACAGGAAAATCGGCCAGAACGGGTGCAGGATGCCCAGCAGGCCGTAATACCAGAAGTAAAAGGCGGACAGGCGCTTGTGAGGAATACTGTTCAAAACGGCTTATGGAATCCCGCTGTTGCGACTGGAAAGGCGCCGGCGGTGCCGGCACGGCAATGACCTGGCATGGAAAGTCGTTCTATTTGAAGACGACGGTTCGGTTGCCGTTGAGCATGACCCGCCGGGTGCAGTGCCAGTTCACGGCCCTGGCCAGGACGATATTCTAGATTAGTTCAGACCAAATCTGACACTTCTTATTGAAAAAGAGAGGGTTACCGGTTTTGATTGAAGGTGACTAAACCTGAAATCAACCGAAACCAAGAGGTAACCCTCATGCTTCATACTAACGACAAAATTGTTAAACACAAAGTGGGCCTGCTCAATCTGGCAGATGAGCTGGGCAATATCGCCAAAGCCTGCAAAATGATGGGTGTGTCGAGAGACACGTTTTATCGCTACAAGGAGGCTGCAAGTGACGGCGGGGTCGAAGCCCTTTTGGATCGCAACCGCCGGGTGCCCAATCACAAGAATCGCGTTGATCCATCGATCGAGCAGGCGGTGATTGACTATGCCATTGAAGAGCCTGCCCATGGCCAGGTGCGGGTCTCCAATGAGCTGCGCAAGCGCGGCGTCTTTGTCTCTCCGAGCGGAGTCCGGTCAATCTGGCTGCGCAATGACCTGGCAAACTTCAAGCTTCGCCTGAAGGCCCTGGAGGCGAAGGTGGCAGCCGAAGGGTTGATTCTCACCGAGGCCCAGGTCCAGGCGCTGGAGCGCAAGAAGCTGGATGATGAAGTCTGTGGCGAGATTGAAACGGCACATCCCGGTTATCTGGGATCCCAGGACACCTTCTATGTCGGCACGTTCAAAGGGGTTGGCCGAGTTTACCAGCAGACCTACGTGGATACCTACGCCAAGGTGGCGCACTGCAAGCTCTACACGACCAAAACGCCCATTACGGCGGCCGATCTACTCAACGACCGGGTTCTGCCGTTTTATGCGGCTGAGGAGTTGCCTGTGCTGCGCATCCTGACGGACCGCGGCACGGAGTACTGTGGCAAGGCTGACAGCCATGATTACCAGCTCTATCTGGCGATCAACGACATCGAACACACGCGGACCAAGGCGCGACATCCGCAAACCAACGGTATCTGCGAGCGCTTCCATAAGACCATCCTGCAGGAGTTTTATCAGCCGTCTCTGCGCAAGAAGATTTACCAGTCGCTGGAGGAGTTGCAAACCGATCTGGATGAGTGGCTAAATTACTACAACTGCGAACGAACCCATCAAGGCAAAATGTGCTGCGGCAGGACGCCGATGGAGGCCTTGCTTGATGGCAAACGAATCTGGCAGGAAAAGTTCGTGAACTGAACCTGACCTGACAGACGCCTTCGTCGAAGCCGGTAACTGCCAGATCAAGTCTGAATTACTACATATTCTCGATATCGCGGCCGGTGCGAACCAGATCCTCTGGTCACTTTCGCCCCTTCATTGGAAAATCGTTGAGAAATAGCCCTGCCAAGACCTCGCCCAGCACCAGTCACAACTGCAATTTTCCCTTCTAGGATTCCCACAACAATTTCCTGTATAGCTGAGGAAGGCCTGAATAACTCACGAATTCAGTCGCCCCTTAAGGCGAACGACAAATAATATCGAAACTTCTACACGCCAAGTCTCGCACATAACTACTGGCGATCAATCAATTTCGCTTTCGTGCAGGGCAAAAACTTCCTTGGCGACGATGCTACCGGATACGCTTTCGTCAAGTGCAGAAATTGGCGAACTGGTGGCTTCCCCGAGGGCTTTTAACGTACTGCCCAGGTCATCAGTCTCAACTTCGAAAATACAAATATATTTCCACGCCGGCGCGCCGGGAGCATGGACCACCTTGGTCTTGAAACGCCGAGCGCTGATTATTCCAGGAACACTCAAAATCTCGGGAATATGCGTCTCGTTATACCACTCGTTGTACTCGTGTTCCTGATCATCAACGGGGCTGGTCAATCCTAAAAAAACATGCCTGGCCATTCTTGATCTCCTTACATTGGACATTCAAATTCAAAAACCAACAGAACAACGTCAAAGCAATTAACCATGCTTCGCAACAATCCCAGCACGGCCACCTCCTTCACTGCCTGCCCATGGGCGCCCACAGAGCAATGAACTCTTCGGCAATGATCCCGGGAATACCCATGCCCTCATCGAAAGCAGCTTTGCTTGAACCGGCCTTGAAGGCGACGGCAAATCCCTCAATGGTTTTGAAGCTGCATTTCCATTGCCGACATGCGCTTTTTTCCAGCGAGCTTCATGGGAAAAATAATCAACTCGGGCCGCCGATATCCACCATCTCCAATAAATTCAAGTCATTCTCGATTGGTAACGAGACTTCGCGACAGCTGGAATGGCACCAGGTAGCGCTCGTGAAAAGGTCCTTCACAGTCAAACGCAAAATCGTTCCCGAATATCCAAACTTCAAAAGACCGCCAGCGTAGACGTTAAAACCGGTGGCGCTTCCCCGTCGAGACCAACATTCAGGCCGCGTTTGTGCGCAATACGCTGGCTCGAGGGGATTGCGGCTGAAAAGGTGGAGGATATCCGTCAACAACAATTCCTGATGCTGTTGTTCGTGATTTATCCCCATCTGAATCAGGCCCGACAGTTGCGGGCTTGGCGCCAACGTCATCAACGCACCGAGAGCTGAATCGACATGGTGTCGATAGTGCAATACCTGCTCGAGCGTCGGACGCGTAAGCATGCCTCTCTCACTTCGCTCGTGACGCGACCCCGGTCGTTCGTAATAGCTATTGAAAAGGGAGTTATAGCTTGGATCAAACACCTGATATCCGGGTAAATTCGGCACCAGGATGAGCGTTTCGAAAAACCAGGTCGTATGCGCCAGATACCATTTGGCCGGACTTGCATTCGGCATCGACTGTACCGTGGCATCCGCATCGGAGAGGTTATGGACAAGTTGTTCCGTTTGCTTGCGCACCGCCAATAATCGCAGCGTCAAACGCTCAGTCGCACTGCGCTCATCGCCATTATCCACGCCACCGCTATTGGCCACGCCGGTCCGTCCACAACCATTGGTCAATGGCTCTGAAATTCTGCTGCCACCGCAACCCCGATCATTCATCGTCGAAATCTACATCAACTGATTCGCAGGAACATTGATCGAATCCGGCGAACGCTCGAACTTGCGGATCATTGCCGTTACCGTGTACGACGCCAGCAGCGTTCCATTCTGCGCAAACACATTGCCACAGCCTTGAGCCAGACCCCGCCCTGCATACACCGAAGGATTTGAATACAGAATCCAGTCGGACACATCCGCGTCGGCGTGGTAGGCGATGGCGATTGACATGACCGCGGTCGACAAGGTCACATGGGCATCATTTTCTTTCACTCCTGCATGGGGCAACATCGATGCACCGATCGTGAAGTGGCCGACGCATTGGGTGAGAAGTGCTTGGTGCAATAACTGCGATTCAGGTTTGTCGCGGCAGCGCATCCAGCAATGCAGTTCCGGCGGCCCGATCCGGTCCTCGAATGGCGTGTAATCGCCATTCACAAAACGCACATCCCGGCCGGTCATGCCGTAGTCGAAATCCGGGCATTGGTCGGGCCCGGGCACCTTGGGCATCGCCACCTGATGCTTGACAAAATCACCCGAACTCGAGTCCATCAGGACCAACGCCGGGCAGCGCAGCTTGCCCTCCTGCTCGGCCTGAACTGAGACCGACGCAAAGGTTTGACCTGACTGCAGGATTTGGGTGTGAAAGTCCAGCGGCAGATCGAAGCGTGCGACCCGGGTAAAGAGTGCGTGCGCCGAAACCGCCCGTTTGTCGGGAACCGCCTTGGACGCCGCAACGATAGCCTGCGCCAGCATCTGGCTGCCTTCGACCACATTGCGCGGCGCTTGAAGATGCGTCGGCGCCGTAAAGACACCGGGGGCTGTCGACTGCAGATCCATGATGCGAATCAAATCACACAGATCGCCCCAGCTGCTGTTGTAGGTATTATCGTCCATGACCGTCATCACACCTTTGCATTTTTCGGGATCGGAAAAATCGCGGCGCCGATGGAAACGGTGACCTGGTCTGCGTAGAAACCGAGATAGCCGGCGATTTGGCTAACTTCCGGATAAGGATTTTCGTAGCTCCAGGCAACCGGAACAGTGTGGTCGCCCTGCGCAAGGGCCCAATAAGAAGCGACACCTTTGAACGGACAATGGCTGACCTTGTCGATCTTCACGAGCTTGGTCATCTCCACAGCATTCTGCGGAAAATAGAACACGATCCCGTGATTCTGTTCATCCACCAAAAGGGTGCGTTCGCTGTGGGCCAGGCGGACGCCTTCTGCGGTGGTGACGGTAACAGGGTTGCGGCGGCGCTTAATGTCGACCCGATAGTCATAGCGGTCGTCGTAGCCGGAAGCCCAGTTAGGATCAATCTTGTCTGTTGCCATTGCCTACTCCTTCGCAGATGAATGGTGCACACCGGCCGCCGTTTGCAGAGCCTATTCAATGCCGGAATCCTTCAATCCTCGCTTCCGCGAGACGAGAAATGGATATTGAGAATTCGCTTCAGGCATGAGCCTCGAAAATGCCAGTACCGAGCAACCCAGAACTTCCTTGAGCTTTTACTATGGGACAAATCTGCTTTCGGGAATTCTTGGGCCTGCAAGGCAGGGTAGCAACATATTCAAATAACTGTCAATATGTCAGTTAATGACTTTGTTTCGGCGCCGCGCGACTCTTTCGGTATTGATCGCAAAACCCACGAAGCCTGTTCACGACGGCACAAGCAGACACCTCATCGACAATTTTCGCGGGAGATTACACCTATCGGTGGGATGACGGGTCGCACAGCCCTCAAGCTCGGCAATCCCGCTCCGTTCAAGGTGATTGCCAGATCAGGCCAAGATTTCTACAACCCATGACAAGGGCAGCCACCCGGAGGTCTACGTTTCTTCGCCGATCCAGCGGCAATGCCAAGGCACGGCGGCTGCGGGAGAATCTGCGCCACGCCCGATGACTCAGCCCTCCGCAAAAATCCCCGCCCCAATCCCCCGCACCCGTTCGCGGTGGCCCTCCGCCTCAATCCAGGCGTAACTGTCGGTATCGAGGGTGTTGGCTTTGTTCTGCAGCACCCGGCGGTGCACCAGACTGCGGAAGAAAATGAAAATATAGGCCGCCTGCAGCTGATCCACGGCGTCCGGCTCCAGCAGGCCGTGGCGCGGATGGCGTCGAGCATGCGCATATTATCGGTGTATTCCACCAGGGCCGGGTGGCGGCAGGCGTGGGCGAGGGGCAGGTACTGGACGATGAACTCGATGTCGACGATCCCGCCGGCGTCGTGCTTGATGTTGAACTGCCCGGCGCCGCCCTTGCTGCCCAGGTGGGCACGCATTTTCTCGCGCATTTCCAACACCTCCCCCGCAACGCCGCCGGCTCCCGCGCGGCACAGCACCTGCCGGCGAATGGCATCGAACCTGTCGGCCATGGCCCGGTCGCCGGCCACCGAGCGGGCCCGGGCCAGGGCCTGGTGCTCCCAGGTCCAGGCATTGTCGCGCTGGTATTTTTCGAAGGCGCCGATGGCGGTCACCAGCATCTCGGAGTTGCCGTTGGGGCGCAGCCGCATGTCCACCTCGTAGAGCGCGCCGGACACCGTCTGGGTGGTGAGGATATGGATCATGCGCTGCCCGAGTTGCATGAAGAACGGCTTATGGAATCCCGCGGTTGCGACTGGAAAGGCGCCGGCGGTGCCGGCACTGCAATGACCTGGCATGGAAAGGCGTTCTACTTGAAAACGACGGTTCGGTTGCCGTTGAGCATGACCCGCCGGGTGCAGTGCCAGTTCACGGCCCTGGCCAGGACGATATTCTCGATATCGCGGCCGGTGCGAACCAGATCCTCTGGCGAATGATAGTGCTCCACCCGCTGGGTGTCCTGTTCAATGATGGGGCCGTCATCCAGGTCCTCGGTCACATAGTGGGCGGTGGCGCCTATCACCTTGACCCCGCGCTCGTAGGCCTGGTGGTAAGGCCTCGCGCCCTTGAAACCGGGCAGGAAGGAATGGTGTATATTGATGGCCCTGCCCCTTAACACCTTGCACAACCCCGGCGACAGGATCTGCATATAGCGGGCCAGCACCAACAGCTCCACGTTCTGTTCTTCGATCAGGTGCAGGACCGCCGCCTCCTGCTCCGCCTTGGTGTCCGGCGTCACCGGCAGGTAATGGTAAGGCAGACCGTGCCATTCCACCTTGGCGCGCATGTCCTCGTGATTGGAAACGACGCCGGCGATATCGGCATTCAGTTCCCCGGCCTCCCAGCGGAACAGCAGATCGTTGAGGCAGTGACCGTGTTTGGACACGGCGATCAGCACCCGGGGCGGGCGATGGACGTCGTGAAACTGGTAGGTCATGCCGAATTCGGCGGCAATGGGCGCGAACATATCCTGGATGGTGGCCAGATCGGGCAGCTCCCGCATCACCCCGTTGAAGTCCGTGCGCATAAAATAATGGTCGTTGTAGACATCCACGAACTGCGAGGTATCGACGATGCCGCCGCCCAGGTCATAGATAAAGTTCATCACCGCACGGGCGATACCGATGGTGTCCGGGCAGGACGTATTGAGGACATAGCGCTGGGATTGATGGTGCTGGGTCATTTTTGATTCTGTACTCCTTGAAATAATACCGCGCGAGACAGTACCGCCGTCGGGACGAACAGGGAATAGCCTGGACAATGGTCCTGACCGCAACGCGGACTACACCCTGTTCCGGAATGTCAGGCAAGCAAGCTTAACATTACCCCCGCCGCCACGGCAGAACCAATCACGCCCGCCACATTGGGCCCCATGGCATGCATCAATAAATGATTATGGGGGTTGGCTTCCAGACCCATCTTGCTTGAGACCCGGGCGGCCATGGGCACCGCCGACACGCCGGCGGAACCGATCAGGGGGTTGATGGGGTGCGACGAAAAGCGGTTCAGAAGTTTGGCCATCAGCACACCGCTGGCGGTACCAATGCCAAAGGCGACAACACCCAGCACCAGAATGCCCAGGGTCTCGGGGTTGAGAAACTTGTCGGCGCTCATTTTCGAACCCACCCCCAAACCCAGAAAGATGGTCACGGCGTTTATCAGGGCATTCTGGGTGGTGTCGCTCAAGCGCTCCACCACGCCGCACTCGCGCATCAGGTTGCCGAAACAGAACATACCCAGCAGGGGGGCGGCCGCGGGCACGAAAAAGGCCACCAGCATCAGCAGCACCAGCGGGAAGACGATTTTCTCCCGGCGCGACACGGCGCGCAGCTGCTCCATCCTGCGCCCCCGCTCCTCGGCAGTGGTCAGGGCCCGGATGATGGGTGGCTGTATGATGGGCACCATGGCCATATAGGAATAGGCCGCCACGGCAATGGCGCCGAGCAGTTCCGGCGATAGCCGGCTGGCCACGAAGATCGCGGTGGGGCCGTCGGCACCACCGATAATGCCGATGGCCGCCGCGTCGCGGATGTCGAAATCGAGAATCCCGGCGGCCCCCAAAGCCGCGGCGCCCAGCACCGTGGCGAAAATACCGAACTGGGCGGCCGCCCCCAGAAAGAGGGTGCGCGGGTTGGCCAGCAGGGGACCAAAGTCGGTCATGGCCCCGACCCCCATAAAGATCAGCAGCGGCGCGACACCCGTGGCAATACCCGCCTCGTAGATGTAATAAAGCAGGCCGCCGGGGCTCTCCAGTTCGCCAAGGGCATTGTAAACGGGCGGCAAGTCGAACCCGGCGCCCGGTATATTGATCAGCAGGGTCCCGAAGCCGATGGGCACCAGCAACAATGGCTCAAAACCCTTGCGAATCGCCAGGTAGAGCAACACAAAGCCCACCGCCACCATCACCAGCTGCCCCGGCTGGGTCTGCGCCAGGCCGGAGGCCAGCCAGAGATCGTCCAGTCCTCTCATGGCAACCCCCTCACCGGATTCTGGCCAGCAGATCGCCGGATGCCACTTTCGCGCCCTCGGTCACGGCAACCTCGCTCACGCTACCGCCCCGGGGCGCGCTCACCGCGTTCTCCATCTTCATGGCTTCCAGGAGAAAAAGCTGTTCTCCTTCCGCCACCGCCTGGCCGGGCTTTACCAGCACCTCGAGAATCTGGCCCGCCATGGGCGCGCGGACCGGTTCGCCCCCGCCCTTCTCGGAAGCGGCGGTACGGGACGACGACTCGTCGTCCCGGTGCACGGGGACAATACCCGAAATATCGCCGCCACTGGCCACGGTGACGGTGTATTGCCGTCCCTCCACGGTGACCGTGTAGACCGCCTCGCCGTCATCGGTGGCCGGTGGCCGCGCCATCCGGTCCGGCGGGGGCTCAAAGGCGTCGGCATCACCGCGATGTTTTAAGAAGTAGCGCCCCGCCTTGGGAAAGAGTGCACAGGTGAGCACATCGTCCACTTTATTGCTGTCTTCGGCCAGTTCGACGCCCTCCTGTTTCGCCCAGCTTTCCACTTCTTCAGCGAGGGATCCCATTTCCGGGTCCAGGCGGTCGGCCGGTCGACCGGTGACCGGCTCTTCGCCTTCCAGCGCCTGCTGTTGCAATGGGGCATTGACCGGCGCCGGTGTCGCACCGTACTCGCCTCGCAGCAGGGCCCGGGTTTCCCGGGACAGGTTTTTATAGCGTTCGCCGGCGAGCACGTTGAGCACCGCTTGGGTGCCGACGATCTGGGAAGTCGGGGTCACCAGGGGCACATAGCCCAGATCCTCCCGCACCCTGGGGATTTCCTCCATCACCTGGTCCAGCTTGTCTTCGGCGTTCTGTTCCCGGAGCTGGTTCTCCAGGTTGGTGAGCATGCCGCCGGGCACCTGGGCCACCAGGATGCGGGAGTCGACACCGCGCAGAGAGCCCTCGAACCGGGCGTATTTCTTTCTCACTTCCCGAAAGTAGGCGGCGATTTCCTCGAGCAGGTGGATATCCAGACCGGTATCCCGGCCGGTTCCCTCCAGGATGGCCACTAGACTCTCGGTGGCGGAATGGCCGTAGGTCATCGACATGGATGACACGGCGCTATCGACATTGTCGATGCCGGCTTCGATGCACTTCAGGTAGGTGGCCGTGGACAGGCCCGTGGTCGCATGACACTGCATGTGAATGGGAATGGCCACCGACTCCTTGAGCCCCGCCACCAACTCATAGCCGTCATAGGGGCGCAACAACCCGGCCATATCCTTGATGCAGAGCGAATCGGCACCCATATCTTCCAGGCGCTTGCCCATATCGAGCCAGGTTTCCAGGGTGTGCACGGGGCTGACTGTATAGGCCAGCGTACCCTGGGCATGCCTGCCGGTTTCCCTGACCGCCTCCATGGCCGCCTGCAGGTTGCGCACGTCGTTAAGGGCATCGAAAACCCGGAAGACATCCACCCCATTGTGCGCCGCCCGCTCCACGAAACGCCTGACCACGTCGTCGGCGTAATGGCGGTAACCGAGCAGGTTCTGGCCGCGCAGCAGCATCTGCTGAGGCGTCTTGGGCATGACCTTTTTCAGCGCGCGAATCCGCGCCCAGGGGTCTTCCCCGAGGAAACGGATACAGGCATCGAAGGTGGCACCGCCCCAGGACTCCATGGACCAGAACCCCACATCGTCCAGCTTCCCGGCGATGGGGAGCATATCGTCCAGTCTCAGGCGCGTGGCCAGCAACGACTGATGGGCATCCCGGAACACCAGTTCGGTAATACCCAGTGGCTTGTTGTTCGGCATCCTGTGTCCTTACCCCGGATGGGGATTCCCCGGTGGTCAATGGCGGTTGCGATGCTGATCCAGGGCCATCTGGATCGCTGCTAGAATCTGTGGGTCCACCTCGTCGGTGCCGGACGCGGTGGTCTCGACGGCTTCCCGGCGCGGCTCCGGGAAAAACCGGTTGACCAGGCCGGACATGGCAGCGGTCGCGAGTACCAGCAGCGCCAGGAAGACGATCACCACACCCATCCCGTAAAGCATCAGGCTCAGGCCACCCAGCATCAAATCCGGTGTCACCCCTGCCTCCTGTCGATTGCAATTGGTCACCGCAGTATAGCCCGCCGCCGGCGGCCACGAAAAACCGTCCGCACCGGGAAGCGAATACCGGCGCAGTTGTGCCTGCGCGGTGGGCCGCGGAGTTGCAAAGGAAAATCTGTACAATACAATCCCGCATCCACGCCATCTACCGGAAGACCATGACCATTCGCGCCCTGCTCACCGAACGCCTGCAAACCGCCATGATCGAGGCCGGCATTCCCGGAACCTGCGCACCCCATGTCACCCGCAGCACCCGGGACGGTTTCGGCGATTTCCAGGCCAACGGCGCCATGGCCGCGGCCAAGCAAATGAAGCGCCCGCCCCGGGAACTGGCCCAGACGATTATCGAGAAAGCGGACCTGGCCGGCATTGCCAGCGACGTCGATATCGCGGGACCGGGCTTTATCAACATCCATCTGGCCGACGACTTCCTGGCCGGACGCCTGGCGGAACAGGCGGCCTCCCCGCGAATGGGTGTGGAGACCCCGGCGCATAAACAGACCATCGTGGTGGATTACTCCTCTCCCAACCTGGCCAAGGAAATGCACGTGGGCCACCTGCGCAGCACCATTATCGGCGACGCCGTTGTGCGCATTCTGGAGTTTCTTGGACACAATGTTATCCGCCAGAACCACATGGGCGACTGGGGCACCCAGTTCGGCATGCTCATTGCCGAACTGGAAGATCACCTGGTGGAAGGGGAGCGGCCGGAACTGGCGCTCAACGATCTGGAGACTTTCTATCAGCAGGCCAAACGGCATTTCGACAGCGACCCGGCCTTCGCCGACAAGGCCCGTGAGTACGTGGTCAAGCTGCAGGCCGGCGACCGTCACTGCCTGGAACTGTGGCGGGAATTCATCGATATTTCCATTGCCCACAGCGAGGAAATCTACCGGCTGCTTAATGTCACCCTCAGGCACAGCGATATCCGCGCCGAAAGCGCCTACAACGAAAAGCTGGGCGGGATCGTGGCGGCACTGCAGGAAAAGGGACTGGTGGTGGAAGACCAGGGCGCCCGGGTGGCCTTTCTGGAGGAACTGGCGGACAAGAACGGCAAGCCCAGTCCGGTGATCGTGCAAAAATCCGGCGGCGGCTATCTCTATGCCACCACCGATCTGGCCGCCCTGCACTATCGCTGCCGGGAGTTGGGCGCCGAACGCATCCTCTACTTTATCGACGCCCGCCAGGCCCTGCATATGAAGCAGGTTTTCACCCTGGCCCGCAAGGCCGGTTTCGTCCCGGCGCATGTCAGCCTGGAACACCACGCCTTTGGCACCATGATGGGTGCCGACGGCAGACCCTTCAAGACCCGCAGCGGCGGCACCGTCAAACTGGCCGACCTGCTTCGGGAAGCCGTCGACCGGGCCGCGACCCTGATCGCCGACAAAGACCCGGACCTGCCCGACGAAGAGCGCGGCCGGGTGGCCCGCAAGGTGGGTATCGGGGCGGTTAAATACGCCGATCTCAGCAAGACCCGTACCCAGGACTATGTCTTCGACTGGGACGCCATGCTCAGCTTCGAGGGCAATACCGCGCCCTACCTGCAATACGCCTACACCCGCATCCGCAGCATCTTTCGCAAGGCCGGCCGGGAACCCGGCGCCACAGGAGCGGACATCCGGGTCGCCGACCCCCGGGAAAAGCAGCTCGCCCTGAAACTGCTCCAGTTCGGCGAGGTCCTCCACCAGGTGGCGGAGGACGCCTGCCCCCATACCCTGTGCGGCTACCTCTACGACCTGGCCAGTGCCTTTATGGCCTTCTACGAGCACTGCCCGATTCTCAAGGAAGGTACGCCCGCCCCCCTGCGGGAAAGCCGACTGGAAATGGCGGAACTGACATCCCGCACCATGGCCAAGGGCCTGGAACTGCTGGGCATCGAAGTCATGGAAAGGATGTAAACCAGGCGTGGGGAGTAACGCGTGAGGGAAACGGATACCGGAGACGGACATCCGAGTGCGGGGTCGGAATCGACAGCAATCCGTGACCCTCAGGAGATTCTGCACTCAGTCTTCGGCTACAGCACCTTCCGGCCACCCCAGGGGGAGGTGATCGATACCCTGATGGCGGGAGAGGATGCCCTGGTGCTGATGCCCACCGGCGGCGGCAAGTCCCTGTGCTACCAGGTACCCGCCCTGGCACTGCCCGGCACGGCGGTCGTGGTGTCGCCCCTTATCGCCCTGATGCAGGACCAGGTGGCCGCCCTCCGGGAGGCGGGTGTTGCCGCCGCCTTTCTCAATTCAAGCCAGAATCCGGGAGAGTCCCGGGCCATTGGCCGGCAACTGCTGGCGGGCGAACTGGATCTGCTCTATATGGCACCGGAGCGACTGCTGATGGACGGCATGCTCGACAGGCTGGCGCAGATTCAGGTAAGCCTGTTTGCCATCGACGAAGCCCATTGCGTGTCCCAGTGGGGCCACGACTTCCGGCCCGAGTATATCCGCCTGGAAATCCTCCACCGCCGCTTTCCCCACGTGCCCCGTATCGCCCTGACCGCCACTGCCGACGAAACCACCCGGCAGGAGATCCGCCGACGTCTCGGGCTCGATCAGGCTCGGTGTTTTATCAGCAGCTTCGACCGTCCCAATATCCGCTACCGCATCGACCAGAGCGGCAGTAACAGCCGCGAGCGCCTGCTCCGCTTTATCCGGGATGAGCACCCCGGCGAATCCGGTATCGTCTACTGCCTGTCACGCAAAAAAGTGGATGCAATGGCCGACTGGCTCGCGGGCAGGGGGCTGACCGCCCTGCCCTACCATGCCGGCCTTACCGGCGAACAGCGCCAGGCGCACCAGGAGCGCTTCCTCAACGAGGAGGGTGTCATCGTGGTGGCCACCATCGCCTTCGGCATGGGCATCGACAAGCCCAATGTCCGCTTCGTCGCCCACCTGAACCTGCCCAAGAGCATCGAGGCCTATTACCAGGAAACCGGCCGCGCCGGCCGCGACGGCCTGCCCGCCGACGCCTGGATGCTGTACGGCCTGCAGGACGTGATTACCCTGCGCCAGATGATGGAGAATTCCGAGGCGGAGGAGCAGTACAAGCGCATCGAGCGCCACAAGCTGGATGCCATGCTGGGCCTGTGCGAGATGACCGACTGCCGACGCCAGGCCCTGCTCGGCTACTTCGGCGAGAAACTGACCGAGCCCTGCGGCAACTGCGACAACTGTCTGACCCCGCCGCAGACCTGGGACGCAACGACCCCCGCCCGCAAGGCCCTGTCGTGCGTCCACCGGACCGGCCAGCGCTTCGGGGTTAACTACCTGGTCGATGTGTTGAGTGGCAAGGACGATGATCGTATCAAGCGCTTCGGCCACGACCGCGTCAGCACCTTCGGCATCGGCAGGGAACTCAACGGCAGCCAGTGGCGCGGTCTCTTTCGCCAGCTGATCGCCCGGGGGCTGCTGGCAGTCGACACCAATGGCCACGGCGGCCTGCACCTGGTGGAACGCTCCCGACCGGTGCTCCAGGGCCGGGAAAAACTCTGGCTGCGAAAGGAGTCCCCGGCAGCGACCAGGACCCGGAAATCCCCGCGTTTCGCGGGAACGGTTTCCGGGAAGGATGCAGTTCTCTGGGAGGCCCTGCGCGAACTCAGGCGGCAGTTATCGGAAAGACAGGGCATACCGCCCTATACGGTTTTCCACGACGCCACCCTCATGGAGATGATGGAAAAGCGGCCTCAAACCCTCGGCGAAATGGGGGACATTTCCGGAGTTGGCAGCCACAAACTGGAAAAGTACGGGGACGTTTTTTTATCGCTCCTGGCCAGGCATAACGAGAGCTTCAACCAATAGGTGAAGCCTTAGAGCGTGTACATGGGTAATAAAGCTAAACGCAAACTTCCTAGCTTCATATACGATTGCCACAACATCAGCAAACCAATCTGACGAATCATTTGGGTGTTCATCCTATTTGCGGGGATACTCGGGTGCCGGTGCGGCAGGCATGTCAATTTTTTTAACACCCAGGCAAGCCAATATGGCTTTGCGATAGTACTCCCCTGAAATCACTGATCTTTTTTTGCCGGCATGGCTTTTGCACTTTTCGCCATGATTCGACGATAGAGGAGTTAGTAATGAAAAAATCCGTATTCCTGGCGCCCTTTTTGGTTTTATCTTCCGTTTTTGCCTATTCCGCGCCCGTCACCTATAACGGCATCACTTTTCCCGCCGGCGACGTATCTTTCGCCGATTCGCTTATCGACCTGACATTAGGGTCGCCAGCTCCAACTGATCCAGATTTCCTGGATGGGACATCGGCTTTAGGCCCACCTGATTACGATGGGACAGGCGCTGTCTCTCTCGGGGTCGGAGGGAACATTACCGTCGAGTTCACCGACAATTCGTTAACAGGCAGCAATTCAGACGACGATGATCTGCACATATTCGAAATCGGTCCTGACGTTGAAGATACCGACGTATGGATAAGCATGAATGGAATTGATTTCATCAGCGTGGGTTCGGTAGGTGGCTCTGTATCCAGCATTGACATCGACCCCTATTTGTCTGCCCTGAGTCTAGATCCATTTTCTCAATTCTCCTTTGTAAGGCTCCAGGACGTTGCCTCGGAAGGAAATACTTCCGGCCCTACAGTAGGCGCGGATATCGATGCGATAGGTGCCATAAGTTCAGCACCACCAGTGACCAGAAATATCCCTGAGCCTGCCACCTTCGGCATCATTTTGCTGGGACTTGCAGGGCTGGGACTAATACTCCGGCGCAGAGAAAATTATTAGCCGCTATTTGCAAATGGGCAATATTTCCGCCTATTAATAAACCGCAGATTCGCCCGGCTATTATGCCGGGCGTTTCTTCATCGGGTGCCGGTCCGACGATCACAGTTTTTTTTGCCATCATATGATGATCGGCAAGCTAATATTCCCTTCCCATGGTTTTGCTAAAATATCTGATAAACCTGCCAACCAAAAAAGCGCTGGCTTGCCGGATAACAAGAAACCGATGCCGGCAGGGGGCAAATGCTTCAGAAGCAACCAGCGCGAACCCAGACCTGCCTCGAGCATAAAAGGGAAATCTTTACCGCATAATTCACCCATTGTTCTGAATGGATAACTTCGTCATCAGGTTTTCCCGCAACTTGAACTTCTGGACCTTGGTGGCGGACATGGGCCAGTGACAGACAAATTCCACATGGCGAGGGATCTTGAAGGAGGCAAGCCTTTGCCGGCAGAAATCGATAATCTCTTCCTGGTCGCAGGCGGCGCCCGGGTTGAGCTCCACAAAAGCGGCTACAACTTCCTGCAGTCTCGGATCCGGTACTCCCACCACCTGGGCAAACTTGATCGCCGGGTGTGTGGAAAGACAGGACTCGATTTCGAGGGCCGAAACATTTTCGCCACCCACTTTCAGGGTGTCCTTAAGACGCCCTTGGTAGGCCACCCGCCCCGCCTCATCCAGTGAACAGATATCGCCGGTTCTGAACCAGCCGTCTTCCGTAAATGCCTTTGCGGTGGTCTCCGGCGCCCTGTAGTAACCATCGAAAACACTATAGCCCTTGATCAGCATTTCCCCCTTTTCACCGGGGCCGCACTCGATGCCGGTGTCGGCGTCGACGACCTTCATCAAGGTGCCGTCGAGGGGCGTGCCAATGCGGTGGGCCCGGGTATTGTCGTCGTCATCGGGATTACTGTAGCAGGAAAGCCCGGTACCCTCGGTCAGCCCGTAGGCACTGATATGCAGGCTGTGAGGCAGGAGCTTCATGTTCTTCAGCAGTTGATCCGGGGGCGCGACATTGTTAATCAGGCGGATCTGCCATTTGTCCAGTTTGGCAAAATCCGGGTGGGTGACCAGATCCGCCATCACCACGGGAAATGCAGGATAGAGAATGGTGACCTTTTCCCCGAGTATCTGTCGCCAGGCACTGCCGGCATCGAAATGGGAATCCGTGATATAAGCACCGCCGGTGGCAAAGGTGGCGAGCATGGGCATCAGGGACGCAAGGTGAAAGAAGGGTAGCGGATTCCATTGTCGATCGGACTCGAGAAATTCCAGACGGTCGACAATGGAAAAAGCCTTTCGGGTAACCGCCTCATGGCTCAGGGGACAGCCCTTGGGATGGGAGGTGGTTCCCGACGTATACATCATCATGCAGTAGCCGCCCAGGGGCAGGGATGCTCTGCGGCGATCCACTGACGATTTTTTGGCCAGTTCACCGGTTTCAAGCAGGGCGGCCTCCGACACCATCTTGCCCCCGACTCTGACCGGCATATCGCCGCAGACGATAATACGCTCGAGAAGCGGCGCCCCGGCCAGCTCGGTATCGCCACTGGCGGATTCCAATTCTGGATAAATCTGATTCAGGAGACCTACATAGTCCGTGTACTGCTTATGCTCACTTGTGATTACAAGCAGCCGGAGGTCGGCATTCTCCACCAGGTATTCAAGTTCATGACTTTTGTAGCGGGTATTGATCATCACCGCCACGGCGCCGCTGAGGGCACAGGCAAAAAGCCACTCAAGACAGGCCGGCGAATTGGGCAGCATAATGCCCACATGGTCATCGATGTCGATACCCATGCCCTGCAAGAGTCTGGCCTTTTCAAAAGCCCGTTCGTAAAGCTGGCTATAGGTGATTTTTTCATCCGGGAAAATCAGGGCGATATTGTCCGGCCACTTGACCGCACTTCGCAGCAGGAGATCCCCCAGGGATGTGGCTCTTATATAGGTCATTGGCAACTGATCCCGGTCAGTATCACGAAGCCAGGCGATTGATCTCCTGGGTATCGAAATAAAACGGCCGGATCGCCATGATGCGTCCGTTCAAAACATGCCAAATTTCGGCAATCGGCATCTCGAAAGACTCGCCGTCCTTCTTTCGCTTACCCGACATGGTGGCCAGCACCGCCACATGCTCGCCTTCGGCAATAAAGTCCTGTATGTCCACATGGATATCGGCGAAAGTCGTAAACACCCGTCTCACCAACCGCAAAAATCCATCAACTCCCTGGTACTCACCGCCATAGGGCAGCGATGCGGCCTCCACAACTTTGGCACGAGGGTCCATAAGTCTCCTCATGGTCTCAATGTCCCGGCACTGGGCCGCCTCCAGAAAAGCCTTGACGATATTTTTGTTGTCGAAACTCAACGTAAAACCTCGACGTGCAATAAAGGGGCTAAAAGGACCTGGGCATACCATAGCTTTCGGCAATCATGTTTCTCGCCATCTCATTGCTGATGGGGCCGAGCCGGAGCAGGCGGGAATCCCGCCAGTAACGCTGCATATCGGTTTCTGCGGAATAGCCCATGCCTCCCAGTATCTGGATCCCCAGATCGGCGGCCCTATTGGCATACTCGGAGCAGATAATTTTCACCATTCCGGACTCGACAGCGCTGGGCTGTTCGTCCGCCTGCAAACGCGCCGTATGAAAAAGCATCAATTCGCCCTGCTTCTGCCACATGGCAATGTCCGCCAGGTAATGCTGCAGCGCCTGGAACTGGCCGATAGGCTTACCGAAGGCGGTACGGTTACTCATATACTCGGTGGCATCTTCAAGTACACCGTCCAGCATCCCCAGGCAGGTGGCGGCATTGATCAGCCGCTCATTATTCAGGGTTTTGGTGGACTGGTACCAGCCGCGTCCAGGCTCCCCAAGCAAAAGATCGTCACTGACAAAAACCTGATCCATCACCACGGTGCAGGAACTCATGGCCCGCATACCCAGCTTCGGCAGGGGGCTGATTGTGATGCCTTCACTGTGACGGGGTACAAAAAACAGGGAAATGCCGTCACTGCGCCTTGCCACATTTTTTTCTGTCCTGGCCATCACCAGCAGGTAGTCGGCTACATCGGCACCCGTACTCCAGATTTTTTCACCGTTGAGGATCCAGCCGCCATCCGCCTTGACCGCGCTTGTTTTCATCCCGCCCAGCAGGTCGGTGCCGCCGCCGGCCTCGGTAAAACTCATGGCCGTCTTCAACTCGCCGCGGGCTATTTTCGGGAGAAATTCCTTTTTCTGGGAATCCGAGCCACAAAACTTCAGGGTCTTGCTGCCTGAAAAAGAGGTCACGCCCCATACCCAGCTCAAGCCCGCGGCGGTACGGGAAAACTCGCGCGCAAATAGCGCCTGGGTGATGATGGAACCGCCCTGGCCGTCATATTCTTCGGCAATGCCGATACCGTGGGCGCCGAATGCAACCAGCTTGTCCCACAGCTTGTGGGGAAACTCATGCTCCCGGCTTTCAAGTACCCGGCACCAATCCTTCGGGCACTCCCTGTCGACCCACTTTCGGGTCACTTCCGCGAACAGCCGATCTTCATCGGAAAGCTGGTTCCACATACTGCTACTGACTCCTTGATCATTAATGCCCGGGGGCTTTTTTGCAAAAAAATCCGGTTTGGCAAAAGAATTCGGGAAGGCATGGCGCCGGCAGAAAGGGGCCATCCGGAAAATTGATGGCGGTGAACGCCGGAAGCTCAAATAACCAGACACCAGAACCTGTTAGCAGCAATCAGGCTAACCATTATTTGAACATTGTTCAAGTATGATCTATGATTATTCTGCTATAACAACGGCAGCAAATATCCGCTTGATAAGCTAACCAAAAACATCGGACTTTTTGCGGACCATAATCCTTGGCTAAACATCCGGAGGCGCAATATGCGTATCGAATTACCCGATGAACAACGTGCCGATCCTCTCGGACACCTTTCCGAACATTATGCCCCCGAAATCGTCAACGCAGGCATCGGATTTTCCACCGCTGTCTATCAGCATTCAACGCTGACCACCAGGGAATGCGAAGCGGCAAGAATGAGGACCGCCGAGATCAATGGCTGTCGCCTTTGCCAGAATTTTCGGGCAACACGCGATCTGCCCGGGTACCTGAATGCGGTCGGTGGTGATGCTTGGGACACGGTAGCTGATCGAGGGCCCGCACCCGGCGATGAGTTTTACCATCAGGTTTCAAACTGGCGCACCTATGATGGTTTCTCGGAAAGAGAACGCCTGGCTATTGAGTTCGCAGAGGGTATGGGGCTGGATCCCCAGGGGCTGGCCCAAAACGAAGATTTCTGGTCTCGTGCCAGGAGCGCTTTTACCGACAATGAAATCGTGGATCTCACCTATGCGGTGGCGTCCTGGATCGGACTCGGCCGGGCTGCCCATGTCCTGGGACTGGATGGTGCCTGCACCTGGATGCCTGAACCGGCCGAAACCGCCGATCAGGCTTAACCACTAAAGGGACCCTTGCCCGGGGTTCCGTGAATCATGGCGCCAGTCTTTAGGGAACTTTTTCCGGGCGGCAATCAGGCCAGAGGAACCGCCGTCATCGGATTTTATTATCCGCTTATCCACTAACGCCTCGATTCCACGGCGCGCCCCGAAAATTACCCCGGCGTGAGGCCCATGGGTTTAAGGAGGTCTTTTTTTGTTCCCGGTAGATACCGCTAAATTGAAAAGAAGAGCCCCCGCCTGACACAGGGGCTCCAATTGTCTATCGATCCGGACCAGGGACATGGCTTTGCCTCCGGTTCCGATATGAGCTTCAGGTTGCGAGTTTCTCGAACTCCAGCTCCGGATAGCCCTGGTTCGCCGACTCGTCCATTATGTCGTAGTAGACGTTTGCCCCGCCGAAGTAAACCAGTACGCGCGGCGGTTTGTCTTCGCGGTTGGCACCCATCATCCAGGAGTGAAGCTTGTCGCCCGCGGCCATGGGCGTCAGCGCGTGAATTTCCGCAGTCTGCCGGGTCCAGTCCTCCTCGGCATCCTTGCGCGGATTGACGATGTCATAACCTTCACGCTCGATCTTCTTGATGCAGTCGGTAATCCAGATCACGTTCTGTTCAATGGAGGTGGGAAGGTTTGCGAAGGGCGCCTGGGGCCCGGTGACGATAAACATATTGGGGAAGTCCGCCACGCAGACACCCATAATAGAGCTGGACTGCTCTTTCCACTTCTCTGCCAGCGTCTGGCCGCTTGCACCGCGGATCGGGAATGCTTCCAGGGCGCCCGTGTAGGCCTTGAAACCCGTGCAGAGCACGATGATGTCGAACTCGTAATGATTCTGCCTGGTGCGCACGCCCGTTTCGGTGATTTCGACGATGGGCTCGCGGTCCTTGATGTCCACCACGTGCACGTTGTCGTTGCTCAGGGATTCAAGATAGCCATGGTCCAGGGGCGGACGCTTGGAGAACAGCGGCTGTTCGTCCGGCGTGGGAGTGACCAGCTCTGCAAGTTCCGGGTCGTCGATACGCTCCTTCATCTTCTTGATAATATATTCCGCCGCCATCCGGTTGGCTTCAAAGTCAGACAGCAGGTCTTCGAAGGTTTCGAACACCCAGCGGAAGCTGCCCTTCCAATGCTCCTCAAAGATCCGCTCCCGCTCCTCCGGCGGGGTCAGCACCGCCTTGCGGCCTTCAGCAGTGTCAAAGGCCATACCAAAGGGATGATTTCGGCACTTGTCGACGATTTCATCGTAGTGTTCCTTGATTTCCTTTTCCCACTCCGGTGTCATGGGTTTTTGCATGGCGGGCAGGATATAGTTAGGTGTGCGATGGAAGACCGTCACGCTCTCGGCCGTCTTCGACATGACCGGAACCATTTGTACTGTCGTCGCGCCGGCACCGATGAGGCCGACACGCTTGCCCTCATAGTCCAGGTCTTCGGGCCAGCGCGAGGAGTGGAAAAGTGGCCCTTTGAAATTGTCCATGCCCTTTATCTCCGGAATCTCCGGTTCCGAGATCATGCCCATACCGCTGATAAAATACTTGCAGGTGTAGCTGTCGCCGTCCTTTGTCGTCACCTTCCAATGACCACTGTCATTCTGGTAGTCGGCGCTGACAACTTCTGTATTGAGCTGGATATGCGGCCACATATCGCACTTGTCGGCCACGAAGTGGAAGTATTCCAAGACCTCTTTCCAATCAGGATAGCGACGGCTCCAGGACCATTCCTGCAGTAGTTCCCTGGAGAAGGTCAGGCAGTAATAGTAGCTCTCACTGTCGGTCATCGCACCCGGATAGCGATTCCAGGTCCAGGTGCCGCCGATATCGGAAGCCTTGTCCAATACCCGAATTGAAAGCCCTGCCTCCCGAAGGTAATGAATCAGGGCCAGACCGGCGAAGCCGGCGCCAATCGCAATGGCATCGTAGTCAGTTTGCTGGCTTGTCATAGTTTAAAACCTCGTTTAATTGGAACGGCGGTGCTTGATACTGATCTTCCCAGCCCTGGACTCCCAGGGATCCGGCCGCCTTTGCAATGTCTGTTAATACCCCACCTTGTGGTTTTCTCTGTTTGACCTTCAGTCAGTCAGACCTGCTTTCCACAAGACTGATGGCCAGTACTCTATACAGGGCGATCCCGGCTGCCCTGAAGGTATCGACAATTATACTTGCTTGCTGCACACAAGCAAGTATAAATCCGAGACCCGCTCAACTCTCCCGTCCCACCGGACAGGGAAGCCGTCCGCCCGTGAACCTACGGGGCCCGGCTTTCGGAATCGTCAATCTCGAAAGCCAATAACACGTTGCCTGGTATATGAAAATAGATGCCATAACCGGAATTGACATACATCATGTCGTCCTTGAATACCGGTCCCGAACCGCCGCCGAAGGAGCCGCCACGGGCGGTGCCACCACCCGGGGTGTCGTAGGAGCGAATGCTGTCATACTCCCAGATGACCTCACCGCTCGTCTTATCGTAGGCTCGGAGAAAGCCATCCATACCGCCGGCAACAACGGCGCCGTCGATGGCGGATACAGCGGCGGAAATACCGGGCTGGCAGTATTGGTGGCGCCCTTCGCACCGGTCCTCCCACCTGTTGTACCAGAGCACGTCGCCGGTGTTGATATCGACCGCGTACATACCCGGGAAGGGTTCACCCGGCCAGCGGTCGCCGCCGTAAAAATCCGACATGGGGACATAGAGGATATCGCCGTCCACCGCCATGCCGAAATGTACGCCCCCCTGAATGCCGCCACGGCCAAGCTTGTTCTGCCAGATAATCTCACCCCCATTGTCGGGGTCCAGCGCAAACACATCGCCTGACTTCTGGCCGGCAAGAATCATGTCCCTGCCGTCCTCCGTGGTAACCAGAATGGTGGCGGCACCAAAGTCGTAGTCGGGACCATCCTCCTGCGGACAGTTGATGCGGGAAGGGGTTTCACAACCGATATTCCAGGCATCACCCTGCGTCGTTTGCTGGCTCCAGGCAATGCCGTAATCCTCCATGCTCAGAGCGAGGACGGCATCACTGGTCTCGTTAGACGGCGAAGAGTAATTTTCACCGGTCCCCACGTAGATAAGCGCTCGTTTGACATCAACCGACGGTGTATTCCAGATTGGACTGCCGGAGGGCGCCAGCTGCCTGGTGCCTACGGCATTCTTGCCGACCACACGTGGCTCTTCTTTAATGGAGCGTATCAGTTCGATCTTTTCGCCTGTTCTGGCATCGTAGATGGCAACCCCACCCTGGAAGGTACAGCAGGGATATTCGGGATCTGCCGCGGCTGTCACTTCCAGCGAAGATAACGGAATGTAAAGCCTGCCCTTATGGAGCGCCGGCGCCGCCGTCAGTGTGAGACTGGGATGGTTGTCCGGGCGGTCCCGCCACGCGAGCGCACCCGTCACGGCGTCGACGGCATAGATATTCCCTACCAGATCGCCGAAATAAACCAGGGGCTCGGCGACATCGCCGGCCTTCCAGTCCTCTATGACTATGGCCGTCCTTACCTCGGCGGAAGCGGAAAATCGCCAGCGAATGCAGCCCGTTTCCTGGTCCAGCGAATAGACGGTACCGTCCTGGCTGCCCACGAAAATAGCCCCGCCCGCCGTTGCCGGCTGGGAGCGTGCCCGGACCGCGCCGGGAAAAGCGAATGCCCATTTAAGCCTGAGCCGGTCAATATTGTCGGCGCTGATACTCGTGATGGTGCTGTCGAAGAACCGGTGATTTTTCTTGTTTACGCCCCAGCCCGCACTTTCCGGAGGCGCGGAAAAATCGAATTCGGCGACCTCGCTGCTGCACATTGGCGCCTTTCCCGAATGCTCGGCACTGGCCAGGGTCTGGCCCGAAAGGTGCTCAGCCAGCAGGCGTTTTTCGGCATCCGACAATGCGCTGGCCTGCTCCTTCATCACCCCCGTCTGCATTGCACGGAGAATGGTTGCGGGCGCCATCAAACCCAGCATAGTACGCTCGGGCGCCTTGGCAACCCCACCGTCGTGACAGAATGCACAGTGAGTCATATACAGGACTTCACCGGGATTTTCCGGGCTTTCCTCCTTTGCGTACAGGGCCTGCTCGTTATTTTCCGTTGCCGCCAGGACCGGCACGGCAAACAAGACCATAAAAGCCGGGAGCAACCTGAACTTCATTCCTGTATCTCCACTCTGTATCCCACCCTCGGGAAGTGCACCACTACTTCGCCAGCCCGGTCATCCTCACGCCTGATGGCAACCTCCTGCCCCGTCATAACCTCCAGCGCCCCTTCCACCGGTATGCTGCCATAATCATCCGGTGTCACCGTCACCTTCGTACCTGCAGCCAACACCGGGAATGCCCCTTGTTCGATAAAAGGCGTGGCAACGGACTCACTTTCCCTGGCCACTTCCAGGGCGGAGCTGGCGTCGAACTCCGAAGGGCTACCGTGCCCGATAGTGTTTACCCGCTTTTCCCACTCGACCAGAGCTTTGTGTCTATTAATTAATTCGCCCGCTGCCGAGATGTTGCCTCGCGCCATCCATACCGGGAAGTAGGCAAGAATATCTGCCCAGGCGCACTCATGCCCCAGAATAAACAATCGCCCGTCAGCCAGCATCGAGTCGACCAGGGAAAGATGCGCCGAGAACTGGCCGTAAAAATGTGGCAGGTCCGCTTCCAGCTTTTCGAAATCGAGGAAAGTGAAGAACTCGCGGCGATCGGAAAGGACTTGCTCCGGCAGCTCCCTGTTGGTGCCCATGGAAAGTGCGGCGCCCGGCCGGAAAAACGCCTGGTCGCTCCAGCACGAAAGTGCCAGACACAAACCCTGGCTGCCATTCGGAAACAGGGTGGGTTGCGGAAACCGCCGTTCGAGTTCCAGGGCGATCCGCTGGGTATCGCAATAAATATCGGCACCGATCTGCATAACCGGTGTCTTGCGGTAGCCACCAGTCAAGGCTGTCAGGTCCGGCTTGGGCATGACCATGGGAATTTCCACCGAACGCCAGGTCAACCCCTTGATCCCCAGTGCCAGTCTCACTTTTTCAGCAAAGGGAGAAGCGTAAAAATGGTGAAGGATGACTTCAGTCACAGCCATTTTTTCTCCAATTCAATGCCGGTAAACCTCGCTTGCACCGCCCTTCAAAAGGCAGGCCGCTCTGCTTCTATGGCCGGTGTTTCTCGATACGGCGTGAACGATGGCGGATCTGGCACTGACAAGGGGGCGACTATTGCCACCCCCTGTTTATCCTCGTTAGAAATTGAACCCGAGCTCGAGACCATAAGTGCGGGGCGCGCCATAGGTCGAGAACGACCACAGGTTGGCGACGCCCAGACCCGAGGTCTGGTACTCTTCATCCGTCAGGTTGCGTCCGAAAATACCGATCCGGTAACGTTCGCCGGCCTCGTACAGGGTGATCGATCCATTCAACAGGAATACGTCTTCATGCTCGCTGCCCACGGAGTTGAAAACGTCGTTGTAATAGGAGTCGGTATACGTGAAGTTGAGGTTATAGGAAAGACTCCCCAGATCGGCAACGGGCTGGTCGAATGTGATACCGCCGGATGCTGTCACCTCGGGGGTCCGCTTCACGTCGAGCACGGTGCAATCCTCGTTCCCGTTTGCGGGATTCCGGTCGAGGTCACAGTCGAACTCATCGTACTCGGCATCCAGGTAACCCAGGGTCCCCTGCAGGGTGAGGTACTCTGTCACGCGCGCGGTGGCTTCAATCTCGACACCCTGCACCGTCGACGAACCGGCGTTGGTAATGGTGGATTCCTGGCCAATCGCGGAACCTTCGACAGGGACCACGGAATCGAGCTGGAGTCCTTCATATTCGGTGTAGAAAGCGGCGACATTGAGGCGAAGGCGGCCATCGAAAAGGTCGGATTTCATGCCAACCTCGAATGCATCCGCTTCTTCCTCGTCGAAGGAGAGCGCGGCAGTCGCCGGAGAGGTCGCCTGTTCATTGAAGCCGCCCGACTTGAAACCGGTGGAGAAAGTCGCGTACAGCATAATTTCGTCATTCAACCGGTAGTCGGTACCGAGTCGGTAGGTAACACTGTCCCAGTCATTATCCGTGACGACACGGCCACTTTCGGGCACACCGATAGGCCTCAGGTTGAAATCCTTCTCTTCTTCCGTATACCTTGCACCCAACGTTAACCCCCACTTTTCAGTCAGGTGGTAATTGGCTTCACCAAAGACCGCGAAGGTGTCCGTTTCCTGGCCGCCGTCACCGGTCTGCAACAGGCCTGCCGCCGGCCAGAGGATGCCGCTGAACGGATGCCCGGAACCCAGGCTGGTGTGGTTGATATAATCCAGTTCATTGTTCTGGAAATAGACGCCGACCTGATAGTCGAAAACATTGGAGATATTCGACGCAAAGCGCAATTCCTGGCTGAAAGTGTCCCGATAGACCGACCGCATGGTGGCATAAACAGGCACGTTTTCACCGAGGTAATCGTTGTAGAGATCCGAGTCAACGGAACGCTTACCGGTGATGGAGGTAATGGTGCCACCGAGAACATCCCAGCTCATATTCAGGTATACACCTTCGATATCGAAGAAGTGGCCGGTCGAACTTGTGTAATCCGCGAACCCGTCGACATGCTCGTATCGGGAGACCAGGCCCGTATCGAAGGGGTCTCCCAGGGGCTGCGCGAGAGGACCACCAGTGCCGCGTCCCGGATAACCCAGGAAGTAAAAGAGATCGGAGCCGTAATAACCGTTCGGATCCTGTGCAGTCGAGGTATTGATGACCGGAGGGGTGTCGCTCCGGTCTTCCTCCCATTCGAAGCTCAACAACGCCTCGAAACTATCGGTCGGTGTAAACAGGAACCGGCCGCGGAACGTTTGCACGTCCTTGCCGCCAATGTCCTCGCCATCAACGGTATTGGTATAGTACCCGTCGTTCTGGGTCGACATGAATGCAAACCGTCCGGCCAGCACATCTTCGATGAAGGGAATATCGACTGCAGCTTTTGCCTCGACATGGCTGTAGTTGCCAACGGAGACTTCGCCCTCGACACCCCATTCACCGGTGGGCCGCTTGGAGGTCACGTTGACTACACCGCCAATAGTGTTCTTGCCAAACAGTGTGCCCTGGGGACCCCGGAGAATTTCGATCTGCTGGAGGTCGAACATGTCGAGCAGCGAGGTCTGGGCATGGCCGTAATAGAAGCCGTCAACAGCAACCGTCACCGCCGGGTCAAAACTGGAGGGAATATCACCGGTCGATACGCCACGGATGGCTATGGCTGCTGCGTTGAAGCCCGGGATACTGCCGACACTGACGTTGGGTGCGTAAGCCCCGATATCGCGCAGATCCTGGGGGTTGAGTCGTTCGATATCCTGCTCGCCGAACGCCGATACGGCCACGGGGGTGTCCTGGAGGCTCTCCTCGATCTTCCTGGCAGTAACCCGGACCTCTTCAATCCTGAAGGAACTTTTGCCACTTCCGTCGGAACTCCCCTCCTGTGCTGCCACCGGCAGGCTTGGAATTGCGGCCAGTGACATGGCAAGCGCGGTTTTTCGCAGCGCATTCCCCTTATTAGTATTAATCATAGTCTTCTCCTCGAGCCTTTTACCTTAAAATTGAGTTATTAGCAGGCCAGTATCTTTTAGATTCAGGCCCTTGCCCCCTCTGGAATGGGCCACCGGAACAGATCGATGACCCTCTCCTCTTTACCATCGGCAACCCTCGGCCAGTTGAATGGCTCTGATGGGTCCACCGGACTGGTACAAGAATAAACTTGCTTCTGGCAAGCAAGCTAATTTGAAGAAAAGTACTGAGCATCAATTCTCCTACCCACTGCGCCACCCTGTTTTTAATATTGTTCAAGTTTGCAACTATAACTTGCTAATGTCAAGCAAGTTACTCCTTCAGTCGACGCTCAAGTTCTACATGAAAATGCCGCAGCCGCTGCTCTTGCTCGCTCCAGAGCTGGCCCTCAAAGCCCCGGGACCGCATCCCCTTCTGGACCACTGGCAGCAATGCGGCATCCTGGCTCAGAACCAGGCCCAGCTGGGGGTCTTCGTCGATACTGTAATATTCCACCGGCGGACGCACCTTGCCGGTACAGTCCGTGCCTTCGGGAAGCCCCATCCAGTCAGGGGGTTTGTAGTTGGGGTCATCGGCCGGCAGTATCAGGGTCATGGTGTCGTAGTAAAAACGCTCCGGATCCGACTCATGGGGCAGAAAACGCATCAGGAAAACCCCTTCAGGGTGACAACCGATTTGCGCATTGGGAAAAATACCGGTGGCCCAACTATCGGTGAGCTGGCCGTCGGTCAGTCTAGAGTAGTCCAGCCCGAGCCGTTTTTCCCGTTCCCGCTTCGCGACCTGAATGGCCCGGCGGACATCCTCGGCAGTGCCGTTAAAACCCTCGGGATCGATTCCCACATCCTGCAGCATCATTTTAAGACCTTCGTTAACGGTCTTGTCCCTGATTCTCGGACTGGGTTCCCCGAGGGGGACGATCATCCTGCTGGCGCCATTGGGGTAGAGGTCGTACTGGACATTGAGATCACCCATCACGCCCCGGGTTTCAGGGTGCACCTGATGGAGGTGATAACTTTCGTAAAAGGCCTCTACACCCACCTTCCAGTTGGCACCCCATTCGCTGCGTACGTGTCTGACCACCCGCATTTTGTCGATATTGTAAGCTTCGAGATAACCTTCCGGCAGGCCAATGGACTTTTCCAGGGGCGGCGGGTTTTCCCCCATATTGACAAAGACAATCCCGGCATGCGTATCCACATGGACGGGCTTCAGGCCCGGACGATGGGCAATGACTTCCGGCTTGAAATAAGCCTCGTCCGTAATGGTGCGCAACTCACCGGTATTCTTGAAACTCCAGCTATGGAAGGGGCAGACAAATACATTTCTGTTGCCATGTTCCTGGTTGAGCAACCTGGCGCCCCGGTGACTGCAGACGTTATAAAACGCTTTGAGTCCCTCTTCCGTCCGGGTAACGATAATGGATTCTTCACGGATATTGGCCAGGAAATAATCCCCCACATTGGGGATATCGGATTCAACCCCGGCTATCAGCCAGCTTCGGGTCCACAGTTTGTCCCATTCCAGCGCCATGTAGTCCTTGCTGAAATATCCCTCCTTACCGAATATATCGACACCGTTATCCACGTCCGGCTGTTTTGCCTCCAGGGAATCCGCGGGTGCATCCGGGTTAATTACTGCCACGGGTATTCGTTGAGAGTTCATCGCTACACTCCTGCACTAATCATTATCGGGTTCAAACACAGGCAAGGGGGCCCCGTCCGAAGTTTCGGCAAAGGCCACCTTGACCTGAGCACCAATTTGTACCGATTCCGGGTCGCAATCCGTAACCCTGCTCATCATCCGGGGGCCCTCCTCGAGATCCACAAGGGCCACCACATAGGGCGCTTCGTGGGCCGGCGAAACCGCCAGGCGCACCACCGTAAAACTGGCAATACGGCCCTTGCCGCTGGCAGACACCCATTCCAGGTCCCTTGCCCAGCAGTAGCCGCACACCAGCCGTGGGTAGAACTGGTGTCTGTGGCAACGGGTGCAACGCTGCAGGCGTAAAACACCCTGGTGACAACCGTCGATAAAAGGCTGTTCAACAGGGGCGATTGACGATTCCTTTGGACTCATATCAACCCGCCTCCCTGCCCAGGATCAATGTGGTATGGCTGGACATGATTCCCCCCTGGGCGTGGAGTAGTCCGACCTTTGCGTCGCTCACCTGGCGCTTGCCCGCATCGTGCCGCAACTGATGGACCGACTCGGTCAGGGCAAACATGGACCCCGGATTGCCGGGGTGGGAGTGGGACAACATGCCGCCGTGGGTATTGACCGGCAAAGCCCCGGTCGGGCCAATGCCTTCAGAGGTGAGGAAGTCGCCCCCTTCGCCTTTTCTGCAAAAACCCAGGTCTTCCAGTTCCACCAGCACGGTGGGTGTGAAGCAATCGTAAAGCTGTGCAAAATCCATATCCGACGGTCCCAGCCCGGCCATGTCGTAGGCCCGGGCACCGGCTTCGCGGGCCGCGGATGTGGTCAGGCTGTGGGCCTGGCTGATATGTTCGTGGATGTGGCCTTCACCCACCCCCAGCAGGTAAACGGGATCATGAGGGAAGTCCCTGGCCCGCTCCGCCGAGGTCAGGACAATGGCGGCGCCGCCGTCCGAGACCAGCGAGCAGTCCAGCAGGTGCAGAGGATCGGCTATCATCCGGGAGTTGAGCACATCGTCCACGGTGATCGGATCGCGCATCTGTGCCGCCGGATTACGGGCCGCATGAGCCCGGCAGGCCACCGCCACCTCGGCGAAATGCTCTTCACGGGTGCCGTACTCGGCCATATGGGCCTGGGCGATCAGCGCATAATAGGCCGGCACCGTGGGCCCGTAGGGTTGCTCGAATCGCGGGTGTCCCGTCGATGACTGCATCAGCATCGCCTGCTCGCGGGTCAATCCGCTGCGCAGGCTGTCCGCCATGGCAATCACAATGGTTTCCGCCATTCCCGTGGCAATGGCGGAAGCGGCGTGATGGAGAATCGAAAAGGTCGTGCCGCCCCCGGCGCCGGCGGCAATACAGTAGCGGGGAAATATCTGCAGATACTCGGCAATCGCTTCCGCGTGATAGAGCATGGGCTGGGACATGCTGTTGCAGGTCACCAGGCCGTCGATATCCCCTTTTTTAAGGCCGGCATCGGCAACGGCGCGCAGAATCGCGTCGACGCACAGCTCGGTAGCCGACATCTCCGGCACTTTTCCCACCGCCGTATCAGCGGCACCGACTATCGCCACCTTGCCACGCAGGGAACCCATCATCTGTCACCCATGCTCTGTGTTACACATGCAATTGTGCGGTTGCCTTTCCGGGCGCGACCACCTCGCCCGACTCGTTCTTGACGAACACCTCAACCTTGACCTGGCCGCTGTGGGGATCCACTTCGAGCACTTCGCCGCCGGAGTACAGGGTATCCCCGGTGTAGGCCGCAACGCGATTGGAGTACTCGATGGATTGCAGGCGTCCGTCTTCTCCCAGCCATTCCTCCACGCACTGGTTGAGCCAGTCACCGATCAGGGGACCTGGAACCACCAGGCCGGGATAGCCCTCCACTTCCGTGGCATAGGGATAATCGTAATGAATGCGGTGTGCATTGAATAAAATAGCGTTATATAAAAACGACTGTATATTGTCCGGTTTAAATTCCCGCTCCGGCAGCCTGTCGCCGGCCTGGACGGATACAATGCGCGAAGCCTCGGTCTTGCCCACGGCGGTCACCTCATTATCCTGGTGGTTCGTTCTCGAATCACGAGTTCGTTGTCGTCGTCGACGATGTGCATATCGGTCTCGTAGAAAATCAGGGGGCCGGAACTGCCCTGCTTTTCATAAATATCCGTCAAAGTCCGCGTGGCCGTTAACCAGTCGCCCGGATATACCGGTTTGACATAGTCGATCTTCAGGCCGCCGGCCATGGCCTTTTCGAGGGGGAACTTGGGCAGCAGGGTATCGATGGCAACCCCGTCCGGGGACAACCGGTCCATCTCCACCACATCCCAGAACAACGGCACGTGAAACATGGGCGGCGCCACATCGCCGTCCAGGTACTTACGCTGGCGATTGCCCGTCGCGATGGCGTACTTCCTGATATCACGGCGGGTAACCAACTCCCTGCGGGGCTCGCTCCGGCGCCCTATGGTCGAAAGTAGCTCTTCGCTCAATAAACCGCTCATACTTTTTTATCCCCTTTCGCCCAATACGGATCACGCAAAGAACGCTTGAGAATCTTGCCGGTGGGAGCCTTGGGCAGGCTGTCGACAAAATCCACGGATTTGGGTTTCTGGTACGAGGCTAGGTGCTGGCTGGCGGCGGCGATAATATCCTGCTCGGTGGCGGTCATGCCCGGCTTGAGCACCACCACGCCCTTGACCGCCTCCCCCCACACCGGGTCGGGAATGCCGAACACCGCTGACTCCAGTACCGCCGGGTGTTGGTGTATGGCCGCCTCCACCTGGGTGCTGTAAATGTTCTCACCACCGGAGATAATCATGTCCTTGGCCCGGTCGACGATGAAGATGTAGCCCTCTTCGTCCCAGACGGCCACATCCCCCGTCCACATCCAGCCATCCCGCAGGGTCCGGGCGGTCAGTTCCGGCCGACGCCAATAGCCAACCATGTTGGCTTCCGACTTCACGATAATTTCCCCCGGTGTCTCGCCGTCCCTGGGTACTTCATTGCCGTCGGGATCGACAATTTTTATAACCGTCATAAAGCCTTCCCGACCGCAGGAACCCAGACGCTCGGGACGCTCTCCCGCCACAGCCCGGAGATGATCCTCCTGGGACAGGAAGCTCATGGTCATGCCCTCCGTCTGGCCATAACCCTGGATAATGGTGCAGGGAAAGGCGTCGAGGGCCGCCTTGACCACACTGTGGGGCATGGGTCCACCGCCATACTGGATATTGCGCAGGCTGCTCAGATCGTAATCCGGGAAATTGTCCACCGCCATCATCCAGTTGAGCATGGTGGTAATACCCAGAAACGTCGAAACCCGTTCTTTCTCGATTACCTCCAGGGCAAGCTTCGCCTCGAAATTGATCAGGACGACCGGGCAGCCGTGGGCCATATAGTTGAAGGCCAGTCCCACGGGTATATGGAACATCTGGCCGGTGAGCATGTGCACGTCGGTGGGAACAACCCGTTCCGCCACAGTCTGGTTGATCATGCCGGAGAACAGTGTCCTGTGGGTGTGCAGCGCCCCCTTGGACTCCCCCGTGGTACCGCCGGTATAGAGGATCAGGACAGGGTCGTCGCCTCCGACCTCGTCCGATCCCGGCGGCTCCGTATCCGGAGCGGCGCCGATGATCGCTTCGTAGCTGCCGTCGCTGTCGGGGCCGAAAGTCAGGATGGAGGGCACATTGATCCGCTCCTGTAATGTTTCCACCGTCGGCCGGTACTCCGTGGAGCAGGCCAATACACGGGGCTCCCCGTCCAGGATAATCCGCGCCAGCTCATCGTTGCCCAGCCGCCAGTTCAGGGGCTGGACGATCAAACCGATCCGGGCACAGGCGAAATAGAGCTCCATATACTCGATACAGTTTTTGGATAATACCGCCACCCGGTCCCCTTTTTTTACGCCCTCCCGCTCGAGAAGACCGTTGGCGAGGCGCCGAACCCGCTGATCCAGTTCGCCGAAGGTCATTCGACGATCATTGGGAATATCGACCAGGGCCTCCCGCCGGGGGGCGAGCCTTGCGGTCTTGGCGGGTATTTTTCCGATATTCACAGCACAGCCCCGTCAGTAGGATTTATCGAGCTCGAGGTGGCGGCGGTGCAACCGCCAATGTCCGCCGGTCTTGATTACTTCATCGTGGTACACCCCCGCCGAAAGCACATGGATTTCACCGTTTGCAGTCGCAAAGAGGGTCAGGTTGGAAATCAGCGTGGCCCGGCCATCTCCCTCGGACTCAAAAAAGATATTGGAGATCACATGGCGGCGCTTGTCTGTTTGCTGCTCCATGGAATCCGTCATTAATTTCATAATGCCGTCGCGGCCCTCGAATGGACCGATAACATCGCCCCCGGCTACCCGCAGCGTCATCACCGCATCCTCTGAAAAACAGTCCGCCAGCAACGCCACATCCCGCTCGTCAAGGCCGTAGGAAGCCCGGGCAAGCAATTCGTGAATGGCCAGTTTTTCTGCAATATTCAGGCTGTTGCTCATTTTTCCGACTCCATGCCAAGGACATCCAGGGTCCCACGCCAGGCCAGCGAGCCCCCATCAATCAACCAGACAACGCCGGTGATAAATTTTGCTTCCGGGCTGGCCAGAAAACACACCAACTCGGCCACATCCTCCGGCTGGCCGAGCCTGGGGATCAGGTGGGTCATGGTCATGGTGTTTATCATTGCCGAGGGATCCGGCGCCGCCGCCATAAAGTCGTCCACCATCTTGGTGTGAATCGAGCCCGGGCAGTAGCAGTTCACGCGGATGCCATCCGGCGCCAGGTCAACGGCGAGCATCTTGGTCATCTGCATCACCGCTCCCTTGCTGGAGCCATAGGCGACGCAGTTGGGATAACCCGACAGCGAGGCGGTTGAACCCGCATTGACTATGGATGCATAGCGGCTTTCACGCAGGTGGGGCAAGGCATGCTTGGCACAGAGCCAGGGCCCGGTGACATTCACCGCCATCACCCTTTCAAAGGTCTCCCGGGTCATATCCTCCAGGGACAGACCTTCGCTGATCATGCTCTCGTGGATACCCGCATTGTTGTGGAGCACATCGATGCCACCCAGGTGATCCCGGGCGGCCTCCATCAGCGCCCGCACCTGGCTGTCTTCCGTAACATCGCAGTGCTGGTAATAGGCCGTGCCACCCTGGTCGCGTATCGCTTTTACCACCGCCTGGCCATTTTCGTCATTGGTATCCGACACCATAACGCTGGCACCGTAACTGGCGGCCCGCAATGCCGTGCCGGCCCCGATGCCGGCGCCAGCACCGGTAATCACAAACCGCAGGTCTTCCACGCTCATGATAATTCTCCACCCGCTCCGTCAAATTAATATTTTGAATATTATTCAACTATTATTCGGCAGCCTGCCCCGGTTGTCAATACGTGGCACCGTAATTTATTGCGCTCGAACTGCGTTCATCACCAGGATTTACAACTACTCGCAGCACGAAAGTCAGCGGCGGGGATGACGTGGCGGGATAGCTCTTTCCGGGATCGTCTGCGACCCGGAATGGCCTCGGCAGGGCGTAGTCCAAGAGGGGTGCTGGTGATTTAGGTTCAGGGATGTATTTGGCGTGTCCGGGAAAGAACCACGGCACCACTTCCGGACCCGGCAATACTTCCGGGAAAAGTAGTGGCCGACCCCGAATTTTTCCACCGAACCCGCCGGCCTGTCGACCCGGTGCCGTAGCGAACAGAGACTTTAGCTGATAGAATTTTCCGCTATGCCCAGCCAGCAGCCACCAACCCCGGTAACCACAACCCGCACCCGCGATTCCCGGGGGGAGCGGCGTCGGCGCAAGATTTTCAAATCCCTGCACGACTGCATCATCCGCAAAGGCTATGTCAAAACCACCCTTGCCGATATTGCCGAGGGTGCCGGCATGTCCGCCAGCCACCTGCTGTACTATTTCAACGGCAAGGAAGATATTCTGGAGCAATATTTCCAGAATGTGTCCATGCGCTTTCTCGAGCGCATCGAGGAATTCTCCCAGCATCCTGCCCCGGAGCAGATTGGCCTGCTCGCGGATTTCTGGTTCAAGAGTGAGACCGGCACAAAGCTCGAAATCGGCTTTATGCTTGAATGCTTCGGCGCCGCTGTTCACGACGATGTTCTCCGGGTAACCAAGGCCGACTTCGATATGCGTTGTAAAAGCTACCTGTGCCGGATTTTCGAAGTAGCCCCCAGCCTGCCGGTGGGGAACGCCGGGGACTCGGCCGAGATCGCCTACTCCATCATGATCGGTCTTCGCTCGGCAGTTTATTTCGATGATGATATTACCCTTGAACACGCCCACAGATTATTTATCAACACACTGAATAGGATGTGCGGCCTTTAATAAAGCTTTCTGTCCTGACACCATCGCGCCCGCTCCCGACCACTCGGCCCTATCCCCTATTGCACCGGCCTCAGCCCTCCAGGCTGGCCGGGAATCCCTTAGCCGCCCCCAAACCGCTACCAGCAGAAAACGATCGTGACATGTTCGCGAAGCGATGGTAGCATGATACTTACTAGACGCAAGCAAGGATATGAATCGGGCAACGCCGATCCCTAATACCCTTAATCACAAGTAAAGAAAGGGAAAGAACAGATGTCGATAAAAGCCAATATTGCCGGAATAATAAGTCTGCTGGTGATAACAAGCACAATCGGAGCAACCGCGTGGGCGGAGGATAACCAGCATGAACTGGTCGAACAGGGCAAGGCCCTCTACGCCGAGCACTGCGCTGCCTGTCACTCCCTGTCCCTGAGAGGCTCTGCCCATGGGAATGCACTCAAAGGCAGCGCGTTTCTCGAGCATTGGGGGCCAAAGGAAAGTATGGAACTGCTCGCATACACCCGCGTGAGCATGCCCCCCGGGTCAGCCGGCAAACTGGACAACAGGGAACACGCAGCCATCGTCGCTTACCTGATCGAAGAAAACCGGAAGGAAGCCAGGCCAGAAACACCTTTAGTGACAACTGCTGAACAACTCAAGGCCATCGACAAGGATACGGACGAGGAAACCTGGGAAACCTGGGCCGCTGCTGACACTATCGACGAAGCAGCCCGAACCCGGGGAGGGTTCCAGAATCGCAAGGTAGAAAATTTCCGCCCTGTTACCGATGCACAGTTGAGGTCTCCCCCCGCCGGGGACTGGCTTAGCTGGCGACGCACCCTGGACAGCCAGGGGTTCAGCCCGCTGGACGAAATAGACCGGGAAAACGTCGACGACCTGAAGCTGGCCTGGGTGGTGACCATGAAAGGCGGCAGTAACCAGGGAACACCGCTGGTCCATGACGGTATTATGTATTTGACCCATCCCGGAAATGTAATACAGGCACTGGACGCGGCCACGGGCGACCTGATTTGGGAGTTCAGTTATGATTTTCCGGAGGCGGCAAAAGCCCTGGGCGGACCTACCCGGAACATCGCGATCTACGGCGACAAGTTATTTATGTCCACCTACGACGCGGCAATTATTGCCATCGATGCACGCACGGGCAAGCAAGTCTGGCGCACCCAAAAGGCGGATTATAAAAAGGGCTACACGCATTCAGCGGGCCCCATTATCGGTGGTGGCGTGGTCCTGAGCGGAATCAACGGCTGTGAATGGTACAAGGAGGGAGGCTGTTTTATTACCGGACACGATCCCGACACCGGCGAAGAGCTTTGGCGTACCTCCACCATCGCCCTGCCGGGAACCCCGGGAGGCGACACCTGGGGCGATCTGCCGGCTGAATTGCGTGCCGGTAGCGATGCCTGGATCGCCGGATCCTATGATCCTGAGCTCAACCTCTTTTATATCGGCACTTCACAGGCGAAACCCTGGGTTGCGGCCAGCCGGGGCATGACCCCCGCTGAACGGGCGCTGTATACCAACTCCACGCTGGCGTTAAAACCGGATACCGGGGAAATTGTCTGGTATTTCCAGCATGTGCCGGGCGAAACGATCGACATGGAAGTCGGTTTCGAGCGAATACTGATCGACAACCAGGACGATCGGCTCCTTTACACGATTGGCAAGGACGGCATCCTCTGGAAGCTTGATCGCCAAACCGGTGACTTTGTCAGTCTCAAGCAAACACAGGCGCAGACGATTTACGCCGAGGTCGACAAGGTCGAAGGGCACGTCCGGTATCGCGACGACATCATGAACGCCGGTATCGGCGATACGATAGAAGCCTGCCCCGGTATCTATGGTGGCCACAACTGGCAGGCAAGCGCCTATAGTCCGGAAAATAGCGCCTTGATCATTCCCCTCCATCAGTTGTGCTCGGACATGGTGGGCAGAAAAGTAGACCTTGAAGTCGGTTCAGGCGGCTATGCAGGGGAATCGCGCACCTACGCAATGCCCGGTGCGGACGGCAACCTGGGCCGCCTGGCCGCATTTGATATCGAGAGCCTGGAAGAAATCTGGTCCCATGAACAGCCGGCAATGTTCCTGACCGGCGCGTTGACAACAGCGGGCGGGCTGGTCTTTATCGGCGACCTGGACCGGTACTTCAAGGCTTTCGATGTCGAAACGGGTGAACAGCTCTGGCAAACCCGGTTGGGCGCGCCACTGCATGGCTACCCGATCACCTATTCGGCAAAGGGAAAGCAGTACATCGCCGTTCCTACGGGTATCGGTGTTTTTCGTGCAATGACGGCGGTGGTCAGCCCCGACATTTACCAGCCGACGGGCGGCGAGGCGCTTTACGTTTTCGAGTTACCCGACCGATAATCGCGTCGGCGCATGGATGCGCCGATACGTCGTCCCGGGCCGGAACCCTGTTTCTCAATCCGCTAAAAGCATGCCGGAAGCTGCCATTCACGCTTGGAGGGAAACTGCCGGGATAGCCGAAGAAGCGGGCACAACTCATCGACCGCTCACCCTGGAAAGGCGCCAGGCAAAGGAAGACCGGAAAGTTTCTGTCCTGGACAAAAGCGCTTTAGTGAACAGCCAGTCCAGGACCACGTCCAGGAAAAGCCTGTGTTTATTTCCCAAACGCTCTTTGGTTAATTCTGTCAACCCGGGAAGCTGTGGTTTGCCGTTTGTCTGTCTAGCGATCGAGTCCCCACTCCTTCAGGACTGTCGCAGTGTCCGAGCCAAGTTCCCTGCCCGGAAACCGCACGGAAGAGGGTGTTCGACTGAAACGGGGGGCGGGAGCGGGCTGGGTTGTACCGCCGAGCTCCATATAGGTATTTCTCGCCTGGTTGTGCGGATGCAGCGGAGCCTGTTCGAAACTCAATACAGGCGCAAAGCAGACATCCGTACCCTCCATCAACGCGCACCATTCCCGCTGACTTTTCGACCTGACCACATCACTTAGCGCTTTTTTGAGATCAGGCCACTTTTCCCTGTTCATCTGATCCCTGAACAGGTCACGGTCAAGCCCGGCCTTTTCCATCAATAGTTCGTAAAACTTCGGTTCGATGGAACCCAGGGCAATATACTGTCCATCACTGGTCTCGTAGACATCGTAAAAGTGTGACCCCGAGTCAATGGTATTGGTGCCCCTTTCCGTGGACCAGAGACCCTCCGCATGAAGTGTATTGAACAACCCCATTAGCACTGCCGATCCATCGGTGATTGCCGCATCCACCACCTGCCCTTTACCGGACTTCTGTGCCTCAAGCAAAGCAGCCAATACACCGGTGACCAGAAACATACTGCCCCCGCCGAAGTCGCCCACGAGATTCAGTGGCGGTACCGGTTTTTCGCCCGCCCGCCCATTGGCATAGAGGGCCCCGGTCAGGGCAATATAATTAATGTCATGACCCGCTGCTTTGGCCAGGGGCCCGGTTTGCCCCCAGCCTGTAATCCTGCCGTAGATCAGCCTGGGATTAATGGCCATACATTCCTCGGGGCCGATCCCCAATCGCTCGACGACGCCCGGCCTGAATCCTTCGATCAGCACATCCGCCTTTTCAACCAGACCCAGCAGCGTCCGCACGCCTTCTGCACTTTTCAAATCCAGTATTATCGATTTCTTGCCTCGCGCGTGGCAGTCGTGTTCGCGGTTGCCTCCAGGGCTGCCAGCCCGATCTACGGTAATGACCTCCGCACCCATATCCGCCAGCAGCATTCCGGCGAAAGGCCCTGGTCCGATGCCGGACAATTCAATCACTCTAATCCCGTCTAATGGACCCATTTTTATCTTCCTAAATTGTTTCTGCGTAAAAACCTGCCGCGAGATAAGGTAGCCCATTGGTCAACCAACATGGCCCGCCCAGTTTCCATCGGCCGCTGATCAGCGGCGATTTTCGATTCATTGCATTTCAGCAGAGTCGGGCTCCAGGGCACTGAACTCATCGCAGCAATCAGAGCGAACCGTCTTCCAAGTGGACGCCACTTAAAAACCCGGAGCATTCATCAGGGTCACCCGTGAACTTCCCCGAACACGTTACTTGCTTCCGTTTAGCAAGTAAGATTATCATTTTTTTGCTCCTGATTCAAAAGTCATTGCTCCTCGTCATATCCCTGAAAAGCTGGAAGGCACCGGGTAACTGGCCTAGCGCACCGACTCGACAGCCCAGGCCAGCCTTACCCCCTTGATGGTGGACACAATGCTGGACTGATATCGGGGAGCAACGTCATCCGACAGTTCAAATTCCGGAATCCGTTTCAACCACTCCTGAAGGGTGACGATGATCTCCTTTCGCGCGAGATGCATGCCTGCACAAACGTGGGGACCGCCGCCGAAAAAGGAATTGGGTTTTCGCCTGCGATCAAAATCCACTTTCATCGGGCACTCATATTCCCTGTCATCGAGAGTATCCAGCATGGTGGGCAAAAGTATCATCTCCCCCTGGCGGAGGGTGACTCCGTCGAGTTCGATATCTTTTTTGACCGTGCGAGCGATGGCTACAATGGGGAACCGCCGGCCAAGTTCCTCCACTACCGTCCGTATCCTCTGTGGATTGTTCGCAAGCTCCCTGCGGTATTCAGGGTTTTCGGCGAGAAACATCATTACAAAGCCGAGGAAATTGATTACCGTATCCAGGCCACCGATAAGAATGAGACCTATCAGCCGCTGCGCCTCCGGTTTAGTGATTTTGCGCCCCTCAACTTCGCTGTTAATCAGGACGCTGATAAAGTCTTCCCCCGGGTTGGCCCAGCGGTCGTCGATAACCGGGTCCAGGTACTCAAAAAGCATGTTGCTCGCGTCCCGCATGGAGACGGTGCCATCCGGCCGGGTGATATGATCGACTATCGACTTGAGGTAAGGTCCGTCTTCCAAAGGCAAACCGAGGAGAATCATAAAAATTCTGACAGGAAATATTTCGGCGTAATCCCTGGCAAAATCGCAATGCCCGCGGTCTTTGATATTATCAATCAGTTCAACCGCCTGTTGCTCAATAAGATCATCAAATGCCGAGATGTGCTTGAGCCCGAGCACCTTATTCAATATTTGTCGCCACGGTGTGTGTTCCGGCGGATCCATGATGATGGGGATAAATTCATAGTCGAGCCCGGCCTCCCTGGGAATCCAGATACACTGGCTCGAGAAGCGAGTGGGGTCGGAGTACCCTTCGCGAACCAGGCTGCCGCGCACCGCAATCCAGTGGCCGCCGTTATAGGGCGTCCAGACCAGGTCGGGGGTGTCTTCGCTCTGGAGCCGCTTCCATGCACCGTGCAGTCCCTCCTCCGCCAATCCGGGCGGATTGAACATATCAAAGTCAATGACGCGTTCGGGTGGTATATGATCCGGAACCTCGACTTTGGCATTGAGACCGGCAGCAGCCATAAAAATCTCCACGCATGATCATTATTGGATTTTATTTCTGCACAAACTCAATCGCAGGCTGCAACTTGGAGCACAGGCATTTCAGCCTTACGATCTCACCTTTATCGCAGTCCTTACTTCTATCGCAGCCGGGGCAAAACCTTTTCTGCGATATACCTCATTCGTCGGGTGCCGGATGTGACCGGCTCACCGGGAAACTGGGCCCAGAAATGCACATCCTCGATCTGGGGATAAGCCGAGAGAAGTCCTGAAATTTCCTCTACGGCCTTGTCCGCGTCCCAGAGTTCATAAAAGCCATTGGCAACGGCGTCTTCGACACTGGTGAACTCCTGGGCATCGGGACCGAATACGCCCCATCGGATATAGCAATTGGTCTGGTGGAGTATGTAGGGAGCCAGCTTGTGCATCTCGGCTTCCGGGTCGTCGGCGATAATGGCCCAATTACCGGCAATGATCGCCCCGGCGTCGGGGTCCCTGCCATTTTTCTCCAGAGCCTCGATGTACAGGTCGTGGCCTATGCCCGCCGTGGACAGGAAGCCATCGCCGATACGGGCAACCCGGTCAATGGCCGGCGGGCCCATGCCCCCGATCAGAATACGGGGGGGGCTGGCGGGTACCGGGGAAACCGCGATGGGGCCATAACTGAATCGTTTCCCTTCGAAGTTGATGGGCTCGCCGGTCCAGGCCCGGCGGATCACCTCGACGGCTTCCTCCATCAAGCTGGGACGGTGCTTGATATTGCGGTCGAAAGCCTCGAATTCTTCCTCCCGGTAGCCGATGGATACGCCGAGATCAAACCGGCCATTGGTGAGAATCGCCAGTGTTGCCGCATCTTCCGCCACCCGAATCGGGTTATGAATGGGCAGCACCATCAGATTGGTACCGATATGCATGCGCCGGGTCCTGGCGCCGATGGCAGCGGCCAGCACCAGCGGCGAAGGTGTGTAGCCATCCTCCACAAAATGGTGTTCCGTCATCCAGACCGAGTCGAAGCCGATGTTTTCAGCTTCAACGATCTGGTCCAGGATATCGCCATAGAGTGCCTCGAAGGGCGGGGCATCGGGCCCGGGGTTTCTAAAGTCGTACCACAACCCGAATCTGGTCTTTGCCACGGGACACCTCAGTTAATGTTGTCGAGAAAACGGGAAAGCTCGGCCTGATAGCGCGGAAAATCCTCGATAAAGGGAGCATGGCCGCAATCCTCGAAGTCAACCAGTTCACCGTGCTTTTGTATGGACTGGGCATAGCGCCCCACTTCCGGATCCGCAACCCCGTCCTTGGCACCGATAATGTTGAGCACCGGTATCGACAGGGACTTCATGATATCCCGCTGGTCAACAACCCCCAGCTCCGCGATGCTGGCACCCACCAGTGGACCGCTCTCCTTGAAAAGCCCGGCCATCCAGTCCACTACGCCCTCGCCCGGGTCCTTGGCACAAACTCCCTGTGCCAGTTGGTGCAGGAATACAAGGGGGTTCTGGTTAAACATATCGACTGTACCCGCGACCCCCCCTTCAGGCACGCCGTGGGGGAAATCCGCGCTCTGCTCGTAACGCGGCGTGGCCGCGCAGGTGAGCACCAGTCCCTTGCACCGCTCTCCCAGGCTGTCCGCCGCCGCCACCGCGATGGCACCGCCCAGGGACCAGCCGTTGAGCACCACGGACTGGACTTTCAGGGTATCCACAAGCTTGACCACATCGGCGACGCCCGCGGCGATGGAGGCGTCGTCGAAATCCTTATCACTCCTGCCGCAGCCCCGCTGGTCGAAAACGATGACCTCATGCCCGGCCTCCACCAGGACTCTGGTGACGTTGTCCCAAACGCGACAGGACATGGCCCAGCCGTGTATTAACAGCACCGGTGTTTTGTCGCCACTGTAGTGCTCGTAGTAAATTTCGCGTCCGGCCCCATCAACTTGCAGCATCGCCATTTTCTACCCCCTTGCCTGTTTACAGATACCTTCAAACAATACTTTTACAAATATTTGGCCAGTTTTTTTCTGGCCGCTTCCAGTTTCTTCGGAACGTGGTAGGTGGGGAACAGGTCATCGGATGGGCTGTACTCCCGCAATACGGATTTCGCCACCGCCAGCTTATGGACCTCGGTGGGCCCGTCCACGATCCCCATTTCGGGTACGATCTGCCAGAAGTGAATCAACGGCGTTTCGTTGGACATCCCCAGGGAGCCATGCAGGTGCAGTGCCGTATAGACCACGTCGTTCAGCACCTTGGGCATGGCCGCTTTGATCGCCGAGATCTCGCGCCTCACGGCCCGGCTGTAGCCCTTGTCCCGATCCATCAGCCATGCGGTGTACAGCACATGGAGCCGGAATTGGACGATCTTGGTGTACACATCGGCGATTTTCTCCCGGGTCATCTGCATATCCGAAAGCTGCTGCCCCTTGGTGCGCCTCGAAAGCGCCCGTTCGCACATCATATCCAGGGAGCGCTTGAGGACTGAGATTGTCCGCATTGCATGGTGCACCCGGCCGCCTCCCAGCCGGGACTGGGCCACCTCGAAGCCTTTACCCTCGCCGCCAAGCATATTCTCCTTGGGCACACGGCAGTTGTCGAAGCGGATATACCCGTGCACCCCCGTGCCGATCTCGGGCTGGGGACCCACTGCCGAATCCCGGAGAATCTCCATGCCCGGGGTGCCCTTCTCCACCAGCAGCATGGATGCCCCCTCGTGGATATTGACATCCGGGTTGGTGACCACCATCACAATCAGAAATTCCGCCAGGGATGCATGCGACGAAAACCACTTCTCCCCGTTGATAACCCACTCGTCACCTTCCAGTCGGGCCGAACACTGAAACTCGCCGGGATCGGCGCCGGCCTGGGGCTCGGTCATGGAAAAGCAGGAGGCGATATCGCCATCGAGCAGGGGCTGGAGATACTTTTGCTTCTGTTCTTCGGTACCGAAGCGGGCCAGAATTTCGGCATTGCCGGTATCCGGGGCCTGAGTGCCAAAAACACTGGGAGCAAACCGGGACCGACCCAGGATTTCATTCATCAAAGCCAGCTTGACCTGCCCGTAGCCCTGCCCCCCCAGGTCAGGCCCCAGGTGGCAGGCCCAGAGTCCGCGCTCCTTGACGATTTTTTTGAGCGGGGCCATGGCCGCCTGCGCGGGCGATTGGGGATCGAATGGATCCCCGGGTCCCTTGAACACCAGATCCAGGGGCTCGATCTCTTCCCTTACAAATTCGTCCATCCAGTCGAGCTGCTCCTGGAACTCCGGCTCCGTACTAAAATCCCAAACCATACTCCGCTCCTCTCAATTCAATATCAAAATTCTTCGGGCACTCCGGCGAAACTCCCGATGGGCCCGGTTGGCCAGGCAACGACAACCGCCATTATTAATACCCATCGCCGCCCCGGCAGCCGGTACCGCATTGGTCCCGGACGGAACTACCAGGAAACGATCAGCAAAACATCAAACTACCATTCTTGCTGTACGCAAGCAAGTAACATAAATCAAACACCGAAGACCTCCCTCACGTGCTCCGGGTCCATATACTCGCGCACGACAGCAAGCTTCCCGTCTTTTATAACATGCTGAAAATGATAGTCATTTTTATATATCTTGCCGTCCAGGGTTTCCGCTTCCGAAAGTGCTTCCATGGCGACCCGGTCCTCCTCCGCGGTCATCACGGTGGGTGTCACCCTGACCCCTGTCTTGGTCCCTCCCGCCACATTGGTAAAAAGCTCCTTCAGTCCGGCCTTGTCGTAAGTACCGGAAATGCCAGTGCTGCCGGCCACCCACCAGGAGACATCATCCGCCAGCAGATCCATCACGGTGTCGAAATCGCTTCGGGAAAAGGCCTCCCAGAACCGCCTCACCAGCGCCTTGTTATTCGCCAGGTTTTCACTCGCATCACTCATAGCCAACGCGTCTCTCAATGATATTGTTCAACATAAACCGTGCTATATCAGCCTATTAACGCTTTACCACCGGAGCCAGCGCCATTTCCACCTGCTTCCGGAAAAAGCTGCACATCTTCTCAATATCAATCTGCTCAGGGCTGACAAGCCACTGGAAGACGGTACCGAAAACGAAGGAGCTGTAATACACGGCGAATGATTCCGCATCCACATCCGGGGAGATATCTCCCTGCTCGATGCCCTGAAGAACCCATCGCTCCATGTCCTGATTATAGGCCCGGTGGTTGGCCCTGAGTTTTCTGCTGATAATGTTATCGGTGGCGATGGACTCGTACATGATTATGTAACGACTGCGCATAAAATCGCCGTGCTCCAGGAGAAACCTTTCCACGGCATCGATTGCGCGCCTGATCGCCTGCAATCCCTGGCTGCTTCCCACCGCCCTGGTCAATTCTTCTTTCCAGGCGTGGTTGAAGTGCCCGATCAGCTTGTCAAAAAACGCGTCCTTGGAGCCGAACCTGTAGTTGGCAAGCCCCCGACTGTACCCCGCTTTCTCGCATACCTGCTTAAGCGTGGTTCGGTGCGCTCCCTGCTCGCAGATCAACTCCATCGCCGCTTCGAACATACGCTCATCGGACAGCGCAGTACGCTCCTCCTGGGTGCGCCGGGGTGCCCTCTCTGAACGCTTGCCTCTGGCCTTTTTGGCACGACTGCTCTTGGAGCTATTTGCCTTGCTGCTTCCCGACGCCCGGGTTCCTGCAACAGCCCCTTTGTCCTCGACACTTTCCTTATCCATGCTTGATTCCAAACCTGACATACCTGGTTGCAAAAAATGCCCCGGAATTCTACAACACCGTCGAACCAAACCAAAAAGCCTGTCTTGGTCCTTGACCGGATTCACAGGCGCCATCGGTCATCGCCCGAACAGCATCCCGCCAGTTTCCCGTTCTGCTCGCGGAAATCCGTTCCACTTTGCAGCCGGGCCCGGGCCTAAATATTTACTTGCTTGTGGCCAGTAAGTATGTAAAGATTACTTAACTTGCTTGACATTAGCAAGCAATAATATGAGCGACACCAACAAACGGCGACATCAAGTTCACAGGCGAAGACAGGAGAATAACCATGCACGTTGTCAACAGGACAAAAAAACCGCTGGCCCTGGCCGTAGCAGTCATTGCCGGAGGCGGCATGCTGCCCGTGGCGAACAGCCAGGCACAATCGGGGGCAACCACCCTGCAAGAGGTGGTAGTCACGGCCAGGAAACGGGAAGAGAGCCTGCAGGATCTGGGGCAATCGGTCAGCGCCTTCACGGCAGCGGAAATCGAAAACCGCTTTGCCAGCAATATCGGCGATATCGCAGACGTATCCCCCAACCTGGTTATCGATGATACGTCCCAAGGCCCCGGCGGGGTGGCGGCCATCTCCATCAGGGGGATCGGCGTGGCCGAAGTGGAGAGCAGTTTCGATCCGGCGGTTGGTGTGGTTATCGACGGCATGTTTCTGGGCAAGGCATCCGGCTCTATCACCCAGCTTATCGATGTCGAGCGGGTCGAGGTACTGCGCGGACCCCAGGGCACTCTCTTTGGCCGGAACTCGATTGGGGGGGTCATTAACGTTACCCGAAAAAAACCAACCCATGACCTGAGCGGCAAAGTTCGGGTTAGCCATGGCAACTATGACACCACCAAGTTCGATGGTTATACCAGTTTCGGGCTCACCGACAACCTGGCTGTCAAGCTGAACTACTCGAAACACGACCAGCGGGAGGGGTACTACGACAATCTGGTGACGGGTGAAGAGGATGGCGCCGTTGAATATGAAATGTATGGTGTGCATTTCCTGTTGGAGCCCACTACTGATCTTAAGCTCGAGTACTCCTATACCAAGGAGGAGTACGACCAGGATACGCCGCCGCTGCTGAACGTAGGGCAGCCCGGACAGCTTTTCTGCGACGTTTACGCGCTCTGTGCACCCGACCTCGATACGCCCATCTCCGGGGATCGTTACGACGTTGTCCAGAACGGTCGAAATGACGCATCTTTCGAGGCGGACACCCATATTGCCAAAGCCAACTGGATTCTCAACGACCGATACAGCATGGAGTACATCTTTGGTTACAGGGAAACCGACGAAAAGGTCTGGCAAGACTGGGATGGCTCCCCGCTGACTCTCTACCATACAGCACGACCTGAAGAATACGAGCAACTCAGCAATGAATTGCGGCTCAATTACAGTGGCGAAAAACTCAACTATACGGTAGGGCTGTATCAATACCATATGGAGTACACTATCGACCTGTTGAGCCTGATCGGCTTTGCAGTACCTGGCCTGATCATTGAAGTTCCACAGACATCACATCAGGAAACTGATACCTACGCAGTCTTCTTTGAGGCAGATTACAATCTGACAGACAAGTGGGTGCTCACCGTAGGCGGCCGCTACGGGAAAGACGAAAAAGAAGCCCAGATTACCAACGATTTCATCATCAACATGCCAACCCCTGTGAGTGAAGACTGGGCAGAGTTCACACCCAAACTGGGCTTGAAGTACTTCGCTGCGGATAATCTGATGTTTTACGGCCTGTATTCGTCAGGTTACCGGGCCGGCGGCTTCAGCGGCCGCCCCACCACTCAGGAAGCAGCGGAACTTCCCTACGATCCGGAGACGGTGGACAACCTCGAGTTCGGGATAAAAAGTCAGTGGCTGGATAACCGCCTGCGGCTCAACGCAGCCGCTTTCTATATGGACTATGACGACAAACAGGAAGAACAAAGTGTATCCGTGGTCGGCGGCACAGGACAGCAAACTGTCGTGGCCAACGCGGCTACAGCGACGATATCAGGGCTCGAAATGGATTTTGTGTATTTGCCCAAAATCGAAGGGCTGGAAATATCCGGCAACCTGGGTTATCTGGATGCCCAGTACGAAGACTTCGTTGCGAATATCGGCCTTGGTGGTGTCACCGACAATGATCACCTCGAGTTGAGGCGTGCGCCGGAATGGACCGGGAGCCTGGCCGTCAAATATGAGTGGGACGTTGGGCCGGGTCTCGCCTGGACTCGCGTTGGGTGGCACTTTATTGGCGAACACCATGTCTCACTACTTAATTCGCCACAAACTAAAAACGACGCCCAGGATCTGATAGACGCATCTATTAATTACCGCGTCAACAATCTGCAGGTGAGCCTGTTTGGTCGAAACCTGGCCGACGAGGACGGCTATACAGTCGGGTTCGATGTCGGGGGTCTCGCTGCCGGTGCTCTCTGGTCTTACACCGCCTCGCGGGCACCGAGGACCTATGGCCTGCAAGTGGAATATTCATTCTAGGCAGTCCATCACGGCCGGGCACTGATGTGCCCGGCCGCTTTCCATCAACTGAACGGGCTTCATTTTTCCTATGAGCAGTAAGATATGGGTCATTACCGGCGCCTCGAGGGGTTTCGGACTGGCGACAGCAACGCGGGTTATTGCTGAAGGGGGAAAGGTCGCCATGCTCGCCCGCAACGAAGATGTTATGGCCGAAGCGAAGAGGCTTGGCGATAACGCTCTGGGCGTCAAGGTGGATATCACCCGGCAGGAATCCATCGACACCGGTCTTGCCCGGATTATCGACCAGTGGGGCAGTATCGATATCCTGGTCAACAATGCCGGCCTCCACAAGGGCGGACTGATCGGCTCCCTGCCTTTCGAGGACTGGCAGTCGGTCCTGGATACCAACCTGTCGGGACCTTTCCGAATGATCAAGTCGGCGCTGCCCCATATCAACCGGGGAGGCAGCATTGTCAATATCGGTGCCGTCGTGGGGGGCATGGGGTTTGCCGGTGATGCGCCCTATGGCGCGTCCAAGAACGGCCTCAAGGGCCTTACCCGCGTGCTGGCCGTGGAACTGGCCCGTCAGGCGATCCGGGTGAACCTGGTCATACCCGGTTTTGTGATGACGGAAATGACCGGCGCCATATCCGACAGGGCACGGGAGAAGATTATCGAGAAAATTCCGCTCGCCAGAACGGGAGAGCCCGAGGAAATCGCCGAGGTTATCTGCTGGGTGGCGAGGGCCCGGTATATGACCGGCGCCGTGGTCCCCGTGGACGGCGGGCTCTCCTGCATGCTCTGATGGGCTGAGCTTCGAATGCGAGAATCAACCGCAGACACCATCGACGGCACTGGCAATTACCCGGACACGGTGAAAGGATTGTACTCATGGCAAACGATGACAACCTGCTCCGGTGGCTGACAGACCATCTGGGTATCGGGAATCCCACCATTGAAGAAACTCTTGGCGGCGGCAATTCCAACGTCACCATGTTGCTGAGCTCCGACCAGGGGGATTTTATCCTCCGCCACCCGCCGGTAAATACCATATCGGACCTGGCGGGTAGCGGGATCGAGCGGGAAGCCAGGGTGCTGGCGGCACTCAGTGGCAAAAAGACCCGGGTGCCGGGTTTTGTGGGGTTCTGTGACGATCAATCCGTTATCGGCTCGCCCTTCCTGGTGAGTACTTTCGTGGATGGCGTAGCCATCACCGACACCCTGCCTGCAGGGTACGGCAAGGGGTCCGCGTCGTTACAAACGATCGGCGAGGAGCTGGTTGACGCCATCGCCGATATCCACAGCCTGGATTGGAAAACACTGGACCTGCCAGGGTTCAGAGCCAGTTCGGCCTTTTTGCCAAGACAGTTGGAGCGCTGGCTCAAGATACGTCAGAAGGACAAGGTCCGGGATCTGCCGCTTTTCGAAAAACTTGCCAAAAGACTCAATGACCAACTGCCGGATGAATCATTCACCACCCTGATGCACGGGGACTTCCACCTGGACAACACGCTGTTTTTAAAGGAATCCCCCAAACTTGGCGCCATTATCGACTGGGAGCTGGCCGCCATTGGCGACCCCAGGGTGGACCTGGGACTTCTGCTGGCGTTCTGGGGCCCGCGGGAAACCGAATCCCCCGCCCTGCCCTTTGTCCAGCAGGTTACCCGAAACGACGGCGCCCCGTCCCGGGAATACCTGGCCCGGCGCTGGTCGGCCAGAACCGGCATGGATGCGGACAACTACCATTATTTTTGCGCCTTCGCTTTCTGGCGGCTTGCGGCCATGGTGGAAGGCGCCTATATCCTCTTCACAAAGGGCAAGGTCGACTCCGAGTATGCCCGCAACCTGGAATTCGACGTTCCCGCTCTACTGCAAGAGGCGGAACTGTACCTGAATAAATCAACCTGAGTGAGCGGAGCTGAAAACGATGGCAAGCCGGCCTTTAGAATCGACCATGATGCATGCTCCCATGACCACGCAGATGATCATGAATCATGGGGCCAGAATCCATGGCAACAGCAAAATCGTCACCTATAACAAGCCCCGGCTGGACAACGCCTCCTACACCGACATTTTCCGGCGCGCCAACCAGCTGGCGTGTGCCCTGCAGGAGCTGGGCGTCGAGACCGGTGACCGGGTGGCCACCCTGTGCTGGAACCACCGGGCCCATATGGAAGCCTACCTGGCCGTGCCCGGCATGGGGGCGGTGCTGCACACCCTCAACCTGCGCCTGTTTCCCGATCAGCTTGAATACATCATCAACCACGCCGAAGACAAAGCGCTGATCGTCGACGCCGACCTGCTCCACCTGCTGGAGCCCATTGCCTCAAAGCTGACATCGCTCAAACACCTGATTATTGTCGACAGCGACAGCGATGCCGGCAGCAGCGATATCCCCCTGGAAAGCCATGACTACGAATCCCTGATCGGTGGCCGGCCTTCGGAATTTGACTGGCCGGAGCTGGACGAAACGTCTGCGGCGGTGATCTGCTATACAAGCGGCACCACCGGCAACCCCAAGGGCGTCGTCTACAGCCACCGGACCATTTTTGTCCACTCCATGGCTTCCATGGGCAGGGATACTTTTGCCATCGCCCAGGACGACCGTGTGCTGCTCCTGCCTCCCATGTTCCACGCCAATGCCTGGGGGCTGCCCTATACCGCCTGGTTCGCCGGCGCGGACCTGATTCTGCCGCGCTTTAACATGAAGGCGGCGGACATTCGCTTCCTGATAGAGCAGGAGCGCCCCACTTTCACCGCCACGGTACCGACACTGATCAACGACCTGCTCCACTTTCACAGCGAGAGTCCTATCGATATGTCCTGCTTCCGGGTCCTGGTTTCCGGTGGGTCGCCGGTGGCGCCGGCCCTGATCGAGAAGGTCAATAACACCTGGGGCATCCCCGTCCTCCAGGGCTGGGGCATGACAGAGACAAGCCCCTTGTGCGCCCTGTCCATACCCCCCAGGGGCACACCGCCCGAAGAGGAAGCCGAATGGCGCGCCATGGCCGGCCGCCCGGTACCCGGCATGATGGTGCGGCTGTCGGACGAGGACGGCAACCGGGTGCCGGAAGACGGGGAATCCATTGGCGAGCTGCAACTTCGGGGGCCCTGGGTGACAGGGAGCTACTATAAAAGGCCCGCCCCTGACTCCTTTACCGATGACGGCTGGCTCAGGACCGGCGATATGGGCACCATCAACGAACAGGGCTACGTGCGCATAACCGACCGCTTGAAGGATGTCATCAAGTCCGGCGGCGAGTGGATTTCCTCCGTCGAGCTGGAGGCCCTGTTGCTCAAGGAACCGATGGTCTCGGAAGCAGCGGTGGTGGCTATCCCCGACCAGCGCTGGGAGGAGCGCCCCCTGGCCCTTATCACTCTGGAGGACCCGGGCCGGCAGCCGGATATCGCCGCCATCAGGCAACATCTACAGCAGTCCGTTGCCAGATTCTGGGTGCCGGAAAACTGGTGCGTGGTGAAGGAAATTCCCAAAACCAGTGTCGGAAAAATCGACAAAAAGGCCATCAGGGAAGCCTATAAGGCCGATCAGTACAACGTGATACATTGCAACGACTAAAACCCACTTCAGACTACGCCGACAGCCCGGCGGCGTTAAAGCGAGCCGATTGATTATGAAGCTAGATACAGAGAGCCTGGCGCGGTACCTGGAAACGCACATAGAGGGCTTCAAGGGGCCCATCACCGAGAAGGCTTTCTCCGAGGGCCAGTCCAACCCCACCTTTCTGCTCGACACACCCGGCGGTCGCTACGTGTTGCGGTGCAAGCCGCCCGGCGAGTTGCTTAAGTCCGCCCACGCCGTGGACAGGGAATACCGGGTCATGAGCGCCCTGGCCAACACCGAAGTGCCGGTACCGCAGATGCTGGTGTTCTGCGATGACGACAGTGTTATCGGCAGCATGTTCTATATCATGGAGTTTATCGATGGCCGTATCTTCTGGGATCCCACCCTGCCCGATCTTGCCAACCATGATCGCACCGCCATCTACGACCAGATGAACAGGGCCCTGACCGCCCTGCACCGGGTCGACACCGACGCGGTGGGCCTTTCGGACTACGGCAAACCCGGCAACTATTTCGAGCGTCAGGTTCACCGCTGGATCAAGCAGTACCGGGCCTCGGAAACCGAGAACATCCCGACCATGGAGACCCTGATCCAGTGGCTCCCGGACAACATGCCCGAAGACGACGGCAGGGTAAGCATTGTCCACGGGGATTTTCGTCTCGACAACATGATCTTCCACCCAACGGGGCCCAGGATTCTCGCGGTCCTGGACTGGGAACTCTCCACCCTGGGTCACCCGTTCGCCGATCTGGCCTACCAGTGCATGCAGTGGCGAATGGCCCACGGCGGCACCATGTCGGGGCTCGGCGGTGTCGACCGGGAAAGCCTGGGCATCCCCTCCGAAGCCGAGTATGTGGCCCGCTATTGCGAGCGTATGGGTATCGAGAGCATTCCCAACTGGGATTTTTACCTGGCTTTCAGCTTCTTCCGTCTTGCTGCTATTCTGCAGGGGGTTAAAAAGCGCGCCATTGAGGGCAATGCCTCCAGCACCAAGGCCCATGATATGGGTGCCCTGACCCGGCCCCTGTCAGAGATGGGCGCGGCGCTGATTCAATAGGCCGGGCGGGGCCGTCCCGCCCAGGAACCGGACCACAACCCTGTTTGGATAACTACCTGCCTTTCCATTGCGGGGAGCGTTTTTCGGCAAACGCAGTGGCGCCCTCGATGGCATCCTCGCTGTCAAAAACGGGGCCCATGATCTCAAGTTGGCGCTGGAACATTTCGCTGGTGGACCAGTCCTGGGACTCGACCATAATGCGCTTGGACGCCATAACCGCCAGGGGACCATTGCCGGCAATGGTGCGAGCCATCTTCAGTGCCACGTTATAGGCTTCGCCAGTGTCCACCACGCGATTGACCAGGCCCACCTCGTAGGCCCGGGATGCGGTAATAAAGTCACCGGTAAGTGCCATTTCCAGGGCCACCCGCTGGGGAATCTGCCGGGGCATGCGAATAAGGCCGCCCGCTCCCGCCACCAGCCCCAGCTTGGTTTCGGGCAAGCCGAACCGGGCGTTCTCGGCGGCGACAATCAGGTCGCAGGCCGCCGCCAGTTCACAGCCGCCGGCGAGGGCAAAGCCTTCCACGGCGGCAATCAGGGGTTTTTCCGGCGGCCGCGAACAGACACCGCCAAACCCCCGCTCTTCCGCCTCGGGCAGTTCACCGTCGACAAAGTCCTTGAGATCCATGCCCGCACAGAAGTTGCCCTCGGCACCGGTGAGGATGGCGACGCGAATATCGTCGCTGTCATCCAGCCGATCCATGGCGGCGGCAATGGCCTCCGCCATGCTCTTGGTCATGGCATTCATCGCCTTTGGACGATTGATAGTGACGGTCATAACACCGCCGTCCACATCCACCCGTACGTTCTCAGTCATCTCTCCGGCCTCAACTGAATTGTCCTGTCATCACCTCGGCTGCATGCGTATCCCGCCGTCCATGCGGATACACTCGCCGTTGATATAGTCGTTCTCCATGATGCTGGCGGCCAGATGGGCAATCTCCTCCGGCTTGCCAAGGCGCTTGGGGTAGAGGACCGAGTTGCTCAGGGCATCGAATACTTTCTTGTCCAGGGTCTCGAACAGCGGCGTATGGATAAGGCCGGGCACGATCGTGTTGACCCGGATACCATAGCTGGCCAGGTCCCTGGCAATGGGCAGCGTCATGCCCACGATGCCGCCCTTGCTGGCGCTGTAGGCCGCCTGCCCCACCTGGCCCTCATAGGCCGCCACCGAAGCGGTATTGATAATCACCCCGCGGCCGCCATCATCGTTAACCGGCTCATTGCCGGCCATCTGCTCGGCGCACAGGCGCAGCACATTAAAGGTGCCGGTGAGGTTGATGGCGATCACCTTGCTCCAGTCATCCAGGGGATGGGGGCCGGCCTTGCCATAGGTTTTGGTGGCCGAGCCGATACCGGCGCAATTGACACAGATGTGAATACCACCAGACCTGTCCATGGTCTGTTTGACACCGGCAGCGACGGATTCCTCATCAACCACATTGACTTTGGCAAACAGGGCCACATCCCCCAGCTCTTCCACCATCGCCTGGCCGGCCTCTTCGTTGAGGTCGAAAATGGCCACCCGGCCACCGCTGCTCACCACCCTGCGGGCGATAGCCTGGCCGATGCCTGAGGCGCCACCGGTGATCACCGCAACTTTATCCTTGATATCCATAACGCGTTAACCTCCTGAAAAATAGGAAATTCATTAGCTTTTGATAGACTAAAATCCGGCTCAGCCCTGAAAGACCTGGCTGTTGAGAGCAGGCGCCGCCCCCGCCACAGCAGGAATTTTCCACCGGACCATGGTGGAACACACCGCAACGATGGGCAATGACGCCTGCCGACAAAAAAATTGATATTTTGTTACACTTCATGATCTCCCGGCAGCGCCGAAAGCCCATGCGCGAACCCACCATATCCATCCACTTCGTCAATGCCGTCGTTCGCCATTGCCGCCACCGGCCCGGGGACTGCCACCGGCTGCTGACACGTAACCGCATCGCGCCACGCCTGCTTCATGAGCCCGGCGCCCGGGTACCCGCCAGGGATTACGCCAACCTGATCAGGGATACGATGGTGTTGCTGAGAGATGAAACACTCGGCTATGGCAGGCAACCACAACCCCTGGGTACCTGGGAAATGATTTGCAGGTCGGCGATCGGATCGGAAAACCTCGGAGAAGCCATCCGCCGCCTGTCGAGATTCTGCCGGCTTATCGACTGGAGCATTGCACCCCGGACGTTGCGCTCCGGAGACAGGGTTACCGTTTCACTGGAACCCCGGGATGCCGGTGACGATTTCGGGCCCTACATCTATGAGTCCTTCCTGTTCTACCTGCACCGGTTTGCCAACTGGCTCATTGCCGAAGAGGTACCCCTTCTGGAGGTGACCTTCGCATTCCCGGAGCCCGTCTATGCCAGCGAGTACGGGGCCATGTTTCTCGACAGCCCGGTGACTTTCGAACAGCCCGTATCTTCCATCACCTTTGGCGAGCACTACCTGGAGAAGCGAATCCGCCGGGACCAGGAAAGCCTTAACGGCTTCCTGAAACACCCGAATCACACCATGATCGTCCAGCAATACGACCAGAAAAGCTGGCAATACCGGGTGCGCGCCCTGCTCGCGAGCCAGTTGGCGGAACATCCCACTTACGCCGATATTGCCAGGCAACTGCACATACACCCCCAGACACTTCGCCGGCGGCTGCGCAATGAGGGCGTGGTATACCGGGAGCTTAAGGACAGACTTCGCCGGGACACCGCCATTCACTTACTCAGCAACCGGAACATGACGGTTGAGGAAACGGCCCTCGCCACCGGCTTTTCAGAGGCAAGCTCATTTATCCGCTCCTTTTCCAAGTGGACCGGAGTCACCCCCTATACCTACCAAAAGCCCCTGCGCACCACTGACAGGCGATAACGATTGCCCTGCCCCGCCGCATCTGGTTTTGTGCCATGGATGGCTGTCGGGTTTCAATTCCCGGGGAGTGATTAACTCGAATGGGGATTATTCGGTGTTCTCTTCGTCACTCAGGCGTTCCCGGCGGGCCTGCTCTTCCGCCATCACCGCCATGATTTCCTCCAGCACGCCATCCACGTCGGCAGCCTCGGTAGCTTCCTGGTAATCGCCGGTTAGCGGAGTGTCCGGTTCCAGTTCGCCATTTTCATAGAGGGACCAGATTTCCCGGGCATATTGTCGGCCCGCCAGTTCCGGGGCGAACTGGGCGTAGTAACGTGTCATATTGTCCACGTCGCGCTCAAGCATCGCGCGGGCATTATTGTTGGCGGCGGCATCCACCGCCTGGGGCAGGTCGATGATCACGGGCCCATAATCGTCAACCAGCACATTGAATTCCGACAGATCGCCGTGCACAAGCCCCGCACAGAGCATGCGCACCACATATTCCATGACCACCTCGTGATCCTCCACGGCCTGCTCGGCGGACATGGCCACCTCGCTCAGCCGCGGCGCCACATCCCCCTCGCCGTCGATGATCATCTCCATGAGCAGCACGCCGTCGAGACAGCCGAAGGTCTCCGGCACCCGGACACCGGCAGCAGCCAGACGCTTCAGGGCTTCAACTTCGGCATTCTGCCAGGTCTCTTCCTGCTCCTGACGACCGAAGCGGGAGCCCTTTTCCATGGCCCGGGCGCGGCGGCTGTTGCGTACCTTGCGGCCCTCCCGGTAGTGGGCAGCCTTCTTGAAGCTGCGTTTGACAGCCTCCTTGTAGACCTTGGCGCAGCGCAACTGCCCGCCGCAGCGGACAATATAGACGTCGGCCTCCTTGCCACTCATCAGGCGGCTGACGACCTCGTCCACCAGGCCATCGTCGACAAGGGGCTGTATTCTGGATGGTATTTTCATGGCGCCTTGTACCCTATTTGGGCGACTTAGGAAATAGGGGATCGAAAAAATTTTGTTCCTTCGTGATCCCGGGCCAGCAAAATTAGGGCAATATTCCCCAGAACCCTTGTTCATACTGTCCGGAAGACCACTGCCCCTGAACCACAGGCCCATCATATACCGCTGATGTATGCGCATATCGCCAGGGATTTGCAGAAAAACGATCACATATCCACCTCTCAAAAGGCCGTGGGACTGCGTGACGTGCTCGATGCGATGGTGAAACTACCGAAAACAGTTGTCGCCCGATTTTGAGCCGATAAATCAAAGAGGATATACTGAATCGGTAACAATGGGAGAAACCAAACGGGGCCGCTACTACGCTTTGATGCTGACTCCCTGCCTCTCTTTTTCCATGGTGGGTCAATGTAGGGGAAAACTGAAATCAATTACCCGGGAGAGCCCTATGAAGTTCTCTATCGCGTTTGCACTTTTTATCCTGACGGCTATGGGCATGGCTGCTACCGATTCAAAGCCCCCTCCAGAACCTGAGGCAAGCGATAAACCGCAGATCGAGTTCCGGTCTGAAAACGACATAGGCCTTTACGAGCGAGTTCACTTTGCCACGCACACCGCCGATTTTGAAAAAACCCGGCCGTTTTACCGAATGATCGGTTTTACCGAAGGCATAGGCGGCTTCCCCCTGACCAATACTCATCAACTTGCCCGGGCTCTGGGAATGTTCGATCTATGCCAGTACGAACTGGCGCAAGGCGAGATTATTTTCAACCCCGACAGCCTCAACAATGCCCGCATTGACTTTCTGCAGTTCAAAAAACCGTTCAATGACGAGCCACCCTACGAGTTGCCCAATCACCTGGGAATGGCCTATGCCGCGCTGCTGACGACTGATCTTGCCGCCGATGTGGCTTACCTCAGAGATCAGGGTGTCGAATTTCTTTCGGAGCCCTACGGCATTCCCGGCAACCAGTTTGTGTTTTTTCGCGACCCGGAAGGCGTTCTCTACAAGCTTATGGAAACCTCGCCACCCCACGGCGACCCGGATGAGAATATCCACATCATTGCCATGCCTTATATCGGCATCAACGTGAGCAACCTGGAAAAGTCTCTCGAGTTCTACAAGATGTTCGGCTATACGCAAGTAAAAATGGTCCCCGAATACACAAGTACCCTCGAAGAAGCCAAGGCCTACGGTCTGGATCAGCGATTTCGAATCAAGGGTGCCGAAGTCGCGATTGACCGCGGCGACCAGAATGTACTGCGCCTGGTGCAATGGATTAAGCCATTCAATGACGAACCACCCTATCCGCCCCCCATCAATCACATCGGCATTAATCGGCTGGCCCTCTCTGTCCCCGATTTGCAGCGCGCGGTCAGGATACTGAAGCGACAGGGTGTTGAATTTCTCTCTGAAATCGCACCATGCTGCTCCGGTACCGGCGGCGATGACTTCGGCATCGTCCATGCCATTGACCCTGACGGAGCATTTATCGAACTCCTTGGCCCCATTCCTCCGCAGCCACTGCAGCCGCAACCTGAGGGATGCCCACCGCTGGAACTCAAGATGCCGACAAACCACAAGGGTGAATTCCGGCTTCCGGGCAATAACTAGACTGACCGGTGTTGTCATCTCGATATTATCGGTCAATATTATGGAAAGGCTGCCCGATTAATTAACTAGCCGCTATTGAGTAGCGGTCTGATAATTTGAAATTCGCCTGGCGGTGTAACGCTCGCCACTATAAAACGGCTTAAGGGCACCTCTATAAATTGTGAGTGGCCTCTGCGCAACCTGACAGGCGTCAGCGCAAGGCGGTTTGCGCAGGACAAGGCTGGTTGTC
>MRWG01000192.1_pt1 | contig 102375 bp, 101 predicted proteins | sample 1013341 | NCBI WGS metagenome assembly MRWG01 (sample SAMN06117577, study PRJNA244670) | biofilm metagenome | biome: Water; feature: Cathode Biofilm; material: Biofilm; isolation source: microbial consortium enriched at the cathode of a solar microbial fuel cell | place: USA: District of Columbia...
GATCACTCTATGCCGCAGAGCGAGGATAAGTGCGCGTTCGCGGGCACCTCGCCCTATGAACTGGGCCCTGACCTTCGTCAGGGTGACGGAGTTTGTTGCTGCCCCAACTGTCTCCACTTCTCCCGGACGGAGGCCCGCGGAAGCGGCTGCAGATCCGGGACCGACCGAAGATCACGTCAAGCGATGCGTTGCCCGTAGGTCGCGGCGCTCCGCCCGGCCTTCGCCAGGCATGCGACCGGGAAAAACGGGGGCTTAAGGCGACGGTTGCGGCGTGGCCACGCGCCGAGCGTCCCATCCCGATTGCCCAAACGGCCGCTCTCGGTTAGACGGTGCGGTTCAGGCTTCCCCCAAGACCAAGAGAACCGAACCGCAATGGCCGCCTATAAATACGTCTACCATATGGACAAGCTGTCGAAGACCTATCCGGGTGCTTCCAAGCCGGTCTTCCAGGACATTTCCCTCCACTTCCTGCCCGACGCCAAGATCGGCGTCGTCGGCGTCAACGGTGCGGGTAAGTCCACCCTGCTGAAGATCATGGCGGGCATGGACACGGAGTTCACCGGCGAGGCCTGGGCCGAGAAGGGCGTGAAGGTCGGCTATCTGCCCCAGGAACCGCAGCTCGACGAGAGCAAGACGGTCTGGGAAAACGTCATCGAGGGTTCCGAGCAGAAACAGCTTCTGGAAGAGTTCAACGCCATCTCCATGCAGCTCGCCGAGGATTATTCCGACGAGCTGATGGAGAAGATGACGGCGCTCCAGGAAAAGATCGATGCCGAGAACGCCTGGGATATCGATAGCAAGATCGAGATGGCGATGACGGCGCTGCGCTGCCCGCCGTCCGACTGGGGTGTCGCGGAACTCTCCGGCGGTGAGCGCCGCCGCGTTGCGCTGTGCCGCCTCCTGCTGTCCGAACCGCACATGCTGCTGCTCGACGAACCGACCAACCATTTGGACGCGGAAAGCGTGCACTGGCTGCAGACCTATCTGGAAAAGTTCGAGGGCGCCGTCCTGATCGTCACCCACGATCGCTACTTCCTCGACTCGATCACCACCTGGACGCTGGAGCTCGATCGCGGCCGCGGCGTGCCCTATGAGGGCGGCTATTCGGCCTGGCTGGAACAGAAGGCCAAGCGCATGGCCCAGGAAGAGCGCGAAGCCTCGTCCAAGGACAAGGCTCTGGCGCGCGAACTGGAATGGATCCGCTCCTCGCCCAAGGCCCGCCAGGCCAAGTCCAAGGCGCGTATCAAGTCCTATGAGGAACTGCGCGAGAGCGCCGAGAAGCGCGAGATCAACCACGCCCAGATCAATATCCCGCCGGGGCCGCGCCTGGGCGGTGTCGTGGTGGAAGTCGAAAACCTGAAGAAGGGGTTCGAGGACAAGCTGCTGATCGACGGCCTGTCGTTCAAACTGCCGCCGGGCGGTGTGGTCGGCGTGATCGGTCCGAACGGCGCCGGCAAGTCCACCCTGTTCAAGATGATCACCGGCCAGGACAAGCCGGACGAGGGTTCGATCCGTCTCGGCGAGACGGTGAAACTGTCCTATGTCGACCAGTCGCGCGATGCGCTCGATCCGAACAAGACCGTCTGGGAAGAGATTTCCGGCGGTAATGACATGATCGATCTGGGCGGCAAGGAAGTGCCGAGCCGGGCCTATGTTGGCGCCTTCAACTTCAAGGGCGGTAATCAGCAGAAGAAGGTCGGCCTGCTGTCGGGCGGTGAGCGCAATCGCGTCCACCTCGCCAAGACGCTGCAGACCGGCGGCAATCTCCTGCTGCTCGACGAACCGACCAACGATCTGGACGTGGAAACCCTCGCGGCGCTGGAACAGGCCCTGGAAGTTTATCCGGGCTGTGCCGTGGTGATCTCGCACGACCGTTTCTTCCTCGACCGTCTGGCCACCCACATCCTCGCCTTCGAGGGCGACAGCCATGTGGAATGGTTCGAAGGAAACTTCGCGGACTATATGGAAGACAAGAAGCGCCGCCTCGGCCCCGACGCCGAAATGCCCCGGCGCATCAAGTTCCAGAAGTTCGGCCGGTAGGCATGCTGGCAGACGACGAGCGTCGCGAATTGAGGGCCTGGCGGTCACGCCAGGCCCTTGCCGTATGTGTGCTTGGCGTTGTTCTCGTCCCGTTGCTGGCGCTGGTCGTTATTGCGATTACCCGGGATCTGCCGAACCTGTTCCGGTCGCCGCTGATCCTGCTGCTGCCGGTGTGCCTGGTCTGGCTCTGGCTGCTGGGCCGGGCACCCGGGCGCTGGCTGAAGGCCGGAGCGGATGAACGCGCCGGGGATATCCGCAGCGTGCGCGGCGAGGTGATCGTCGATGCCCGCCGCGGCGTCGGCCTGATCGCTCCGTCGCGCTATGCGCTGCGGGTCCGGAACGAGATGTTCGAGATCGGCGAGTTCTGGGCGGCACAGCTCATTCCCGGCAAGACCTATACCGTGCGCTATGCGCCGCGCAGCCGGGCCGTCGTGTCGATTGCCCGCCAGGGCGCGTCGGCCGACCCTGTCGAGGCTCCTGCGGATATCGATCTCACCCGCCGCGAGCGCGACTTGCTGCGCCTGATCGCCGAGGGTCTGACCGACAAGGAAATCGCCCGCGAGCTCAATCTCTCGCCGGCGACGGTGCGGACCTATAATTCCGATCTCTATGCCAAGCTGGGCATTTCACGCCGCACCCAGGCGGTGCCGATTGCCGACCGGCTCGGCCTGACCTCGCAGGTTTGATCTCCGGAGGCGGCGTCACGCTCCCGTCCTCCCCCTTGATGGGGGAGGGGGACCGCAGCTTTGCTGCGGTGGAGGGAGTGGGGCGAGGGGCTGCAAATTATCGACCACCGGGCTTCACCCCTTCCGGCCCAGCGCTGCGCGCTGGACCACCTTCCCCATCAAGGGGAAGGATGACGCGGCTCCCTTGTGCAGTATTCAACATCTGCCGACTGACAGATTGCCAACATCTGTCGATGGTCCGGCCGGACGGGCCGGGCAAGGCTCGCCTCCGCATCAAGACGGAGGCGGTACATGCAATCCACGACATCCATTTTTCAAAGTCCCTGGCGTTTCTGGCACGGGGCGGCCGTTCTGGCCTCGGCGATGACGCTCTACATCCTGCTCAGCTGGGCGCATATGGAGATCGTCCGCCAGACCGTCGGGATGGAGGCCTATCTGGGCGAGGGGCCGCGCCTGCCGCCGCATGTTCTCGTCGCCGGACAGGCGATCAAGGCGGGCGCGCTGCTGGCCATGCTCTGGCTGGTCGGGCTGCGGCTGAAGGGCCTGTCTGCGCACTGGATCGGACTGGTGCCGGTCAAACCGGTCTGGATCGGGCTGGGCGTCCTGACGGGGCTGGGCGGGTTCTGCGTCCTCTTGGCGCTGGCAAAACTGATCGTCGTTATCGTGCCGGACTGGCTCGCCTTTGCCCGTGCGCCCTTTGCGCTCGACACCGGCAACTCGCTGGCGGGCAGTATCGCCTTCCTGGTCATGACGCTCGCCATCACGCCGGTGGCTGAGGAGATCTTCTTCCGCGGTTTCCTGTTCCGCTGGATGAGCGGGCATCACCGTGTCTGGCTGGCTGCGGGTGTGAGTTCGGTGATGTTCGGCGTTGCCCATATCCTGCCGCCCCAGGCCATCGCCGCCACGCTGATGGCGCTGGTGCTGTGCTGGCTCTACTGGCGCACGGGCTCGATCTGGCCGTCGGTTGCGGCACATGTGACCAATAACGCCGTCGGCATCGGCCTGGGCGCGGCGGCGGCCGGCGGACATCTGCCCGCCTGGCTGACGCCCTGACGCGGCGGAGCGGTCAGTCGGCCTCGGTTGCGGCCTCGCGCAGATGCGCAATCAGCGCGTCGATCTGCGCCTCGCGCGAACCCTCGAGCGGAATGTCCGGGATGACCGGCGCGCTGGATGTGTCGCCGGAGGGGCGGATGAAGACATAGATCGGTGCGGCCACTTCCAGTCCGGTATGGGTGAGCCGGTGCAGCTGCACCTGGCCGGTGGAATTGGCCCGGCCTTCCGTGCCCGGACCGGCCACCGGCGCGATGGCGAAATCCTGTACTGTGGCGGCCAGAACGATGGCCTGGGAATAGGTTCCGGCACCGACGAGGAAGGCTGTGCTTCCGGTGAAGCGGTTGGCGAGTTCCGCCGGCGGCTCGACCCATTGGGCAAAGGGCATCGACATCACGTTGCCGAGCTGTGAGCCCGGGATCAGCGCCTGGTTCTGTTCGGTGATGCGCGCCGTGACGGCCGACAGCGGTGTGTGGCGCTGTGTCGTCAGATAGGCCAGCAGATGGTCGGACAGCATGTGGGCGCCGCCGCCATTGGCGCTGATATCGACAATGAGTATCTCGCTGCCGCGCGCGGCAATCTCGGCGAAGGCCTGGTCGATGAAGGCCCTGAATTCGGTCTCCACGGTCGGCGCGAATGTGTTGAGGGTGAGAATGGCCGCCTCGTCGCGGAAGGCGAGGTCCCAGTTGCCGGGTGCGGTCGTGGCGCGGTCGATGGCGGGGTCGAGCGTCACCTCGCGGCGCTGGCCGCCGGGGGCTTCCAGCGTGACGGTCCAGCTTCGTGCGCCGCCGGTCAGCGCCCAGAGATATTGCGGGAAGCGGGTCTCGACGAGATGGGCACGCAGGCCGGGCGTGTCGCCATGCGTGCGGCGCAGCGCCTGTTCGACCAGCATGCCGGCATCGGCTCCGTTGATGGCCAGCACAGTCTCGCCCGGCTGTATGCGGCTGTCGGCCGCGATCGTATCGGCGACGACGGGCCGGCCGTCTGCCAGGTGCACGGGCAGGGTGAAGGCGCCGCCGCCATGGGCGAGATCGGCCTCATAGGCCTCCTGCGGCAGGCGGATCGCGACATGCCCGTCATTGAACAGCGGATTGAGCGGTGACAGGGCGAGCCAGGCCTCGCGCTGGGTATAGTCGCCCTCGAGCCCGTCAATGACGGCGTCGAAGCCGGCATTGACGGTGTCGACATCCATGCTGAAACCGGGTTGCGGATGGGTGGCGAACAGCCAGTCCCGCCACTCGGTGACATCGGCAGCGACGGCATCGGCGGGGATTGTATCGGTGCCGCCTGCCAGTGCAGAGGCGGGCAGGGTGAGGCAGGCCAGACCCGTCAGCAGCCGGAGTACTTTCATCATGGGACGAACCGTGATCCAATAAAGCGTTACTAGTAACGTAACTGGTAACGCAAATTTCGGAAGGAGGCAATCGGGGCATGGCAGACGTGGACGGGAATGAACTGGAGCGGCTGATTCACGGCGAGATGGCGCCGGGCTTTATCGGCCTTCTGCTCGGGCGGATTGTCGACCGGCTGGTCGAAGAGGGCGTGCAGCCCGCGCGCGAGGCCGGCATTGCCGCACCGCCGCGCACCTTCTCCATGATCATGCTGCTCGCCCGCGCCAGCCAGACCGTGACCGAGCTGGCGCAACGGCTCGGTGTTACTCATGCCGCCATCATCAAGACGGAACGCACGCTGGAAAAACTCGGTCTGGTGGAGCGCGGACAGGATGACGGCGATGCCCGGCGAAAACCCCTCTGCCTAACGGCGCAGGGCCGGGCGGAGGCGGAACGCATCGCTGACTTCATAGCCCGGGTAAACCGGGTCTATGCCGGACTGTTCGAGGAAATCGGCGTCGATCTCTTCGCTGCGGCCCGGGCTTTCGATGCAGCGCTTGACCGGGAAGGTCTGGCGGCGCGGCTGGCGCGGGAGTAACGCTGCCGGACAGATGCCGCGTGCCGTGGCTTTTCCGTTGCCTAGAAACGCGCCGCCGAGAAGGGTTCTGCCGGGACTGGCGGTGTATCTTCGCTCATCAGGGCAGCGAGGAGGTCGCCGGAGCCCATCGCCTGGGTCCAGCCGAGATGGCCGTGCCCGGTGATCAGCCACAGACCCTTCGCGCGGGTTTCGCCGATGAAGGGGCGACCATCGGCCGACATGGGCCGGAAACCGGTCCAGGCCTGCTGGTCGCCGGCCAGGAGTTGCGGCGCGAGATCGGGATAAAGGTCGCGGAGCAATTGGCGCAGATTCTCGATCCGCTCCTCGCGCAGCACCGGATCGAGCCCGGCGAACTCCGCCGTGCCGGCAATGCGCAACCGGTCGCCCATCGGCGTGGCGATGGCGTGACGTGCCTCGTCCACCACCGGCAGGCCGGGGCGCTGGTTAAGGCCGGACATGTCGAGGGTGAGGGAATAGCCCTTCACCGGCCGCACCGGCAGGTGAAGCCCGTGCGGCTGCAACAGGCGCCAGCTCGTGTGACCGGTGGCCAGCACGATATCGTCGACCTCGATCTCCTCCTCAAGGGTGCGAACACCGACAATGCGGCCGCCGCGGTCGACGAGATCCGTAATCTGCGTATTCCATTCAAAGCGCACACCGGCCCGTTCGGCCGCAGCGGCGAGACCGCGTGTGAAGGCGCGCGCATCGCCCGACTCATCGTCCGGATAGAAGATCGATCCGGCGATCCGGTCGGCGACGGTGGCCAGCAGGGGTTCTTTCTCGATCGTCGCGTCGCGGTCCAGCAGTTCCAGACGCAGGCCGGCATCGCGCAGCATTTCGCCCATGCGCCGCCGCTCTTCCATAGGCGCCATCGTGCCGCAGACTTTCAGCGTGCCGCGGGTGAGATTGTCGAATTCCAGCGCCTCGCTGTCGCGGACGGCCTGGGTGCAGGCGAGCGAGTGGCGCGACAGGGCGAAATTGGCGTGGCAGGACGCTTCATAGCGTTTGCGGGTGGAGTTCGCGAGAAAGCGCAGCCCCCAGGGGACGAGGCCCGGCAGGGGTTTCAGGCGCAGCTTCATCGCGGAATGCGGGTCCGGCAGTGAGCGCAGCAATTGCCAGTGCACGCCCGGCGCATTCCAGGGTTCCGGCTCGGACGGGGTCAGCGCGCCGGCATTGGCGAACGAGGTTTCGCAGGCGGCCTGGTCATGGGCGTCCATGACCGTGACCGAGTGACCGCGCTGGCGCAGGGCCCAGGCGGCGGCAATGCCGGCGAGCCCGGCGCCGACGATGAGGATTTCCTTTGTAGTCAAAGCGCTCTCCGGCGGGTCCGCCTACATGCGGCCATTTGAACTTCGTGGGGATGCAGATAAAAGCAAGGGGGCATTCGCACTTATCGACTCGGAATTCATGGACGCACTGGTTGCACAGCTCAAGGCTCTGGCGGAACCCACGCGCTTGCGCATTGTCGCGCTCTTGTCGCGGGGGGAGCTGACCGTGTCCGAACTGGTCCAGATCCTGGGCCAGAGCCAGCCGCGCGTCTCGCGCCATCTCAAACTGCTGACCGATGCCGGCCTGGCCGAACGTCTGCCCGAGGGCGCCTATGTCTTCTATCGCCTGACCGATGCCGGTGGCGGCCGGCGCCTGGCTCAGATCGCCCACGACCTCCTGCCCGAGGAGGATCCGGTGATGACGCGCGACTTCTCGCGCCTCGAATCGATCAAGCAGGCGCGGGCCCAGGCGGCCCAGGCCTATTTCGAGAGTGTCGCCGACGATTGGGACCGCATCCGCTCCTTCCACCTGGCCGATCACGAGGTCGAGGCGGTGATGCGCCGTCTGGCGGGCGAGGGGCCGTTCGGCCTGATGATCGATGTCGGCGTCGGTACGGGCCGCATCCTGGAGCTCTTCTCCGACCGGGTCGATCGCGGTATCGGCGTGGATATCAACCACTCCATGCTCAATGTCGCGCGGCTCAATCTGGAAAAGGCCGGGCTGCGGCATTGTTCCGTACGCCATGCCGATGTCGGGGCGCTGCCCTTCGAGAACGGCGTGGCCGATCTCGTGACCGTCCACCAGGTGCTGCACTATCTGGAAGATCCCGCGCTGGCGGTCGATGAATGCGCCCGCGTGCTCAAGCCCGGCGGCAATCTGCTGATCGTCGATTTCGCGCCGCACCAGCTGGAAACGCTGCGCGAGGATCACTATCACCGCCGGCTGGGCTTCTCCGACGAGGAGATGGCGGGCTGGATCGAGCAGGCCGGTCTTGAGCTGGTCGAGAAGGCGGCGCTGCATCCGGAAGAACCCTCCGGACAGCTGACCATGAAGATCTGGGTCGCGCGCCAGAGCTGAGGCCGGACGCGCATATAGCGCCTTCCCCCTGTGCAGATATCCCGTTGTGCTATAACGGGATCACCAAACGAAACGGGAGACGTCCGAATGGCGGATGCATTCACGCTGGGATGGGAGGAGTGGGCTGCCTTCCCCAAGCTCAACATTCCGGCCGTCAAGGCGAAGGTGGACACAGGCGCACGCACGTCGGCGCTGCATGCGGTGTCGGTCGAACCCTTCGGCCCGCTGGAGAGTCCGCAGGTCCGTTTCGTGCTGCACCCGATCCCCGACAAGCCGGAGATCGAGGTGGTGTGTTCGGCGCCGGCCGTCGACCGTCGCGAGGTGATTTCCTCGAATGGCGAGCGCGAGCTGCGCTGGGTGATCGAGACCCCTGTGCGCATGGGCGAGCGGGAATGGCCGGTCGAGCTGACGCTGACCAATCGCGAGACGATGATGTACCGGATGCTGCTGGGCCGGCAGGCGATCCGCGAGGACATGATCGTCAATCCGACCCTGTCCTATGCCCAGGGTGAGCTGAGCTACGACCTCTACAAGGACTTCCCCAAGCGCCGGCCGGTGAAGCGCCCGCTGCGCATCGCCATCCTGACGCGCGAGCCCAACAATTATTCCTCGCAGCGCCTGAAGGATTCCGCGGAAACGCGCGGCCATGTCGTCGAGATGATCAATACGGCGCGCTGTACGCTGGCCATCGATGCGTCCGATCCGGACGTCTATTACGACGGCAAGCCGCTGCCGCACTATGACGCCGTGATCCCGCGCATCGGTGCGTCGATGACCTCCTACGGCATGGCGGTGTTGCGCCAGTTCTCGATGATGGGCGCCTACTGCCTCAACATCCCCGAGGCGATCGGCGCCTCGCGCGACAAGCTCTATGCCCACCAGGTGCTGGCGCGGGCCGGCATCCAGATGCCGGTGACGGCCTTTGCCCACTCGCCGAAGGACACGGCCAATCTCATCTCCCACGTGCGCGGTGCGCCGCTGGTCGTGAAACTGCTGCAATCCACCCAGGGGCGCGGCGTCGTGCTGGCGGAGACGCGAAAGGCGGCGGAGTCGGTGATCGATGCCTTCCGGGGCCTTGATGCCAACTTCATCGTCCAGGAATTCGTCAAGGAGGCCGATGGCGCCGACATCCGCTGCTTTGTCGTGGGCGGCAAGGTGGTCGCTTCGATGATGCGCCAGGCAGAAAGCGGCGAGTTCCGCTCCAACCTGCACCGCGGCGGTTCGGCCAAACGCGTCCGGATCACCAAGGAAGAGCGCTCGTCGGCGGTGCAGGCCGCCAAGGCGCTGGGCCTGGCGGTCGCCGGAGTCGACATGTTGCGCTCGTCGACGGGGCCGAAGATTCTCGAGGTGAATTCTTCGCCGGGTCTGGAAGGTGTGGAACGCACCTCGGGCAAGGATGTGGCCGGCATGATCGTCGAATACATCGAGGGCCATGTCCGCCAGGTGCCACCGCGCCGGGTCGGCAAACGCCGGTCGCGTACGGCCGAGGAAGTGGCGGAATAGCTGCCGCGACACCTGCTGTCCGGCCATGCCGGCGGGAAGGCGTCAACTAGCTGCCATACCCGCCGCCACCCGGCGTCTCGATTTCGATAGCGTCACCCGCCTCTACGTCGATGCGGAACAGGCCCGGCAGGTCTTCCACGCCGCCTGCGGCGCGGATCACCCTTTGATGTCCCGGATAGGCGTCGCCGCCGCCGGCCAGGCCGAACGGGTTTTCCGACCGCCGCGAGGAGAGGAGGGCGACCTCCATGGGTTCCAGGAAGGTGAGCCGGCGCTGGCTGCCATCGCCGCCGCGCCAGCGTCCCGTGCCGCCGGAGCCATGGCGGATGCGGTGATGATCGACGCGGACCGGGTAGCGACGTTCCAGCACTTCTGGGTCGGTCATGCGCGAATTGGTCATGTGGGTGTGGATCGCGCTCTCGCCGGCAAAGCCGTCGCCCTCGGCGTCCACGCCCGCCCCGGCGCCGCCGCAGATCGTCTCGTAATACTGGTGGCGGTCATTGCCGAAGGTGAGATTGTTCATCGTGCCCTGGGCGGCGGCCATGCGGCCCGTTGCCCCGAACAGGGCATCGACGACCAGCTGGCTGGTCTCCACATTGCCCGCCACGACAGCGGCCGGCGGGCGCGGATTGAGCAGGCAGCCATCCGGGATGATCAGCTCGATCGGCTTCAGACAGCCCTCGTTCAGCGGAATGGCGTCGCCCACCAGGCAGCGGAAGACGTAGAGCACCGCCGCGCGGGCGACCGAGGCGGGGGCGTTGAAATTGCTGTCGCGCTGGGGCGAGGTGCCGGTGAAATCCACGGTCGCCGAGCGGTTATCGCGGTCGACCGAGACGGTGACGCAGATCTGCGCGCCATCGTCCAGACGCACCGTGTGCACGCCGTCATCCAGCGCATCGATCACCCGGCGCACGGCGCGTTCGGCATTGTCCTGGACATGGCCCATATAGGCCTTCACGACGTCGAGCCCGTTGTCAGCGACCAGGCGGTGCAGTTCGTCGGCCCCCTTGGCGCAGGCGGCGAGCTGGGCCTTCATGTCGGCAATATTCTGGTCGGGCCGGCGTGCCGGGTGCAGGCCCGAGGCGAGCACCTCGCGCACGGCAGCTTCGAGAAAGCGGCCCTTCTCCATCACCTTCACATTGCGGAACTGCACGCCTTCCTCGTCGATCGTGCGCGAGAAGGGCGGCATGGAGCCCGGGGCGATGCCGCCGACATCGGCGTGGTGCCCTCTTGAGGCGACATAGAAGAGACGTTCCTGTGACACAGGGTCATGCACAGGTGTGACAAGTGTGATGTCCGGAAGATGCGTTCCGCCATCATAGGGCGCGTTCACCGCCACAGCATCGCCAGGCCCCAGATCGGGGTGCGCTTCGGCGGCGGCGCGGACCGAGGCCGACATGGATCCCAGATGCACCGGCATGTGCGGTGCGTTGGCGACCAGCCCGCCCTCGGCATCGAAGACCGCGCAGGAGAAGTCGAGGCGTTCCTTGATGTTCACCGAATGCGCCGTGCGCTCCAGGGCGACGCCCATCTGTTCGGCGACGGACATGAAGCGCTTGTTGAACAATTCCAGCCGGATCGGGTCGAGTTCGGTGCCGCCGCGATGATCGCCTGCGGCCTCGGCGCGGGACAGCGACAGCGTACCGTCTTCGAGCCGCGTGGCGGTCCAGCCGCGGTCGACCACGATGGTGGAATTGGGATCCATGATCAGCGCGGGACCGGTCTCGCTCATGCCGGCTGCGAACTGGTCGATGGCGTAGACGGGGACGTCATTCCACTCGCCGGCATCGAACATGCGGGCCTGGGCTCTCGGGCGCGGCGTGCCCGCTTCCGGTGCGGGCATGTCGATCGACCAGTCGGAGGAGCCCGGCGGCGAGCATTCGGCTTCACGGGTGACCGATTCAACAATCAACTCCCCTTCCGGGATGAATCCGAACAGGCGTTTGTGGGCCTCGCGGAAGGCGGTTTCCATTGTGTCGCGCGATCCGGCCGAAACCGGAATGGAGGTGTCCGAACCGGAAACCTTGAGCCGCCACTCGCCGTGCGAACGGATGGCGTCGGCGGGCAGGTCCTGGGCGGCGAGGGCGCTGCGGGCCTCCTCGTCCAGCCGGTCAGCGATACGGCCGGCCTCGTCGAAGGCGCTTTCCAGCGGCGCCTCGACCGCGGCCATGCGGGTTTCGCGGATATCGGCCAGGCCGATGCCCAGGGCGGACAGCAGGCCACCATAGGGGTGGATCAGCACGGTCGTCATGCCCAGCGCGTCGGCGACGCGGCAGGCATGCTGGGCGCCGGCCCCGCCGAAGGCGGCGAGCGCATAGCCGGACGGGTTCACGCCCTGGCCGATGGAGATCTGCTTGATCGCCTGGGCCATGCTTTCCACGGCCACGGCGAGAAAACCCTCTGCGGCGTCCTCGGCGCTGGCCAGGCCCATCTCGTCCGCCAGGGCGGCGAGGGCGGTGCGGCTGGCCTCGACATCGAGCGGCGCGTCGGAGGTTTCGCCGAAAACCTTGGGGAACCAGTCCGGCTGGATACGGCCGAGTACGATGTTGGCGTCGGTCACCGCCGCCGGTCCACCGCGGCCATAGCCGGCCGGGCCGGGCATGGCGCCGGCGCTGTCCGGGCCGACGCGGGCACGTTCGCCGTCGAAAGTGAGGATGGAGCCGCCGCCGGCAGCGACCGTATGCACGGCCATCATCGGCGCGCGCAGGCGCTGGCCGGCCACCAGGGTCTCCTGCACCCGGTCATACTGGTCGCCATCATAGCGTGACACATCGGTGGAGGTGCCGCCCATGTCGAAACCGATCACCTTGGGCTGGCCGGCGCGCTTTGCGGTCTTGGCCATGCCGACCACGCCGCCGGCCGGGCCGGACAGCACGGCATCGCGGGCATGGAAGGCGCCGGCCGGGGCAAGCCCGCCGGAGGACTGCATGAAGAAGAGCGGCGTACCCTCCAGCCCTTTGTCGACCCGGTTCACATAATTGCGCAGCACCGGGGTGAGATAGGCGTCCAGCACGGTGGTCGAGGCGCGCGGCACGATCTTGACCAGCGGCGAGGCGACCGAGGAGCGCACAATCGTCGTGAAGCCGGCTTCGCGAGCAAGGGCTTCCAGGCGGGCTTCGTGCACATCGTTGGCATAGGCGTGCATGAGCGCGATGGCGACGGTCTCGATACCGTCGGTCCGCGCCGCTTCGAGCGCCTGGCGGGCGGCGGCCTCGTCCAGCGTCTGCACGATCCCGCCATCGGCATCGAGGCGTTCCGCGATCTCCACCACCCGGTCGTAGAGCGGGTCGGGGCGGGTCAGGTCGAGGGCAAAGATATCCGGACGCGTCTGGTCGCCGATCACCAGCAGGTCGGCAAAGCCCTGTGTCACCAGGAAAAGCGTGCGCGCGCCCTTGCGTTCCAGCAGCGCATTCGTGGCGACAGTCGTGCCCATCTTCACCGCAGCGACCGGCTCGCCGCCTGACAGGCGGCGCACGCCTTCGGTCGCGGCGTCAGGATAGTCCGGGCTTTCCGACAGGAGTTTGAGCGCCTGCAGCCGGCCGTCCGGGGCGCGGCCGATTACATCGGTGAAGGTGCCGCCCCGGTCGATCCAGAATTCCCATTCGCTGCGCGCGCTGCCGGTCATCGATTTTCATCCGTTCCTGCTGGGCCGGGGAGGTTAAGCATGGCGTGCAACCACGCAACCGGATTAAGCTGGGGCGGAACTGTCATTCTTCAACCCCAGGGGCTCGCGCAGTGCGCGGGCAGTGCCTACATGGGCACACCGGAGGGCGCGCGCATGAGTTTCTGGAGCAGGCTGGCGGACCGGCTGAGGGGCCGGGAATGCTTCCTGGAGTGCGATGGCTGCGACGAGCGGGCGCGGCTGCACCAGGTCGAGGATGCCGATTTTGCCATGGCCCTGATCGGGCTCGGCGCCAAGATGGCCAAGGCCGATGGTGCGGTGACGCGCAGCGAGGTCCGGGCTTTCTACGAAGTGTTCCGCCCGCCACCGGAGGGCCGCGCGGCGCTGGACCGGGCCTTCCAGCTGGCGACCCAGACGACGCTGGGCTTCGACGGCTATGCCCGCCGCCTGGCCAAGCGTTTCAACTGTTACCCGGCGCTTCTGGAAGATGTGCTCGACGGCCTGTTCCACATCGCCAAGGCCGATGGCGCCGTGACGCCGGACGAGATGCAGTATCTGGAACGCGTGGCCGATATTTTCGGTTTTTCCGAGACCGAATTCCGCCGCATCCGCTCGGCCCATATCGATGCCGGGGATCACGACCCGTATGTGATCCTGGGAATCGAGGCGGATATTTCCGATCTCGACCTGCGCCGGGCCTATCGCCGGATCGCCTCGCAGAATCACCCCGATCGCCTGATCGCCCGCGGCGCGCCGCCGGAGATCCAGCGCATGGCTGACGAGAAAATGGCCGCAATCAACAGCGCTTACGGGCAGATTCTACAGGAGCGCGGTCTCGTCGCATCCGCCGCCAATTGACTGTTGCCCCAAGAATGCCAACATGGAGCCTACAGTAGGGGGCGAACTGGACTGGATAGGACGACATGACTGACGCCCGTCAAGCCAATACCGACTTCTTCGCCTCCAAGGCGGGGCGCATCGTGCGCGATGTGCTGGCCGCCCTGATCGCGCTCGCCTTCCTGGGCCTGGTGATCTTCCTGGCCGCCATGCTGACGGCCGCCTTCCTGGTTCTGGCCGGCATTGCCCTGCTTGCAGGCGGCGCCTACTGGCTATGGCGCAAACTGCGCGGATCGCCCCGCGGGCCGGAAGACGATGTGCTCGTCGCCACGCGCGGTCCTGATGGCTGGACCGTCGATCTGGGCCGCTGAAGTCGGACCGCTCCCGCAATCGTGACTGTCCGCCGCCCGGGCCCTTGCTAGTCTGGACGCTATCGCCCGTCTCGTGAGGTCGTACCGCCGTGCGCCGTTTCATTCCGCTTTTCCTGATTGTCGCCCTGCCGCTGATGCTGGTCGGCTGTGTCTCCATGGCCCTGCCCAAAGTATCCGCGCGCCATGGCGGCGAGGCTGCGCGTCCGCCGCTGGAGACGGCCGGGCTGACGCGGCAGTCCTGGGAGGCGGGGCAGGCAGACTTGCGCGCGGCCTTCGAGGCCGAGGTCTATGGCGCCTGGCCGGAGGCCGGACAGGCGCGCATTCTCGACCATACGGTTGTCGATACCGCCGCCTATGACGGGGCCGGCCGTATCGAGGAATACACGCTCGACCTGGCGGGCGCGCAGACCCATCTGGCCACCGTGCTTCCGGTTGCGGCCGACGGGCCGGTGCCGGTGGTGGTGATGCAGATGTTCTGCGGCAACCATGCCGCGCTGGGCTGGCATGACGGGGTCAGCGGCCCGGTAACGGACCGGGCGCCGGATTGCGCGCCGTCCGGCTTTTCCAGCTGGGCGACACGGCAGGTCTTCGGCCGCCATATCATGGAGCCGCCGGTCGCCGAGATCCTCGCACACGGCTATGCGCTGGCCTTCATCTATGCCGGCGATATCGTGCCGGACAGCGCTGCAGCGGCCGACGAAGCCCTGGACGAATTGTCGGCGGATGTTCAGACCGGCGCCATCGCCGCCTGGGCCTGGGCCTATTCCCGCGTCATCGACGTGCTGGAGGCCGACGACCGCTACGACCCGCAGCGCATGGCGGTGTGGGGGCATTCGCGCAATGGCAAGTCGGCTTTGCTGGCGGCAGCCTTCGATCCGCGTATTGATCTGGTGATTGCGCACCAGGCGGGCACCGGCGGCACGACGCTGACCCGCTCGGACGCCGGCGAAAGCGTCGCCCAGATCACGCAGGCCTATCCCTACTGGTTCAATGACCGCTTCGCGACCTATGCCGGCCGCGAGGAGGAAATCCCGGTCGACCAGCATCAGCTGATCGGCCTGATGGCGCCGCGGCCGCTCCTGATCGGCGGGGCCTGGCGCGATCAATGGTCCGATCCGGGCGGAAGCTGGCGCGCGGCGCGCGGTGCCAACCCGGTCTATGCGCTTTATGGTTCTGACGGGCTGGAGCAGGACGGGCTGGGCGCGTTCGAGCCCGAGGCCGATATCGCGGTCTTCATGCGCCGCGGCCTGCATGGTGTGAATGCCGCCGACTGGCGTCATTTCCTCGCCTTTCTCGATGCGCATTTCGGCGCCGGCGAGTAGGCGAAGAGGGCGCGCGGACTGGCCACGCGCCCGGTTCATCAAACGACAGTCTTAACAATCGCGGCCCTGATAGATGCCCATCAGGCTGGTGCGGCGCAGTTCGGCACGGCGGACATTCTCCTCGCGGCGCTCCGCTTCTGCCTGGGCCTGGGCCTGGGCGTGCCCTGCAGCGGCATTGGCGGCAAAGCCGAGACCGGGAACGCGGCCCAGCGCGCCGGAATAGGCCGCGGCATTCACCGCAACACCGGCCCCGGCGGCAGCGGCACTGCCACGGGCTTCCGCATTCGCGGCGGCCTGCATGTCGGCCCCCATCATCTGGTCCATGCGGCCGATCTCGGCGCTGAGCTGTTCGCAGCTCATGTCGGCATCGCCGGGGCTGTTGACCTGCAGCAGGGCCGTGGCCGGTTCAGAGCTGGATGTGGTGGCACAGCCGGCCGCCATGAGCGCTATCGCGGCCGTCAGGCCGAATGCGGTAATACGGGTTGTCGTCATAGTCCTCTCCCCTGAGCAAGTTGACGCGCGGGGAGGGTGCCGACGGCGCCGCTTGTCAGCCATCCCCCGTTCGGGGGAGCTGGGGATTTGCGCTTGCCCGGCCGGGCGGCGCAGTCCAAGACAATCGCCATGCGGTTGCGCGATTTCCTGGCCCTGTTTGCCGTCTGTGTCGTCTGGGGCATCAATTTCGTGGTGGCCAAATTCTCGGTGACCGGTGCGCCGGGCTGGGTCGACGGTTTCGAGGGCGTGCCGCCCTTCTTCTTCGCCTTCCTGCGTTTTGTTCTTCTCTATGCGGTGCTGGCGCCCTGGCTGCGGCCGATCCCGGCCAAGCTGGGCACGATGATCGCTATCGGCCTGACCATGGGTGCGGGCCAGTACGCGCTGATGTTCCTGGGGCTGAAATGGGCGACGCCCTCGTCGATGGCCATTGCCGTGCAGACCGGCGTGCCCTTTGCGACCATTCTCTCGGTGCTCTTCCTGAAGGAAAAGGTCGGCCTGCCGCGGATCGCCGGCATTCTCCTGTCCTTTGCTGGCGTGGCGCTGGTGATTGCCAACCCGGCCGAGCTCGATCTGTCGGTCGGCCTCATGATCGGTATCGCCTCGGCCTTTGCCGCCGCGGTCGGCATGATCCTGGTCAAGAAGATGCCGCTGGATTCAATCCGCATGCAGGCCTGGATCGGGCTGATCTCGGCGCCGCCATTGCTGGCGTTGTCGCTGACTTTCGAGACCGGGCAGATGCAGTCTGTCGTCAGCGGCGGCTGGGCGATCGGCGCGGCCGTCGCCTTCACCGTCTTGCTGGTGAATGTGTTCGGCCATGGCGTCTTCTACAATCTCCTGCAGCGTTATGATGCGACCCTGATCGCACCGCTGACACTGATAGCGCCGTTGATCGGCGTTTTCGCCGGCCTCACGGTTACAGGCGATCCGCTGGGCTGGCGCCTGATCGCCGGTGGTGCGTTGACCTTGCTGGGTGTCGGCATCATCGCCCTCCGCCGGAACCGCAAACTGCCGACCGCCGCACTGGCGCGGGAGAAGACGCTGTGAAGCTGGTCTTCCGGGACACGCCGTCGCCGAACTTCAACGACCGCAAGTGCCCGCTCGCCTACATCGTGCTGCACTATACCGGCATGGAGACGGGCGCCGCGGCGCTGGAGCGGATGTGTGACCCGCAGGCCCAGGTGTCGGCCCACTACATGGTCGAGGAGGACGGCACGGTGTGCCGTCTCGTGGATGAATCGCACCGGGCCTGGCATGCCGGGGTCAGCTGTTGGCGCGGCGAGCGCGACCTGAACTCGGCCTCCATCGGCATCGAGATCGTCAATGGCGGGCATGATTTCGGCCTGCCCGGATTTCCCGCCGTCCAGATCGATGCGGTGATCGGCCTGGTGCGGGACATCATGGGGCGGCATGGGATCGCCCCGCGCGACGTGATCGGCCATTCCGATATCGCCCCCGGGCGCAAGATCGATCCGGGCGAGAAATTTCCCTGGGCACAGCTGGCGGAGGCGGGTTGCGCACTGAAGCTGCCGCAGGCGCATGTGGCAGGTGAGCCGGATGCGCTGCTGGAGCGGATCGGTTACGGGCTGGAGCCGGGCCTGCCGGCTGTGATCGAGGCTTTCCAGCGCCGCTGGCGGCCGGGGCGCGTCGACGGGCAGCTGGATGACGAGACGCGCGACCTGATTGCCCGTGTGGCGTCGGCCGCTTGACGGGCTGACGCGTTTGACCGATCTAGGCGGCGATCAGGTGGCCGGGCGGCCGCGGCGGCAAGTCCGGAAACGGCGCCGTCGAGGAAAGTCCGGGCTCCATGGAGACAAGGTGCCGGATAACGCCCGGCGGGGGTGACCCCAGGGAAAGCGCAGCAGAGAACAGACCGCCAGGCCCTCGGGCCCGGCAAGGGTGAAACGGTGCGGTAAGAGCGCACCGCCCCGACCGCAAGGAAGGGGGCTAGGCAAGCCCCACCTGGAGCAAGACCGAATAGGGATGAGCGCGGCTTGCCGCACATGTGTCTCCGCATGTCATCCGGGTAGGTCGCACCAGGCCGGCCGCAAGGCCGGTCGCAGATGAATGGTCGCCACCCCGGATTCCGGTCCGGGGGACAGAACCCGGCTTACAGGCCGCCTGATCCTTCTTTCCATCGCTGGAACCGCACGCCGCGTCCATCCGGTCGCTTCGCGGAACTGTTTGTTCCTTTCCGGAAATAATCCCGATTTTTGCCCGTGAAACTGGCCATGCCCGGTTTGGCCCGCCCGGGGGCTGTGGATATTAACTTAATGTTCCGCGTCTGTTCTTGTTTTCCTGCGATCTGAATACTTCAGATGGCGTGTTAATCCATGAAAAACGAACCTTTCGTCATTGTTTCCCATGTTGTCCCATGTTATCCCATCATTAACCATGCAGGGTCCGTCCGCATGGGCGCAGGGGGTCAAGCGCGTGTTTCTGTCGACGACGATCAATGGTGTGGACGCAAAGGGACGGGTTTCCGTGCCGGCGGGTTTCCGTGCCGTCGTCAAGAATGACCCCGAGGAAAAGATCTACGTGTGGCCCTCCTTCGAGGGCGGGTATCTGGAAGGCGGCGGGCAGGCCCTGCTCGACCGCTATCTGAACCTGCTCGAGGAGATGGACCCGTATGACGACGCCCGGGCCGCCTTCGAGCAGACCATCTTCGGCGATACGCGCGGGCTGGCCTTTGACGGAACCGGCCGCGTCACCCTGCCGAAGGATCTGATCGAGCATGCCGGCCTGGACAGCAAGGCGGCCTTCGTCGGCCTCGGTTCGCGTTTCGAGATCTGGAATCCGGACCGTCTGGCCGAGCGCAAGGCCAATGCCCGCGACTTCGCACGCGAGAACAAGAAATCGCTGCGCCTGCCGCCCCGCACGGGGGGTGGTGCATGACCGGTTCGCCGCACATCCCTGTCATGCTGGACGAGGTCCTGCACGCGCTCGAGCCGCGTGACGGTGCGCTCTATATCGATGGCACATTCGGTGCTGGCGGCTATTCCCGCGCCATCCTGTCGGCGGCCGATTGCCGGCTGATCGGCATCGACCGCGATCCGTCTGTCCGCCCGGCTGCCGAGCATCTCAAACAGGCGGCCGGTGGCCGTTTCGCCTTTGTCGAGGCGCCGTTCTCGGCGATGGAAGAGGTGGTGCGTACCAGCGGCGGCTCGCATGTGGACGGTATCGTGCTGGATATCGGCGTGTCGTCGATGCAGATCGACCAGGCCGAGCGCGGCTTCTCCTTCCAGAAAGCGGGCCCGCTGGACATGCGCATGGCCGGTTCCGGCCCCACGGCAGCCGATGCGGTGAACCTGCTGAGCGAGCAGGAGCTGGCGGACATATTTTATGTATACGGCGAAGAGCGCCGCTCGCGCCGCGTTGCCAAGTTCATTCTGACTGCTCGCGAAGAGGCGCCGATCGAGACGACGGACCGGCTGGCCGAAATCGTCTCGCGCGCAACTGGCGGAAAACATTCAAAAATCCATCCGGCGACGCGCGTCTTCCAGGCGTTGCGCATTTTCGTCAATGACGAGCTGGGTGAATTGGCCCGCGCGCTGGAGGCGTCCGAGCGCCTGCTGGCGCCGCTCGGGCGGCTTGTCGTGGTTACCTTCCATTCACTGGAGGACCGCATGGTTAAGTCCTTCCTGCGGGCCCGTGCCGGGCTGGCGGGAGGGGGCGGTTCGCGTCATGCGCCAGTCGCCGAAACAGGCCCCGAGCCGAGTTTCCGTCTCCTGTATCGCAAGGCCGTCGAGGCCGGTGCGGCGGAGGCTGATGCCAATCCGCGGGCCCGTTCGGCCAAGCTGCGCGCCGCCATTCGTACCGATGCGCCGGCCGTCACTGACGGTCCGGAACTGTATCGGAGTGTTGTTCCGCTTGCCCGCCTGGAGGCCGCGCTATGATCCGCACGTTCAATGCGATCGCGTTCGTCGTCGCCGCGGCGCTGGCAGTGGCACTCTATATCGCGAAAGCCGAGGCGAAGAGCTCGCAGGAGCGGCTGGAGGGCATCCAGGCGCAACTGGCCGAGGAGCGCCGGCAGATCAATGTGCTCAATGTCGAGATCGCCCACCTGGAAGATCCCGAGCGCCTGCGCGCCCTGGCGCGCCGTTATCTCGGTTTCGAGCCGCTGGATCCCTCGCGTGAGGTCAATCTGAGCGATCTTCCCCTGCTGGCCGGCACCGGCGAGCGCCGCGACACGCTGCGCTCCGACAGCCACATCGTGCGCGAGGAGCGTGTCGAAGGGCTCGCCATGGCCGAGCCGCGTGAAGTGGGAGGCCCGGACTGATGCGCCTCTGGCCGTTCCGCAGGCAGGTTTCCGCCAAGTCGCGCAGTGTTGCACTGCCGCCGCTGGCCGAGGCTGCGCCGGCGGACATGTCGCGCCTTCTGCGCATCGAAAGCGACGAGACCAAGGCGCTGGACGCGGCCCGTTCGCGCCTGCGCATCATGGGAATGAGCCTGGGTGTCGGTTTCCTCCTGCTCGCCGGCCGCGCGGTGGACATCGCCGTCATGGGGCCGGCCGATGCGGCCCCGATCGCGCGCCAGGCCGTGCATGCGGAAACGCGCGGCGATCTGTTCGACCGGACGGGCCAGGTGCTGGCGACCACGCTGCAGACCCACTCGCTCTACGCCGACCCCAGCCTGGTCTGGGATGCGCGCGAGACGGCCGAAGCGTTGGCGACGGTTCTGCCCGATATCGATGTCGACGCGCTGACCGAGGAACTCGGCGGCCGTGGCCGTTTTGTCTGGGTGCAGCGCAATCTCACTCCGCGCCAACGTCAGGCCGTGTTCTCGCTGGGCCTGCCCGGTCTGGGCTTCCGCATGGAGCCGCGCCGGGTCTATCCGCGCGGCCGGCTGGCCTCTCACATTGTCGGTTATACCGACCGCGACATGGCCGGTCTTGCCGGTGCCGAGCGCGCCTTCGACAGCGCGCTCCTGTCGGGCGACGGACGGCCGGTGGCGCTGTCGATCGACATGTCCGTCCAGTTCCATGTCGACGAAGTGCTGCGCTCGACCATGGCCGATTTCGAGGCCGATGCCGCCGTTGGCGTGGTGATGAATGTGCGCACGGGCGAGATCCTCTCCATGGTTTCGCTGCCGGATTATGACCCCAACCGTCCGACCGATGCGGATGCCGGCGGCCGCCTCAATCGCGCCGCACAGTCGGTCTACGAGATGGGCTCGACCTTCAAGGCATTCACGGTGGCGATGGCGCTGGAAAACGGAACGGCGACGCTGGAAAGCGGCTATGACGCGTCCAACCCGCTGCGCATTGGCGGCCACACCATCCACGATTATCACGCCGAGAACCGCCAGCTGACCCTGGCCGAGATCTTCACCCACTCCTCGAATATCGGCTCCAGCCTGATTGCGCTGGAAGCAGGCTCCGAGGCCCAGCGCGGCTTCCTGGGCGATCTGCGCCTTCTGGAGCGTGCGCCGATCGAGCTGGCCGAGAGCGCCGATCCGCTGCTGCCGCGCCAATGGGGTCCGACCGAAACGGCGACCATTTCCTACGGTCACGGCCTGGCCGTCAGCCCGATCGCGACGATTGCCGCCTTTGCCGCCATTGCCAATGACGGTGTCTATGTGCCGCCGACGCTTCTGCCTGTCGCGGCCGACGAGACCATTGTCGGCGAGCGGGTGATGTCGTCCGAGGCAGCGCGCGCGGTAATCGAGCTGATGCGCGAGAATGTGACAGAGGGCACCGGCGGCTATGCCGAGGCGATCGGCTATCGCGTGGCCGGCAAGACCGGTACGGCGGAAAAGCCCTCGCGCGGCGGCTATGACCGCAACCGGCTGATCTCCTCCTTCTCGGCGGTTTTCCCGTCGGACGATCCGCAATATGCAGTTCTGGTGCTGCTGGACGAACCGCACGGCAATGAATCGACCTATGGCTACGCCACGGGCGGATGGACGGCCGCGCCCGCGGTCGGCGACATCGTCTCCCGGATTGCCCCCATTCTCGGCGTGGAGCGCGCGGATACCGATCACGGTGAACGCGCGGCCCTGATCCGCGCCGCCCTCATGCCGGAGATCATCCCGTGAAACTGTCAGAGCTGATGCCCGAAGACGAGTTTGCGCCGGAAGACGGCGCCGTCGAGGTGCGCGGCCTGACCCTGGACAGCCGGAAGGTGGAGCCGGGCTTCCTGTTCGCCGCCCTGCCGGGTGTAAAGACGCACGGGCGGGACTTTATCCCCCAAGCCGTCGCCCGGGGCGCAGCGGTGATCTTGACCGATATCCCGGTGGAAGGGCTGGATATCCCGGTCCTCGTCACGGACGAGCCGGCTGCGGTTCTGGCCGAGCTGGCAGCGCGTTTCTATCCGCGCCAGCCGGAGCATGTGGTGGCCATCACCGGCACCAACGGCAAGAGCTCGACGGTTGAGTTCCTGCGCCAGATCTGGTCGGCCGCCGGGCATGATGCTGCTTGCCTCGGCACGCTGGGCGTGACCCGCGGATCGGCCCGCGAAGTCACGGGCTACACCACGCCCGATGCCGTGGCCCTGCATCACGCGCTCGATACGCTGGCGGGCGAGGGCGTGACGCATCTGGCGATGGAAGCCTCCAGCCACGGGCTGAAGCAGCACCGCATGGACGGGGTCGCGGTGAGCGTCGGCGCCTTCACCAATCTGACCCAGGATCACCTGGACTATCACCCCGATTTCGCCGATTACTTCGCATCCAAAGAATTGCTCTTCTCGGAGCGCGTCGCCGAAGGTGGCCGGGCCGTCGTCAATGTCGACAGCGAGTGGGGCCGCCGTATGGCGGAGACGGCGCAGCGGCGCGGTCTGGATACGGTCACGATCGGCTGGCGCGGCGAGGATCTGTCGATCCGCGAGGTCACGCCGCGCCCGGCGAGCCAGGATGTCAGCTTTGCCTGGAAGGGTGTCGAGCACAGCCTGGAAGTTCCGCTCGTCGGCGAGTTCCAGATCCTCAACGCCCTGTGTGCCGCGGCGATCGCCCTGGGCGACGGGGTGAAGGCCGAGACTGTTCTGGCGACGCTGCGGCAGCTGGAAGGTGTGCCGGGGCGGCTGGAGAAAGTCGGCGAGACGCGGGAGGCCGCGCCGGTCCTGGTGGACTATGCCCACACGCCGGACGGTCTGGACAAGCTGTTGCGTGCGGCCCGTCCGCATACACAGGGCCGGGTCATCGTCGTCTTCGGATGCGGCGGTGACCGCGATCCGTCCAAGCGCCAGAAAATGGGGGCGATAGCGGCCAGCCAGGCCGATCATATCATCGTTACCGACGACAATCCGCGGTCGGAAGATCCCGCGGCGATCCGTGCGGCAGTCCTCAAGGGCTGCCCGGAGGCCGAGGAAATCGCCGACCGCAGCGCCGCGATCCGCCGCGGCGTTTCCCTGCTGGGCGAGGGCGACTGCCTGCTGATCGCCGGCAAGGGACATGAGACGGGGCAGATCGTGAATGGGACCACGCTGCCTTTCGACGACCGCGAGGAGGCCCGCAAAGCTCTGGGGGAAAGGGAGGCCGCGCATGTCTGAACCGCTCTGGACAGCCCGACGGGCCATGGCCGCGACCGGCGGCATGCTGGTCGGCGATACCGGCTGGACCTGTTCCGGCATCTCGATCGACAGCCGCACGATCCAGTCCGGCGATCTCTTCGTCGCGCTCAAGGACGAGCGCGACGGGCACGACTATGCCGCCGCGGCCATGAAGGCCGGTGCCGCGGCCTGTCTGATCTCCCGCAGCGATCTGGCCCTCGAACCGGCGCTTCAGGTGAAGGACACGCTGGCCGCGCTGCGCAGTCTGGGCGAAGCCGCCCGCGACCGCTGCGACGCGATCCGGGTCGCGGTGACGGGCAGTGTCGGCAAGACCACCGTCAAGGACGCGCTGGCCGCCGTGTTCCGCGCCGCCGGTCCGGCGCACTGGAGCGTGAAGTCGTACAATAATCACTGGGGCGTCCCGCTGACGCTGGCGCGCATGCCGCGCGACACCCAGCGCGCCGTCTTCGAGATGGGCATGAACCATGCCGGCGAGATCCGCGATCTGTCCTCCATGGTCCGGCCGCATGTCGCGATGATCACCCGCATCGCGCCAGCGCATCTGGAAAATCTCGGCTCGGTCGAAGCCATCGCCGATGCCAAGGCGGAGATCTATGAGGGTCTGGAAACGGACGGTGTCGCGATCTATCCCGCCGACGATCCGCAGGCCGTGCGTCTGGCGCGCCATGCCCGCCATTCCGGCGCGGCCTTCATGCTGGATTTCGGCACCGCGAAGGACGCCGCCATCCGTATCGAGTCGTTTGAAACGGGGCTCGACGGATCGCGCGGCATCGCCAATGTGCTGGGCATGCGCGTCCCCTTCTCGGTCAAGGCATCGGGCATGCACTGGGCCTGGAATATTGCCGCCATCTTTGCCGCTTCGGCAGGCGCTGGCCTGGATGCCGGCGATGTCGCCGAAGCGCTGGCCGGGCTGGAAGCCGGCGCCGGCCGCGGCCGTGTGCTGACCCTGGCGCATCCCGCCGGCGGCAGCTTCACCCTGCTCGACGACGCCTATAACGCCAATCCGGTCTCCATGGCTGCTGCGATCGCGGCGCTCGGTGCTGCCCGTCCCGGTGAGGGCGGGCGCCGCATCGCGGTACTGGGCGACATGCTGGAGCTGGGACCGGACGAGGTCGCCATGCACGCGGCGCTCGCCGAACCGCTCGAAGCGGCCGGTGTCGACGAGGTCTATACGTGTGGTAGCCGGATGCGCAGCCTCCACGACGCCTTGCCCGCGACCCGCCGCGCAGGCTATGCGGCAAATGCGGAGGAGGGGCTCGACCTGATCAGGGCAGCAATCCGGCCGGGGGATGTTGTGCTCGTCAAAGGGTCGAATGCCTCCGGTCTCCACAGGATTGCCGCACATCTGGCCGACGGTTCCGCACTCGGATTGACGGAGGCCTGATCCGCCCATGCTGTATTTGTTGCTGTCGCCGCTGGCTGAAGACCTCCAGCTGGCCAATCTGTTCCGCTACATCACCTTCCGCACCGGCGGCGCGCTGATGACGGCGATGCTGATCGCCTTCGTGCTCGGCAAGCCGATGATCGCCTGGCTGCGCAAGAAGCAGGGCAAGGGCCAGCCGATCCGCGCCGAGGGCATCGAACGCCACGTCGTCGAGAAGACGGGAACGCCGACCATGGGCGGCTTCCTGATCCTGCTTGGCGTCATGGTGGGCACGCTCCTGTGGGCGGACCTGTCGAACGCCTATGTCTGGATTGTCATGTTCGTCACGGCCGGTTTCGGTGTCATCGGTTTCATCGACGATTATCTCAAGGTCACCAAGCAATCGACCGCAGGCTTTTCCGGCCGGCTGAAACTGGCGACGGAATTCATCATCGCGCTGGTCGCCGTTGTCTGGGCGACGGTGACGGCGCGGGGCCTGGGCATGGATACCGGGATGTCGACCTCTGTCGCCTTTCCCTTCTTCAAGGACCTGGTGATCAATATCGGTCCGCTCTTCTACGCATTCGGCTGTATCGTCATTGTCGGCGCCGGCAATGCGGTGAACATGACCGACGGTCTGGACGGTCTGGCCATTGTGCCGGTGATGATTGCGGCGGCGACTTTCGGCGCCATCGCCTATGTCGTCGGCCGGGTCGACTTCGCCGAATATCTGCAGGTTCACTATACCGCGGGCACCGGCGAGCTGCTGGTCTTCTGCGGCGCGCTGATTGGCGCGGGTCTGGGCTTTTTGTGGTGGAATGCGCCGCCGGCCATGGTCTTCATGGGTGATACCGGTTCGCTGTCGCTGGGCGGCGCGCTGGGCGCCATCGCCGTCGCGGTGAAGCACGAGATCGTGCTGGCAATCGTCGGCGGGCTGTTCGTGCTCGAGATCGTCTCGGTGATGGTGCAGGTCGCGAGCTTCAAGCTGACCGGCAAGCGCGTTTTCAAGATGGCGCCGATCCACCACCATTTCGAACGGCATGGCTGGGCCGAGCCCACCATCGTCATCCGCTTCTGGATCATTGCCGTCGTGCTCGCATTGATTGGACTTGCAACCCTGAAGCTGAGATAACAGCCCCTCATGATCCCGATCCATGCATATGAAGGCCGCCGTGTCGCTGTGTTCGGATTGGGGCGCACAGGCATAGCCACGGCCAAGGCCCTCGCCGCAGGCGGCGCAGACGTATCCTGCTGGGATGACAGCGGGGCTGCGCGCGATCGCGCCGTGGCCGCCGGCCTGCAGCCGGACGATCTCAACCGGCGCGACTGGGGCGATATTGCCGCGCTGGTCCTGTCGCCGGGCATCCCGCTGACCCATCCCAAACCGCACCGCATGGTGGAACTGGCCAACAGTGTCGGCGCGCCGGTGATCGGCGATATCGAACTGTTCGCCCTGGCGCTTCGCGATGTGCCGGAGAAGCGGCGGCCGAAAGTGATCGGCATCACCGGCACCAACGGCAAGTCGACCACGACCGCACTGATCGGCCATATCCTGCGCGAAACCGGCCGCAAGACCGTTGTCGGCGGCAATATCGGCGATGCCATCCTGGCGCAGGATCCGCCCAGCCCGGGCCTGCACTATGTGCTGGAACTGTCCTCCTACCAGATCGATTTGACCCACTCGCTCGCCTGCGACGTCGCGGTGCTGCTCAACATCACGCCGGATCACATCGACCGGCATGGCGATTTTGACGGCTATTTCCGCGCCAAGCAGCGCCTGTTCGAGATGCAGGCGCCGTCGGGCCAGGCCGTGATCGGTATCGACGACAACGACACCGCCGCCTTCTTCTCCCGCCTGCGGCAGACCCGGCGCGAGGAACAGGTCGTTCCGATCTCCTCCGGCCGCGTGTTTGCGCGCGGCGTCTATGCGCTCGGAGACCGGGTCTATGACGCGCTGGATACCGCTTCGCATCCGGCGGTCGATCTGAAGCGGGCTCCCGCCCTGCCGGGGCGCCATAATGCCCAGAATGTCGCGGCCGCGCTGGCGGCCGTCCGGCTTCTGGGCGTGTCGGCCCGCGCTGCAGCCGAGGCGATCTACACCTTTCCCGGCCTGCCGCACCGCCAGGAAAGCGTTGCGACCCTGCGCGGCATCCGCTTCGTCAATGACAGCAAGGCAACCAATGCCGAAGCCGCCATCCAGGCGCTCACCTGCTATGACAGCATCCGCTGGATCGTCGGCGGACGGGCCAAGGAAGGCGGGCTGAAAGCGGCCATGGGCGCTGCCGGACGGATCGCCCGGGCCTATCTGATCGGCGAGGCGGAGGACCGGTTCGCCGGTGAACTCGACGGCCACATCCCGTTCACGCGCTGCGGCACGCTGGAAGCTGCCGTGGCGGCTGCGGCCCGCGACGCCTGGGCAGAAGGACGGCCCGGCGAGGTGGTGCTGCTGTCACCAGCCGCAGCCTCCTTTGACCAGTTCACCTCCTACGAAGCGCGTGGCGATGCCTTCCGCACGATCGTTGCCGGACTGACCGTGCCGGACGATGTTGCGGAGCCTGTCTCGTGATCCAGGACATTTCCCGGGGATTGGGGACCTGGTGGCGCGGGGTCGACCGGACGCTGCTGGTCGTGGTCATCGCGCTCATTGTGATCGGCCTGATCCTGTCCATGGCCGCCAGCCCGGCCATCGCCGGGCGGATCGGCATCGACGATCCCTTCCACTTCTTCTATCGCCAGAGCGTGTTCGCAGTGATCGGCCTTGTCGGCATGCTGGGCGTATCGGCGCTCAATCCCAAGGGCGCACGCCGGCTGGCCGTGATCGCGCTGGGCTGTTCGCTGCTCCTGATGGTGGCGACGCTCTTCATCGGCAATGAGGTGAAGGGCGCGACCCGCTGGATCCGCGTCGGCCCGCTTTCCCTGCAGGCGTCCGAGTTTCTCAAGCCGGCGCTGATCGTCACGGCCGCCTGGCTGTTTGCCGAGGAAAAGCGCGGCGCGCCGATCCCGGGCCGGGCGATCGCCTTCGGCATCTATATCGTGTCCATCGGCCTTCTGATGGCGCAGCCGGATTTCGGCCAGACCGTGCTCTTGACCCTGTGTTTCGGCGGCGTCTTCTTTGCCTCCGGCCTGTCCTGGCTGTGGGTGTCGGTTCTGGGCGGGCTGGCGGCGACCGGCTCGACGCTGGCCTATTTCACCTTCCCGCACGTCGCCAGCCGGGTCGACCGCTTCATGAATCCGGAGAGCGGCGACACCTACCAGATCGACCAGGCCATCGAGGCGATCTCGCGCGGCGGGATCGCCGGCGCCGGGCCGGGCGAGGGGGAGGTGAAGAACTTCCTGCCCGACGCTCATGCCGACTTCATCTTCGCCGTGGCGGCGGAGGAATTCGGGCTGATGGCCTCGCTTGCCATCATCGGCCTGTTCGCGATCCTGGTGGCGCGCGCCTGGACCCAGGCGATGCGGCTGCAGGACAATTTCGCCCAGCTGGCGGTCGCCGGGCTGGCGCTGCAATTCGCGCTGCAGGCGCTCGTCAACATCGGCGTGAACTTGAACCTCATCCCGCCCAAGGGCATGACTTTGCCCTTCGTATCCTACGGAGGGTCCTCCATGCTTGCGCTCGCCTTCGGGGCCGGCCTCCTTCTGGCTTTCACCCGCCGCCGTCCCGGCGCCTATTCATTGCGGCATTCGGCATGACGCCGCGCCGTTGCCTGATTGCCGCCGGCGGGACCGGCGGTCACATCTTTCCGGCGCGCGCCGCGGCCGATGCGCTGATCGCGCGCGGCTGGCAGGTGCGGCTCGTCACGGATACGCGCGGCCTGCGCCATGCGGCGGATTTTCCGGCTGTTGCCGTCGACGAGATCCATGCCGCCAGCCCGTCGACGAAAAACCCGGTCAAACTGGCCAGGGCGGCGGTTGAGCTGACCCAGGGCCTGGCCCAGACGCGCGGCATCGTGCAGCGCTGGAAGCCGGACGTGGTCGCCGGCTTTGGCGGCTATCCTGCCTTTCCCGCGCTTGGCGTGGCGCAGTCGATGCGCATCCCCTTCGCCATTCACGAACAGAATGCGGTGCTGGGCCGGGTCAATCGCATGTTTGCGGCCCGCGCCGGCTTTGTCGCCTCCGGCTTCGAGCGCCTGGACCGGCTGCCGGAGAAGGCGCGCAAGCGTCACATCCTCACCGGCAACCCGCTGCGCACACCCATCGTCGAGGCACGGGCGGCCGGTTATCCGGCGCTGACGGAGGAGGGGTGGATCAACCTGCTCGTTCTCGGCGGATCGCTGGGTGCCCGCATCCTGTCGGAAACCGTGCCGGCGGCGGTGGCAAAACTCCCGGAAAAGCTGCGATCTCGCCTTGATGTCGTCCAACAGACCCGTGAGGAATCCCTCCCCATGGCCCGCGAGACCTATGCCCAAGCCGGCGTCAACGCCATTTGCGAACCCTTCTTCGAGGATGTCGGCGCGCTTTATGCCGCCAGCCATCTCGTAATCGGCCGCTCCGGCGCGTCCACCGTGTCGGAAGTGGCCGGTGTGGGACGTCCCGCGATCTTCTGTCCGCTTGCCATCGCAACCGACGACCACCAGGCCGCAAATGCCGACGGGCTGGTCCAGGCCGTCGCCGCTGACATGCTGCGCGAAGCCGACTTCACGGCCGATCGCGTCGCCAAACTTCTTGAAACCCGCCTTACCAACCCCGAAGACCTGGCCGAACGGGCCGCCGCAGCCCGCACGCTGGGCCGGCCCGACGCCGCGGAAACGCTGGCGAAATCGATCGACGGCCTGGTGCGAGGAGCGCTCGTATGAAATTTGCCGCCCTGCCTTTCCCTGTCGGCCCTGTCCATTTCGTCGGTATCGGCGGCATCGGCATGAGCGGCATTGCCGAGGTCATGCTGAATCTCGGCTATCAGGTGCAGGGATCGGACATCCGCGCCAACCCGAATGTCGAGCGGCTGGAAGGCCTCGGCGCCCGGGTCGCGATCGGTCATGCGGGCGAAAATGTCGAAGGCGCGGGCGCCATCGTCGTCTCCTCCGCGATCAAGCCGGACAATCCCGAACTCGTCGCGGCGCGGGCCAGGAAAATCCCCGTCGTGCGCCGGGCCGAAATGCTGGCCGAACTGATGCGGTTGAAGTTCGCCGTCGCCGTCGGCGGCACACACGGCAAGACCACGACCACCTCGCTGGTCTCGGTGCTGATGGATGCGGCGGGCGTCGATCCGACCGTGATCAATGGCGGCATCATCTCGGCCTATGGCTCGAACGCCAAGATGGGGCTGGGCGACTGGATGGCGGTCGAGGCCGATGAAAGCGACGGCTCCTTCCTGAAACTGCGGTCGACGGTGGCCATCGTCACCAATATCGATCCGGAGCATATGGAGCATTACGGCAGTTTCGACGCGCTGCGGCAGGCCTTCTTCCGCTTTGTCGAGAACCTGCCCTTCTACGGTTTCGCCGTGCTGTGCACCGATCATCCCGAAGTGCAGTCGCTGGCCAGCCGGATCGAGGACCGCCGCGTCATCACCTATGGCAAGAACCCGCAGGCCGATGCGCGTCTGGAAAACCTGCGTATGGAGCCGTCCGGTTCGACCTTCGACGTCACCTTCCGCCTGCGCGACCAGGCGCCGGAGACCTGGCGCGATATCGTTCTGCCGATGATGGGCGAGCACAATGTGCTCAATGCCGTCGCGGCCCTGGCAACGGCGCGCGAGCTCGGTCTTACCGAAGAAGCGGCCAAGGGTGCTCTGAAGGGCTTTGGCGGGGTGAAGCGGCGCTTCACGCAGACCGGCAGCTGGAAAGGCGCGACCATTATCGACGATTACGGCCACCACCCGGTCGAGATCGTGGCCGTGCTGCGCGCTGCGCGCCAGGCCGCGACCGGCAAGGTGATCGCCGTGATGCAGCCGCACCGCTATTCGCGCCTGCACGATCTGTTCGAGGATTTCTCGACCTGTTTCAACGATGCCGACAGCGTGCTGGTCGCCCCGGTCTATACCGCCGGCGAGGATCCGATCGAGGGCGCTGACCGCGATCACCTCGTCGCCAGCCTCACCGCACACGGCCATCGCGACGCCCTGGCCATCACCCGTGACAATGTCGCCGCCGAAGTCGCAAAACGGGCCGGCGAGGGCGATGTCGTCGTCTGTCTCGGCGCTGGCGACATCACGCAATGGGCCTATGCGCTCCCGGGCGAGCTGGAGGCGTTGGGCTAGTGGAGCAAGCCGGTGAAACCGCGGTCCTTCCCCTTGATGGGGAAGGTGGGCCGAAGCGGAGCTTCGGGCCGGAAGGGGTGAAGCCCGGTACCGGCGTTTTCACACACCTCGCCCCCACCCCATCCACCCCGCCTTCGGCGCGGTCCCCCTTCCCCGTCAAGGGGAAGGATGGAGGCCTGTTGTGACGAACCTTCTCGCCCAGCTCCCGCCCGTTCGCGGCAAATATATCGAGCAGGCGCCGCTCAAGGATATCACCTGGCTGCGCGTGGGCGGTCCGGCGGATGTGCTCTACCTGCCGGCCGACGAGGCCGATCTGGCGCGCTTCCTGGCCGAGACACCGGACGATATCCCGGTTCATGTCCTGGGCGCCGGATCGAACACGCTGGTGCGCGATGGCGGTGTGCCGGGCGTGGTGATCCGGCTCGGTCCGCCCTTTGCGAAGACGGAAGCTCTCGATGGCAATCGCCTGCGCGCCGGCGCCGGCGCGCTGGACCGCATGGTCGCGAAGGCCGCGGCCAAGGCAGGCCTGGCGGGCATGGAATATCTGATCGGTGTGCCCGGCACGATCGGCGGCGCGCTGCGCATGAATGCCGGCTGCTATGACCAGGAAACCGCCGATGTGATCGTCGAGGCTGTGGCGCTGGACCGTTCGGGCCGGCGCATTATCGCGTCGCCGGAAGAGCTGGCCTATTCCTATCGTCATTGCGAGGCGCCGGAGGACTGGATTTTCACCGAAGCCGTCTTCCAGGGCACGCCGGACGCGCCTGCGGCCATCGAGGCGCGCATGGGCGAGATCACCGCCCGCCGCGAACAGACCCAGCCGATCCGGGAAAAGACATCGGGCTCGACCTTCGCCAATCCCGACCCGCCCGGCACGCCGGACCAGCGCAAGTCCTGGCAGCTGATCGACAGTGTCGGCGGCCGCGGCTTCTCGGTCGGGGGCGCACGGTTTTCCGAACAGCACTGCAATTTCCTGATCAATAACGGTTCCGCCACGGCGGCCGATCTGGAAGAGGTAGGCGAGACGATCCGTGCCCGCATCCGCGAGACCCACGGCATCGACCTGCGCTGGGAAGTGCGGCGCATCGGACAGTATCGGAAGGATATAGCCTCATGACCCAGGAACTCATCTCGGTGATCGAGCCGATCCGCAAAGGCTATGTCGACGGGTTCGAGGCCTGGCTGGACGGACAGGCCAGTAGCTTCCCCGAGGGCAGTGGCGAACGCATCTACCAGATCCAGGCCCAAACCAATTTTGCCCGAAAGCTGTGCCGGGTCGATTTCGCCCTTGCCAAGGGCGACAATGCCGAGCGGCTCGACTACAGTCCCAAGAGCATGCTGGGCTTCCAGCCCATGGAGGGTGAGGTGGACGGCGTGCTTGTCCAGCTGCAACCCTTTCGCTGGGATAATGCCGTGGTCGAGATTTCCGGCGCGATCTGGGATCAGGACCGGGTGATCGCCTGGTTCAACAAATGGTTCGGCTTCAATGGCAACACACCGGCTGTGACGCCGCGGAACAAGCCGGGCGGGGTGATTCATATCTGTGCCTTGGCCGAACCCGGCATGCTGCGGATCGATTTCGGCAGCGCGCCCGCACTGGCGGTCGCCGAGCTCCTGCCCATTGCCGCCGCAAGCGGAGCGACGCAGTTGTCTCTGCGGGATTCCAGCCAGCTTTCGGCCAGGCCGGGTGCCGGCCATGTGATCGGGTAGGTCGCCATGACGAAACGTGTCGTCGTCCTGCTGGGCGGTCTGTCTCCGGAACGCGATGTGTCCCTGGTCTCCGGCGCGGCCTGTGCGAAGGGTCTGCGCGAGAAGGGGTATGACGTCGTCGAGATCGATGCGGGCCGCGACCTGTACCGTCAGCTGGAAGAGGCGGCGCCGGACATTGTCTTCAATGCGCTGCACGGCGAATGGGGCGAGGACGGGCTGGTGCAGGGCGTGCTCGAGCATTTCGGCAAGCCCTACACGCATTCCGGCGTGCTGGCCTCGGCGCTGGCCATGGACAAGCAGAAGGCCAAGGACGTGCTGCGCGCGGCCGGCATTCCCTGTCCGGAAGGCTTCATCGCCAACCGCTTCGAGGCGGCCAGATCGCATGCCATGAAGCCGCCCTATGTTGCCAAGCCGAATGCCCAGGGCTCGTCGGTGGGGGTGCATATCGTGCTGGAAGGTGCCAACCGGCCGCCGGCCGAGCTGGGCTCGACCGCCTGGGCGCTGGGCGAAGAGGTTCTGATCGAACGCTATATCCCCGGCCGCGAGCTGACCGTCGCCGTGATGGAAGACCGGGCGCTGTGCGTCACCGAAATCGTGCCCAAGACCACTTTCTACGATTATAACGCCAAGTACGCCGCAGGCGGGTCCGATCATATTTTACCGGCACCGGTGCCGGAAGAAATAGCAGAACGGGCCTGTGAACTGGCGCTGAAAGCTCATGCAGCCTTGGGATGCCGCGGTTTGACGCGGTCGGATTTCCGTTACGATTCCACTTCCGAAGAGCCGCTATGGTTACTCGAAATTAACACCCAACCGGGCATGACTCCGACATCTCTTGCGCCCGAACAGGCGCAGTATTGCGGCATCGCCTTTGGCGATCTCGTGCAATGGATGGCGGAGAATGCGTCGTGTCGAAGGTGAGGCGCGGCGGGTCGCGTAAGACGACCCGGCGCACGTCCAAACCCCGATCCGCCGCGGTGTCCGCACCGCGGCGTTTGCGTAACTGGGCCGAGGCCCGGATCCGGGGTGCGAAATACCGTATGGCGAAGACAGCCCGTCTCGGCGGGCTGGCGGTGACAGGCCTGGTGGCGGTCACCGTGGGCGGGCTTGCGCTCTTCGGCCAGCTCGACGATGCCGCCATCGAAATCCGTGATTTTGCCGGCCATCGCCTGTCCGGCGTCGGTTTTGCCGTTCGCGCCGTCGATGTCACCGGTGCCAGCGGTGCCGATGCCCATGCCATCGTGCAGGCCAGCGAAGTCTATGACGGTCAGCCGATCTTCGCCGTCAATCCCGACATTATCCGCCGCCGCGTCGAGGCGCTGCCAGCCGTTCGCCGCGCCACCGTCGCACGCCTTCTGCCGGACCGGATCGCGATCGTGGTCGAGACCCGCGAGGCCTACGCGCTCTGGCAGGTCGATGGCGATCTGCGCGTGATCGACCGCCATGGTGTCGTGCTGGCGCATGCCGATCCGATGAACCCTTTGCCGTTGCCGCTCGTTGTCGCCGAAGGTGCCAATGAAGCGGTGGTCGAGATCGTCGAGGCGCTCGACAACTACCCCATCGTCCGCGACCGCGTCGTCGGTGCGGTGCGGGTGGGTGAGCGCCGCTGGAATCTGCGTCTGGACAGTGGCGCCGATGTGAAACTGCCCGAAGGCGATGTCACCGCCTCGATCGCCATCCTGGCGCGGCTGCAGGCCGAGCGGGGCGTGCTGCGCCTGGCGGCAGAGAGTTTCGATCTGCGGGGTGAGGGCGATCTGATCGTCCGCGCCCGGCCGGACCGCGCACAGGCGGCGGGATTGCGGGAGCGTGAAGCGTGAGTGTGCTGGATTTCTTTCGGTCGAGGCAGGCGGACTCGGTAACCGGCGGCAAGGCCGCAGGCGGTGTCTGCGCCGCGCTGGATGTCGGTTCGTCCAAGATTGCCTGCTTTATCGCCCGGACCGATCAGACGGTCTCCGGCCCGCGGCCGCGCGTGGTCGGTGTCGGCCACCAGTCCTCGCGCGGTGTACGCGCCGGCGCTGTTGTCGATATGGATGCAGCGGCCGAAGCGATCCGTGCAGCCGTCGAGCAGGCCGAGCGCATGGCCTCCCAGGCCGTCAGCTCCGTCACCGTCACGCTGTCGTCCGGACAGCCCAGCTCGACACGCATTGCCGCTGAAATCGACCTGCCGCAGCGCGAGGTTACCGAGCGCGAATTGCGCCGCCTGCTCGACGGCGCGCTGAGCGAATTCGACGCCGAGGACCGGGTCGTGCTGCACGCCATCCCGCTGTCCTGGTCGGTCGACGATCATCGCGGCATCCGCGATCCGCGCGGCATGTTCGGCCGCACGCTGGGCGTGGAAGTGCATGTCATCACGGCGGCCATTGGCCCGCTGCGCAATCTTCTGACCTGCGTCGAGCGCTGCCATTTCGACCTGCGCGGCGTCGTGGCCACGCCCTATGCCTCCGGCCTTTCTGCCCTGGCCGATGATGAAGTCCAGCTGGGTGCGACCCTGATCGATATGGGTGCCGGCGCGACAACGGCGGCCGTGTTCGCCGAAGGCGCGCTCCTGCATATCGACGCGGTCCCCGTGGGCGGGTCGCATGTCACCTCTGACGTGGCGCGCGGCCTGTCAACGCCGCTGGTGGCGGCCGAGCGTCTCAAGACGCTGTACGGCTCGGCGCTGGACAGCCCGGAAGACGACCAGCAGATGATCGAGGTGCCCTCGGTCTCCGGCGAGAACGGGGCGATGTATGACAGCGCGCCGCGCTCCCTGCTCAACTCCATCATCCGGCCGCGCCTGGAAGAAACCTTCGAACTGATCCGCGACCGTCTGGATGCGGCGGGCGTGGGCAAATCCTCCGGTCGCCGCCTGGTGCTGACCGGGGGTGGGGCCCAGATGCCCGGTGCCGGCGAGCTCGCTGCACGGGTGTTCGGCAAACAGGTCCGCATTGCCGGTCCGACCGGTGTGACGGGGTTGGGCGATGCCGTTTCGGGACCGGCCTTCTCGGCCGTTGCCGGCATTGTACGCCGCGAGACACGCGGTGCTGCCGAGGCAATCTCCGGTCCGCCGCGCATGGGTGGTTTCACCGTTGCGGCACGCCGCAATCGGGCCGAGGCCGGTTCGGCCGGCTCGATGTGGCGCTGGTTTGCCGAAAGCTTCTGATCATCCGTGAGCAGAGAGCCGCCGGTATCCGGCGGTGCTGATCCCCGGTACTCAAATATGATCTGCGAAGCGCGGGCATTTTTGCGGCGCGGCGCAGGAACTTAACGCCTGATTAAGCGTCTTTGATAGAGACTGCCGACTCAAGAGCCCGTTAACCTTACCGCTTCGTGCATGGGGTCCCACATGACGCTGAATCTCTCCATTCCTGAAACAACCGAATTGCGGCCTCGGATTGTCGTATTCGGTGTCGGTGGCGCCGGGGGGAATGCGGTCAACAACATGATCGAGTCGAGTCTTGAGGGTGTCGACTTCGTGGTCGCCAATACCGACGCGCAGGCGCTGACGCGCTCGAAGTCGGAAAAGCGTATCCAGATGGGCGCGGCGATCACCGAAGGTCTGGGCGCGGGCGCCCGGCCGGAAGTGGGCGAACAGTCGGCCGAGGACTCCATCGACGACATCCGTGAGCACCTGGCCGGTGCCCACATGGTTTTCATCACCGCCGGCATGGGCGGTGGCACGGGCACGGGCGCGGGACCGGTCGTTGCACGTGCAGCACGGGAAATGGGCATCCTGACCGTCGGCGTGGTGACCAAGCCGTTCCACTTCGAAGGCTCGCGCCGCATGAAGCTGGCCGAGGCCGGTATCGAGCAGCTGCAGGAACATGTCGACACGCTGATCGTCATTCCGAACCAGAACCTGTTCCGCGTCGCCACCGAGAAGACGACCTTTGCCGAAGCCTTCTCAATGGCCGACCAGGTGCTGCACTCCGGTGTGCGCGGCATCACCGACCTCATGGTCATGCCGGGCCTGATCAATCTCGACTTCGCTGACGTGCGCGCCGTGATGAACGAGATGGGCAAGGCGATGATGGGTACGGGCGAGGCCTCCGGCGAGAAACGCGCCGTCGACGCTGCCCAGGCCGCCATCTCCAATCCGCTGCTGGACGATGTCTCGATGAAGGGCGCCACAGGCGTTCTGATCAACATCACCGGCGGCTATGACATGACCCTCTACGAGGTCGACGAAGCCGCCAACGAGATCCGTTCGGAAGTCGATCCGGAAGCCAATATCATTGTCGGTTCCACTTTCGACGAGACCATGGAAGGTTCCATGCGGGTCTCTGTCGTTGCAACGGGTATCGATGCCGAAGCCGTTGTGGTGACCGATACGCGCAATCGTCAGCGCACCGCGCCGCAGACCGCCGAACGCTCCAGCCCGAACGATGCGATCCTGCCGTGGAAGCGCACCGGGTCAGACCGTCCGGGCCGCGTCAATCCGCCGGCCACCACCGAGCGCACGGTCGCAGCGCGTCCGGAGCCGGTCGCGACACGCACCGAGACGCGCGAGATGCCGGAAACCGAAATCGAGCCGCAAGCCGAACCGCTCAAGCGGGCGGTTGGCGCGGAAGATCTGTCCGATGCGATTGCCGATACCGAAATCACCCGGGACAGCGATCCCTATGTGATGGAAAACCGTCCGGTGGCGATCACCGAGACGCGGGTCGAAGTGCAGCAGCCGCAGGTGCTGCGCGACCAGGCGCGCCTGGCCGAGGAGGCTGCCAGCCTCAATGCCCGCTACGAACAGCGCCGCGCCACTACGGGGAGCCAGCCGGATATCGCCGCGGATGATGACGAACCCAAGCGCGGCTTCTCGCTCTTCGGCCGCCGCCGCAAGCCGGCCGAGCCGGCGCCGGCCAAGGCCGCGCCCGTGACCAAGACGGCACCGGTCCAGACCTCCCAGCCGCGCGCATCGGGCGATCTGTTCGGTGACAGCCTGGAAGAAGGCGATCTGGAAATTCCGGCCTTCCTGCGTCGCCAGGCGAACTAGGCTAACGCTTTGAATTTGAAGATGGCCCGCTGGCAGCCGCCGGCGGGCCATCTTGTTTGAAGCGTCGTGCTGCGAGTGCGTAACAAAACGCAACAATGCTTTAATTGCCTGCTGGAGCCGCGTGGTGTTGTGTGCGAGCCAGGGACGACGGCTCCCGTCGGCGCCTGGCCCGCTTGGCCAGACCACCGGGCGGGACAGACCGTTGAGTAAGATAGTAGCAGGCGGCGTTAGACAGTGACTTACCGGCAGACATTGGCAGCCCCCGCAGTCTGTGCGGGTATCGGTCTCCACTCCGGCGAACGGGTCCGCATGGTCCTGCAACCGGCCTCGGCCGGCTCTGGCATCCGCTTCATCCGCTCCGACATCGATGATCGCGACAACCGCATCGCCGCACGCGCCGATGCCGTCAGCGAAGTCCGTCTCGGCACGACCCTGCAGAATGACGCCGGTGCGACGATCGCCACCGTCGAGCACCTGATGGCGGCGCTGGCCGGCCTGGGTGTCGACGATGCCGTGATCGAGGTCGACGGTCCGGAAATCCCGGTGATGGACGGTTCATCCGAGCCGTTCGTCAAGCTGATCCGCCAGGTCGGCCTGAAATCCCAGTCGGTGCCGCGCCGCGCCATCCAGGTGCTCAAGCCGGTCTCGCTGGACCTGGACGATCGCCGCGCCTGCTTCATGCCCGCGCTCAAGCCGATGATCGAGATCGAGATCGCCTTCGAGCACCAGGCGGTGGGCCGCCAGGCCTGCGTGTTCGACATCACGCCGGAAATCTTCTCCACCGATATCGCCCGTGCACGCACCTTCGGCTTCCGCAAGGATTACGACGCGCTGCTCGCTGCCGGCCTCGCGCGTGGTGGCTCGATGGACAATGCCGTCGTGCTCGACGACACCGGAATCGCCAATCCGGAAGGCCTGCGCTTCAAGGACGAGTTCGTGCGTCACAAGGCGCTCGACGCCCTCGGTGATCTTTATCTCGCCGGCGCGCCGATCATCGGCTGCTATTCCGCCGAGCGTCCGGGCCATGCCATCAACAACATGGCCGTGCGTGCCCTGCTTGAGGATACGAGTGCCTGGAAGTGGGTGAATATGCGCGATGGCGTCACCCGCGAAATGGCGCTGGCGCACTCCTGACACGCGGTTGACCGTCAAGGTTACTGAAGGGGTACTTTTGCCCCGGCCAATCATCCGCTACAACGCTGATTGAACGGGTGGTCGTCCGGCCGCCAAAATTGTCGAGCCCCGTGTCCCCATGACCCTTTCGCCGCGTATTCTGTTTCCGCTTGCCTTTGCTGTTATCCTGGCGGGTTGTTCCTCCAACCGTCCGGATACGGCCGTCGCCTATGTCGAGCGCCCGGCGGAAACCATCTACGCGGAAGCCATCAACCGGATGGACCGGAATCAGTACGACATCGCCGCGGCGATGTTCGACGAGGTCGAGCGCCAGCACCCCTATTCGGAGTGGGCCCGCCGCTCGATGCTGATGGCCGCCTTCGCCAACTACCAGTCGAACAATTACGAGGAAGCGATCTCGGATTCCGAACGCTTCATCTCGCTGCACCCGGGCAATCGCAACGCCGCCTACGCCTACTATCTGATCGCGATCTGCTATTTCGAGCAGATCATGGATGTCGGCCGCGACCAGGCTGCGACCCAGCAGGCGCTGGATGCGCTGGAGCAGGTGGTGCGCCGCTATCCGGAAAGCCGCTATGCCACGGATGCGCGCCTGAAGATCGACATGACGCGCGACCACCTAGCCGGCAAGGAAATGAGCGTCGGCCGCTGGTATCTGCGCCGCAATTATCACCTGGCCGCCATCAACCGCTTCCGCAATGTGCTGCAGGAATACGGCACCACCTCGCACGTGCCTGAAGCACTGCACCGCCTGGTGGAATCCTATGTGGCGCTCGGCATCGACGAGGAGGCCCGCCAGGTCGCGGCCGTGCTCGGCTACAACTTCCCGGGCAGTGAGTGGTACCAGAACAGCTACGACCTCCTGACGCGTGAGGGTATTACGCTCGAGGTCGATCCCGAGCGCGAGGACCCGTCCTATTTCGAACGGGCCTGGCGTCGTCTGTTCGGCTGACGGGTCGGGGGTGCGAACGCCCTGAATGCTGCTCTCCCTCTCCATTCGCAATGTCGTCCTGATCGATACGCTGGATGCGGTCTTCGAGAGCGGGCTCTGTGCCCTGACCGGCGAAACCGGCGCGGGTAAATCCATTCTTCTCGGCGCTCTGGGCCTGGCCGCCGGCGAACGGGCCGATCGCGCCCAGGTGCGTGCCGGTGCCGACGAGGCCCAGGCCGTCGCCGAATTCGATCTGGCTGACAGTCATCCTGCCCGCGCCCTGCTGGACGAGGCGGGGATCACGGTCGAACCCGGCGAGCCCCTGATCCTGCGCCGCCGTCTCGGCGAGGACGGCCGCTCGCGCGCCCATGTCAACGACCAGGCGGCCAGTATCGGCCTTCTGCGCTCGCTGGGCGATGTTCTGGTGGAAGTCCACGGCCAGCATGACGGGCGCGGCCTGATGGATCCGAAAACCCATCGCGGCTATCTCGACACCTATGCCGGGCATGACGATCTGCGCACTGCTTGCCGCAGCGCCTGGAAGGAGTTTTCCGGGGCCCGGCGCCGCCTGGACGAGCTGGTCAGCGCCAATCGCGCCTCGGACGAGGAAAAGGCCTTTCTCACCCACGCCCTGGAAGAGCTTGAAGCGCTGTCGCCGAAAACCGGCGAAGAGGCCGAGCTGGCCGAAGAGCGCCAATTCCTGCAGGGCGCCGAGCGGGCGCTGGGCGATCTGCAGGAAGCCCAGGAGGCCCTGGCCGGCGATGGCGGCGGGCTGGAAGGCCGGCTGAACGCAGCCCTGCGCGGGCTGGAACGCGTGCGCGGCCATATCGGCGAGGGTGGCGGCGCTGCCGGCGAAGCGCTGGACCGGGCCGCCTCCGCCATCGACCGCGCCCTGATCGAGTTCACCGAGGCGGAAGACGCGCTGGGCGATGCCGCCCAGGCTTTCGATGTCGAGCCCGGCCGGCTGGATGCGGTGGAAGAGCGGCTCTTCGCCCTGCGCGGCCTGTCGCGCAAGCACAATGTCGATGCCGACGAGCTGCCCGCCCTGCATGGTCGGCTCGCCGAACAGCTCGACGCGATCGAGAATGCCGCCGATCGCATTGCCGAGGCCGAGAAGGCCGTGACCGCGGCCCGCGCCCGCTATGACGATGCCGCCCACGCCCTGTCGCGCAGCCGCGAAAAGGCGGGCGAGGCGCTGGCGAAGGCCGTGGCCGCCGAACTGCCGCCGCTGAAGATGGACAAGGCGCGCTTCCGCGTCTCCGTCACCTCCGACGACGAGCGCGCCGGGCCGGATGGCCGTGACAGCGTGGTCTTCGAGGTCGCCACCAATCCCGGCGCGCCCTTCGGTGCGCTGGACAAGATCGCCTCGGGCGGGGAACTTTCGCGCTTCGGCCTGGCCCTGAAAGTCTCGCTTGCCGACGAGGATGAGGGCCTGGTCCTGGTGTTCGACGAGGTCGACCAGGGCGTGGGCGGGGCTGTCGCCGACGCCGTCGGCCGCCGCCTGAAACGCCTCGCCGAGAAGGGCCAGACACTGGTCGTCACCCACTCGCCGCAAGTCGCCGCCGTGGCCGATCATCACTGGAAGATCGTCAAGGATGATGACGGCAAGGGCGGGGTGCGCACCACGCTCGTGCGCCTTGAGGGCGACGAACGCCGCGAGGAAATCGCCCGCATGCTCTCCGGCGCTGAAGTCACCGATGCGGCAAGAGCCCAGGCGGACGCGCTGATGTCCGCGGAAACGCAGCTTCTCTAGTTCCAGTTTCTCGAGTCTTTTGCCGCCGGGATGTCCCCCTCATCCGCCCCTTCGGGGCACCTTCTCCCCAAGGGAGAAGGCGGTGTCAGCCGGCACCGTCAGCCCTCCCTCTCCCCGGGGGAGAGGGCCGGGGAGAGGGGGGAAGCATCGCTGTTGGCGACGGGGCTAAACAAACCCGTCCCGCCCTGCCACTCTGGCTGCGAATGCGGGCCGCAATGCCCTAATCTCGCACTTCGAATCGCAACGGAGCCGGCGATGAGCGCACTCAAGGATGTCGACAATCTCACCGCTGACGAGGCGCGGGCCGAGCACAAGCGGCTGGCGAAGGAAATCGCCGCCCACGACAAGGCCTATTACCAGCACGATGCGCCGAAGATTTCCGACGCGGCCTACGACACGCTGCGCCAGCGGCTGGAAGCGGTCGAGGCGCGTTTTCCCGAACTGGCTGGTGCCGACAGCCCGACCCAGCGCGTCGGCGCTGCGCCCTCGGGCAAGTTCGGCGAGATCGTCCATGCGGTGCCGATGCTGTCGCTGGGCAATGCCTTCAATGATGAGGACGTGGCCGATTTTGTGGGCCGTATCCGGCGCTTCCTCGGCCTGGCAGAGGATGCGCCCGTGGCGATCACGGCCGAGCCGAAGATCGACGGCCTGTCCGCCTCCATCCGCTATGAGAAGGGCCGCATCGTGCATGGCGCCACCCGCGGCGACGGCCAGACCGGCGAGGACGTGACGGCCAACCTGCTGACGCTGGACGATATCCCGGATACCCTGCCGGGTTCCGGCTGGCCCGACGTGCTGGAAGTGCGCGGCGAAGTCTATATGTCGCATGAGGATTTCGCCGCGCTCAACAGGCGGCAGGAAGAGGCCGGCAAGCCCGCCTACAAGAACCCCCGCAATGCCGCCGCCGGCTCGCTGCGGCAGATCGATCCGGCCATGACCGCCCAGCGCCCGCTGCGCTTTTTTGCCTATGCCTGGGGCGAGGTGAGTGCACCGCTGGCCGAAACCCAGCTCGACGCCGTCGCGCGCCTGGGCGATTGGGGTTTCCCGACAAATCCGCTGATGAAGCGCTGCGAGAGCGTGGACGATCTCATCGCCGTCTATCGCGACATCGAGGCGAAGCGCGCCACGCTGGGCTATGATATCGACGGCGTGGTCTACAAGACCGACCGGCTGGACTGGCAGGAAAGACTGGGCTTTGTCGCCCGCGCGCCGCGCTGGGCCATCGCCCACAAATTCCCCGCCGAACAGGCCACCACCTTGCTCGAGGCCATCGACATCCAGGTCGGCCGCACCGGCGCGCTGACGCCCGTGGCGCGGCTGACGCCCGTCACGGTCGGCGGCGTCGTGGTCACCAATGCCACCCTGCACAATCAGGACGAGCTGGAGCGCAAGGATATCCGTATCGGCGACACGGTGGTGATCCAGCGCGCCGGCGATGTCATCCCCCAGGTCGTGCGGGTGGTCGATCCGGACCGGGCGGGCCGGGCCGAGCCCTTCGAATTCCCCACCGAATGCCCGGTCTGCGGCAGCCAGGCGCTGCGCGAGCATGATCCCAAGACCGGCAAGCTGGACGCGGTGCGCCGCTGTACCGGCGGGCTGATCTGCGCCGCCCAGCTGAAGGAGCGGCTCAAGCATTTCGTCTCGCGCAAGGCCTTCGATATCGAGGGGCTGGGCACGCGGCAGATCGACATGTTCCACGAAGAGGGCCTGGTTCGCGAACCAGCCGACATCTTCACCCTGAAACAGCGCAACGAGGCCGGCGAAATCGCGCCGCCGCTGCAGGAGCGCGAGGGTTTTGGCGAGACAAGTATCGGCAATCTCTTCGCCGCCATCGACAGCCGCCGCACCATCGCCCTAGGCCGTTTCATCAACGCGCTGGGCATCCGCCATGTCGGCGAGAACACCGCCCAGCTCTTCGCGCGCACCTATGGCAGCTGGACGGCCTTCCGCCAGGCGGCGGAAAACCTCGCCGACGAGGTGGTGCGGGCCGAGATGCTGGGCATTGACGGGATCGGCAATGCCGCCGTCGAGGCGCTGGACCAGTATTTCACAGAACAGCACAATCGCGACCTGCTGGACCGGCTGGTGGCCGAACTCACCATCGAGGACGCCGAAGCCGTCGCCAATGACAGCCCGGTCGCCGGCAAGACGGTCGTCTTCACCGGCACGCTGGAACGCATGACGCGCGACGAGGCCAAGGCCAAGGCGCAATCGCTCGGCGCCAAGGTCTCCGGCTCGGTCTCGGGCAAGACCGACTATCTGGTCGCCGGCCCCGGCGCCGGCTCAAAGGCGAAGAAAGCCGCCGAACTGGGCGTGGAAACGCTCACCGAGGACGAGTGGTTCGTGCTGATCGGGGAGGGGTGAGGACGGGCTCTGAGTGCTTTCCCCGGCCCTGTGCCGGGGCCTGCCGACCGTGAGGGATGATCTCGAAAATGCTGGCTGCGCCGCTGGGCCCCGGAACAAGTCCGGGGAAAGTGCTAGGGGGTAGGGGAAGAAACCCCTACTCCTCCACCCGCCGGTACACCCCGTCCACCGGCAGCTCACCCTCAAACCCCGCGACATAGCTCAGCAGCACGGCTTCCAGCACGTCCCAGTCTTCCAGGCGGCAGGTGCCGGGCTCGACCTCGTTCTCGAAGATCTCATAGCGATTGCGGTCGGCCTCGGCGAGGTCGTCGCATTGCGGCTGGTGATAGGCGGCGACACCGCCCTCATAGACATAGACCAGCCCGTACAGCCACACATCCTCGCTCTGCTTCATGCCGGCATAGAGACCCGGCGCGATCTCGCGCAGGCGCACGCCTTCATGGGGGAAGTTGGCGATGTCGGAATGATAGCGCCCGCCGCGCTGTTCCACATAGCCTGTCCACATCGGCCGGTCGAAAGGGCGTCCGTCGGGATGGTTGGGCGTGTGGGCATAAAGGCCTTCTTCCAGCGGGAAGTCGGCCGAGAACCGGCCGATCAGGGCGCGGTCGGAATAAAAGCAGCCGCCCAGAAGGGCGGCTGCTGTGATGATGACAAGGCCGGTGCGGATCACGGCGTGGCGCCGGCCAGCGGTTCGGTCGCCTTGAGCAGCCAGTCGGCCACATCGCCCGAGACCAGCGGCAGCACGCGCTGGCGCACCATGGCGTGATAGCTGTCCAGCCAGGCCAGCTCGTCGGCGGTGAGGAGATGCGTGTCGATCAGACCCTTGTGGATCGGCGCGACCGTCAGCGTCTCGAAGCCCAGCATCGGCCGTTCGCCACCGGCAATATCGGCAGCATCGGTGACGAATTGCAGGTTCTCGATGCGGATGCCATAGCCGTCCGCCTTGTAGTAGCCCGGCTCGTTCGAGACGATCATGCCCGGCTCCAGCGGCACGGTATTGGCGGCCTTGGAAATCCGCTGCGGCCCTTCATGCACGCCCAGGAAACTGCCCACGCCATGGCCGGTGCCGTGGTCATAGTCGAACCCGGCCTGCCACAGGGGATAGCGCGCCAGCACGTCCAGCTGGGTGCCGGTCGTGCCCTTGGGGAAGCGCACCATGGACAGGGCGATATGGCCCTTCAGCACGCGCGTGAACTGGGTGCGCATCTCTGCCGTCGGCGCGCCGATCGGCACGGTGCGGGTGATATCCGTCGTGCCGTCGGGATACTGGCCGCCACTGTCGACCAGGTAGAGCGTGCCTTGCGCCAGTTTCAGATTGGTCGCTTCGGACACGCGATAGTGCGCAAAGGCGCCATTGCCCTGGGCACCCGAGATCGTGTCGAAGGAGAGGTCGCGCAGTTCGGGCAATTGCTTGCGGAAGCTTTCCAGCTTCTGGGCGGCCTCGATCTCGTCGACCTGGCCGGACTGGGCGAACGTGTCCAGCCAGTGCAGGAATTGCACGATGGCGCCGCCATCGCGGATATGCGCCTGGCGGGCGCCTTCGATCTCGGCGGCATTCTTGCGCGCCTTGGGACGCATCACCGGATCTTCGGCCTGCTGCACTTCGGCACCGCCGCCGCGCAGGCTTTCCAGCACCCAGGCCGAGGCCGTGGTCGGATCGACGCGCACCGTCTTGCCATTGTATTCGGCGAGGCCTGCTCCGAACTCGCTCTCCGGGCGCAGGGCGATCTCATTGCCCAGATGCGCGCGGGTCTCGTCGGTGATCTTTTCCGGCGCGACGAAGAAAGTGGCCGTGCCGTCCTTGTCGATGATCGCGGCCGACAGGGGCAGGGGCGAGCGCGACACGTCGCTGCCGCGCACATTGAACAGCCAGGCGATCGAGGGCGGTGCCGTGATGACCGCCGCATCGGCGCCTTCCTTGCCGACAATCGCGCCGATCCGGGTGCGCTTGGAGCCGTGATCCTCGCCGGCATATTCGATCGGGTGCGGGATGACCGGCGTCATCGGCGGTTCCGGACGGTCGGTCCAGGCCCGGTCGACCGGGTTCTCGCTGACCGGAACCAGGGTCACACCGGCCCGGCCTGCCGCCACCTGCAGACGGTGCAGCGCGGCAGGCGAGTGCAGGCGGGCGTCATAGCCGATCTTTTCGCCCGCCTTGCCCTTGTCCTCGATCCAGCCGGCCATGCCCTGTTCCACAAGGTCGGCGTATTCGAAAATTTCGCCATCGACCTGGTTTTTCACCTGCAGGGTATAGCGCCCGTCGACGAAGACCGCGGCGCGGTCCTTCATCACCAGGGCGGCGCCGGCGGAGCCGGAAAACCCGGTCGCCCAAAGCAGGCGCTCATTGCAGTCGGGCAGGTACTCATTGTCGTACTCGTCCTCATGCGGGATCAGGAAACCGTCCAGGCCGAGCTCGTCGAGGGCGGCGCGGATCTTCGGGACGTTCTCGCGGCCATAGTGCGGGCCGCCTTTGACGTTGAAAGTCTGGGAAATCATCTGGGTCATGGCGCGGAAGGTATGCCTGCACGCGAACGGGTTCAATCCTTGTCGCAGCAGGCTTTTCGCTCAGCCATGCGATTGTGCAGGGGCGAATTGCCGGGACGCAGATTGTGCGGCGCACAAACTCATGGGAAAGGCGCCGTAAACCAAGGGAGTTTTCCATGTTCTACGGGATCGACGACTGGCGTCACATGAATGCCAACGCCATGATCAACCGCGCCCTCGACCGGTCGCGCGAGCGCGCCGGCGTGCGCACCCAGCCGCGCACCACCGATGTCGACGCCTTCCTGGCCGGCGCCGGCCTCAGCGCGAAGCGGAAGTAAGGCTTCCCCTGCGTGAGCGGGGGAAGTGGCCGAACCCGGCCTGGGCCGGGGGAGGTCGAAGGGGGTGAGTGAGAGGTGCGCGCTGACGCGCTCCATGGCGCTCCGCGCCACCCCCTCAGTCCGCTGACGCGGACAGCTCCCCCGCAGGCGGGGTGAGCCCTGTTTCTATCTATTTGACCGCGATCAGGGTTTCCCAGCCCTCGATCGGCTCGCGGCGCTCGACGGTGAGGCCGGCGTCCGTGTAGGCCTCGCGCACGCGGGCTTCCTGTTCGGTCAGCAGGCCGGACAGGATCACCTTGCCGCCCGGCGTCAGGGCCTCAGCGATACCCGGCGCCAGATCGACCAGCGGGCCGGCGAGGATATTGGCGAAGATCAGTTCGAACTGGCGGCCGGCGAGTTTGGGATGGTCGAGACCTTCGGCGACGAAGCAGTCGATCCCCGGCGTCGCATTCTTGGTGCAGTTCCCGGCGCTTTCCTCGACCGCTTCCGGGTCGATGTCCGAAGCCAGCACCTCGGCGTCCGGCAGCACTTTCGCGGCCGCGATGGCCAGCACGGCCGTGCCGCAGCCCAGGTCGAACACGCTTGCCGGGCTTTCGCCGGCGTCCAGCATGTCCGAGAAAGCCATCAGGCAGCCGCGCGTCGTGCCGTGATGGCCGGTGCCGAAAGCGGGGCCGGCCTCGATCTCGATACCGGTCTGACCGGCCGCGACCGCATCGCGGTCATGGGCGCCGAACAGGGTGAAACGCCCGGCCTCGACCGGCTTCAGCCCTTCCAGCGACAGGCGCACCCAGTCCTCTTCCGGCATCGGGCCGAATTCCACCGGCACCGCCGCGGTCAGACCGCAGATCTCGCGGAACGTGTCGATGTCCGGCATGGTTTCGAACAGCACGTCCAGCCGCGCGCTGTCGCCATCCTCGAACAGCGACCAGGAGAGGGCCGGGGCTGACGTGGCGGCGTCCAGCCGTTCGACGGCTTCGGCGAGGATCGCGAAATCGGAATGCGCGACAAGGCGCCAGAGCGTGGACATGGGCGGCATCTCCTGAAACTGGCGCGGGTGATGGACGTTCAGGGCCGCAAAATCAAGCGGGGCCGACCGGCTGTGGCGGCACGGGCGGCAGCAGCGCCTCGTCGATGGTCAGATGCACCTGCTGGCCATCGGCCTCGGCATGGCGGTCGACTTCGCCCAGCTTGTCGATCCGCGCCAGCACGATCGCCGTGTGTCCGGCCGACGAGCTGATCGCGCCGATCTTGGCCGTGCCGGCCATCACGGCCGTGCCGCGCGGCGGCGCTTCGCCCGCGAAGACCGCGGGGATGGAGCGCTTGCGGATCGTGCCGCGGCGCTTCATGCGCGAGACGACTTCCTGGCCGATGAAACAGCCCTTCTTCCAGCCCACCCCGCCATAGACGTCCAGATTGGCGTCAGTGGGGAAGACTTCCGCCTCGCCATAGTCGCGGCCGAAGGCCGGCACGCCGGCCTCGAACTCATAGGCATCCAGCGGCTTGTCCTCGCCGGCTTCCAGGGCGCGGGCGATGCCGCGATGGATACGGCCGCCCAGACGCGGATCGGGCGCCGAGCCGGGGAAGGGGGCCGTCGCCCACACGGCGGCCAGATCCGTGTTCAGGACAATCTCGGCCCTGGCTCGCAGCTTGAACAGGGTGAGGCGTTTCACCAGCCCTTCGGCCGGGGCTTCCGGCACGTCCAGCCAGACCGTGTTGCCCTCAGCGAAAATCATGAAGTCCGTGAGGATCTTGCCCTGCGGTGTCAAGAGCGCGCCGGGCCGGCATTCGCCCGGCTCGAGACTGGTGACATCGGCGGTGATCACGCGCTGCAGGAAGCTGCGGGCCTCGTCTCCGGCGACGGAAATCACGGTGCGGCCGGGCAGGCGGCGGGGCGGTGTGTCGGGCAGGGTCATGCAATGGCATATGGCATTGTGTTCGCGTCTGGCCAAGACCCGCCATGCGCGCTATTGCGGCGAGCATGGAACGCGTGCTTTTCATCACCTCGACCCGGATCGGTGACGCCATCATCAATTCCGGGGTGCTGAACCATCTCGTCGAAACGCGTCCGGATGCCCGTTTCACCATTGCCTGCGGCCCCCTGGCGGCCTCGCTCTTTGCCGCCGTGCCGCGGCTGGAGCGGGTCATCGTCATGGCCAAGAAGCCGGCCGGCGGCCACTGGTTCGATCTGTGGCGCCAGACGGTGGGGACTGAGTGGGATCTGGTCGTCGACCTGCGCTGTTCGGCGACGGCCTGGCTGCTGCGCGCGCGCGAGCGCCGCATCCTGCGTCAGGCGGACGAACCGGTGCACAAGGTGATCGAAGCCGCCAGCGTTCTGGGACTTCAGGACACGCCGCCCGATCCGGGCCTGTGGCTGTCGCAGGCCGACCGCGCGGCGGCGCTGGAGCACATGCCCGAGGGGCATGATTATCTGGCGATCTGCCCGTCCGCCTCGTGGATATTCAAGGTCTGGCCGCCGGAGAAATTCGCCGAATTCATCCTGCGCTTCACCGGGCCGGACGGCGTCATGCCCGGCGCGCGGGTGGTGATGCTGGGCGGACCGCACGATGCCGCCTATGCCCAGCCGATCTATGACGCCCTGCCGGAATTCGACTTTGTCGACCTTCTGGGCCTGGGCCTGCCGGAAACTGCCGCCTGCCTGGCGCGGGCGCGCCTCTATGTCGGCAATGACAGCGGGCTGATGCACATGTCGGCCGCGATGGGCACGCCGACGCTGGGCCTGTTCGGCCCGTCCGACGACCGCTGCTATGCGCCCTGGGGCGATCATTGCGAAGCGGTGCGCGGCCCGGCCACATTCGACGAGATCGACCGCGCCCATGGCGACCGGCGCAAACACCCGGAAAGCCTGCTCGCGGACCTCGCCGTCGATACGGTATATGATGCCGCCCGAAGCCTGTTCGAAAGGACCAAGCCATGAGCCGGACATTCGACCTGATCCTGAAGGGCGGCGAAGTCGTCAATCACAATGGACGCGGCGTCGCCGATATCGGCGTCATCGACGGCAAGACGGTGGAGATCGGCGATCTCTCGCAAGCCTCGGCGGCCGAGACGATCGACTGCACCGGCCTTCTCGTCGTGCCCGGCGTGATCGACACACAGGTGCATTTCCGCGAACCGGGCATGGAGTGGAAGGAAGACCTGCAAACCGGCTCGCTCGCCGCTGTGATGGGCGGTGTGACGGCGGTGTTCGAAATGCCGAATACCGAACCGACCACCACCTCGCCGGACATGCATCTGGACAAGCTGGCGCGCGCGAAGAACCGCATGCATTGCGATCACGCCTTCTATGCCGGGGCGACGTCGGAGAATTCCGATGTGCTGCCGGAGATGGAGCGCATGGTCGGCTGTTGCGGTGTGAAAGTCTTCATGGGCGCCTCCACCGGTTCGCTGCTGGTGAAGGATGATGAGGGCGTCGAGCGCGTGCTGAACGCGATCTCGCGCCGCGCCGCCTTCCATTCCGAGGACGAATACCGGCTGGAAGAGCGCCGCAGCCTGGCGGTCGAGGGCGACTGGACCAGCCACCCGGTGGTGCGCGATGCCGAGGCCGCCATCCTGTCGACCAAGCGCCTGGTGCGCCTGGCCCGCAAGACCGGCAAGCGTATCCACGTGCTGCACGTCTCGACGGCCGAGGAGATGGACTTCCTGGCCGCCCACCGCGACGTCGCCTCGGTGGAAGCCACGCCCCAGCACCTCACCCTGGAAGGCCCGGACATCTACGAGCGCATCAAGGCGCGCGCCCAGATGAACCCGCCCGTGCGCGACGCCTATCATCGCGCCGGCCTGTGGCGCGGCCTGCAGCGCGGCATTGTCGATGTGATCGGCTCGGACCACGCCCCGCACACGCTGGAGGAAAAGGCGCGTCCCTATCCGGCCAGCCCGTCCGGCATGCCCGGCGTGCAGACCCTGGTCCCGATCATGCTGGACCATGTCAATGCCGGCCGGCTGACCATCGAGCGCTTCGTCGACCTCACCTCGCACGGCGCCCAGCGCATTTTCGGCATCGCCGGCAAGGGCCGCATGGCCGCCGGCTGGGATGCCGACTTCACCCTGATTGACATGAAGCGCTCGGTGGAGATCACCGATGACTGGTCGGCCTCCAAGTCCGGCTGGACGCCCTTTGCCGGCATGACTGTCACCGGCTGGCCCGTCGGCACGATCGTGCGCGGCAAGAGCGTCATGCGCGACGGCGCCCTGGTAACCGAAGGCGCCGGCGAACCCGTCATCTTCCAGGAAGCGCTGCCGAAGCGCGGGTAGGGAGCCGACCGTGCTTTTTGCCAATCCTCATGCCGTCATCCTTCCCCTTGATGGGGAAGGTGGGCCGAAGCGCAGCTTCGGGTCGGAAGGGGTGAATCCCGGTGTTTGCCTTCCAGGTGCGAAGCCGCACACATCTCGCCCCCACCCCATCCACCACGCCTTCGGCGCGGTCCCCCTTCCCCATCGAGGGGAAGGATGGGATATCGTTGCCACGCCATAACGAGAGACAACCCCGTGACCACGACCATCATGACGGCCATTGCGCCGGGCGAGCTGATCGACAAGATCACCATTCTGCGTATCAAGTCCGAGCGCATCGGCGACGAGGCGAAGCTGAAGAATGTCCGCACCGAGCTGGATATCCTGCAGAAGACCCAGGCCGCAGAAGTGCCGCAAAGCGACGAGATGGTGCGGCTGGAAGATGCGCTGAAAACCGTCAACGAGGCGCTGTGGGAGATCGAGGACGATATCCGCGACTGCGAACGCAATGGCGATTTCGGCGAGGAATTCATCCGTCTGGCCCGCGCCGTCTATGTCACCAATGACAAGCGCGCGGCGCTGAAGAAGGAGATCAATCTCCTCCTGGGCTCGACGATCGTGGAAGAAAAATCCTACGCCGAGTATTGAACCGGGCGCTGTGCGCCGGTATGCGGCGCTGAAACCGACAGCGCTACCGAGCAAGGACAGTCCGCGTGGATCGCCAGAGCTTCTACTTCTTCGATATCGACGAGAACATTCTCCACCTGCCGACCCGGATCCATCTGCTCAACACGATGACCGGCGAAGAGCAGGCGATGCGCCAGCACGAGTATGAGGACATCAAGGCCTATCTCGGCGTGCCGGGCCTGTGGGAAGACTGGGCCGATCCGCCGGCGCGCGCCTATCGCGAGTTTGCCGACGGCAAGGATCGCAATGGCGAGGAATACCTGCTGCGCGATGTGCGCCGGGCGCTCGACACGGCCAGCTGGAAGGGCCCGTCCTGGGAGATCTTCAAATACGCCGTGCTCAAGCGGCGTCCGGTAGCGATCATCACGGCGCGCCAGCACTCCCGCGAGACCATTCGCGAAGGGCTGAAACTCCTGGTCGAACACGGCCATCTGCCCGAAGAGCCGAATTATCTGGCGATCTATCCCTGCTCCAATCCGGAAATCCGCGACGAGCTGGGCCCGCATCTCACCACGGCCGGCCTGAAGCGCCGCGCCATCCGGCAATGTGTCGAGATGGGGCTGGAACAGTATGGCCGTCAGCTGCCGCACTCTTTCGGCATGTCGGACGATGATCTGAAGAATGTCGACCTGATCACCTCGGCCATGCTCGAGAGCAAGCTGGACCATCCCGACAAGCGCTTCTTCGTCATCTCCACCAATCGCCGCCGCCACGTAAAAATGGAAATCCTCCCCCCGCACAAGGACGAGGAAAAACTCCGCGCGGCCGAGGATGCGTATTACGGTTAGGCCTTGCGTGGCCGCTGCCGCGACCGCCCCTCATCCGGCCCTCCGGGCCACCTTCTCCCCGGGAGGGGAGAAGGGGTTACGCACTTCCTCTCCCCGACCGGGGAGAGGATTGAGGTGAGGGGCGCGCGGCGACGCCGCGCTACCAAGACTCCCGCGCCGCCATCCGGGCATCGTGCACGGCATCGCCAATCGCCTCCATCACGGCGTCCGTATCGGTAAGAATGGCGTGGTTCCAGAACCGCAGGATCCGATAGCCTTGGCTCTCCAGCCATGCCGTGCGCCGTGCGTCATACGATTCCTAGTCCGAATGCTGGCCGCCGTCGGCCTCGACAATGATCGAGAGTTCCTTGCACAGGAAGTCGGCAATGAAGGGCCCAACAGGGACCTGCCGGCGAAATTTCGCACCGGCCATGTCCCGACTACGCAATCGCGACCACAGCCTGGCTTCGGCGGGCGTCTGTTCACGGCGCAATTTGCGGGCGCGGTCTCTGTGCGGATGGCGCATGCCGTAGAATGGCACCCGCAAAAGGGCGTCCCGCGTGATGTCCGTCATGGGTTTAAGTAGCGCGGCTTTGCCGCGCGCCCCTCACCTCCTCGTTGCTTTCAACAGGCCCCCGGCCTGTTGAATTCGCTGCGCGAACCGCGCCTCAGTCCTCTCCCCGGGTGGGGGAGAGGAGGAACGTGGCTCCGCTGGAAACCCCTTCTCCCCGACCGGGGAGAAGGTGGGCGAAGCCCGGATGAGGGGCGGCGCGTAGCGCCCAACAAACCTACTCGCTCCGGTGCACGGTCAGCAGGGGCACATAGGCCGAGCGGATGGCGGGGACGAGGCCGCCGAGGAAGCCGATCACCACGGCCATCACCATGCCGGCAATCACCGAACCGCCGGTCACGGCGAAGGAGAAGACCACCTGGGTGAAGCCCGAGCCCAGCGTGGAGGCCGAGACGCCGTTGAACAGGAGATAGATGGCGAGCGCGCCGACAAGGCCGCCAAGGGCGGCCAGCACCAGCGATTCCACCATCGTGCCGACGGCGGCGGCAAAGCCGGAAAAGCCGATCGCCCGCAGGGTGGCGATCTCGCGCATGCGGGTATCGACCGAGGAATACATCGTGTTCCAGGCCCCGGCGAGCGCACCGATCGCCATGATGATGGCCAGTGGCCAGCCGACGAATTCGATCAGCACGGCGGTGCCGCCGGCCTGGCTGGCGAAGAAATCGGTCTCGCTCTCGATGTCCAGATTGACCCGCGGCTCGTCCGCCGCCCAGGCGCGCAGGTCTTCGATCGCCTCGACGGTAGTCAGGCGAGCGCGCACGGACTGAACGGCAGTGCCGCGATTATAGAGGTTCTGGATGACGGCGATGTCCGCCCAGATCTCGCTTTCGAACACCGAGCCGCCAGTGGAGAAAATGCCGACGACGACCCATTCATTGGATCCCAGGCGGATGGTCTCGCCCAGATCGAAGCCGGAAAACTCGCGCAGCACCGAAGCGCCGACGACAAGCTCGTTGGTGCCCGGTTCGAACATGCGGCCCTCGACCATTTCAAAGCCTTCACGCAGGGACAGCGCCTGCGGTCCCACGCCGCGAAGCGGCAGGTTGGCATCCGTGCCCGAGGCGCGCTTGGTGCCGTCGACGATGACATAGAGCTCGCCGGAGACGAGGGGACGGCCTTCGCTGTCCCGCGCGACCCCGGGGGCTTCCTCGATCAGGCGGACATCCTCGCTGGACAGGCCGGAATTGAGTTCGGCCTGGGAGCCCGCGCGCAGGGCGACGGCGACATTCTCGGACCCGGTGCCCTGCAGGGTCGCCCGGAAGCCGTTGGACATGGCCAGGAAGCCCAGCAGAACGCCGGTGACCAGGGCAATGGAGATGATCGTGGCCAGCGAGAGGCCGGCGCGCTGCGGGATGGAGCGCAGATTGATCATCGTGACGGCGCCGATCTGTTTGAGCATGGCGCGTCTCCTATTGCTTGCCGAGCGCGGTGACGATTTTCACGCGCTGGGCATTGATGGCGGGAATGATACCGGTCAGCAGGCCGAGCAGGATCGCGAGCGCGATGCCGCCAATGAACACGTTCTGCGGCATGGAGAGGCCGGGCAGGAAGGCCGACACGCCCGGCGCGGCGGCGATGAGGGTGACCATGCCCCAGGCCAGGCCGAGGCCGAGCAGGCCGCCGACCAGCGACAGCATCACCGATTCCGACAACACCATGCGGAAGATGCGCGGGGCCGGGAAGCCGAGTGTCTTCATCACCGCGATCTCGCCGGTCCGTTCATTGATGGCGGTCACCATGGTGAAGCCGACAATGATCAGAATGGTCGAGAAGGCCGAGCCGACCACGAAGAGCAGGATCAGCGCGATATTGCCGAACTGGTTGGCGAAGCCCTCGGAGAAGGCCGCCTCGGTCGAGGTTTCCGTTTCCGCCGGCGAGTTGGCGAACATGGTGTCGATCGCGTCGGCCACGCTGGCGTTCAGGTCGGCGCTCTGCGTCTGGATCACGATCCAGCCGATCTGGTCCTGATTGAAGGCCAGGTCTTCGTTGTAATACTCGTAGTGGAACATCGCGTAGTTGGCCGGGTAGTCCTCCCGCCCGTCGAACACGGCGCAGATATCGAACTCCCAGGACGCGCTGCCATCCGACTTCTGCCAGATATTGGAGAGCAGCGGGATGCGGTCGCCCAGCGACCAGCCGTAGAAGTCGGCGATGTCGCGCCCGACCGCCAGGCAGGTGCGGTTGGCGATGAAGGCTGCGCGCTGTTCCGGCTCGAAGACGAGTTCGGGATAGACGTCGAGATAGCTTTCCGGGTCGACGGCGAAGGTCTGAACCTGCCGGGTCGGTTCCTGGTAATAGCCGCCGAACCAGTTGGCGAAACTGGCGGCCTCGACGCCTTCTACGGCCTGGATACGGCCCCAGTAGGCATAGGGCATGGTGACGGTGAAATTGATCCGGTTGACCGTGACCAGCCGGTTGTCGGCCGCCAGTTCGGCGCCGGAATTCCACACCTTGTAGAAGGCGCCCAGCACACCGAAAATCAGGAAAGCGATCAGGATCGACAGGGTCAGCAGGATCGCCCTCAGCTTCTTGCGGAAGAGATTCTTCCGGATCAGCGTGAGATCGTTCATTGCGCCGGCTCCGCCTTGGCCTCGATGAAGCGGCCCTTGTCCAGATGCAGTTCGCGCGCGGCGTATTTGGCGGCCGACGGGTCGTGCGTGACCATGACGATGGTCTTACCCAGTTCACGGTTCAGCAATTGCAGCGTTTCCAGGATCTCGTCGGCGGAGGCGCGGTCGAGGTCACCGGTCGGCTCGTCGCACAGCAGGACTTTCGGGTCGGCGACGATGGCACGGGCAATCGCGACGCGCTGTTGCTGACCGCCGGAGAGCTGGCGCGGCCGGTGACCCTTGCGGTCGGCCAGGCCGACAATGTCGAGCGCCGTGGCAACGCGCTCCTTGCGCTGCTTGCCCGAGAGTTTGGTGAGCAGGAGGGGAAGTTCGACATTCTGGGCCGCGGTGAGCGTCGGCATGAGATTGTAGAACTGGAAGATGAAGCCGACATGCTGTGAGCGCCATTTGGCCAGCTTGCCTTCCGACAGCTTGTCGACCCGCACGCCCTCGCACTCCACCGAGCCGGAGGAGGGGCGGTCGATCCCGCCCAGGAGGTTCAGGAGTGTCGTCTTGCCCGAACCGGACGGTCCCATGATGGCGATGAAATCGCCCTGGGGGATCGACATGGTCAGCTCTTCGAAGATGGTGATCGTCTCCTTGCCGCGCGTATAGCGCTTGGACAGGTCCTTGAGTTCGTAGAGCGATGTCATCGTGTCAGTCCTCCCGGTCCGCCCGTCTCCTCCCCGGAGCGGGCGCCGTCATCGTGTTCGGTTTCAACTTTATAAAATAAAGTTCTTTTACTCAACAAAGATCACGCGGGCCGCCATCTCGGGCAGGATCCGGTCGTCACGCTCGTCGAAGGCGACACGCACCTGGATGGTGGCGCGGGCGCGGTCGGCGGTCGGGATGATCGCCTCGACGTGGGCCGCAATCCGCCAGTCCGGATAGGCATCCAGCCGCGCTTCCACGCGCTGGCCCGGCGAGACGCGGCCGATCTGGCCCTCATTCACATCGACCTCGATCTCCAGCGAGGCCATGTCGACCAGGGTGGCGACACCGGTCCGGGTGAAACCGCCGCCGGCCGAGGCCGGAGACAGGATCTCGCCCACCTGGGCATTCTTCGCGACGACGACACCGGCAAAGGGCGCGCGCACGACATGCCGGTCGATCAGGTCTTCCTGGCTGGCAACCTGGGCTGAGGCGGCCTGGTAGTCGGCACGGGCGGCATGGATCTGGGCGGTCAGGCTGTCGGCCTGGGCGCGGGCGGCCGTGACGGCAGCCTGTGATCCGATATCCCGGTCGGCGAGGTTTCGCGCGCGCTCGAACACGCGCTCGGCCTCGGCCAGCTGGGCCATGAGGGAGCGGGCGCGCGCCTGGGCGGCCTCGCGCTGGGCTTCGAGCAATTGCAGCTGGATGCGGGCGCGGTCATCGTCCAGCCGGGCGACCACTTCGCCGGCCTCGACCACCGTGCCTTCCTCGACCAGCACTTCGCTGATCCGGCCGGTGATCTCCGCCGACACCGTCGCCTGGCGCCGCGCCACGACATAGCCGGTCGCGACCAGCCCGGACGAACGCGGCGTCCGCTCGGTGCTCGCGGCAGCCGGCGTGGCCGGCTCGCTGGCCGGTGGGGGTGTGGCAGGCTGTTGCGCCGCAGGCGCCGGATCGGGCGCGTCGCTGCGGGAGAAATACCAGGTCCCGCCGGCGGAAAGCCCGGCGACCACCAGAGCGATCACCGCTGTCACACCGACAGACACGCCGCCGCGGCCCTCCGGCTCATCGCGGTCGATACTCAAGGATTCCAGTTGTGAACGGCGATCCGACATCCTGTCCCCTCATTCCCCGTCCGGGCATGAATAGACGGTCATGAGGAGATTTGAAACGGGACAATCGGGGCTTGTGTCCCATATGTCAGAAAAGTGCTTTTCTACATTAAGCAATTAAAGGTTGTTGTTCGGGCGTTCCTGTGCTTGTCTGACATGGTCAGTCGGGGAGGGCAGGATGCGCGCGGCAAGCTTGGCAGGTCTGGGAATAATCGCGATCGTGCTGGCTGCCTGCGCGACACCGCAGCACAATTACGTGCCGGAACGCAGTGCCTTCAGCCGCCCGCCGATCGGGGAAACGGTCACGGCGCGTGTCGGCGATGTATTACTGGCGCAGGGCGAGGTGACGCGGACGCAGGGCATCGACGTCCCCGCAGGAACACAGATCGGCGGCTATACGCTGCAGGGCGGTTTCTATCCGCAGACCGGGCAGGATGAGACCCATACCTATCACGGCTTCGCCTTCGGATCGTCAGCGCCCGGCGGGCTGATCGCAGGTGCCTTCATGGACCCGCCGGTCTCGATCCAGGCCGGCAGCGAGGCCGGCCAGCTGTGTGTCGTCACGGCGTTCAATATCCGCGCCTGCCGGGAGCGCGCCTTCGAGCGCACCGAGCGCGTGCTGGAACGCGACAACTCCTTCCAGCAGACCCTGATCTACAACGGGCGCGTCGGGGACCGCATCAATATCGGCTATCGCGAATTTTCGGGAAGCATGGCCCGGCCCGCCTTTTCCAATGCCGTGGAGTATGATCTCTCCGCCTCGACGCTGATCGGTTATCAGGGCGCACAGCTGGAAATCCTCGAGGCCACGAACACCTCGATCACCTACCGGGTCTTGCGGAACTTCAACACCGCAACGCCTTGAGAAGCGCCCGTTCCGGTCAGTCGAAATAGGCCGAGCGCATCATGTCGGAGAGGTCGCGGCCGCGATGGGCGAGGGCGCGACGTTCCGCGTCGGCCTCGGCACCGCAGCGGGCGCGATAGCGCTGTTGCGAGCGATAACCCTCGTTGAAACTCTCGATCAGCCGGTCGCGGCGGCGGCCATTGTCCGAGGCTTCCATGGCCAGGAGTTCGACCATGCGGTCGCGCCATTGCTGGGCATTGTCGCCCTCACAGGCATAGGCAAGATAGTGCAGCTCGCCGAGCGTATAGGCGAGGAAGGGCAGGGTGCGATCGAGGTCGAGATCCTGCTCGTAGCCGGCCTGGCTTTCCGCCCGCTCGCGCTGCGGTTTCTGCGCTTCGGCGAAGGCCGGCAGGGCCGTGGCCAAGGCGGCCGCGATGAGGAGACGGATCGGGATCATGGCCGGCATCATGACGCCGATTGTGGCGCGCTCAAGGCTGGATCTGCCTGCGCCTCTACGATCGCGCGGGCCCGGCCGATGACATCGCGCGTCTTGTCCCAGCGGGTCATCGCCACAGCCTCGTCATAGGGAAAGAAACCGGCCTCGCTCACATCGTCAGCCGCGACCGGCTCTCCGCCCGTCCACACGCCGGCAAAATCGACCAGCACATAATGCCAGTCGCCCGGACGGCCGGGTTCGCGCGCGCCGATGGAATCGATGACGTCGATCAGCCCGGCGATCCGCGCGGTCGTGCCGGTCTCCTCGGCCAGTTCACGCAGGGCGGCTTCGGCGGCAGTCTCGCCGTATTCGATCTTGCCGCCGGGCAGCGACCACTCGCCTTCATAAGGCGGTTTGCCGCGCCGGATCAGCAGCACGTCCTCGCCGCGAAAAACGACGATGCCGGCGCCGGCGACGGGACGGGGCGCATATGTATCCGGATGGGGGCCGGACATCACCCGTATGTCGCCCCTGTGTCACCTTTATGTGTGCGCAATGTCACTTCGCGGTCCATCCACCGTCAACGCTGATCCAGGACCCATTCATATTGGCTCCCGCGTCGGAGACAAGATAGAGCAGCGCACCGGCGAGCTGGTCATAGGTGACGAATTGCTTGGTCGGCTGGGCCGCCAGCAGGACGTCGCGCACGACCTCTTCCTCGGAAATCCCGCGCGCCGTCGCGGTGTCGCCGATCTGGTTCTCCACCAGGGGCGTCTTCACATAGCCCGGACAGATTGCATTGCAGGTGATGCCCTGTTCGGCGACTTCCAGCGCCAGCGTCTTGGTGAAACCCATCACGCCATGTTTGGCGGCCACATAAGCCGACTTGAAGGGCGAGGCGACGAGACCGTGGGCCGAGGCCAGGTTGACGATCCGGCCCTTGCCCTGACGCTTCATGATCGGCAGGGCGGCCTTGGCGCCGTGGAAGACCGAGGTGAGGTTGATGGCGATGATGGCGTCCCACTTGTCTTCCGGGAATTCGTCCACCGGCGCGACATGCTGGATCCCGGCATTGTTCATCAGGATATCGAGGCGCCCGAACTCCCGTTCGGCGAACGCCACCATGTCGGCAATCTCGTTGGACTTCAGCATGTTGGCGGGATGGTAGCGCACTTCGACGCCGTGCCGTTCCGCGATCCCGGCGCGCTCATTCTCGATCGCATCCGCAGCGCCCAGACCGTTGATGATCACGTTCGCGCCATTGGCCGCGAGGGCGTCGGCCATGGCGGCGCCAATGCCGCTTGTAGAGCCGGTGACAATGGCCACCTGGCCGGTCAGATCGGTGCGGATGGAAGACATGAACCACCTTTCAAGTTTGTGTTCCGCGCAAGAAACGGCAGGCCGCAGGCCGGGTCAAGTGGGGGTGGCTCGTATTCGGTTCCCGCTAGGGCATTTTCACTAGATTCAGGGTCAGTGAAAATGCCCTAGCCTCTTGTTTTGTCGCATTTTCGAACCGCGAAACCGGTACCCACTTTCGCTGAAAATGCTCTAGGCTGAAACTTCACGCAGGAAGCGCTCCTGCAAGCGGGAATCCTCATCGAAAACGCCGGAAAAATGCAGGGTCGTTGTTCGCGTGTCCGGATGCCGCACACCGCGTGTTGTCATGCACTGGTGTACCGCGTCGATGCGAACAGCGACACCGGCAGGGTCAAGCGCACTTTCCAACGCCTCGCCAATTTGCGCAGTCAGTGTTTCCTGTGTCTGAAGGCGACGACAAAACATATCGACCACACGCGCAAGCTTTGACAGGCCGACGATGCGCTCGCGCGGCCGGTAGGCGATACTCGCCCGTCCCAGAATGGGGGCGAGGTGGTGCTCGCAGTGGCTGACGACAGTCATATTGCGAACCAGGACCATGTCCTGGTAGCCGGCGGGATTGTCGAATGAGCGCTGAAGGTGATCGGCAGCGGTTTCGTGGTAGCCCGAAAACCATTCCGCAAAGGCATCGACCACGCGTTTGGGCGTATCGAGCAGACCGTCACGCTGCGGGTCGTCGCCAGCCCAGGCGATCAGCGTACGCACGGCTTGCATCGCTTCAGTGCGGGTGGGGGCAGCGGGTATGGAGCTTGCGGTTTGCAAATGAGCGCATGTTTGAACGGTCATGGAATTCCTCAACTGGGTTCGGACGCCGGGCACAGGGCGCCGGTGGCGACCATGGGGGTGGACGCGGCAACAAGGGGGGGACGTTTGTGTGAAGCTATTCCGCCAGGAGTGTTTCCAGGAACGCGATGATATCGGCCCGGTCCTGAGCGTCGCGCACGCGAAAGCCCATGGAGGTGCCCGGGACAAGTCCTGTCGGATCCTCCAGCCAGAGGTCCAGTGTATCGCGATCCCAGATGAGGCCGGACTCGGCCAGGGCAGGTGTGTACCGGAACCCCGACTGGGTGCCCGCACGGCGATTGAATACGCCGGCGTGTTTCGGCCCCACGCGGTGCGCATTGACGGAATGACACGCTCCGCACCGAGACTGGTAGAGTTGTGCGCCACGGGCAGGCGCACCCGAACTCTGTGCCATCACAGTTCCAGAAAGAAACCCTGCGGCCAGCATTGCCAGAACGGGTCGCAGGCAGTGTCGAGAAAGCAGCCGCATCGTGGTTCAGCCTCCGAAGATCATCCCTTGCGCGGGGATCGGATTACCCAGTGCGCGGTCGAGAACAGCGGCATGGTAGGCCTCGTCGCCAGCCATTCGTGCGGCCAACTGGTGCTGTTCAGGCGTGCTCAGAGACGGGATGAGGCCGAGATAGGCGTTTGCCGCGCCGGTCTCGAGCCGGAGGGCCAGTCTCAGAACGTCGGCTTGATTCGCAAGCGATGCGGCGCCGATGGCTTCGGCGTATTCGGCTTCGCTGCGAGCCGCGACAGGACTGCCCCCCAAGACTTCGACGGCACGTACGAGCTCGTCCCGGTGGTGTTGGTGGTGGCTTCTGAATGTGACGCCGATATCGACGACGGCAGGGTCGAGCAGGCCGGAACCGGCGGCGATCGAATAGGCCGCGATGCCTTCATGTTCCAAGGCGATAGCCGCGTTGAGCAGCTGAATGTCCTGGGCAGGATTGTCCGAGCGCGTGAAAGCCGAAGCTGCGCTCGTCCCGGCGAGCGCCAGAAGCCCGGCTGAGGACAGGGCTACGCCACCCTTGTTCAGGAGGGATCGCCGCGTCGTGCAATGCGAGAACAACTGGGTCATGACGAGTTTCCTTTTCTGAGGTTGTGGAGCTGGGCGATGACGCGATCAGCCAAGGCCTCGCATCGCGGGCCGGCGAAGGGGAAAATTCCGCCGAGAGCGTCCACCAGTTCCGGCGCCAATTGCGCACGCAAGGCACGGCGCGCGCGCAGAAGCCGGGTTTTGACGGTCGCTTCTGGGATTTCGAGTGCGAAGGCCGCTTCGGCGGTGCTGAAACCCTGCACATCACGCAGGATGAAGACAGTGCGGAAATCACGGTCGAGATTGGCCAGCGCGGCTTCGATCTTGCGCGAAACCTGGCTCCGAAAAGCCGCGTCTTCAGGAGAGGCGGGCCGGGTCGAGAACAAGGGTGTCTCCCTGTCATCGCCTTCCGGCAGAACCGATATACCCCGCGCCTCAAGCAGGCGAGCGCGCCGCTGCCGGTTCCGGCGCATGGCCAGGGCTTCATTGATTACGATGCGCGTCATCCACGTGGCGTAGGATGATGCGCCCCGATAATGGTGCGGGCGGGAAAATGCCTTGATGTAGGATTCCTGCAGCGCTTCCTCGGCGTCCTGCGCATTGCCGAGAAGGCTCCAGGCCGCACGGAAAAGCCCCTGATTGTGGCGCTGCATGAGTGTGCGCGCGGCGGTGTCATCGCCGTCGCATGCGCGGTCAAGCAAACTCAGGTCGCTTTGATCGGGCTGTGAGCGAGGGGGCTGAGTGTTGTCGGGCACGGGCGTTCTCCGTCGTTTTGGTCATTAGATGACACGACGACGGAAAAGGTTCCCGAGGCGCGTATTTTTCTACGCCGCCTTTGCCGCCGCGGGCTGGGGCCGGGTGAAGAGCAGGTTGGTATCACTCGAGCCCTCGGCCTCGAAACGATAACCGCCCAGATCGAATTTGCTCAGATCCGCCGGGTCCTTGACACGGTTCTGGATCACCCAGCGGGCCATCATGCCGCGCGCCTTCTTGGCGAAGACCATGAGCGCGCGCAATTGACCGTCCTTCTCTTCCTTGAAGGTGGCGGTGATGATGCGGGCCTTCAGCGTCTTCCGGTCGACCGACTTGAAATACTCGTTGGAGGCCAGGTTGAGCACGACCGGATCGCTCTCGCCCGCCTGCAGGCGGTTGAGTTCCTCGGCGATGCGGTCGCCCCAGAAGTCATAGAGGCTTTCGCCGCGGCGGGTGTGCAGCTTGCGGCCCATTTCCAGCCGGTAGGGGTGAATGGCGTCCAGCGGGCGCAGCGCGCCATACATGCCGGAGAGGATGCGCAGATGGTCCTGGGCATAGTCGAGGTCGGCCTCACTCAGACTGTCCGCCTCCAGCCCGCGATAGACCTCGCCATTGAAGGCGAGGGCGGCCTGTTTCTCGCCCGGCTGGTCGGCATCGAAGGCCTGGAAGCGTTCGCGGTTGAGGCGCGCCAGATCGTCGGAGATCTTCATCATCGCCTTGATCTTCGGCGCCGTCAGCTGGCGCGTCGTCTTCGACAGGATGCGGGTCTCGCCGATCAGCGGCGGCTCGGTGGCGGGCAGATCGCGTTCGACCGGGTCGAAATTCATGTTCTTGGCGGGCGACAGCAGAATCAGCATGGCAGGCCTCCTTCTCCGATAAAGGTAGGGGAGGCGGTCGGGCAGGAAAAGGCACCGGGCGCCGCTCTTGCCATGAGTTTTCTCAATGTCCGGTCACGGATTTTCCAATGACCGGATGACGATCTAGAACAAGACCCGCGGGTTCATGATGCCCCTGGGGTCCAGCGCCTGCTTGATCGCCCGCATCACCATCACGTCGACCGGCTTGCGATTGGCCAGCTCCTCGCGCTTGAGGATGCCGATCCCGTGTTCGGCCGAGATCGAGCCGCCGAACGCGTCCACCGCGTCATAGACACATTTCGACATCTCGCCGGCACGTGCCATGAAACGCTCCCGGGCTTCAGGGTCCAGACAGGCGATATTGTAGTGCACATTGCCGTCGCCGACATGGCCGAAGGCAACGACCACGCCGTCCGGGAAGTCCGCATTGATGCGCTGCGTGGCGGTGTCGATGAAAGCCGGCATCTTGGAAACCGGGATCGAGACGTCATGCTTGACGGCGATGCCCTGGCTGCGCTCGGCCTCGGCGATGCTTTCGCGGAGCCGCCAGAAATCCTGCATCTGGCTTTCGTTCTCCGCGACCGCGGCGTCCTGCAGCAGGCCGGCCTCGAAGCCCTGCTCCAGAGCAGCTTCCATGGTCTCGCGCGCGCCCTCGGTGCGGCCGAAGCTCATCTCGCACACGACATACCAAGGGTGTTTCGATCCCAGCGGATCCCGGGTGTTGGGAACGTGGGCGAGCACGAATTCCAGTGCCAGGTTCGGCATGACTTCGAAGGCTGTCACGGCGCCACCGGAGACCTGTTTCGCCATGCCGAGGAACTTCACAGCATCGTCCACGGAATTCATGCCGATGAAGGCCAGCTCCATCCGGCCGGGGCGCGGGAAGAGTTTCAGCGTGGCGGCGGTGATGATGCCCAGCGTGCCTTCGGCCCCGATCAGCAATTGCTTGAGATCATAGCCGGTATTGTCCTTGCGCAGGCCTGTCAGCCCGGACCAGATCGTGCCGTCCGGCAGCACGGCTTCCAGGCCCAGGACCAGTTCACGCGTCATGCCGTATCGCAGGACATGCACGCCGCCGGCATTGGTGGAAATCAGTCCGCCGATCATGGCCGAACCCTGGGAACCCAGCGAGAGCGGGAAGAGGCGGTTTGCGCCTTCCGCCGTCTGCTGCAGGCTTTCCAGCACACAGCCGGCCTCGACGGTCATGGAATCATTGTCGGTATCGATCTCGCGCACAGCCGTCATGCGCTTCAGTGAGATCAGCACTTCGCCCTGGGGCGTCGCAGCCCCGCACAGCGAGGTATTGCCGCCCTGCGGTGTAATCGCCACGCCGGCCTCGGCGCACAGTCTGACCGCAGCCGAGACCTCCCCGGTGGAGGCCGGCTTGAGCAGGATCGGCGTTTCGCCCTTGTAGCGGCCGCGCCAGTCCTGCACGTGCGGTGCAATTTCCTGCGGATCCTGGCTCCAGCCTTTGGGGCCGAGTGCGGCCTTGAGATTGTCGATCAGATCGGCGGGCAGGGTTACAGGAGCGGTCATGGCGTCGGGTCGTCCTTGGGCGCAGCGGCGCGTTGCAGGCGGTCATTGATGGCCTCGCCCAGACCTTGGTCCGGGATGGGCGCAACGGCAATGCGTTCCGGCCCACGTGCGTCGAGATCACGCAGGGCGGCAAACAGGCGTGTGGCGGCTTCGGCGAGATCGCCGGCCTCCGACAGGTTGATATGGCCGCCAATGGCACCGAAGCCCAGCAACAGCTCGCCGGGCCGGGCTTCGCTGGCATTGAGCCGCATCGCCGCATCCGGCGCGTAGTGGCTTTTCAGCATGCCGGGACTTGCCAGGGGCGCATCGGCTTCGGGGGCTTCAAGAGGGCCGGTGATCGGCTCGATCTGCACGCGGGCCAGACCGCCGGGCCGCAACAGGATGGCCCGCTTGCCGTCGATGGCGACAACGGTCGATTCAACGCCGACCGGGCAGGCGCCGCCATCGAGGATGAGATCGACCTTGTCGCCCAGACCGTCGGCAACATGCTGGGCTGTGGTGGGGCTGATCGAACCTGAGGGGTTGGCGCTGGGCGCTACCAGGGGGGCGCCGAAAGCGCTGATCAGTGTGCGGGCTGCCGGGTGGGCCGGTGCGCGCAGGGCAATACTGTCCAGCCCCGCATTGGCGATGTCGGCGATGAGGGCGTCGGGCTTTTTCGGCAGTACCAGCGTGAGCGGTCCCGGCCAGTAGGTCGCGGCCAGTTTTGCGCCCAGCTCTGGCCACTCGGCGATACGCTGGGCCATCTTCGGGCCGGTGACATGGGCAATCAGCGGGTTGAAGCGCGGTCGCCCCTTGGCCGCGTAGAGCCGCGCGACGGCGTCCGGATTGGCGGCATCGGCTGCCAGGCCGTAAACGGTCTCCGTCGGCATGGCCACGAGACCGCCCGCCTTCAGGATGGCGGCGGCTTCGGCAAGGGCTTCGGCAGAGCCGGCAGGCTTGATCGGAGCGGTCATGGGGCGTGAGCTAGCGCTTCACGCCCCTGCCATGCAAGCCTACTCGGCGGCATCGGCCTCGATGTGCAGCACGAGGGTCACCTCGGCCGCAGCCGAACCCCAGCTGGAGGAGCCGACGCCGTAATCGGCGCGGGCCAGTGTGTAGCGGCTGTCGGCAACGGCCCGGCTGCCGTCGATGGCCAGGGTGAAGGGCAGCACGATATCGCGCTCGGTGCCGGCCATGGCAAGCGTGCCGTGGGCTTCATAGCCCTCATCCATTGCCCGGATATCGTCCGAGACAAAGGTCGCCGCCTCGTATGCCGACGGGTTCAGGCCGGAATCGGACAGCATGGAACTGTCCATCTGGCCATTGCCGGTCGTACCGCTGGAGGTCAGCACGCGGGCCGAGATCGAGGCGTTGTCGAGATCGGCCGGGTCGAGCACGATCTCGGCCGTCCAGTCCGAAAACTCTCCTGTCACCGCGCCGCCGGACACCGTCGTCTCGAAGCCGACGGAACTGTCGGCCCGGTCGACCTGCCAGGACTGGGCACTGGCGGGCGCGGCGGCGAGTGACAGCGGGAGAAGAAACGCGTAACGCAACATCGGGACTTATCCTTTCAGGACCGGGATCATGCGGGCGAGCAGCCCGTCGCGGTCGACAAACTGGTGTTTCAGGGCCGCTGCGGCGTGCAGGCCGAACAGGATCAGGATCGGCCAGCCGCCGGCCCCGTGGATCGAGCCGGACACTTCGTGCAGGCTCTCGCTTTGGGGAACCGGCAGGCGCGGCAGCGGCATGTCGGGATTGTTGAACAGGAAAGAGGGCAGTTCCGAGGCGGAGGCGGAAATCCAGCCCATGATGGGCATGCCGATCATCAGCACGTAGAAGGCCCAGTGCACGGCGTGGGCGGCCAGCTTCTCCCAGGGCTTCATGCCTTCGGGCATGCCCGGGGTCTTGTGGGTCAGGCGCCAGGCGAGGCGGATAAGCGACAGGACCAGGATCGCCATGCCTGTCGTCTTGTGCAGATTATAGGCTTGCTGCACCTCTTCCAGCGGCACGGTGCCGGCGAACAGACCGTCGCGCAGGTCTTCCATGTACCAGCCGAAAAACACCATGCCGAGCAGCAGGATCGCGAGGATCCAGTGAAGGGCGATGGCGACGGCGGCATAGCGTGGCGTATCGGTCATGGATCGGGCTCCCCCAGGGGCTGTTCCGCCGGTTCGGGCGGCGTTCGTCACATATATGCCCGCTGCCTGCGCGTCCGAAAAGCCACACAAAGTCGCCGGCTGGACAAAACACTGTTTCCGGATTCGCATCGGCGGGAAGGCGGGTTATGTTCCGGCCACAAAAAAATGATGACGGAGGTCGGCCATGACATATCGCGCACCGCTGGATGAATTGCGTTTTACGCTGGAAGAAGTAGCGGCTGTAGAGGGGCTGAAGGCGACGGGCGCCTTCCCGGATTTCACCTCCGATCTGACGGCGGCCATTCTGGAAGAGGCGGCCAAACTGGCCGAGAATGTGCTCTCGCCGCTCAATCGCGTCGGCGATGCCGAGCACTGCAAGCTCGAGAAAGATGCCGTCACCACGCCGACCGGATTCCCGGCGGCCTATGCACAGTTCGTCGAGGGCGGCTGGCAGGGGCTGCAATTCCCCGCCGAGCTGGGCGGTATGGGCCTGCCGCGGGCGCTGGGCGTCGCCGTGCTGGAAATGATCCAGGGCGCCAACCTGTCCTTCGGTCTCGGTCCGATGCTCACCTATGGCGGGATCGAAGCGCTGATCGCCCACGGCACTGACGAGCAGAAGGAATTGTATCTGGGCAAGCTGCTCACCGGCGAGTGGTCGGCCACGATGAACCTCACCGAGCCGCAGGCCGGATCGGATGTGGGCGCGCTGCGCACCAAGGCCGAGCCGAATGCCGACGGCAGCTGGGCGATCTCGGGCCAGAAGATCTTCATCACCTGGGGCGAGCACGATTGCGCAGAGAATATCATCCATCTCGTGCTCGCGCGGACGCCGGGTTCGCCGGAGAGCACGAAGGGTATCTCGCTCTTCATCGTGCCGAAAATCCTGCCGGACGGGTCGCGCAACGATCTGCGCGCCATCGGGGTCGAGCACAAGCTGGGCATCCACGGCTCACCGACCTGCACCATGGAATACACCGGTGCGACCGGCTGGCTGATCGGCGGTGAAAATGCCGGCATGCGCTGCATGTTCACGATGATGAATTCGGCGCGTCTGAATGTCGGCGTGCAGGGGGTCGGTATTGCCGAGCGCGCCTTCCAGCAGGCGCTGGCCTATGCCCAGGACCGCAAGCAGGGCCGTGCCATCGATACCGAGGGCCCGGCACCGCACGCCATCATCCATCACCCGGACATCAAGCGCACCCTGTCGCTGATGAAGGCCAAGATCGCCGCCTCGCGCGCCATCTGCGTGTCCTGCGCCGTGGCGACCGACATGGCCGAGCATGCCGAGGATGCCGACGAGCGCGCCGCGGCCAAGCGCCGCGAGGAATTGCTGACGCCGGTCGCCAAGGCCTGGGCGACCGATATCGGTGTCGAGGTCGCTTCGCTGGGCGTCCAGGTCCATGGCGGCATGGGCTATATCGAGGAAACCGGTGCGGCCCAGCATCTGCGCGATGCCCGTATCACGCCGATCTATGAGGGCACCAACGCCATCCAGGCCATCGACCTGGTCGGCCGCAAGCTGAACATGGATGGCGGCGCGGCCTTTGACGAGCTGTTCTCGGATATCGGGCAGACCATCGAGGCCTGTACGACCTCGTCACACCCGGACCTGCCGCCGCTCGGCGATCGCCTTCAGGACAGTCTGGATGCCATGCGTGAAGCGGTCGACTGGCTGAAAGAGGTGGACATGAAAGACCGGCTGGCCGGCGCCACCCCTTTCCTCACCCTGGCGGGCGAGACGATCGGTGGCTGGCTGCTGTGCGTGGGCGCCGTCGCGGCCCGCCGGCGCCAGAAGGAGAATATCGGCGATCCGGCCTTCGCGGCCCAACGGATCGCGCTGGCGAATTTCTATGCCGAAGCGGTGATGACGCTGGCGCCGTCGCGCGTTGACGACGTCACCATGGGTTCGGAGATGATTGACGAGGTGGGCTTCGGCGTCTGACGCCGGCCCGCCCTACATCCACATGCCGTGCGGGTCGGGGTGGCCGCGTCCGTCCACGAGGCGGACCAGGCCCACGATCGACCGCGCCAGCATCCACACCCAGATCAGGGCAAAGCCGATCAGGCCGAAGGGCGCCAGGATCACCGTGAGCACCATGACCGTGCAGGCCACAATGCCGACGATGGCCGCCCAGAAGCTCTTGATCTGGTAAGTGAAGTGCGATTGCAGCCAGTTCGGTGATCCGTCGCGGCGCGCATAGGCGATGATCACGGCGACGAGGCTGGATACGCCGATGATGTTGCCGACAATCAGCAGGGCATAGTTCAGACCCGCCAGAAGGCGGTCGTCCCGGTCGGCTGCCGGCGTCGAGGTCGGTTCATAGATCGTCTGGTTCATGAAACCGATCCTTCCCCACGAAGATGGCCAAAGCGCGGCACCGGACAGGGGATGCGACACCTTGCCGTCCCCCGTCTTTGCGCGGCGTGGCTGCGGCGGCGATGCCACGGCAGGCTGAAAATGCTGTCATCTCCGCGCCCAAGCCTTGGTTGTGACGGCGTTTCGACGTATTCGGAATGCTGATGCGTGAGCACGGGAGGTGTTCGGGTGCCCTTGGCGCGTTTCCTGGACCATGCCGGTATCGTCCTGCTTCTTGGCGGGATCGCGGGGTATGTCATTCTGCTGGCGGCCGGACTGATCGGCCGTTGGTATCTGCCCTATCCGGTGAGCGGTTTCTGGCTGCTGGTCACAGGCATGCCGGCTGCCGGCGTGGCGATCATGTTCCTGCGCGCAAGGGAGAACCGGATCGTGTTCGAAGACGGAGACGAGGAATGAGCCTGATTGTCACCATGGCGGACGCCGTGCCGGGCCGCGAGATCGACCGGGTAGTCGGTATTGCGCGCGGCAATGTCGTCCGGGCCCGCTTTTTCGGCCGCGATTTCATCGCCGGCCTGCGCAATATCGTCGGCGGTGAAGTTCCCGAATACACCGACCTTCTGTCCGAAGCGCGCGAGACTGCGCTCGACCGGATGGCGAAACACGCCGAAGAGCTGGGCGCCGACGCGATCGTGACGGTGCGCCTGTCGACCTCGTCGGTGATGGAAGGTGCGGCGGAAATCCTGGCTTACGGAACGGCGGTAAAACTGAAATGAGTGCCTTGATGAAGCGCCTGGCAGGCCGGGCTGCGAGCGAGATTGTGGAAACCGTGCGCTTTGTCGCCGGTGTGGCAGCCGTCTGGTTGGGGCTGGTGACCTTTGGTTTTGCCGCCTTTCATATCCCGTCGGAAAGCATGCAGCCCTCGCTGGAAGTGGGCGACCGGGTTCTGGTGTCCAAATGGGCCTATGGCTATTCGGTCCACTCTTTGCCTCTGGGCATCGGCTACATGCTGCCGGACAGCTGGGATGGCCGCCTGGCCTGGCACAACCCGCAGCGCGGCGATGTCGTCGTCTTCCGCGACGAGCGCCAGTCGCCGCCGCGCAATCTGATCAAGCGCGTGATCGGTATCGAGGGCGATGTGATCGAGATGCGCCAGGGCCAGCTCTACCTGAACGGCGAGCCGGTGCCGCGCGAACTCGTCGAAGCGCGCTCCTACCGGGATCACCCGCGCGACAATATCGTCACCGCGACTCTCTTCGAGGAAACCCTGCCGGGCGGCCGGGATCATCCGATCTATGAGCGTGGCGACAATTATCAGCTCGACAGCTACGGGCCGGTAACGATCCTGCCGGGTACGGTGTTCGTGATGGGTGACAACCGGGATGCCTCCAATGACAGCCGGGCCTCGAACGGGCCGGGCCTCGTGCCGCTGGAGAATGTCGTCGGCCGGGCAGAGACGGTGCTGTTCACGTTCGAGCGCTGCCGCCGCGAAGACGGGCTGTACTGTCCGCGCGGGCGGGTCTGGCAAGGTCTCTAGGTCATGAAACGCCTGTCACGCCGGTCTCTGCGTCTCCGAGCAGCCCGCATCGGGGCCGAGCTCGGCGAGGCGATCAACATGTTTGCCGGCGTGGCGGCGGTGTGGTTCGGCTTCACCTCGCTCGCCTTTGCGACCTATTACATCCCGTCCGAGAGCATGCAGCCCTCGCTGGAAGTGGGCGACCGGATCGTGGTGTCGAAATGGGCCTATGGCTATTCGCGCCACACCCTGCCGCTGGGGCTGGGCAATCTTCTGCCCGATAGCTGGGATGGCCGTATCGGCTGGAGCAGCCCGCGGCGCGGCGATGTCGTGGTGCTGTGGGATGACCGTCAGGATCTGACCCTGATCAAGCGGGTGATCGGCCTGCCCGGCGACATCGTGGCGATGCGCGATGGCCGTCTCTTCATCAACGGGGCCCAGGTCGACCGCATGCTGGTGGAGGACCGGACCTATCGCGAAAATGCCGATCCGCGCGATGCAGTGCGTGTGCGCCTTTACGAGGAGCATCTGCCCGGCGGCCGGACCCATCCGATCTATGAGCGCGGCGACAATAACTGGCTGGACGAGTACGGGCCGGAAGTCGTTCCGGCGGGCCATGTCTTCGTCATGGGCGACAATCGCGACAATTCCGCCGACAGCCGTGCGCCGGAAGGGCCGGGCTTCGTGCGTTTCGAGAATATTGTCGGCCGCGCCGAGACCGTTCTCTACACGTTCGAACAGTGCCGGCACGAAGACGGGCTGTATTGCCCGCGTGGTCGGGTCTGGCGCGGGCTGTAACGGCGCTCTAACCTCTTCGGACACACATTCCGGGGAGACATGGCCATGAGCCTCAAGGGCAAGACGATCTTCATCACGGGTGCCAGCCGCGGTATCGGCCTGGCGATCGGCGAACGCTGCGCGCGCGACGGTGCCAATATCGTTATCGCTGCAAAGTCCGACACACCGGATCCGCGCCTTGAGGGGACGATCCACACGGCCGCCGAGACCATCGAGAAGGCCGGCGGCCAGGCCCTCGCCGTGAAATGCGATATCCGTCACGAGGAAGAGGTGGAGGCCGCTGTTGCTGCCGCTGTCGACCGGTTTGGCGGTATCGATGCCGTGATCAATAATGCCTCGGCGATCTTCCCGCGCGGCACGGCCGATACGCCGATGAAGCGCTACGACCTGATGCACCAGGTCAATGGCCGCGGCACTTTTCTGACCACCCAGAAATGCTTGCCGCACCTGATGAAGGCGGAAAACCCGCACATCATCGCCCTGGCGCCGCCGCTGGACATGCGCGGCCTGTGGTTCGGGCCCCATGTCGCCTACACCTCGGCGAAATACCAGATGAGCCTGTGCGTGCTGGGCTGGGGCGAGGAGTTCAAGGGCAAGATCGGTGCGAATGCGATCTGGCCGCGTACGGCCGTCGCGACGGCCGCGATCTCCAACGTGCTCGCTGGCGAAGAGGCGATGAAGAATTGCCGCAAGCCGGAGATCCTGGCCGATACGGCCTATGCCGTACTGAACAAGCCGGCGGCCGAGTTCACGGGCAATTTCATCATCGACGACACCTTTCTCTGGGAAGAGGGCGAGCGCGATCTCGACAAGTATTCCTACGATCCCGAAATCGAGCTTCTGCCGGACTTTTTCGTGCCGGACGATGTGCCTGCGCCGCCTGGCGTGAAGATCATGAATGTCACGCTGGGGCATTGATGCCGGGGCGGTCATCGCCCGGGTTTAAAATACCGCTTGCATCGCGCAAAAATTCGCCAATATGAGCGTTGGAGCGTCGCACTCTGCGGCCGGCTGATCCGGCCGCTTCATTCTCGCCGGCCGTCGACGCGGCCGGCCGGAGTGTCAGACCTATGCTTCTGGTCGAAACCTATCTTCAACCCAGCCCGCTGGAAGGGCTGGGCGTGTTTGCCGTCAGGCGGATCCGCAAGGGCACCTTGATGTGGACCCTCGACCCGGCGACCGATCTCGTGCTTACCGAGGCGCAGCTGGCCGAACGGCCGCCGGTCTATCGCGGCTACATCCAGCGCTACGCCTATTTCGACCGTGGCCTGAACGGCTATCTGCTCGATGGCGATCATGCCCGTTTCCTGAACCATTCCAGCACGCCGAACCTGGATTTCTCGGCGGCTGACGGAAGCGGCGTGGCTGTGCGGGATATCGCCCAGGGTGAGGAAATCCTGTGCGACTACAGCCAGTTCATGGAGAATGTCGTGCTGCTGCCGACGCCGGCCCGGCGCCGGCAGGCCCCGCGGATCGCCGCTGTCAGCGGTTAGACCTGTCGCAGCTCCGGCGCGCTAAGCCGGTTCCGACTGCCTGTTCTTGAGTGCGGCGAGGACCTGGTCTGCGAGCGGCTTGCTCGAGGCCGGGTTCTGCCCCGTGATCAGACGGCCGTCGCGCGCGACATGGGGGCCGAAAGCCTCGTCATTGCCTTCGAATACCGCGCCCAGCTCGCGCAGGCGGCTTTCCAGCAGGAAGGGCACGACATCGTCCAGCCCGACCTTGCGCTCCTCGGCGTCGGTGAAGCTGTTGACGCGCTTGCCTTTTACGAGAGGCGTGCCATCGGCGAGGGTGGCGCCCACCAGGCCGGCCGGGCCATGGCAGACCGCCGCAATGATGGCGCCGGCGTCCCAGGCCTTGCCGATCAGCCCGGCAACTGCCTTGCTGTCGGGCAGGTCCCACATCGTGCCATGGCCGCCGGGCAGGTAGATGGCGTCATAGCTGCGGGGTTTCACCTCAGACACAGGGAGCGAATGCGTCAGGGCCTGCATGGCGGCCTCGTCATCCATGAAGCGCTGCACGGATGGGGGGCGCTTGTCCTCGCCGTCATCCGAGCCGGGATCGGCCGGCGGTTGGCCGCCATGAACGCTGGCGATCTCGACCGTGTCGCCAGCATCCCGGAAAGCCCAGTAGGGGTCAGACAGCTCCTGCCAGTGAAACCCGGTCGGCTTGCCGGTCTCGCCGAGTGTGCCGTGGGATGTGGTGAGGATGAGAATGCGGGACGTCATGGAAGTCTCCATTATGTCGTGGCTGAGTCTGGGTGAGGGGTGATGACACCCCTCGGTGTTGCAACGGCTGCAACGCCGTCCCGTTCCGCGGCTGCAAAGTTCGCCGGTCTCCGCTAGGGTGTGGGTCGCAGCAGCCAGCGGATAGATGGCCATGAAAATGACCCTCATCGACAGCCCCGCCAGTCTCGCCCATCGTCTGCCTGACGGGCATCCCGAGCATGACGGCCGCTATACCGCGGTGCGTGAGGCCCTGGCCGGGATTGCCGGCACGGTCTGGGCGGAAGCCGAACAGGCGCCGGTCGAAGCGCTGGCCCGGTTCCACACGGTCGAGCATGTCGATCGCGTGCTGACAGCCTGTGCCGAGGCGGGGGTCGAGGGCTTTGTCGGGCTGGATCCGGACACGATCGTGTGCGGCCAGTCGGCGCGGGCTGCGCTGTCAGCGGCCGGCGGGGCCATCGCCGGTGTCGATGCGGTGATCCGGGACGGGGAGGGGGCGGTCTTCCTGCTGGCGCGGCCGCCGGGCCATCATGCCGAACCCGACCGCCCGATGGGGTTCTGCCTGTTCAACACCATTGCGATCGCCGCCATGCATGCGCTCGAGGTCCACGGCCTGCCATCGGTCGCGATCGTCGATATCGATGTGCACCATGGCAATGGCTCGCAATGCCTGGCCGAGCGCGACGAGCGGGTGCTGTTTGCCTCGCTGCACCAGTCGCCGCTCTATCCGGGCACCGGACATCGCGGCGAAACCGGCCTTGGCGGCAATGTGGTGAATGTCCCGCTGCCAGACGGGACCGACGGCGCGGCCTGGCGCACTGCCTTCGAAGCCGAGATCGTTCCGGCCCTGCGCAAGGCGAAGCCGGCGCTGATCCTGGTCTCCGCCGGTTTCGATGCGCATGCGGACGATCCGCTTGGCGGACTGGGCCTGGTCGACGAGGACTATGCCTGGGCGGCGGAACGCCTGGCTGCCCTGGCATCGGAATTTGCGCATTCGCGGCTTGTCTCCGTGCTGGAGGGCGGATACGACTGCCCGGCACTGGGCCGGTCGGCCGCGGCCTTTGTCCGCGCGCTTGCCCGGGCCTGAGCGGACGGGCCTTCCCCGTCATCACAGGATTGAAGTGTCGGCGGGTAACGACGGGGCGTACCGGCTGGCTGACCCTCCCCCGTGCGACCCCGATGACCCTTTCCTCCAATGACCTCCAGAGCCTCTCGCCGGGCAGTATCACCATCGCCCGCCACGGCCGTCCGGACGCCAATCGCGAGCGCTGGCTCGACTGGCGCGGATACGAGGACTGGTGGGATAATGAGTATCAGCCCGCGGGGCTCGTCGACGGCCAGTCCGTACCCGACGCGCTGATCCGGGCTGCTGCAGAATCACACACCGTCTTTGCCAGCTCCCTGCGCCGCGCCATCGAGACGGCGCAGGCTGTGGCACCTGACCGCGCGCCCGTTATCGATCCGGTCTTCATCGAGGCCGAACTGCCGCCGCCGCCCATGCCGGGGCGTTTCATGGCCAAGACCTGGGGCGTGTTTGCGCGTTGCTCCTGGTGGATGGGCTGGTCCCGCGGCCGGGAAAGTCGGGCCGATGCCGAGGCCCGGGCGCGGCAGGCCGCCGACCAGCTGATCGAAGCGGCTGCAGCCGGACCGGTTGTGTTGTGCGCCCATGGCTGGTTCAACCGCATGCTGCGTCCGCAATTGCGCGGGTCCGGCTGGGTGTGTGTCCGCGATGGCGGTGATACCTACTGGTCCTGGCGCCGCTACGAGTACCGGCCGCGCTGAGCCCGCAATCGCGGCATTGCCGCACCTGAGTCCGCTTTCTATGCTGCCCCGACAAGAGAGGAAGCCATGTCCGAAACGCCGCTATCCGACATCGAGACGCTGAGTTTCGAACAGGCACTCGCCGAGCTCGAGCGCATCGTGCAGCAGCTCGAATCGGGCGAAGTCGAGCTTGAAAAGTCGATCCAGATCTATGAGCGCGGTGCGGCCCTGCGGGCGCATTGCGAAGGCAAGCTGAAGACCGCTGAGCTGAAGGTCGAGAAGATCGTGCGGGGCGAGGACGGCCAGCCGGCCACCGAACCGGCCGGACTCGACTGACATGGCGCAGGATGATGAGGCGGGACCGCTCGCCACGATCGAGGACTTCCTGAAGCTCGATATCCGCGTCGGCACGGTCGTACGTGCGGAGGCCTTCCCGGAAGCGCGCAAACCCGCGATCAAGCTGTGGGTCGATTTCGGACCCGAGCTGGGCGAGAAGAAAAGCTCGGCCCAGATCACCGTGCACTACAAGCCGGAAGAGCTAGTGGGCCGCCAGGTGCTTGCTGTCGTCAATTTCCCGCCGCGCCAGATTGGCCCGATCCAGTCGGAAATCCTCGTTCTCGGGGCCTCCGATCCGGACGGGGCGATCATCCTTCTGGCGCCGGACAAGCCCGTGCCGAACGGCGCGCGGATGCATTAGGGCTGCCGAATGGATTCTTTCGAACAACGCCTGAACGAAGCTGCCGACCGGGTGACCGTGGCGCTGGATGCCCTGCTGCCGCGCGCGGAAGGTCCCGAAGCGCATCTCAACTCGGCCATGCGCTATGCCGCGCTGGGGCCGGGCAAGCGGTTGCGCCCCTTCCTGGCGGTCGAGGCCGGGCGGCTGGTGAATGCCGACGAGCGCGGCGTCCTGCGCGCGGCCTGTGCGCTGGAATGCATCCACGCCTACTCGCTGATCCACGACGATCTGCCGTGCATGGATGATGACGACATGCGCCGGGGCCGCCCGACGGTCCACAAGGCCTATGACGAGGCCACGGCTGTCCTCGCGGGCGATGCCCTGCAGTCGGTGGCGTTCGAGATTCTGGCCCATCCCGACACCCATCAGCGCGGCAGTGTGCGCTCGCGCCTGGTCGAGCGTCTTGCCCGCGCCTCCGGACCCTATGGCATGGTGGGCGGCCAGATGATCGACATCCGCGCCGAGACCGAACAGTTCGACATCTCGGTTGTCACGCGCATGCACCGGATGAAGACCGGAGCGCTGATCAACTATGCCGTCGAGATCGGCACCATCCTGCGCGAGGTGGAAGATCATATCCGCCGGGCGCTGGAAGGATTTGCTCACGACCTCGGACTGGCCTATCAGATCACGGACGACCTTCTGGATGCGACGGGGGACCAGGCGGAGATGGGCAAGGCGGCCGGCAAGGACGCCGGTCAAGGAAAAGCCACCTTCGTCACCATTCTGGGGGTGGAAGGCGCGCGAGACCGTTCGCGGCACTTGGCCGCACAGGCCAAGGACCACCTTGAACCCTTCGGCGCGCGAGCAGATGTTTTGAGAGAGGCCGTCGACTTCATCCTCGACCGGCGCTCGTGAAAGGCTGGACCCGTATGGCACCCACCACCCCAACCCTCGACCAGGTCCGAGAGCCCTCCGACATGCGCAATTTCTCGATCGACCAGCTGCGCAAGCTGGCCGATGAGCTGCGCGCGGAGACGATCGACGCGGTCTCGGTCACGGGCGGGCATCTGGGGGCTGGCCTGGGTGTGGTCGAGCTGACGACCGCTCTGCATCACGTCTTCGACACGCCGCGCGACACGCTGATCTGGGATGTCGGGCATCAGTGCTATCCGCACAAGATCCTTACCGGCCGCCGCGACCGCATCCGCACTCTGCGCCAGGGCGGCGGGCTGAGCGGTTTCACCAAGCGGGCCGAAAGCGAGTATGATCCGTTCGGCGCAGCCCACGCCTCGACCTCGATCTCCGCGGCGCTGGGCTTTGCCGTGGGCCGCGACCTCAAGCATGAGGACCGCAATGTCATCGCGGTGATCGGCGACGGGTCGATGTCGGCCGGCATGGCCTATGAGGCGATGAACAATGCCGGCCATATCGGCGGCCGCCTGATCGTCATCCTCAATGACAACGACATGTCGATCGCACCGCCGGTCGGTGCGATGAGCCATTATTTCGCGCGGCTGGTCTCCTCGAAGAGCTACCGGAGCCTGCGCAAGCTGGGCAAGGGCGTGGCCAAGGCGCTGCATGTTGAGGAGGCCGCGCGCCGGGCCGAGGAATACATGCGCGGCATGGCCATGGGCGGCACGCTCTTCGAAGAGATGGGCTTCCGCTATGTCGGCCCGATCGACGGCCATGATCTCGACCAGCTGGTGCCGGTGCTGCGCAATGTCCGCGACGGCGACAATGGCCCCGTGCTGGTTCACGTCGTCACGCAGAAGGGCAAGGGCTATGCGCCCGCCGAGGCGGCCGACGACAAGTATCACGGCGTCGCCAAGTTCAATGTGGTGACCGGCGAGCAGCAGAAGTCGAAGGGCGGTCCGCCGTCCTACACCAAGGTCTTCGCGCAGCAGCTCATTCGCGAGGCCGAGAAGGACGACAGCGTCGTGGCGATCACCGCGGCCATGCCGGGCGGTACCGGGCTCGACCTGTTCGGCGAACGCTTCCCCGAGCGCATGTTCGATGTCGGCATTGCCGAACAGCACGCGGTGACCTTCGCAGCCGGTCTTGCGGCCGATGGGATGAAGCCCTTCGCGGCGATCTATTCCACCTTCCTGCAGCGCGGTTACGACCAGGTTGTCCATGATGTGGCCATCCAGAACCTGCCGGTCCGCTTCGCGATCGACCGCGCGGGTCTCGTCGGGGCCGATGGCTGCACGCATGCCGGCTCGTTCGATGTCGGCTATCTCGGGCAATTGCCCGGCATGGTGCTGATGGCCGCGGCTGACGAGGTGGAGCTGTCGCGCATGGTGGCGACGGCGACCCGGATCGACGACCGTCCGTCCGCCTTCCGCTATCCGCGCGGCAATGGCACGGGCGTCGAGATGCCGGACGTTATCGAGCCGCTCGAGATCGGCAAGGGCCGGATCGTGCGCGAGGGTTCGCGGATCGCTATCCTGTCGCTGGGAACGCGTCTGGGCGAGAGCCTTAAGGCTGCCGATGCGCTGGCGGCCCAGGGCTTTTCCACCACTGTCGCCGATGCGCGCTTTACCAAACCGCTCGACGAAGACCTCATCCTGCGCCTGGCGCGCGAGCATGAAGTCCTGATCACGGTGGAAGAGGGCGCCCGCGGCGGTTTCGGTGCATTCGTGCTGCACATGCTGGCCGAAAAGGGCGCGCTGGATCGCGGGCTCAAGATCCGCACCATGACCCTGCCGGATGTGTTCCAGGACCAGGATACGCCCTTCAACATGTATGAAGAGGCCGGCCTCAATGCCCGTCACATCGCGGCCCGTGCGCTCGAGGCGATGGGCCAGGATGAAGCAGCCGCCGAACGCATTGCCGCCGCTCTCGCGGCAAGCTGACCGCTCAGTCGAGGCGGGCGAGCGCGTGCTCGGCGAGCGCCTGGACGGCCTGGCCATGTGAGCCGACAGGATCGTCCGCGTCAAAGACGTCGAGCGGGACTTCAGGCTCAAGGCCGCGCCCCTCGTGCACCACGCCTTCGGCGTCGGCGAAGATCTCGTTCGCCAGCTCGACATACCAGCCATTGGGAAGCGGTTTGGCCAACGGGGTCGAGAAGGCGCCGCGTGTCGTGGTGCCGGCCTGTGTCACGTTCGGCAATTGCCGTAGCATCATTGTCGTGATCTCGCCGGCGGACACCGTGACATCGCTCGTCAGCACATAGACCGGACCGGTATAGCGCGGCCCGTCATGCGGCTCGATGCGATAGATCGCGTCCGGCTCATCGCTCCAGCCCGTGCGGACGGTGTAACCGGTGAAGGGCGTGTCGGTAAAACGGCTGGCGATCGCACGGGTGACCGCGTCATAGCCGCCGCGATTATTGGACAGGTCGAGTATGACGGCATCCGCATCGGCGAACCTAGTCAGCGCTTCGTCCAGCATGGTGTCCAGGGCAGCGAGCTCGGCGACGGCCCATTCCGGCGTGCCGGGCGTCTCCGTGTCGGTGAAGCCGCCCATGGTGAAGATCTGGATGTAGCCGACACGGCCATCGATCATGCCGGTGATGACGCGGTCATTGCCGATATGGCGTGCGCCCGGGTCGAGAACCTCTCCAAGCGTTTGGTCGATGAGGCCGATCAGCCAGGGCGTTTCACCGATACCGCCGGAGATCATGGGCAGGGTGGTTCCCAGCCCGTACTGGGCGCGATGACGCTCGCCGTTGAATTCGGCAATCAGCTTGGTGTGGCTGTCGCCCAGCGGTTCGATCAGGCTGGCGAGGAGAGCGAAGAAGTCCACATCGCTCATATCGTCGCTCAGCCGGGCCCGTGCCTCGGTGACCTGGGCCGGCCAGTCGACGCCGCGGCGTTCGAAGAAAGCGTAGTGGCGTTCGAAGATCGAGGCGTAGACATCGAAGGTCGCGCGCCGGCCCGAAAGGTCTTGTGCGCCGCAGGCGTCCGGCAAGGCGTCCAGCCGTTCTAAAACCGTATTGCCGTCGCTGGGCAGGTATTCGAACTTCGCGCGGTCTGAACCCAGCGGCGTGATGTAGCGATACTCCACCTGGCTCATCAGGGTCGGACCGTCCTGCGCGCTGGCGTAGCAACCGGCGGGCGTATCCTGCCAGCGCGTGATCCCGTCCGCATCGATCTCCAGGATCCAGCCATACTCGGCCGAGTGCCAGATGCCGCGCGCCGGCTCGATTGTGCCGTTGCCGTCGAAGATTTCTCGAGGCTGGGCGAGCGAGGAGGTCTCGCTGCAGGCGGCCAGAAGCAGGGCTGCGCAGATCGCAAGAGAAGAAGGTCGGGACATGGGACGCTCAAAAAATGACTACGGTCATCTTTTAGCGATCCTCTGGCTCCCCGGCAAGGGCTTGATAGCCTGCCAGCGCACACAGGCGCGACAGCCGACTTTCCACGCGGTCTTCCAGCCGGCCGTTCTGACCGGAAGTCAGCCATTCGCGAATCGAGCCCGTCACCAGCGTGACAACCAGATCCGCCATGGCTGCCGCATCGGTCGAGGCGGGAAGTGCGCCGGTATCACGGGCTGCGGCAATCATCCCCGCAATGTCTGCTGCAACCAGCTGGTCGGCCTGGCGCTCGGCCGCCTGGACTGACGGTGTGGCAACCGCATGCATGTGTTTGGCCTGCCACATCCGGGGGGATGTTGCTGCGAGATCCGAACTACGCAGGGCCAGGGCGGTCAGGCGCCGGGGCAGGGGCGCGCCGGTCAGTTCCGGCGGTTCGATGCGGGTCTGCGCGATGACATCCGCATACCATTCGGCAAGCAGATCGGCCTTGCTGGGGAAGTGGTTGAAGAAGGTCCCCTTGGCCACGCCGGCGGCCGCGACGATCTGGTCCACGCTGACAGCATCATAGCCATCCCGTTCGATCAGTGTGTGGGCTGCGTCATAGAGGGCTTTGCGAACCGCCCGCTTTTTGCTTTCTCTCTTGCCGGTCATCGGCGCAGGATGCGCAGTTTGGTGACCACAGTCACTTATTATCCGCAGGACCTCGATGCGCGCAGACCGCTACCTTGTCGAACACGGCTATTTCGAGACCCGCGCCCGGGCGCAGGCTGCGATCGCGGCCGGCAAGGTGCGGGCCGATGGCGAACCGGTCGGCAAGCCGTCGCAGAAGATCGCGCCGGGGGCACAGATTGAGGCGGAAGAGGCGTTTCCCTGGGTGTCGCGTGCCGCGCTGAAACTGGTGGCGGCGCTTGATGCTTTCGACATCGATCCGGCGGGACGGGTCTGCCTCGATGTGGGCGCCTCGACGGGTGGTTTCACCGAAGTGCTGCTGTCACGCGGCGCGCAGCATGTCTATTCGGTCGATGTCGGGCGGGATCAGCTGCACGCGCGGCTTCAGTCCGACCCGCGTGTGACGTCACTTGAAGGCATGGATGCGCGGGCGCTGGAGGCGGATTTGTTCGCCGAACCGCCATCGCTCGTGGTCTGCGACGCCAGCTTTATTTCATTGCTCAAGGTGATCATGCGCCCGTTGGAGCTGGCTGCACCGAGCGCCGAACTGATTGCCTTGATCAAACCCCAGTTCGAGGTCGGCAGGGCGGCCATCGGCAAGGGCGGCCTGGTGAAGAACGAGGCCGATCGCCGGTGCGCGGTCGACACCGTCTGCTCCGGGCTCGAGGCCGGTTCGGATTTCAGGGTCGGCGCGGTCATCGACAGTCCGGTCGAAGGGGGTGACGGCAACAGGGAATACCTTATGGCCGCCACCCGCTCGAACCCAGCATGAAAGCTCGAAATGTCCGCGATTTAATGGCTCAATAGGTGTCGGCCGGGCGCCAGATGCCGTCGGCACCCTGGCACATCTGGATCTGGTCGCTCACGGTCCGGCCATAGCTGTCGACGCTCTGGGTCCGGCGCCACTCGCAGCGGCCGGTTGCCGACACGGTCGTGTAAGTCGATGAGGCCGAATAGGTGCGCGCCGGCTCGTTGCGCTGGCCACCCAGAAGCTCACCCGAGGACCCGTAGCCGTCGTCGTAATAGCGGTCATCGCCATAGCCGGCATTGCTGCCATAGTAGCGATCATCCTCATAATACGGATCGTCGCCGTAATAGCCGGTGTCGCCATAATAGCCGTCCGGCTTTCCCGGATAGCGGTTGTCCGGGTAGCGGCTATTGGACGGATAACGGGTATTGCCGCAATCTTCCCCGCCAGCGATGCCGGCTCCGATCAGGGCGCCGACACCGGCACCGGCGATCGTGCCGACTTCCTCGGCATTGCCGCGATCGCGGTGCTCATAGCGGCGGTCGCGCCGGCCATGATAGCCACGGCCATGACGGCGGGCGTCGTCCCAGCGGGCGCGGCGGTCCCAGCGGTCGGGACGTCCATGGCGGTTGTTATTGCTGTCGTCAGCGAGCTCATTGCCGATCACGGCACCGAGAATGCCGCCGATCAGGGCGCCGGCAACCTGCCGGTTCTGGCGGCTGGCTTCACAGTCCTGATAGGTCTGGCCCGAACGGGCACCATAGGACTGGGCTTCGGCGACGGCCGGCAGTGTAACCGAAAGAGCCGTCGCAGCGAGCAGGGCGGGGGTCAGCAGTTTCATCATGTGCCTCCATGCGTCGGGAGTGCTTTGTCCCAATGTCCAGGTGATCCTAGGCGGCGGGCGATGAGCCCAGGATGAACGGGCAGATGACGGTTTCGCAATCCCCCGGAAACGGTCTTCACATGCACAAACGGGGCCGGTGATGACCGGCCCCGTATGACATGCGCCCGACGCGGGAGATCTACTGGCGGTGAGCAACCTGCCAGTCGCCATAACCGTCGCGGCACATGCGCACGCGGTCGTAATTATAGGTGCCGTCAGGCATGTAGATCTCGGCATCGCCCCACCGGCATTCACGTCCGGCGGTGTAGTAGGTCTCGCGGACGACAATCGTGCCGCGCACACCGGAATACGGGTTCGCCCAGTAATAGGGTTCGCCGTACTCGAAGGCGTAGTTCATGGCGTAGTGGTATTGCGCACGGTCGCAATTATCCATGCGGTCGAGACTGCTGCCCAGGGCCGCACCGAACCCGGCGCCCAGCAGGATGCCGGCGCCGACACTGTCATCGCCCGCAGCCGCACCGCCGACGAGGGCGCCGAGCAGCGCGCCGACAATGGCGCCATCGCTGCCATTGCGGTCATACCGGCACAGCCCGTCATAATAGGCAAAGCGGCGGCCCTCATAGCCATGGCTGTAGTACTGGCGGTGATAGCGCCAGCGGTCCGACGGTCCCCAATGGCCGTAATAGCGGGAGTTCGACCAGCCGCGATTCAGATGGTGGACCCAGTGCAGGCGTGCCTGGCGGCGGGCCCGGTCGCGATAGAAATCGCGGCGGCGCTGGGCATACTCCCAGCGACGGCGGTCGTGATGGGCGCCGGGGCGGCGGCCGCGATCATTGTCCCACCGGCGGTCCCGGCGATTGTCATGATAGTCCCGGCGCTGATCGCGGCGGTCCCAGGCCGGGTTCCGGCCATTGCGGTCACGGCCGGCATCGCGATGGTCCCGGCGGCGGTCCCAGTCGCGCTGGTCACGGCGATTATTGTCCCAGCCCGGATTGCGGCCATTGCGGTCGCGCCCGGCATCGCGGCGATCGCGGCGATTGTCCCAGTTGCGCTGGTCGCGCCGGTTATTGTCCCAGCCGGGACCCCGGCCATTTCGGTTGCGGTCACCGGCCTGGTCGCGGCGGTCATGATCGCCTGCACCGCGGCGATTGCGATCCTGTCCGCCCGGTTGACCGTCCCGGCGATGATCGCTTCGTCCCGTTCCCGGCGGGGGATCGCGGCGCTCGCGGCGGGCGTCGCCCCGGTCCCGGCCGCGCCGCTCGCGTGCGTCCCGGTCACCACGATCAGGCTGAGCCTGTTCGCGCCGGGCTTCGCGGCCGGCCCGATGGTGTTCGCGACGGTCGGGATCGCCATAGCTGTTGCCACTTTCCTGACGCTGGGCTTCCGCGGGCGCGGCCACCGCCAGCGTGGCGGGCAACAGGACGAGAGCGGCAAGGGCGGTGCCAAGCAGGTGGTGCTTGCGTGGTGTCATGGGACACGCCTCCGGGTCTACGCCGGGACGGACCCGGCCAGGTTGACCGAAGGTTAATCCCGTATGGATGAGCCCAGCATGAACAGGGCCTTCATCTTTCGTCCGAACCCGGAAAACCGCTCAGAACGCGCTCTGACCGGCATGCCGCAGCTTGTGATCGGCCAGCACGAGCGCAGCCATGGCTTCACCGACAGGAACGGCGCGAATGCCGACGCAGGGATCGTGCCGGCCGCGGGTCTCGATTTCGGTCTCGTTGAAATCGCGGTCCAGCGTGCGCCGGGGCACACGGATCGAGGAGGTCGGCTTGACGGCAAAGCGCACCACCAGGTCCTGGCCGGTGGAAATCCCGCCCAGCACGCCGCCATTATGGTTCGACAGGAAGTGCGGGCCGTCCTCGCCCATGCGCATCTCGTCGGCGGCCTCTTCACCGCGCAGGGCAGCCGAGCTGAAGCCGGCACCGATCTCCACGCCCTTCACCGCATTGATCGTCATCATCGCCATGGCCAGGTCACTGTCGAGCTTGCCATAGACAGGCGCACCCCAGCCCGCCGGCACGCCGGAGACCACGACTTCGACGATCGCGCCGGTGGACGAACCGTCGCGGCGCAGGGCGTCCATGTCGGCTTCCCACAGGGCAGCGGTTTCCGCGTCCGGGCAGAAGAAGGGGTTCTCGTTCACCTGGTCCCAGTCCCAGCGCGAGCGGTCGATGGCACGGGCACCCACCTGGACCAGTGCGGCCCGGATCGTGATCCCGTCGCCCAGCACCTTGCGGGCAATCCCGCCGGCGGCAACGCGCATGGCGGTCTCGCGGGCCGATGAACGCCCGCCGCCACGATAATCGCGTACGCCATACTTCATGTCATAGGTGTAGTCGGCATGACCGGGGCGCCACTTGTCGCGGATATCGCCATAATCCTTCGACCGCGCATCGACATTCTCGATCATCAGCCCGATCGGTGTGCCGGTGGTGACAGGACCGCCCGTGCGGTCGTCCTCAAACGTGCCGGAGAGAATACGCACGCGATCCGGCTCCTGGCGCGGCGTGACATGGCGACTGGAGCCCGGGCGGCGCAGGTCCAGCCAGGGCTGGAGATCCTCCTCGCTCAGGGGAATGCCGGCGGGACAGCCATCGACAACGGCGCCGATGGCCGGGCCGTGGCTTTCGCCCCAGGTGGTAATCCTGAACAGGTGTCCGAATGAGTTGTGAGACATGATCGATCCGCGTTTTGGCGCAGACTAGTCGCGGATCAGGCGTCCGTCACGCAGCCGACTGCGCTTTGCGGATCCAGCGCGCCAGGCGCGCATGGGCGGACGGGCGGGAATATTCGTGGATGAAGGCTTCCAGATCCGCCCGGTCGAGCAGGGAGGGGATGTCGGATGGCCCCGTTTCCTGTGCTGCTGCGATGCGGATTGTGATGATCGTGCCGGGTTCGCCGACCGCGGTCACGCGTTCGCCGTCGCGTGTGCCGGCCGGAATGCGCACCAACACCGGCCGCTCGCCATGGCGCAGTGTCCGCGTCACGCCGGTGGCGGCCTCGGTCCGGCTGATCTCGATATCCAGGCAGACCGGCGCGTTGGCCTTGATCAAGTCCATCGCCGCGACGATTTCCGCCAGCCTCGCAAGCGTCTGCGGCGTTGGCGGTGTGACATCGGGATGCAGGGTTTTCACCAGCGCGCGAAAGGCGGACTTGGCCGCCTCGCGCCCGTCACCGGGCGCGAGTCCGAGGGCGGCATAGGCCTGTCCGATACTCGTAACACGCGCTGTCATACCGTGAATCTAGGACGAGAAGATTCCCGAAAGGTTGACGCCGCTGACTTTGAGCGTACCTAGGCGGCAAGCACGCCGGAGGTGAATCATGTCGAAGTCGAAGCCGGGTCTCATTCCGCCCTCACCGGATGCGGATGCGTATGCCAAGACCGCCGATGCCAATGCGGCCGAGATATTCGACCGAGAGGAACCGTTCGCGCTGTTTGCCGACTGGCTGGAGGATGCCAAGCGCAAGGAGCCGAATGACGCCAATGCGATGGCGCTGGCGACCGCCGATGCCGACGGGCTGCCGGATGTGCGCATGGTGCTCCTGAAGGATGTCGATCCCGATGGCTTCGTTTTCTACACCAATCTGGAGAGCGCCAAGGGCCAGCAGCTGGCGGTGAATGCCAAGGCAGCGCTGTGTTTCCACTGGAAGTCCTTGCGCCGCCAAGTTCGGGTGAGGGGGCTGGTCCAGCCGGTCGCGGCCGATGAGGCCGACGCGTATTTTGCCTCCCGCGCCCGGGACAGCCGGATCGGTGCCTGGGCCTCGAAACAGTCGCGCTCCCTGGAAAGCCGGTTTTCCCTGGAAAAGGCTGTTGCCCGCGAAGCGGCACGCTTCGGTCTGGGGGAAGTGCCGCGCCCGCCGCACTGGTCCGGTTTCCGGATTGTGCCGGTGTCGATCGAGTTCTGGCGCGACCGGCCTTTCCGCCTGCATGACCGAATGACGTTTTCACGACCGGATTCACACTCGCCTTGGCAGGTCGATCGGCTGTATCCTTGATGCGAAGCCAAGCGGGGGCTTGATATGCGCAGTTTCGGCAAAATCCTGCGGGCGATCCTCGTCCCGCTCGGATGGGTGTGTGCCCTCCTGGCTCTGGGTGTGCCGCTCTGGTTCGCAATGGCGGCCTTCGGGGCAAAGTGGGAATTCATCGACCTGGCGACGGGCCTGGGGTGGATGACGCACGCGATCGGCCGGCCGCTTCTCTTCGCGAGCCTCGCGGCGGGCGGGTTGAGCCTGTTGCTGTCGCTGGTGCATCTGATCGCCCGCCGGCGCTTCTTCGGTGCGCTTTTGTCACCCCTGCTCGCCGTCGTGGTCGGTGTCGCAGGGCTGGGTTGGGCCTGGCAGATCGACCGGCAACGCAGCGCCCAGCCCCTGCTGCTGGATGTGACAACGGATCTGGAAAACCCGCCGCACTTCACGCCGTCCTTCGCTGCGCGCCGGTCTGCGCATCACCAGGCGCTCGATTATGCAGGCAAGCTGGGCGAGGACGGGCGTTCGCTCGCGGCTGTGCAGGCCGAAGCCTATCCGGCGCTGGCCACCGTTCATGTCGACCGGGCGCCGGAGGCGGTGTTTGCAGATGCGCTGCGCTATGCGCACACGCATCGCTGGCGGGTCGGGACGGCCTCGGCAAGCGCCGGCATGTTCGAGGCGGGCACGGAGAGCGTCTGGTACGGTCTGCGCGACGACATTGTCGTCCGCGTGCGCGATGACGGTGCGGGCGGCAGCCTCGTCGACATCCGCTCCCTCGCCCGCCAGCCCATCCACGATCTCGGCCGCAACGCCCGGCGCGTCCAGGCTTTCAGCGCGGCGATCGCGGACGACACTCGCTAGGCCGCTACACCCAGCGTGTACTCCGCTTCCAGTCCCGGCTCGCCTGAGCAGGCGATACGGCCGGTTTCGATCATGTGGATGAGGTGAGCGAGGACCGAGTGGGCGGCGGCGGGATGGAGCCGTTTGTCGACATCGGCATACATCGCCTCGACCATGTCCCGCACGCGGTGCCGGCCGGCGCGGACCTGTTCGAGAATCTGCGCCTCGCGCTGCATGCGGTGGTCGATATAGGCCTGGATGAAGGGGCGCGGTTCGGTGATCGCGGGACCGTGGGTCGGCCAGAGAATGTCGAAATCGCGGTCGCGGATACGGGCCAGCTCGCGCAGATAATCGCCCATATGACCGTCCGGCGGGCTGATCACGCTGGTCGACCAGGCCATCACATGATCGCCCGCGAACAGCGTGTTTTCTTCCAGCAAGGCGTAGCAGACGTGATTGGACGTATGGCCGGGCGTGTGAAGCGCTTCGATAGACCAGCCCTTGCCCCGGAAAACCTCGCCGTCGCGCACCTGGACATCCGGCTTGAAGCCCGTGTCGTCGCCAGCCTCGAGGCGAACCTCGCCGCCGGCGGGCGGGGTGATCTGCGGGCCGTAGCCATAAACGGTCGCGCCGTGCTTCTCGGCAAGTGGATGGGCCATTGGCGAGTGGTCGAGATGATGATGGGTGACGAAGACATGCGTCACGCGCTCGCCATCCAGCGCGCGGTCCAGGGCGTCGATATGGTCGGGTTGGACCGGGCCCGGATCGATCACGGCAACCTCGCCATGACCGATGATGTAGACCCCTGTCCCGGTATAGGTGAACGGGCCGGGATTGGGCGCGACAACGCGGCGAATCCGTTCGGACAGCCGGTCGCAGCGGCCATACTCGAACTCAAACTCTCGGATAAAGGGGATGGCAGTCATGAAAGCCTGTCGGGCTGTTGGGGTGATGAGGGGCGGACCAGGTCGCGGAAGGCCGCAGCAAGCCGCCGGGTCACGGTGATCTTGTCGCGCAGTTTCATCGCGATGGGCGGGCCCATGTCGGTCTTGTTCACGTCAACGACGTAGAGACGGCCATCGGTGCGGTCGCGCAGCACGTCCAGTCCGCCCCAGTCCAGCCGCATGGCCTGCGCAAAGCGGGCCAGGCTGTCCTGTTCGGCCGGGGTGAAGATCGTATCGGTCTCGGCGAAGTCGACCTCGTCATTGGAATTGCAGAAGCGCATCGCCTCGCGGCGGCGTTTGCGCAGCACCAGCGGGATGCGCCCGCCGACCATCGGGCAGCGCAGATCCTCGACCAGGCCGCGGCCATTGCGGTTGTCGATCACGCGCTGATAGACATGCCCGTGGCGGGCCGGGGCCGGGCCCTGGATGATCCGCCCGTCATGGGCGCCATTGATTTCGGATTTCTCGACCATCGGGCCGTTCCAGCTTTCCGGATCGACCGAAAGCGGATAGCCGAAACACTGTTCGAACACCCGGGCGACATGGCTCTTGGCGATGCTCTGGCAGCCGGCATTGATGAGGCATGTGCCGGGCTGGACCTGGACCGGGTTGCACACTGTGCAATCGTCGAACACGAAGACGGCATCGGCCGTCTCGGGGCTGTCGGCAATGCGGGCGCCTGCCGCGTGCAGGACCGACCAGACGAGGTACCAGGGCCGCGGGCGGTCAGGTGTGAACCAGATGCGCGGGCCGGGTTGTGCTGCGGCTTTCAGCCGCCAGGATTCGACCACGAAATAGAAGGGGAACCAGGCCAGCACTTCGCCGATCAGCCCCGGTTCGAGACGCAGGCGTGCCCCGGTCTTCTTGACGGTGACGACACCGTCCTGGAACTCGAAGTCTCGCCACCACAGCGCGCTGTGCATGGAAGGGCCTTTCTCCTGTCGTCACGCCGCATCCTAGGCATGTGCCGGACACATGCAATTCACGCTGGATCACGGACGGCGCGGATCTTGCGTGAAGTGGCGCAAAGCCGAACACGCGAGGCGAATGTGAACGTCGGGGAATTCATAAGCAAGCGCGTCCTGCGCCTGGGCTGGCTCGTCCTTCTGCTGATCGTGGCCGAGTCTTTTGTCAGTGGTGCGACAGATCAGGCAGCACTGTCCCGGACGGCCCCCTTGCCCCCGGCCGATACCGCCCTGATGCAGGAGTAACGGCAGAGGCTTCATTGACAATGCCCGCGCCCCATTGAAACTGCGGCGAACTCCGGAACGAGCCGATTACTGCATGTTTGGTTTTGTACTCCGGCGCGTAGGCGTCGCCATCCCGACTATCCTGGTGATCATCACGATCGCCTTTTTCATGATGCGTGCCGCTCCCGGCGGGCCTTTCGATCTGGAACGGCCCATGCCCGAGGAGACGCGGCAGATCCTGCTGGCCAATTACGGCATGGATCAGCCGCTGTGGCGGCAATATCTCGACTATATGGGCGATCTCGCGCGCGGCGATCTCGGACCGTCGCTCAAGCTGCGCGACAAGCAGGTCAACGAAATCATCGCCGAAGGCTTTCCGGTCAGCGCGACGATCGGCCTGTTCTCGATGCTGCTGGCGATCACGCTCGGCTCCTTCCTCGGTTCCGTGGCGGCGTTGCGGCAGAACACGGCGGGCGATTTCTCGGTCATGACCTTCGCGATGGTGGGAATCAGTATTCCCCCCTTTGTGATGGGGCCGATCCTGGCGCTGGTCTTCGGCCTCTATCTCGGTCTTGTGCCGACGGGCGGTCTCGATCCACGCTATGGCATGACGCCGGACCGGCTCATCCTGCCGATCATCACGCTGGCATTGCCGCAGATCGCGATCATCGCGCGCCTGATGCGTGCGTCTATGATCGAGGTGATCCGCTCGAACTATATCCGAACCGCACGCGCCAAGGGCCTGTCCGCCCACGCCGTCATCTTCCGCCACGCACTGCGCTCTGCCGTACTGCCGCTGGTCAGCTATCTCGGTCCGGCCTCGGCCGCGGTGATTTCCGGTTCGCTGGTCATCGAGCGCGTGTTCCAGCTGCCCGGTATCGGCAAGCACTTCGTCGATGCCGCCCTGCAGCGAGACTACACGGTCGTGATGGGCGTGGTGATCATCTACGCCACGCTGATCATCGTGCTGAACCTGCTCGCCGACCTGCTGTACGGCGTCCTCAACCCCAAAGTGAAGTACGAATAATGACGTTGCTGTCGACGCCCGGGGAAAAGGCGGAAATCCTCGAAGCCGCCTCCGTGAAGGGCCGCTCCCTCTGGGACGATGCCCTGGCGCGCCTGATGCGCAATCGTGCCGCGGTCACCTCCATGGTGATCCTGGGCATTCTGATCCTGCTGGCGACGGTTGGACAGGCGCTGTGGGTGCACGACTACGACACGATTTATCGCGACAAGGTCTGGATCGCACCGACCTGGGAAGACTGGCACATTCTGGGCACCGATGCGCAGGGCCGCGACATGGTCGCGCGTATCCTGGTGGGCCTTGGCGTGTCGCTCATGGTGGGCGTGGTGGCGACCATCGTGTCGCTTCTGATCGGTGTGACCTGGGGCGCGACGGCCGGCTTTATCGGCGGCCGGGTCGACCAGGCGATGATGCGCTTCGTCGACATCCTCTACTCGCTGCCCTTCATCTTCTTCGTGATCATGCTGATGGTCGTGTTCGGACGGAATATCATCCTGATCTTCGTGGCCATCGGCGCCGTTGAGTGGCTGACCATGGCCCGTATCGTGCGCGGCCAGACCCTGGCGCTGAAGAATATGGAATTCGTCGAGGCCGCCGAGGCCGCCGGCGTGTCCCGCTTCAAGATCATCCAGCGTCACATCATTCCCAACGTGCTCGGACCGGTCGTGGTCTATGTCACGCTGATGATCCCGGTCGTGATCCTGGCCGAAAGCTTCCTGTCCTTCCTCGGACTGGGGGTGCAGGAGCCGCTGACCTCGCTGGGCCGCCTGATTTCGGCCGGCGCACAGGACATGGAGCCCGCGCCCTGGACGCTGATCGGTCCGGCGGTGACGATGATGGTCACGCTGTTCTGCCTGAACTTCATCGGTGACGGCCTGCGCGACGCGATCGACCCGAAGGACCGCTAGCGGCGAAACTGCTTCAACGCCCAGCAATGGCAAGAAAAAAGGCCGCTCCGGAATGCCCGGGGCGGCCTTCTTGTTGGCGCGTTCAGCGCGGGCCTTAGCGCTCGCGCCGTACCCGGATCGCACGGCCTTCGCCGTCGATCCGCAGCAGATAGCTGCCCATCGCCGCGCGCCGGATCTCGGCATAGAAGGGACCGTCACCCCACATGCGCACATCGCCGTCATCGGTCTGGCGCCAGACCTGGCCGTTCGACATGTAGAACAGCGTTGTGTCATAGCCGACCACGCGTGTGCGTTCGATCCGCATCGTGACGACATCGACATTGCCGTCATTGTCGCGGGCCACGATGCGCACTTCTTCGTCGGCCAGCTCCGTTGCGCTCTCGGGCTCCGGAGCTGTCTCGGCGGTCCGGGGCGTTTCCGGCGCCGCAGCCTCGGCAACCCGGACAGCAGCGTCGCCCGTCGCGGCACCCTGCTCGGCAATTGCCTGGTGCTGCGACCCGGCCCCACCCAGATTGGGCAGGCTCAGGCTGAAGCGCGGCAGGCTGGGCAGGTTGAAGCCGAAGCTGTCGCGCTCGACGGCTTCGACATCTTCGCGTTCGACAATAACGATATCGCCCGACTGGCGGGCAGCGGCGAGCCGCTCTGCGCTGGCGTCGAAGCAGACAAGACGGGCCTCGATGTCGCCGATTGCACGGCAGGCGAGGACGTCGTCGACCGGATCGGCCTGGAGGGCCAGGGCGCCGGGGGCGACGAGAGCAAGGGCTGCGACGGACACGCCGAGGCGGGAAAGAACGGGCATGGCTGGTTTCCTGTTCATGAGACTACTGGACACGTTCGGCCCGGAACCAGCGCCCGCCATTATTCAGACGCATGAAGTAGGAGCCGAGGGCGCCGCTGCGGATATTCGCCGTCAGGCCGGGGCGGACACCGCTGCGAATGCCCTGGATGCGCGTGCTGTCTGTCTGGCGCCACACCTGGCCATTGGCGAGGGTGACTACGACATCGCCGGAACGATTGATCTCGATATCGGTGACCGACAGATTCTCGATCCGCTCGATATCGCCGTCCCCGGTGCGGTGCACGATCCGGTCGGGCGAATGGGCCGTTGCATCGGCCTCGACCAGATCGTCGTCGCCGCCACCGCTGCGGCGGCCCAGGCCCGGAATGGAGAAATTGGGCAGGCTCAGACCGAAAACCGATTCTTCCGCCGCTTCGATCTGGCCACGGTCGACGGCGACGACTTCACCGGACTCGGCATTCCCGTACAGGGTTTCCACCGCTGCATCGAGGCAGGTCAGGCGCGCCGCATCGTCCGCGATGCCGCGGCACTCGAACAGCGGCTGCAGGGGCGAGTCACCGGACTGCGCATGGGCGACGGGTGTCAGGACAAGTGGCGATATCACAAGGAGTAATCGGGCGTTCATCTTCTTTCCGTCAAGTTGCGCTCGCTTCGAACTATGCGCGACCGGCAGGCGGCTGTCGACCGGCCCGTCATGTTCGGCTAGAACGAGAGTCACATCTTCCAGTGACGCGTCGGAGGGGAGACCGAACCGTGATCCGCAAAGCCATTATCAGCACCCTTTTCCTGTCCGCTTCCGCCCTTGTGCTGGCGAGTTGCGGCGGCGGTCAGCCGACCGACAGCGACGCGGTCGTCCTGCACCGCGGCAATTCCTCCGAGCCCCTGTCGCTGGACCCGCACAAGGCCTCCGGTACGTGGGAGAACAACATTATCGGTGACATGTTCATCGGCCTGTTCACCGAAGACGTGTCGGGCACGCCGGTTCCGGGCATGGCCGCAAGTTGGGACGTGTCTGAAGACGGTCTGACCTGGACCTTCACCCTGCGTGAAGCTGTCTGGTCGGATGGCGAACCGGTGACGGCTGACGACTTCGTCTATGCCTGGCGCCGTATCGCGTCGCCGGCGACGGGCGCGCAATATGTCTCTCTCCTGTATCCGATCGCTGGAATGGAAGCGGCGACGCGCGGCGAACTCGACCCGCAGGAAATCGGTGTGCGCGCGATCGACGACCGCACGCTGGAGATCAGCCTGGTCAATCCGGCGCCCTATCTTCCCGGTCTTCTGACCCACTACACGACCTTCCCGCTGCCGCAGCACGTGGTCGAGCAGTATGGCGACGAATGGGTGCGCCCGGCGAACATCCAGGTCAATGGCGCCTACCGTCTTGAAGACTGGCGCACGAACAATTTCGTGCATCTGCAGCGCAATGAGATGTTCTTCGACAACGAGAATGTCTGCATCGACGACGTGTATTACTACCCGACCGTCGACAACTCGGCGGCCGGCCGCCGCGTGCGCAATGGCGAGCTGCACATCAACAATGATTTCCCCGGCCAGCAGCTGGACTTCCTGCGCCGTGAAATCCCGGACTATGTGCGGATCGCGCCCTATATGGGGACGATCTATTTCTCCATCAACACGGATCTGGACGGCTTCTCCAATCCCGATGTCCGCAATGCGCTGGGCATGGCGATCGACCGGCACTTCATCGCCGACGAGATCCTGCGCGCCGGGTACGAGCCGGCCTATTCACTGGTTCCGCCGGGCGTTGCCAACTATCCGGGCGGCGTGCGCGCCCAGTGGGCCGACATGCCTATCGAGGCGCGCCGCGAACGGGCCCGCGAGCTGCTCGAGGCGGCCGGCTATGGTCCGGACAATCCGCTTCGCTTCGAATACACCTATCGCGCAACCCGCGATAATCCGCGCGTTGCCCCGGTGGTCCAGAACGACTGGTCGGCGATTGCCGAATGGGTCGAGCCCGAGCTGATCGTCAACGACACGCAGATCCACTACGACAATCTGCGCGCCCAGGACTTCCAGATCGCCGATGGCGGCTGGATCGCGGACTATAACGACCCGTACAACTTCCTCTTCCTGGGCGAGTACAGCTCGGTGCCGATGAACTACTCCCGCTACAACAATCCGGAGTATGACGCGCTGGTCACCGAGGCGAACCGCGAGCTCGATCTCGAGCGGCGCGGGGAGATGCTGGCCCGGGCCGAGCAGATGTATGTCGACGACATGCCGATCATTCCGATCGTCTATTATGTCTCGAAGAATCTGGTGAACCCGGACGTGACCGGCTGGGAAGACAATATCGTCGACCTGCACCGCACGCGTTATCTCTGCCTGGCCAGCGCAAGCGAAGCCGGCACAGAAGGCGAAGGCGGCTAGCCGCACTTGCCAGACGACATGCCCCCGACCTAGCCTGCGCACAACAGGGCAAGGCCGGGGGGATACGTCATGTCTGGAAGTGATGTCGTCAGTGATGCCGTTGTCGGTGGCACTGCCGCCGGCGAACTGGAAGACGCGATCCGGTCCTCGCGCCGCCGCAAGTCCGACCGGTTTTCCGTTTTCAGCTCACCGACGCCGGCAGGCACCTGTTCGAATTGTGCCACGGAATTGTCGGGCCCGGTCTGCCACAGCTGCGGACAGGCCTCGGACACCTTCCACCGGCCGGTCTGGGACCTTGTACTCGACGTGCTGGATGGATTGCTGGGTCTGGAGGGGCGGCTGTGGCGGACCCTGCCGCCACTGATGTTCCAACCCGGAAAGCTGACGACGAATTACCTGACAGGCGTGCGGGCACGCTATGTCATGCCCTTCCGTCTCTATCTGACCGCCAGTGTGCTGTTCTTCCTGGCTTTCTTTGCGGTCAATGAGGGGCTGAATACCGGACCGGACCCGGCCGGCAGTTCCGAGATTGCCGAGACGCGCGAGGCCCTGGAGTCCGGGGATCTGGAAACCCAGCTCGCCATGATACCCGAGGACGCGCGGCAGGAGGTGATCGGCCAGGTCGAGCGTGCGCTGGACGATGCCGAGAACGCGGAAAGCGCAGAAACCCCCGAGGCGCGCGAACTGCGTCAGCAGGCCGAGCGCAACGAGCTCAAGCAGCGCGTTCGTTATGGCCTGCTGCCGGAATACTATCCGCGCGAGGCGGCCGCGCTGGACCCTGACGAGACCGTGGAACTCTCCGAGGGCATGGTGATGAATTTCGACGGGATCGAGGAGGTGCCGCTCAGCTTCCGGCTTCGCCTGGCCGATGGAATTGATGCGGTCATCGATTCACAGGGGCAGGCGCTCTGGGTCGCCATGAAGACCTGGGCCCCGCGGCTGATGTTCGGTCTGTTGCCGATCTATGCCCTGCTGCTGGCGGTCACGCATTTCTACAAGCGCGGGCTCTATTTCTACGACCACCTCGTGGTGACGCTGCATTTCCACGCCTTCCTCTTCTTCATGTTTATCGTGGTCGGGGTGGTCAGCCTGGTCATCGATTCCGCGCTCGCCTTTCTGGTCTTCTTCCTGTGGTCGAACTACTACCTCTACAGGCTGCACCGCACCGTCTATGCCCACGGCCGGTTTTCGTCCTTCCTGCGGACGGTCTTCATGGATTTTCTCTACATGATTGTCCTGAGCTTCGGAGTGCTGGTGCTGGTTTTCGTCGGCTTGTTTACGGCGTCCTAGCCAGGGAGCTCCGCCTTCATACCGGACACAAAAAAGGGCCCGCCGGAGCGGGCCCTTTCCTGTCTTGGGCAATGGCCGGTGCGTTATTGCGGCACGGCCACGCGGCTGCGCATCTGCACGCCGGTCTGGTTGGCTTCCTGGCGGGCCTGGATGGCGGCACGTACTTCCGGCAGCTCCATGAGCGCGTTCAGGCGCGCGGCCGTCTCGGCAGACTCGGCCGAAACACCGAACAGCTCCTGGAAGGCTTCCAGCGGGGTGCGCTGGCGCGGGAAGCGGCGCAGGCGCACCTCGTCCTCGGGGGCCAGGCCGGCGAGCTCGCGAGCCGCATCGACCGCATCGCGGAAGCCGCCGATCTCGTCAACCAGGCCCAGATCGAGCGCCTGGGCGCCCGTCCACACCCGGCCGCGTGCAATCTCCAGCACGCGTTCCAGCGGCAGGTCGCGGCCATCGGCCACACGCTGGGTGAAGTCCTCGTAGACATTGGCCATTTGGGCACGGAAGGCAGCGCGCTGGCTGTCCGACCAGGCTTCCTGGCTGGACATGGCCGTGGCGTATTCACCGCCGACCGACAGCGTCTCGACATTCAGGCCGACCATGCCGAACGTCTCGTCCAGCACGATCTTGCCGCCCAGCACCCCGATCGAACCGGTCAGCGTGGTGGCGTGGGCCAGCACATAGTCAGCCGGCGCGGCCATGTAGTAGCCGCCGGACGCGGCGAGCGAGGCCATCGACACCACGACCGGCTTGCCCGCTTCGCGGGCCCGGTTGATCGCGTGCCATATCTGGTCGGACGCAATGGCCGAGCCGCCGGGCGAATCGACGCGGATGATGATGGCGCGGACATTCGGATCGTCTGCTGCAGCCAAAATGGCCTCGGACGTGAAGTCGCCGCCGATCATCTCGTCGCCGCCAAGCGGGTTGGCATCGGCGTCGCCGGTCACGATGGCGCCCTGGCCTTCGATCAGGGCGATAACCGGCGCATTGCTCCAGGCCGGCGAGGCTTGCTCGTGATAGACGGCGAGCTCCACCACCTCGCTGCCGGAACCGGCACGGTCGAGCGCGGCTTCACGGGCTTCGACGACGTGGCCGAGACGGTCGACAAGGCCGGCATCGAGCGCCTCTTCCGCGGTATGCGGCGCGGTTTCGAAAACGCTGCGGATCTCGCTGGTCGAGAAGCCGCGATCGCCGGCGATCGCGGCGACGGCGGTGTCATAGATGGAGCCCAGATAGGATTCGGCCGCTTCGCGGTGCGCGTCGGTGAAACCGGTCTGGGTGTAGGTGTTGGCGGCGTTCTTGTACTCGTGGAACTGCTCGAATTGCGGTTCCGCATTGAAGTGCTCGAACAGTCCGCCGAGGAACATCACCTCGGAGGCCAGGCCGGCCGGCGTGAAGGATGCCGTGTCCTGCAGCCAGATCTCGTCAGACCCGGAAACCGCGAAATAGCCGGTGACGCTGGTGCCTTCGAAACCCTGGGCGTGGGTGATCACGAACTTGCCGGCTTCGCGGAAGTCGGCGATCGCATTGCGCATCTCCTCGGCCATGCCCGGCGACAGGCCGAATTCATTGGCGCGGATGAAAACACCCTGGACGCGGGCATCGTCTTCGGCGCGTTCCAGGGTCTGGACGATGTCGACGACCGAGAGCGGTTCGGCAAAGGCGAAGGGCGAGCGCGACGGGCTGTCGAGCCGCGGCGTGCGCAGATCCAGTTCCAGGACAATGCCGTCATGGGGAAGGGCGGTCTCGCGCTGGGCGCCTTCCATGGCGGAGTTGATCATGGCGCCGATCATGAGGAAGACGACGATGACAGTGAGGACCGAGCCGACGACGACGCCGACAATCGATCCGAAGAACGTTACCCAGAACTGTTTCATGGAAGCCCTTTCGACCCACGCAGACACACGGAGGCTCCGCAGTGCAAGATGCGGTCCCCTTTTGCACCATAATGTAGGGCCCGCGGGGAATTGGGTCGAGGGATCGTGTCCGGCAAAGTCCCTCTGGCGGCAGCGCGGCGTGGCAGGCCTGCCGTGATCGCTTGCTGTGCGGTAAAATCAGGGGCGGGAAAGTGAATGGTCGGAGTAGCAAGATTCGAACTTGCGACCCCCGCCTCCCGAAGACGGTGCTCTACCAGGCTGAGCTATACTCCGAACCGAGGCGCGGCTTATAGCCAACTCTTCTGTACGGCGCAACGCGCCAATGACAGGCAAGCTGCAGTCCGCTCCGGTGCGGGGCGGGAGCCATGCGGATTCATCTGTGAGCACGCGCCATGTGCAGTTTGCGCTGCAGCAAACCGCATTGCCCCGTTGCATCCCCCCCGGGGGTTATGTATTTACCGCGCTCCGTCCTCGCTGACGGGCCCGGTTGGGGCGTCGCCAAGTGGTAAGGCATCGGTTTTTGGTACCGACATTCCCAGGTTCGAATCCTGGCGCCCCAGCCATTCCTTTCCAGATGATATCGGAAAAGAACGTGCCGGATCACCGGCCCGGCCCGGCCACGCCGGCATCGCGAGATTGTGATGTTGACGCGTCGACCGGTTTCACGGTCCGCGTGCGCTCGAACAGTCCGATTTTCCGGCTTTCCCCGAAATGCTGCGTTTCGTCCCGTTTCGCTGTGCAACCGTACCGGAAATGGAATACCATCTGTACGCGAAAGACAGGTCGGGGGTGGTCGCAATACGCGAATCTTGGCGATTTGAGCGCAGCTGAGGCCGCATTCCAGCCACAAAGATGTATTGATCGTGGTGTAACGCTGGTGTTAGCGTTCATGCCAATTCGCAAGCGGCGTGCATGCGCCTATAAGTTGATGGGCCAACCATCACGGGGTTTCGAAGGGTTGCTGGAGCGATGCCTTCGAGGACTAGAATGCAAACCGCCCTGTGCGGTCGCTGTCTGCAGGCCGCTCAGACCGGGCCGCTTGAGAACGAGGGTAGGGGGCCTAACCGGCAGGTTTTTTGCCGGTCAGCATCGAAGTTTTTTTGGGGCGGGGGACCTGCATGGGAACCCGCATTGACCATTGTGAGGCGAGAAATGGTGAACTTGAAGAATTTGGTTCGCGCGTCGCTTATGGCGACAGTTGCGGCGGGCGCCTTCGGCGGTGCCGCCGTTGCGCAGCTGGACCAAACGCTCAGTGTTGCGCGCAACAACACGCAGGAAGGCGCGCAGACGCAGCGCCGTATCGACCAGCTGGACGACCAGCGGACCGATATCGAGCTGGAGTATCGCGCTCTGCTCGAGCAGATCGAATCGCAGCGTCTCTTCGTCGAGCAGCAGCAAGTCTTCATCCGCTCGCAGGAAAATGAAGTCGAATCGCTGCAGGCGCAGATCAACCGCGTCGACAGCATCGAGACCGACCTGGCGCCGATGATGCGCGAGATGGTTCAGAACCTCGAACAGTTCGTGAACCTCGACCTGCCGTTCCGCCTCGAGGGCGAAAATGGCCGTCTGGCTCGCATCGAGAACCTCTACGAGCTGGTTGACGACCCGAACGTCTCGCCGGCCGAGCGTTATCGCGTCATTCTCAACGCCTACGAGATCGAAGCCTCCTACGGCCGTTCGCTGAACGCCTATGAGGACACGGTCCTTGAAGAAGGTGTTCCGGTGAACGTCACCGTGCTGCAGATCGGCCGTGTCGCCATGATCCGCCAGTACGACGATGGTTCCATGACGATCCGTCATAACGGTTCCAGCGATTGGGAAGCCCTTCCCGGCAGCTATGAAGCCAACGTGACCCGCGCCATCCGCATCGCCCAGGAAGTGACGACGCCGTCCGTCTTCCTGGCGCCGCTGCCTGGCCCGGCAGTTGCCCAGTAACGGCTTGGAACGGAGAGTGAAAGTTATGAAAACCACGATGAAGATGCTCGCCGCCGCCGTTTCCATGGGCGTGGCTCTCACCGCCGGTGCCGTGGCACAGACCCAGCCGGCCGGATCCCTCAACGAGCTGCTGCAGCGCGTGCGCTCCGACGCCCGTGAAGCCAGCGCTGAAAACCAGGAACGCCTCCGCGAGTTCCAGTCCAGCACCAACCAGCAGCAGGCGCTGCTGAGCCAGGCGCGGGCTGAGCTGAGCGCCCTGCGCAACCAGGCCGACCAGATGTCGGCCCAGTTCGAAGCCAACCAGACCCGTATCGACGAACTCGATGCCGAGCTGCGTCAGCGCCAGGGTGCCTTCGGTGAACTGTTCGGTGCTGCCCGTCAGGCCGCCGGCGAGTTCGGTGCCATTATCGACAGCTCCATCATCTCGGCCCAGTTCCCGGGCCGCGCCGATGCGCTGGAAGAACTGTCCAATTCGCGTACCCTGCCGACCCGCGCAGAGCTGGATTACATCTGGCGCCGCGTGATCGAGGAGATGATCCAGCAACAGCAGGTCGTCACCTTCAACGCCCGCGTCACCGGCCTGGGCGATGGCGAAGCCGTTCCGACCACCCGCGTCGGTCCGTTCGTTGTGTTCACCAACCACAACAACAACCAGCGTTTCGCCCTGTGGCAGGAAAACGAAACGACCGGCAACTGGGCGCTCCGCGACCTGCCGGCTCAGCCGCCGGCCAACTTCGTGGGCGGTGCGTCGAACCTGTACAATGCCGATCCGAACGAGATCGTCATGGGTGTGGTTGATCCGTCCCGCGGTCCGCTCCTCGACATCTACAAGGACGTTCCGGGCCTGGAAGAGCGTATCGAACAGTCGGGCAATGTCGGTAAGGTCATCATCGGCCTGCTGGTCATCTCCGCTATCTTCGGTCTGTTCCGCCTGGTCTCGCTGCTGCTGACGCAAGCCGCCGTGGCCGGTCAGAAGCGCAAGTCGTCCGGTTCCAAGTCCAACCCGCTGGGCCGCGTGATGCTGGCCTATGAAGGCGCCAAGGACAAAGACGTCGAGACGATGGAACTGAAGCTGGATGAAGCCATCCTGCAGGAATCGCCGAAGCTCGAATTCGGCCTGAACTTCCTGAAGCTGGCTGCCGGTATTGCTCCGCTGCTGGGTCTGCTGGGTACGGTTACGGGTATGATCAAGACCTTCACCCAGATCACCCTGTTCGGTACCGGTGACCCGCGCATCATGGCCGGTGGTATCTCCGAAGCCCTGATGACCACGGTGCTCGGCCTTATTGCCGCCATCCCGCTCCTGTTCATTCACTCCTTCGCCCAGTCCTTTGCACGCGGCGTTCAGCAGGTGCTCGAAGAACAGGCCGCAGGCATGGTCGCGCGTCACGCTGAAGAGCGTCACGGTTAACCGGAGGAACCGCTATGGATTTCCAGGCCGTATCAACCGGCCTTCAGGAGTTCCTCGAGCGGGGAGGCCCCGTCCTCGTTGTCATCATGGCAACAACATTTGTGATGTGGGCCTTCATCCTCGAGCGCTTCGTCTTCTTCTACTTTGCCCAGGATGGGCTAGCGAAGCAGGCGCAGCGGGAGTGGAATGCACGGGCAGACCGGAAGTCCTGGTATGCCCATGCCATCCGCGACCAACTCATCTCGGAGGTCAAACAGCGTTGCGATCAGAATGTCGAGCTGGTGAAAACCCTCGTCGCTGTCGCCCCGCTTTTCGGACTGCTCGGCACAGTGACGGGCATGGTCTCGGTGTTCGACGTCATGGCAATTTCGGGCTCTTCGGATGCCCAGGCCATGTCGGCCGGCGTCTCGCGCGCCACGATCCCGACCATGGCCGGCATGGTGGCGTCCCTGTCGGGACTCATCTTCGCCAACCAGATCGAACGGCTCGCCCAGTCGCGCACTGCGAAACTGGCCGACTCGCTCGAGATCGGTGAGGGGAGTGTCGAGTCATGAGACGTAGAAGCAAGCACCACGACGATCAGGCCGAAGTGAACATGACGCCGATGCTCGACATCGTGTTCATCCTGCTGATCTTCTTCATCGTCACCGCCACCTTCC